>Ga0302324_100003528_pt1 | contig 35252 bp, 25 predicted proteins | sample Palsa_T0_1_FD_201949 | JGI IMG/M metagenome (GOLD analysis project Ga0302324, IMG submission 201949) | Peat permafrost microbial communities from Stordalen Mire near Abisko, Sweden - Palsa_T0_1 | ecosystem: Environmental > Terrestrial > Soil > Palsa > Peat permafrost | place: Sweden: Abisko...
GCAAGGAAATTCGGACGAATCTCTGTTCAATGTTGCCCTTGTTGTGTGCGTAGATCGTGAATGCGGCCACTCTGGAATCGTTTTGCGGGCCGAAAAACTCGCATGTGACGTCGAAGTCAATTCGAGGGGCGTGCTGGCCCTCGCGGAAAAAGCGTAGATATGCCCAGGCAGCACCAGTCACGACTACAAAAAGCTGAACGAAGCCAAAAAAGACGTCGAATAGGTTCTTGGTGGAATCGCTCATATCTCGCCAGCGTATTAGTCCACCTCGACGGAGGTTAGCAGGGACTCGCGGGCCGGGGCGGCATTCTCGCCCGCAGCCCTCTTCTCATCGACCCAGAGCCGGATGAGGTCGCGCGCCGCCGCCAGCGCGCCCTCGATCCCATGCCCATGCGTCGTGATCCCAAGCGAAGGCACATGGGCGTAGTAACAACCCGGCATATTCTCCAACTCTTCCACCGGCTCTACGAGGACATTGTACCGCATTCCCATTACTTCGCCTGCGTTCCGGGCTTTGTCGAGCCTGTGCATGCAGAATAGGGTTTCATCCGCAGATTCACGCAGATTTTTAGACGAACTTCCCGGTCTTCACAGATCAGCGGCGAACCCTGCTTCTCGAATCTGCGTCAATCCCTGCTAATCTGCGGATTAAATCAGCGTTTCCCTACCGCAGGAAGGCTTCGTGCAAACCTCCGTCCACGGTGATGACCTGGCCGGTGGTTTTGCTGAGGCGTTTGCTGACGAGCAGGAAATACGCTTCGGCCTGGTCGGCGGGAGTGATCGCCGCTTTCGTCAGCGTGCGGTCGGCATAGAATTGGGCGAGCTTGCCGACGAGCGATTCCATGGGTTCGTCGTCGGTGTAGGGGATGTTGTATTTCGCCAGGGAACCGACGACGCGGTCGCGCCCGAACATGGCGCTCCCTTGGACGACGGTGGCCGGCGCGACGCCGTTCACGCGCACGAGCGGGGCGAGTTCGATGGCGAGTTCGCGGACGAGGTGGTTCGCGGCGGCTTTGCTCGTGTCGTAGGCGAGGCTTCCCTTTTTCGCGACGGCGGCATTCGCGCTGGTTGTGAGGACGAGACTTCCCTTTAGGCCTTGTTCCTTCCAGGTCTTGAAGGCTTCGTCGGCGACGAGGTAGCTGCCGGTGACGTTGATGCCGAAGGTGAGCGCCCACTTGTCGTCGGGAATATGGCCGGTGGTGTCGCTCGGCACGAAGATGCCCGCGGTGACTTCGATCGAGTCGAAGCCGCCATACGCCAGCGCGACCTGGTCGAGCATGGCGCGGATGCTGGCGCGATGGGTGATATTCGCGGCAATGCCCACGGCGGGGCCGCAGCCGCTGATGCCGCTCCCCGCGACTCCGATGCCGGCGCCGTATTTATCCGTGATCTCCTTCGCGGTCGCCTGGGCGGCGGCTTCGTTCAGATCGACGGCGGCGATGTGCGCGCCTTCCTTCGCCAGGCGGTGCGCGGTTTCCCTGCCGATGCCGCTGCCCGCGCCGATGACGACGTGGATCTGGCGGGCCAGTTCCTTCTCGGCGGGCATGCGCTTGAGCTTGGCCTCCTCGAGCAGCCAGTATTCGATGTCGAACGCCTCCTGCTGCGGGAGCGCGATGTATTCGTCGATGGCTTCCGCGCCGCGCATGACTTCCACCGCGCAGTTGTAAAACTCGGCGGTGACGCGGGACTCGGACTTGTCCTTGCCCCACGCGATCATGCCAAGCCCCGGGATCAGGATGACGGTCGGGTTCGGGTCGCGCATTGCCGGGGAGTTCGGACGTTTGCAGCGGTTATAATACGCCGCGTAGTCCTCGCGATAGGCGGCGAGACCGTCCTCGAGGAGGCGCTTCAGGCCGTCGAGATCGCCGGCGGCTGGATCCCACGGAACATAGAGCGGCTTGATCTTGGTGCGCAGGAAGTGATCGGGGCAGCTCGTCCCCAGTTCCGCAAGACGCGGCGCGTCCTTTGAATTGACGAAACGGCGAATCGCTTCGTCGTCCTGTATCGTGCCGACGAAAAGCGACTTCTGGCAGACCTGTCCGCGAAGCCACGGGAGTATCTTCGAGAAAATCGCGCGGCGCGGCGTCTCGTCGAGCGAGGCGTATTTCGGGCCTCCGAATGCCTTGCCATCGCCGCCCTTCGCCTCGTATTTCGCTTCGATGAAGGCCGCCGCTTTTTCGATGATGCCAAGGGTGAGTTCGTAGCAGGCCTTGTCGTCGTCCGCCCAATTGATGAGACCGTGCTGGCCCATGATGATCCCGCTTACCCGCGGATTCTCCTCGCAGATTTTCTTCATCGCGAGGCCAAGCTCGAACCCGGGCCGCAGCCACGGCGTATGCGCGAGTTCGCCACCGAAAATCTCCTTCGTCAGCGCGATGGAATCGCGGGAGGCGGCGATGGAGATCGCCGCGTTGGGGTGCATGTGATCGACGTGCTTGAAGGGGATGAATGAATGGAGCGGCGTGTCGATCGAACTGGCGCGCGGGTTCAAGTTGAACGTCGTGTGAAAATACATCCCGACCATCGCGTCCTCGGCGTCCGTCTTCGGCCCGCGCGGATTCATGGCCGCGTACATTTTTTGGAGGCCGGTGAGTTTGTCTTGATAGAGCGATGAAAAATTCTCGCGGGTGCTCGTCCGCAGATCGCCGCCGGAGCCTTTGACCCACAACACTTCCACCGGCTCGCCGGTGAGCGGATCTTTTTCCACGATCTTCGACGAGGTGTTGCCGCCCCCTGTGTTGGTGATGCGCTGGTCCGCGCCGAGGATGTTCGAGCGGTAAACGAGCCGGGCGGCGGGGTCGAGCGAGGCGGCCGTGGCGTCGTCCCAGGAATAGTTGACGAATCTGTATTTGGAACTCATGGCGGAGGGATTCTGTGGTTTAGGTGAGGAGATCGAGGTGGAGGAATCGGGCGTGCGCGGCTTCCCAAAGAGCCGCGTCCAGAGGCTTGAATCTCTGCGCGGGAAAGGATGCGCGGACGGTTTCCCGCAGGGCGTCGAGAGATTCCAAATGGCCGAGGGCGATGCCCTGGATGAGCAGGTTCCCGATGGCCGTCGCCTCGACTGGACCGGCCAGCACGGTGCGTTCCGTCGCGCTGGCCGCGTATTGATTGAGCAGATCGCTCTGGCTGCCGCCGCCTACAATGTGGAGTGTGCGGATCGTCCGCCCGGTGAGATTCTCGATCTCGTCGAGAGTCCATCGGTAAACCAGGGCGAGGCTTTCAAAAATGCAGCGGGCGAACTGCCCCGGCGTTTCGGGAACGGGCTGGCCCGTCTCCTCGCAGTACGCGGTGATTTTCTCGGGCATCCTGCCGGGCTTTAGAAAGCGCGCGGCGCTCGGGTTGATGAGCGAGCGCAGCGGCATTGCTTCGCGCGCGAGACGGTTCAATTCCGCGTACTCGAAATCGTCCCCCGCCGCGGCCCACGAACGGCGGCACTCCTGGAGGATCCAAAGGCCGACGATGTTTTTCAAAAAGCGGATCGTGCCGCCGTAGCCCGCTTCATTGGTGAAATTGTGCGCGCGGATTTCGTCGCTGATGAGCGGCGCGGAGAGTTCCACCCCGATGAGCGACCAGGTGCCGGAACTCAGATACGCCCACTCCTCGCCGCCTTGCGCTGGAACGGCCGCGACCGCCGCGCCGGTGTCGTGCGAGCAAGTCGCGATGACCTCGGCCCCGGCAAGCCCGGTCTCGGCGGCGATGTCGGGCAGCAGCGGGCCGAGTTTCGTTCCGGAGGGAACCAGCGCGGGAAACAGTCTCCCGGGAAAGCCGAATTGCCCGATGAGTTTCGCGGACCACGCGCGCGTGCGGGGATTGTAGATCTGCGTCGTGCTCGCGAGGCTCTCCTCCGCGCGCGGCACACCGCAGAACAGGTAATGGAAGTAGTCGGCGATGTTTAAGAATTGATCGGCCACGCCGAGCAGGTCGCGGTTGGCCTCGACCTCCGCGATGAACTGGAAGAGGGTGTTGAATGTCATGAACTGAATGCCGGTTTCCTCGAAAATTCCGACTGGCAGTTCGCTTTGCATCACGCGCGCGAAGACGGCGTCCGCGCGCTCGTCGCGGTAATGATACGGCGCCGCGAGCAGCGGCTGCCGGCCGTTGAACAGCGCGTAATCGACTCCCCACGAATCGACCGAGAGACTGGCGGCCGGAGCCTTGCGAGCGCCGACTTTTTTCAGACCGGTTTTCAACTCGTCGAAAATACGGAGGACATCCCAGCGGAGCGAGCCGAGAATGCCGGTGGGACCATTCGGAAAGCGATGGACTTCCTCGAGCGCGAGCCGCCCGGAGTCCAGCCGGCCCAGGATGACGCGCCCGCTTTCGGCGCCGAGGTCGCACGCGACGTAGCACCGCTCGCTCACAGCTTGAGGGCGCGCTGGCGGTAATGCTCGTCAATGCGGTTCCCGATGCGGTCCACCTGTTCCCGCGCGAGGAACTTCGGGCCGCCATGCGCGACGGCGCCGGTGAAGATGCGCGCCGCTTTGTCTGCCATCAACATGGCGGCTCTCACCGCGTTGGGCGTCGCGCCCAATGTGATGATGCCGTGATTTTCCAACAGGATCACGCGCGGCGCGGCGCCGAAGGTTTCCATGAATTGGGCCGTTGCGCGGCGAATGACCTGGGAGAGCTTCAGCCCGGGGTCGGTATAGGGGACCAGGACGGAGGCAGGCCCGCAGCAGACGATTTCGTCGGGAAACATCCTGCGTTCGGCAAACTCGACGCAGCGGGGCGAACAGAGAATCTGGTTTACGGCGACCGAATGCGTGTGGCCGACGTATGTGACGCCGGGCAGGGAGAGCAGATAGGCGTGAAAGACCGCCTCGACCGACGGTTTTTTCGCCCTCGAATTCACGCGGCAGCCAAAGAGTTCGTCCTCGATCTCCTGGTCGCTCATCTCCTCCCGCTCGAGCATCGCCAGCAGCGGCGCGAACCGGCACTCGACGAGATCAGCCACGGTGAGCGTGGCGAGGGTGCTGCCGCTCGCCTTCACCAGGAAGGTTTCTTCGCTGACCCTGGCCGAGGTGTTCCCTTCACCCAGGATCGCGAGTTGGCGGCTTTCGGCTCCCAAGTCGTTGGAGAGCGAAAGGAGTGTCGCTATTCTTTCGTTCAGGACGTTCACAGTTCTCCGCAGACGGATACCTTCAACCCAAGTTCGCGCATCGCCACCGCCTTGGCGAGGAGGCCGCGTTTCGCGCCCGCTTTGTCGGGACCGTAGGCGACCTGGATGTGATTTGCCTTGTGCCGCGCCATCATTTGGTCGCGCGTGATTCCCTTGAGAACCGCGTGCATGATGGGCCACTGCGGGGTCGTCAGCTTCCAGCGTTCCTCGGTTTCCTCCGGCGGCAGTGCGACCACCTCGCCGAGCCCGGTGTCGTAGCATAGTTTGCCCTTGGCCACATAGACGCGGCTCCAGACGATCCAGCCAGGTTTGCTGACGCCCTTGAGCGTGCCGCCTCCAAGACGAAAATACATGGGCGGCTGGCGCTCGCTCCGCGCGCCTTCCCAGCCTCCGATGAAATGCGCGGGCGGCGCCGCGCCAGAGATGAGGAAGACCCAGACGAACGCATCGAGCTGTTTGCCGTTTACCTTGCCGGTGAACTGCCTGCCCCAACGCAAATCGTGCAGGGTGTTTTCCGGGGGGAACCCGAGTTCGCGCCATAATTTATAAGTCACCAGACCGTCCAGCCCCGCGCATTCATCCACCTCGTTGAAATGCGGCAGGGCCTCGCCCTGGAAAAGCTCGCCGCTCCCGTTCTCGCGCTGGACCGGCGGGCGTTCGACGTTATTAAGAGTGCCCTCGGCGAGATCGCTGGCCGGGGCGAGATCTTTCAACCCCTGCTGGTATTGGATTCCGATCGTCGCGCAGCCGAATTCATCCGCGATGCGGGTCGCGGCGATATACATTTTGCACTGCTGCAAAACCTGTTTCTCCGTGAGATCGGTTTCCTCGTTCGATCCGAAGTCGAACTGCAATCCCTTTTTCAGATACCATTCGTAAACCTTGCGCGCTTCCTCGTCGGTCACGGTCAGCATTTTCGCGTACAGCGCGGACTGGCTGAGCCGCTCCTTGAACACGCCGGTCGGGTGCAAAAGCTCGTCGGGGATGATCGCGTTATACATGCCCATGCAACCCTCGTCGAAGACGCCCATGATCGCCTTGTCCTCATTTAGCTTCTTCGCGACCTTCTCGCCGAGCCTTTCCATGGAGCCGGGGATTTTGCAGTCCCTCAGCGTCCGAACATGGGAGGTATCGTGCTCGATGAAGCCCTTCTTCAACCATTTACAAAGGCCTTCGCGGAAAAACTCGTCTTCAAAGTTTTCGCTCCACAACGTGGAATATCTGACTCCCGCTTTGGTAAGCGACCCGTTCAGGTTAAGCATCCCCACAAGGCCAGGCCACGCGCCGCTCCAGTTCGCGAGCGTGAGAATCGGCCCGCGATGACCGATCAATCCAGGCAAAACGTGGTGTGAATATTGCCACACCGCTTCGGCGACGATCAACGGAGCATCCCTCGGGACGCTGCGAAATACCTCCATCCCGTATTTCTGGCTGTCGATAAAACCATGCTTCTTTTGCGGGTCGAAAGGGTGCGCGCGCTTTACCTTGCCGCCTTCGCGCTCGATGGCGGCAACGATCTGCGCCTCCATCGCCGCCTGCGCTTCCTGACATTTCTGGTTTGCCGAGAGGCGAAGGTCGCCGTTGGCGACAAGATAGATCGTGTTATCCGTTTTCATAGGGGGGTTCGTTTGCGGGACAGCCTGACGAAGGCTGCATATCGAAGCCGGTCCCCGTAAGGAGAACACAATCGAGGCAGCGCGTCACCTGTTTTTCATCCCCGGCGCCGAGCCGGACGGCTAGGGTTTGATAACGAATTTTTTGCTTTGCGCGTCGAATGCGAGCTTTCCCCGGTTCGCATCGAACCATGCGAGAAGCGCGGCGTCGTCGCCGGCGGCCGGCGTGAATTTCTTCAAGACATCGCGCCCCGCGTTGCGGTCGTAGGCATGCTGGGACGTTCGGAGAAAAGTTGCCGCCATATCCAACGCGTCCAAATGACCGAACTCCGCCGCGATGCCGCACATATTTGCCGCCGGGAACGGCTCGCCTTTGGCCCTTTTCCACGCTACATCCACCGTATCGCTCAACTCGATTCCGGGAAGATTCCGGATCGCGGCGAATGTCGAAACAGGATTGTTGCATCGAAGGAAATAAGCCTTCAGGGCGGCATAGGTGGCGGGGTCCTGGAGAGATGCAATTGCTTTGATCCAGGCGTCCGGCAGATTCCGCTCGTCGCCAGAGAGCCCGGCAATGAGGATATAACGCGCATCGACCTGCCAGCCTTGATTGAGAACAACGTCAGCAAGTTGATGTTGGGATGGTAACGCTTGCAGAATGAAATCCTTGTCTTCGGGGCGCACCAGTTGCGTGATGGCGAGGTCGATATAGCGCGCCGGCCCCGAACCGGTCGAAAGATTGCTCCTGGCGTCGAGCAACGCATCCAGATTGGACGCGCCGACCCGCGCGAACATGGCGGCCTGGGGATCGCTCTTTATATCAAAGGAATTTTGCGTCCGCATGGCGATCAGTATCGAATTGATATATTCCGTCACTTGCTCCTTGGTGGCATTTTGGGGGAGGGCGATTTTACTGAGCGCTTCGCGGTCTGCTTTGACCCTGACGAAGCTGGGCGTGAATCCATTCTGTCCATTCAGCCTGAATTTTTCCACAACGAGGTGTTTTGAAAAGTCGAATAGCGGCACGAGGTCGAGCCGCACCAATTCCGCGCCGGCGAGCCACTCGGGGGTGAGGTCGGGGGTGGGCCGGTTGGAATTTTTCTCGCGTCCGAAGGAGATTCGCAGGGAACGGTTCACGAGTATCGATGAAGTCATCTGTGCGTAGGTAAAGTTCGCGGGTTCTCTTTGGAGCACAGCCTGGTTGCGCTCTTTGTTGCGAAGGAGGTAGGTGACCCTTCCCATATTTTCAGCGAACTGCCCGTTATCCGTGTTTGCCCGGTCGAAAAGGAGGTTCGCCCTGTGCTCTCGCAGCAGGATGTCCACGCCGTCCGGCTGCCGCAGGACATCGGTAATGACGACGTTGTCAGAGCCGTGCCGGTTCCGCGAGCCTTTTACCAGCGGCAGTTCTCCCGTGAGGACGTATTTCGAGGCGAGAAAGTCCAGATCGGCGGAAAAGGTCAATGGCTCATCGAGGTATTTCCTGTACACGGAAGCATCCATGGTAAAGAGCTCCGGGTGGAAGGAGGAAGGCTCCGGGGAATTGATGACCGGAGTCCCTCCCAGCGCGGCTTCCCAACTTCCCGTATTCGTCTGCATCTGGTTGTAATCCTGCATCGGTTCCTTTACTGAGATCGGGGGGGCATCGGGCAATGTGAGAAGCCCTCGAAGGTGCTTCAACTGGAAAACATAGCCCGGGGAAACGCCGGCTAGCTCGATGCCGACATAAATTCTCTTCTGCGGCGGGCCTTGGCCGCGCGAAGCGCCGATGTCACCGGCAGACAACCTTGAAGTGAGTTCCACCTTCGCCGCCGCCACGTCGAATGGCGCGGCGCCGTGTGTCAGCGGAGGGGGAGCGAGAAAATCCCACGGCCAGAGGGTCGGAACGCAAAAGAGGGCGGCAGCACATACGCTCCCGGCAAGGATCGTGCGAAGCGTTCCGCGCGTTAAGTATTGGTGCGCGATGACAGCGCCGCCCGCGAGAATCGTCAACAGACTGGCTGCCGCCGATCTTGATTTCATAAGGGAGATGCTTTCCCCCTGCCCGAAGAAGTTCTGCGCGCCCAGGTATATGCGCAGCCATTGAAGCGCGAGCGTTGCCACCAGGAACGCGATGAGAAGCGACACGCCCAACACCGCGAATTTGCCGAAGCTCGGGGTGAGAGCGGCCACTGTGGCAACCATAATGATCAAGCAGAGTTGTCCCATGGCGATTTCGGGCGCCGCCAGCGCGACGTCGTGGGCGGTGAGGCCATTGGCAGAGAGCACGATGGTCTGCACGGCCAGCGGCGGGAGCACGAGGACCGCCAGAGCGAACAGAGTCTTCGCTTTCAGCAGGGTCGAGCCGGAGATCGGTCGCGTAAGCCAAAAGGCGGTGGTTCCCACCAGTGGCTCCTCCTGTAACACATGGGGAACGATGACGATGATCAGCAGCGCCTCGAAGAACGGCACGAGTTGGGAAAGTATCTGGTAGAGCGCTTGCATCGGTTGATCGCCCGGGTTCGTGCTGGCGCCGATAAGGACGCCCTGCAGCACGAGCAGCACCAGCCACACCGAGAGCAGCACCCACGAACGGCGGATATCCTTTTTCAACACATGAATGACGAGATTCATAGGGGATTTCGGGTTAGGCGTTCAGGCGGAACGTGCGGGCGAGCGCCAGGAAGATGTCGCGCAAGGACATCGGATTCGCGGAGATTTGAGAGGCATCGGGGAATACGCTCCGGATCAGCGCCTCGCTCGCTTCCGGCTGATACTGGCTCTCGACGGCGCGTATGCTGTGGCCGGCCATCTCCGGCACCAGCCACGAGCGCGGCATCGTTGCGGGGAGGCGCGTCGTTTCCGAGACGACACACTCGATGCGGCGAAAGCGCGCTTGCAACGAGGCGGCGGATTCCGCCAGTTGCAGGCGGCCGCCGTTGATCACACCCACCCAATCGGCGAGCCGCTCGACTTCGTCGATGTCGTGCGAGGAGACGAAGACCGTCCAGGTTCTCTCCTCGGAGAGCTCCAGCACGCCGCGGATAAACTCGTCGCGCACGAGCGGATCGAGCCCGGTGAAGGGCTCGTCCAGCACGAGCAGACGCGGCCGATAGGCGAGGGAAGTCAGCAAGGCGGCTTTCACCTTCATGCCGCGCGAAAGGCCTTTCAGCTTGCGGTCCAGGGGGAGATCGAACTGCTTGAGCAGTTTTTCGCAAAACGCCGTGTCCCACGCCGGATACATTGGCCGGCAGAAATCGATCAACTGCGCCACGGTCATCCACTCGGGCATCTGCTGGTTCTCCGAGACGTAGCCGATCTGCGTGAACTCGCGCGGGCTCAACAATGTGGAGTCCGTGCCGAATATTTTCGCGGAGCCAGCGGTCGGCCGCAGGATGTTCATGAGGATCTTGATCGTCGTCGTCTTGCCCGCGCCGTTCGGCCCGAGAAACGCATAAATGCTGCCTTCGGGGACGGTCAGCGTGAGATCATCCACCGCATCGGTTTTGCCGAAGCGGCGCTTCAAGCCCTGGGTTTCGATTACATTATTCATTTCCGAATTTCTTCCTGGCCCAGACGGTTCCAGTGTTGTTTGATCGCCTGCACGACATCCTCGAGATCGAGTTGCAGCTTCCTGGCTTCCACCACAACGCGTTCCACATCGCCGCCCAGCAGTTCGCTCCGCTGCTGCCTGGTCGATCTCTGCGCGTCGGCGACGATCGTTCCGATGCCGGGTTTCACCTCCAGGAGCTTTTCGCCGACAAGAGCCGCGACAACCTTGTGCGCGGTGTTCGGATTGATGCGCAGCTCCTGGCTCAGGGTGCGAACGGAGGGAAATCTGTCGCCCGGCTTCAGCCCGCCCGATATAATCGCCTTCTTGACGGCGTAAACGACCTGCTCATAAGCAGGCGCGCCCGTCTTGAATTGCAATTGGAACGGTAACATCTGTCCTGTGTATCATAGGACACACAAAGTCGTCAATGGATTTGGTTTGCCCGGTTTTTCCCGGGACCGCGGGTTCGATCTTGCGCCCCAGCGCCTTCGCCGAATCACGCCTGATGAAAAGGGAAGAGTCCTGGGCTCAATCCTTCAATTTGCGAATCCTCCCGAATGCCCCTCCAATCGCTCTTGACGTGTCTCGGGGAACGCCCATAGCATTAGCCCGTACTTTTTAGGAGACCCCGCCCTTGGACATCAAAGAAATAAAAGCTCTCATCGACCTGATGAAGAAGAACGACCTCTCGGTCTTCAAAATGGAGAAGGAAGGCTTTAAGATCACCCTCAAGCGAAACGAGTACGGAGCGGTCGTTTCCTCGCATTCCCAGCCGCCGGTTTTCGCGGCGCCCCCGGTGGCGGCCGGTCCCGCCACAACGGCTGCCACTCCGGCCGAGCCGGCCGAAAAGGCGCCGGGGAAGGAGATCACGTCGCCGATGGTGGGGACATTTTACCAGTCGCCGTCCCCTGAATCGCCTGCTTATGTCGAGGTGGGCCAGGAAGTCACCGAGGAGACGGTGGTCTGCATCATCGAGGCGATGAAAATGATGAACGAAATCAAAGCTGAAATAAAGGGCGTCATCAGCGAGTTGCTGGTCGAGAACGGGACGCCGGTGCAATTCGGACAACCGCTCTTCAAGCTGAAATAGCGGGGTGGGGAGTCCCGCCCGTTCTGCCACGGCATGTTTAAAAAGGTATTGATCGCCAACCGGGGGGAAATCGCCCTCCGGATCATCCGCGCCTGCAAGGAGCTCGGCGTGCGGACCCTCGCCGTCTATTCGGAAGCCGACGCCGATTCCCTGCACGTTGAACTCGCCGATGAAGCCATCTGCATCGGTCCGGCGGCGAGCGCGAACAGTTATCTGAAGATCGACCGCATCATCAGCGCGGCGGAGATTGGCGACGTGGACGCGATCCATCCCGGCTACGGTTTCCTGGCCGAGAACGCCCATTTCGCCGAGATATGCGCGAGCTGCAAAATCAAGTTTATCGGCCCGCCGGTGAGTGCCATCCGCGCGATGGGCGACAAGAACGTCGCGCGGGCAACCGCCCGGAAGGCGGGCGTCCCCGTGACGCCGGGGAGCGACGGCATCGTCGAGACCGAACAGGAAGCGTTGAAAGTCGCCAAGAAAATCGGCTATCCGGTCATGATCAAAGCGGTGGCCGGCGGCGGCGGGCGGGGGATGCGTCCGGCGCATAACGACGTGAGCCTCGTGCAAGGTTTCCACGGCGCGCGCATGGAAGCGGAGAAAGCCTTTGGGAACGCCGGGGTCTATCTTGAAAAACTCATAGAAAATCCGCACCACATCGAGTTTCAGATCATGGCGGATGAGCACGGGACGGTCGTGCATCTCGGCGAGCGGGATTGTTCCATCCAGCGCAGGAATCAGAAGATCGTCGAGGAATGTCCCTCCCCGCTCATGAGCGAGGCGCTCCGCAAGAAGATGGGGCAGGCGTCCGTCAAGCTGGCCGAGGAAGTCGGCTACCAGGGCGCGGGCACCCTCGAGTACCTCATGGACGACCGGGGGAATTTCTATTTCATGGAGATGAACACCCGCATCCAGGTCGAACACACCGTCACCGAGGAGGTCTATGGCTGCGACCTGGTCAAGGAACAGATTCGCATAGCGACGGGCGCGCCGCTCTCGGCCTACATCCGCACCGCGAAGCCGAGGTACCACGCCATCGAATGCCGGATCAACGCCGAGGATCCCTTCAACGATTTTCAACCCAGCCCGGGGAGGATCGAGCTCTATTACGCGCCCGGCGGGCGCGGCGTGCGGATCGACTCCCACGCGTATGCCGGCTACTCCATCCCGCCGCATTACGACTCGTTGATCGCCAAGCTCATCACCATCGGCTCGACTCGCGCCAATGCCATCAGCCGGATGAGCCGCGCCCTTTCCGAATACCTCATTACAGGCATCAAGACCACGATCCCGTTCCAGGAAGCCATCATGCGCAATTCGGATTTCCTGCGCGGAAAATATAATACGGGGTTTGTGGAGAGCGTTATTTCCTCCCGTGCCGCCGAGTTCAGCCGTTGAAGAGGCCGGCCTCTTTCCAATGAACCCGCTCGCGCAGTGCCGCCTTTATGGGATTCTCGACCTCGGTTATGTGAACGCGGAGGAAGCTCCGCGCATCACGGCCCAAATGGTCGAAGGCGGCGTGGATATATTGCAACTCCGCGCAAAGGGACAACCCCCGGCCCACGTCGTCGAGGTAGCCCGGTCCATCCTTCCCGTAACCGAGGAAGCCGGCGTCCCGCTCGTGATCAATGATTTTCCCGAGCTGGCGTTGCTGACGGGCGCGCGCGGCGTTCACGTCGGGCAGGATGACATCGCTCTCCCGGAAGCCAGGCGGTTGGCCGGCGCGGGCAGGTTCGCCGGAAAATCGACCCACAGCATCCGGCAGGCGCTCGAAGCGGCCCGGGAAGGGGCGGACTACATCGGCTTCGGCCCGCTATTCGCCACGCCGACAAAGCCCGATTACGTCTCCATCGGGCTGGACTCCATCCGGCGCGTCCACGAACTGGTGGGCGTCCCGATCTTCTGCATCGGCGGCATCAAGCTGGAAAATCTCGACGAAGTCCTCGCCGCCGGTGCTTCGAGGGTGGTCATCGTCTCCGGGATTCTGAAGGCCGGCGACATCGCCGCTTACGCGAGGAGCGCAAAAAAAATCCTTTTATCGCGGCCCGTCGATTGATAAGAGCATGGCGGCGCCGGGCATGAGCTTCCGGCGTCAGCGTCGAAAAATTCCACAGCCCCCGCCCATTCCATGTCCGTTCTCGTCGTCGGTTCGATAGGTCTTGATACAGTCAAAACGCCCGTGGAGGAGCACGCCGACCTGCTTGGCGGTTCGGCTTCTTACGCCGCGGTGAGCGCCAGCTTCTTCACCGGGGTCAATCTGGTCGGAGTCGTCGGAACGGATTTTCCCGAGGCGCACATCGAGTATCTCAAGACGCGCCACATAGACATCGAAGGCCTGCAAATCGTCTCCGGGAAAACCTTTCGCTGGTCCGGCGAATATGAGTGGGACTTGAACACCCGCCGCACCCGGAGCGTGGAATTGAACGTGTTCGAGCACTTCAGCCCGAACCTTCCGAAGACCTACACCGCCGTTCCGTACGTCCTGCTCGCGAACATCGCGCCCGCCCTTCAGAGCCACGTGCTCGACCAGATGGAACAGCCGCGGTTCATCATCGCCGACACCATGGATCTGTGGATCAATATAGCGCGCGAGCCGCTCCTGGCGCTCTTGCGGCGGGTCGATCTCCTCATCCTCAACGACGGCGAAGCCCGGCAACTCACCGGCGAAACGAGCCTCGTCAAGGCGGGAGGCTGGATTCGAAGGCTCGGGCCGAAATATGTGGCGATCAAGAAGGGGGAGCACGGCTGTCTCCTTTTCGGGGAAAATGCCTTCTTCAGTTGCGGGGCCTATCCCCTCGAAGATATTCACGATCCCACCGGCGCGGGCGATACGTTCGCCGGCGGCATGGCCGGTTACCTCGCGAGCCTGAACCAGGACACGGTCACCTTCGAGCAATTGCGCAAAGCCGTCGTGTGTGGCAGCGTGATGGCGAGTTTCAACGTCGAATCCTTCAGCCTCGAGCGCCTGCGCACGCTGACCCAGCGGGATATCGCGGACCGCTACCGGATGTTCAAGATGATGAGTCACTTCGAAGAATTGTAGCAGGCGGGCAGCTTTCGGGAGCAGGACGCCCCTCGGAAGCGCAAGATGGCGCCCTACTTTTTTCACAGCCTCTATGATCTCTCCGTCGCGCCAGGGAGCGCTCTACCGCTTCGGGAAGATGATCGCCCGCGCGGTCTATCGCGTCACCGTCCACGGAGCGGACAACCTGCCGGAAGGCGGCTTCCTGCTCCTTCCCAATCACGTGACGTGGGTCGACGCGATCGTCCTGCAACTGGCTTGTCCGAGAGCCATTCGGTTTGTCGTTTACGAATCGATTTACAACCAGCCGCTGCTCAACCCGCTGTTTCGCCTGCTCGAGGCGATCCCGATTTCCCCGCGCCACTCGAGGGACGCTCTCCGCGAGGCGGTCGAGCGCATCCAGGCGGGCGAAGTGGTCTGCGTCTTCCCGGAGGGAGAGCTTTCGCGCTCGGGCATCCTCCTTCGCCTCAAACGCGGCTTCGAACTGGTCGCCCGTTCGGCTCAAGCTCCCGTCGTGCCGGTCTGGCTCGATCAATTGTGGGGATCCATCTTTTCCTTCTACGGCGGGCGCTACTTCAGGAAAATCCCGCGCCACGTGCCTTACCCCGTCACCGTCGCGTTCGGCGCGCCGCTGAAGCCGGAGGAAGCCGTCGTCGAGACCTTGCGGGAGAAGCTCCTCGAGCTCGGCGAGTTCTGCTACCAGCAGCGTCCGATCCTCCGCGGACACCTGGCCGAAGCCTGTTTGCGCGGGTTGAAGCACCGGCAATTCGATACCGCCGTCATTGACGGCATGGACGAGAGCCGCATGTCTCGCGGCACCCTCCTTGCCGCCGGCATCGCCCTCTCGCGCCACATCAGGAAGGCCGCCGCGCAACAGAAGCGGATCGGCATCGTCCTCCCCTCCGGGAAGGCGGCGATGCTGGCAAATCTCGGAGTCCTGCTCGCCGGCAAAGTCCCGGTAAATCTGAACTTTACCGCCGGACGCGCCTCCGTCCAGGGAGCGATCCGCATTGCCGGTTTGCGGCATGCGATCACCGCCGAAGCGTTCATGAAACGGTTTCCGGACCTGCCGTTCCCCGAAGAGAAACTCCTTCTCGAAACCATCGCCCCCTCCTTGCGGAAACAGGCCGCGCTCTGGCGGGTCCTGGTCTTTCTCCTCCCGTGGCGCGTTCTCGCCAGGGTCGCCGGCGTGCCCGAGGCGGGAGACCGCGAGGAAGCCATTCTGCTCTTCACCAGCGGCAGCGCGGGGGAACCCAAAGGGGTGGTATTGAGCCACCGGAACATTCTTGGAAATGTTTCTCAATTCTCCTTGATGCTGAATCTCACCCGCGAGGATTCCGTTCTCGCATCGCTCCCCTTTTTTCACAGCTTCGGCTGCACCGTCACCCTCTGGTATCCGCTCATCGAAGGAATCCGGGCCATCACCTACCCGAACCCGCTCGACACCGTGAAAACGGCCAGCCTTATCGAGCGCCACAAGATAACGCTGCTGCTTGCCACGCCGACCTTTCTGCGCGGCTACCTCCGGAAGGCCGCGAAGGAGCAACTGGAACCGGTGAACCTCATATTCGCCGGCGCCGAGAAACTGCCGAAGGAATTGCGGGAAGCCTTCTTCGAGCGATTTGGGAAAAGGGTGATGGAGGGCTACGGCCTCACCGAGACGTCGCCTGTGGCCAGCGCCAACCTGCCGGAGCCACTGCCCGGCAGGCCCGGCGACACCGTGCAACCCTCCAGCCGCGACGGCTCGGCGGGGAGGCTGGCTCCCGGCATGGCCGCGCAGATCCGCGACCCGGAAACCGGCCGGCGCCTTTCCCTGCACGACACCGGGATGTTATGGCTGCGCGGACCGAACATCTTCGAATGCTACCTGGACGACCCGAAACGAACCGCCGAGGTGCTAGTCGATGGGTGGTTCAAGACGGGAGACCTGGGCCGATTCGACGAAGACGGGTTCCTTTACATCGAAGGCCGGCTCAGCCGATTCTCGAAGATCGGCGGAGAAATGGTTCCGCACGAGACTCTCGAAGCCGCCATCTACAAGGCCCTCGGGCACGGCTCGGATTTGGAACGGACGGTGGTGGTCATGGGCGTTGCCGACGAGGCGAAGGGCGAAGCGCTCATCCTCCTGAGCGCCATCGACCTCGACCTGCCCGCCCTGCGTTCGGAACTGCTGGTCGCCGGAATCCCGAGCCTCTGGATTCCGAAGAAAGTCATCCGGGTGGAAACGATCCCGGTGCTCGGTTCCGGCAAGCTGGACCTCGGCCATTGCCAGAAGCTCGCCACCGGCGGGGGCGGCTAAATCGGCGGGGAACCGGGCGAAAGAGGATCGGCATATTCGGCGAGCTTGCGGAACGCGTGAAATTGTTCGAGAATCAAAACCCGGTATCCGCAATGTCATACCCCGTGGTGTAACGGTAACACAGCGCCCTTTGGAGGCGTTATTCATGGTTCGAATCCATGCGGGGTAGCGGTGCTTGAATTGCTCTGGAAACCGCATAAATACCGCCTGGCTTCGGGAGTGGACGAGAAATGACGGGCCACTTGGAAAATCTACCTTGTTGACACGATGCCAGGAATTCAACGTGAATAATCGAATGGAACTATTTTATTATAAAGATACAGGCATTGAACTCGTCAAATAGTCGCATGCTATCACACGAGAAAGGGTAGCGCACTCACAGATATCCAGAGAGGGCATTTTTTTGGAAATAGGGCTTCAACGAGACATGATGTCGAGATCACGAGAAGAAGTCGCATAATCATAGTGGAAATCAGCATAAAATCGGGACTGTAAATCCTATGGGCTGACCGTGATCTCAGTTGATCCTCATCCATGCCGATTACTTACAGTCCAAATTCAGAAAGTGGAGCGGCTTCGGTCACATCCGCTATGCAAGCCGCGTTTTCCGACCAGTCCACAATTCCAAGAAAGAAACGGCACGCATCGAATTTAAAATAGGCTACAAGCCAGCGGTTCCCATTGCGCTCGATGACTTCCATCGCTGTAATGCCGCGCTTCAGCGGGCGTGGCTCCTGATCCGGCCACGAAAATGGGTTGTCGGAGATGACGTAAGACCAATACTCGTGGTGGCCGCCGAAAAAAAGCAGGTAAGAGCCGTTCAGTTCCTGCATGTTGCTTGATTCGCAGTGATTCAGCCCGCTGAAAGTGTATGCCGGACCGCAATCCTGCCAAGAAAGCAAATCAGCGGAGGACGCGCGGGCAACGCAGCCGCGGCCTTCCTTTGTGACCGCCGTATAATACATGTGATAACTCCCGTCGATCCGCACAAGATGCGGGTCTCGACAGGCCGATCCGTTTTCTGTCGGGCAAAACGCCCAGGAATACTCTTCAGGTCGGATCACGGGCCGGTTGCCCGCCCGCTGCCAGCGAAAGAGGTCGGAGGAAATCGCCGCCCCGATGCGTTGGGTGTTTTCCAGCGAGCAACCCGTGTAAAACATCCAGTAACCATCGTCCTTTTTGATCACATAAGGCGCAAAGACATGCCCGTTATCCCAACCCGAGGGATCGATATAAAAACAGGGCCCGTGCGTTTTCCACCGTTGAAAATCACGGGTCGTCGCATGTCCAAACCAAATCTCGTTGCCCGCCAGCCCGCAGCTAACCCCGGGGGTTCCCGCAATATGAAACAGGTGATAGGTGTCTTCAACCTTGATCAGGCAAAAGTCCTTCACATAGAAACCGCAAGGCGCATAGCCCGCACTTAGCCAGTCCTCCTGATGCTCCCGGTGCGCCGTGGTTGCATCAAGATAGAACTCATAATCCAAGTTTCTAACTTGCATCCATCATCCTGAAGCGTGCGAGGAAAAGTGCCAAGAAAAAGGCTTGGAAAAGTCGGTTTGTCCTGCGTTCGCCATGTCGCCGCGAGTTGTGAATTATTAACGCAATCCCAATCGACGTTCGCTGCATGATTCCCATAAATAAATTCCCACGCCCAAGAGCACCAGCAAGGACCCCCACGGTGTCGTTTGATCTAGAAAGTGAATCAAAGGAAGGTCAGCCGTGATCCCCTTGTCGATGAGCATCACGTGCACAATCATCACGCTACTTGCCGCGGAGAACAGGAAATGGATCAGGCTCAATCTTGCGTTCACGCCAAGGGCCGTGGCGCTAACAACCGCGCCCCACATCAGATAACGCTCGTGGATTTGTGCCAGTAGAGCGAACATCAGCAGCCATGGCGTCGCGAGTGCGATTAGTATTCGGGGATCCCGGTTGCGGGCGAGGCGGCTTGCGCCGCAAGCGCAAAGCCAGAGCGCTCCCATGTAAATCAAGCGTGATATCCATATTAAGATGATGACCGCATGGCTGTGCATGTGTTTAGGCGCGGCGACCTGCGCGCCGCCAAAGTCATGGGCCGGGCGCGCCTCTTCAAGCAGGGAGGCGAGATATTTCAGAAGGGCGGGAAGATTATAGCACCGTCCCACGACCACGTAGGGATACTCCTCGGCGCCGTACAGGAAGCCGGTTTCCGCCCATGCGAAGCTGCCATGGCCCAGGATACCCGCGACCAGCGTGGCCGCGGCAAAAAACCCGCAGAGCCATGTTTTCTTATTCGGTAACTCTCGGGTGAGCAGAAGCGCGCAGAAAGCGGCGGTCGCTCCGATTACGCTAAAACACGCGGAGGGATGACGCAGAAGCCACGGCGAGGCAACGATCGCCACTGTGGCGGAGAATCCGGCAAGCACCCGCGATACGTTAGCCCATTGTTTTTCAGCGGCTGGCCACATTACAAAAAAGGGAGCGACAATCAGGAGTTGCCCTTTGAACATTGCGCCGAAAGCCAGCAGACATCCGCAGCAGAGCCAGCGCCCGGTAGAGGCGGAGAGTGCGGCGAACAAAAAGAACGGAAGACACCAGACATCCCATTGCGGCCATGCGTGGGCATCGAGAATCAGCGACGGTTCAAGCCATGCGACACAGGCTGCCGCCATTCCGCAGAGCCATCCCCGCCGTTCGGCGCCGATGCCACGCAACCAGCGCGATGAGGTCTTTGCACCCGCAAGCCAGCTGCGAACCAGCAGGAAAATGCCCACGGCCGTTGTTACCTCGCACGACAGGTTGAAAAGCAACAGGGGTTTGACATCTTCCGGTCTTCCCACCCCGGCATCGGCAGGCTTTTCGAGTTCGTGGTTCGCCCAAAGCGACATTACCAGCAACCGCAGCGGAGGATAGTCCAGGTGATAATGGTTCTCGCAGGCGTCCCCTTTGACCTGATCGTAGAGCGCGAAGTAACCTTTAAAAAAACTCACCCAAGAATCTTGGGCCGCGGAATTACCTGCCAGCTTTCTGCCTTCAAAAACCGCTTCGCCACCCCAGTAGAAGCCATTAACAACGTCCTTCTCGACCCGCAGCGTTTCGGTTTGACGCCATGCCAACAGTCGCAGCCAGATGCCTAGGAAAAACATCGACAGAATCAGCGCCGAAATCAAGCCTCCCCGGCGCATTTGAAATAAAACTGCTTCCGCCATGGGCAGTTTCGTATCATGTTTATCGAAGTGATTGGGTTGGGCCGAGATAGGGTATGGATTAGTTGAACTGCTTTAAACGGGCGGGTTTTCTCTCTTGCGGGCGGACTCTCGCTCGTGAATGTATTCACTGAGGCTTTTGGCCGCCGTCACGAAATCCGAGGGTATCATCAGCACGGTCGTGCTGTTATTCTCCGCGCCGACCTCCGCGATCATCTGCATGCGGCGCAACTCCAGGGCGGCGGGGTTGCCGGCCATTTGTTCCGAGGCCGCGGCGAGCTTTTGCGAAGCCTCGAATTCCGCCTCGGCTTTGATGATGCGCGCTCTCTTTTCGCGAATCGCCTCGGCCTGCATCGCCATGACCTGCTGCATCGCTTCAGGCAATTCCACGTCTTTCATTTCGAAACGGTCCACTTCCACCCCCCACGCCCTTGTCGTTTCCCCGATGCCTTGCTGAAGCAGGGCATTGATCTTATCGCGCTCCTGCAGGACTTCGTCGAGATCGTGCTTGCCTATGATGTTGCGAAGGCTGGTGAGCGCGAGTTGGTAGACGGCGGATTCCGCATTGCTCACGGCGATGACCGATTTGGGCGGATCGGTAATACGATACCATAGAACCGCGTTGACTTTGATCGTGACGCTGTCGCGCGTGATCGTTTCCTGCTGCTCGGCGGAGACGGTCGAAATGCGGATGTCGATGGTGACGGCCCTCTCGATGCCGAGCGGGATGATCCAGTAGAGACCGGGCCCGCGCATGCCGGCAAAGCGTCCCAGCCGGAATACAACGCCGCGTTGATATTCCTGCGCGATTCGCAAGCCGGTGAGGAAGAGCACGAACGCGACGGCGAGGATGAGAAACATAATGGAAATGGGAGTCGGATTAGGTTTACAGAGAAGTGGCAGCTTGTGTCAATCCGCAGTCCGCTTGGCTCGGGTGGCTTTTTTTCTACAGTCGTGGCGAGCTTTAGCCATGCGGCGCGGGGCGTGATTCTTCGCTTTCGCGGAGATTCCCGCTTCTCTCCTCTGAGAGGGAACAAAGATGCCGATTCTCCCCAGACAAGGCATTGCGCTTGCTGAAGGCGTCAGTTTTCCTATGTTTGAAGCATGAGCGAACTCCCAAGAATGGCCGAACAAAGCGCGCCACCGGCGTCGAGGCGTGATTTTGCAAATCGCGACGCCGGAATCGGGGCGGCGATGCCTGCCGTCCCCGGCGCGCGGCTGATCCAATACATCAACCTGAAACTGGCGGCGCTGGGTTGTCCCACGGTCGAGACGGAGAGCGATGCCGAGCTCCAGGAAATGACGAACGCCCTGCTCGCGCACCAGCGGGAAACGCATCGGCTCCTGGCAAGCCACCTCTGCCCGGCGGATAACCGGATTCAGACCTTCCTTTACGACTACCTCCAGGATGCCCCGCTCGCCAAGCTGCCAACGCAAACGCTCGTGCTGGACCGCTACGGCCTGGCGCGCGCGCTTTCGCTTTCGCCGGTGTGCGATCATTTCGCGTCGGACATCATCAACTCCTACCGCGTCAAGCAGGGGGTCCTGCATAATCCAAAGAGCGACCGGCGGACGACGCAGGGGATCTTCCACGTCGCCGAGGGCGGCCTGCCGGTGCCCGACGATAAAGTGAGCGTGCCGCTCAAGGTGATGGGGCGCATGCTCCAGCTCGCGCTCGTGCCGCCGCCGGAGTTGCTTCGTTTGCCGTTTACGTCCGCGCAGGAGGCGCAGGCCGAATGTTTCGTTTCGTTGCTCATTCGCCCGATCGTCTGCCCGGAAGTGCCCGGTTTCATCGCGCAGAAAGCGATGGAGATCCGCTTTTTCGCGCCCGGCAGCCTCGTGAGCAACCTCGATTTTGTCGAGAGCATCTTCGGCAACGGCGGCGATCCCTTCCTGCCCGAGAAAGATGCCGGTCTCGACCCGGAACATTGGACGGGCCATACCGGCTGCATCATCCTCGCCCCGCACCTGGTGGGCGTGAAAAAGAAAGACCTCGGGCTGCCGCAATGGGAAGCCGCGAGCGAGCGCCAGCGCCGCGACGGCATGTGCTGGAAGGACGAAGCCGAGTTCTACAACATGGGCCAGGCCTTCAAGCTGACGTGCCGCGATGAAACCGGCGTCATCATCACCATCATCGCGGACAACTACTACGGTTACTGCAAAAAAGAGGTGAAGACGCAGATCAGCTATTCGGCGAATCTTCACGGCCTTTGCGAGGAGGAGCACGCCGGCGGCGCGCTGGTTTTCCCGGCCTTCGACCTCGGCGAGGAATTCAGCGGCGAACAGCATGCCCCGCGCCTGGAACACACTTTCGCCAGGATGCTCGAGTTTTACGGCGATCTCATGGATTTGCGCCCGGAAGGGTATGCCGTCGATAAGAAGTTCCCGGACGTGCTCTATGTCCCCGGCAAGGTGAACTTCGATTTGAACAAGCAGACGGTGAGCTGGTTGCGGGACGGAACCGAGCAGAAGATAAAACTGCTGCCCGGCCACACTTATGTCCGCCCTTCCGGATTCAAGGTGCGGATGGTAAAGCCGGCGGGCGGCCGCGCGTGGCGGATCGTCGGGACCGCGGCGGAAGGGACGTTCTGCCACAAGCCGTCCACCGTGTCCGGCGGCGGCAAATCGGAGATATCGAAACCGATCACCGACGCCATCATCCAGGGGCCGGTTTACGTGGCGGATTTCAAGAAGGATTTCGATCTCGTCGAGGAACTCATCAACCATTGCTACGCGGGCCGCTTTCGCGATGGCCGAAAAAAGGCGGGGAGCCGCCCGATCCTGAGTCCCGAGCGCTCGCTGGGCTCGGTCATCCGGCTGCTCACCCATGCTCCCGACGAATACACGGAGGAATATTCAAACTGGCTCGACTCCATCCCGCAATACATCCGCGAACTGGTCTTCGTAGTGAAGCGATTCTACAAGCCGGAGTGGGAGGAGAAATGGCGCGAGCACTTCAGCGTCGAGATCATCAACGGCGTCCCCGCGCACGAGTTGAAGTGCGACAACCGCAAGCTCGTGACCAATTTCCTGCGAGTCGGTTACGATCTGGATGGCTCCTGGCGCACTTTCGGCCTTCGCAAGGATTTCAGCCCCGCGGCAAAACTCCAGCTCGAGGACGACATCACCGCATCGGTCGTCGTGCCGGTCCGCTGCCTGGAAAATCCCGGTCCGGACCAGGGCCGCGCCGTCTCGGTGAAATTCGTCAAGAATTGCGAATACCGCCTGTTTCAGCGGCCCGATGACGCGATCCATCGCGGCTACGACAGGCAAACGGAGGCCGACTTCGCGAGGCCGGGCAGCTTCTTCTCCAACTACGAACCGCTCACCGTCGCGGACGCCATCGAATTCACGGAGGATTCCATCGGCTTCGATCAATTCACGGCGCCGATGCAACAGGTCATCAGCGAAGTCGCTCACGGGAACGGCGGCGCCTATTTTGTCTCCTCCGCGCAGCCCCGCCTGGTCGGCGGCAAGCCGTCCAAGAACCCGCGTTACCTCCAGACCCGTCCGGATCTGCTGAACCCGCGCGAAGTGCACCTGGCGGAAATCGGAACACGCCTCCGCAGACACATCCCGCTCGGCAAACCGGTGCTCAATCCCGTCAACGCCGTCCTGCCTGGCCGCCGCAACAACCCGCCGGAGGATGGCGTCCGCCCGATGGCCGTCTTCAATCCCGTCCACTATCTCGAACTGCCGGAATTGTTCACCGAATTCATTTGCAGCATGACCGGCAAATCGCCCTCGACGACCGGCGCGGGCTCGGAGGGAGCGCTTACCAAAGGGCCCTTCAACGCCTTGCCGCCGATCATCGATCTCAATGCGGCCCTCGTCTCCTTCCTGCTCACCGGCCACTCCGTCTTCGTCACCGCGGCGGGCTACGCGGGGCCGAATTTCCGGGTGGATCACGACATCAGCCTCCTCGTCCCCGAGATCTGGTGCCGCATGTCCGCTTCCGAGCGCGACCCGGCTTTCCTCATCGCCGGGGGCTACCTTGAAAAATGCGAGGATTTCGAATACGAAGGCCGCAAAATACTCGCGAGCCGCTTTGGCTACCGCATCACACAGAAATTCGTCATCCGATTCTTCGGCCTGATCTTCCACCATCCCGTCCCCGTCTTCACCGAGGAGATGCTTCGGCCCGAGTTGCAGAGCATGAAAATCTTCGTCGACGGGGTGGACACCATCATCGACACGCAAAAGCGGGTGGCGCAACTCTACTTTAACGACGGCAGCATCGAGATGGCGTGCCCGCCCCTGCGCGCTTTGTTGCACATCATGCTTTACGATCAATTCGAGGGGAGGTCTCTCGACGACCCGGCCATCCGCGCCCTTTTCACCGTGGAAAACATGCTCTCCAGCGGATGGTATGCCGAACGGCTCGCGGCGAAACAGGAGATCGACTCCCGGATGTGGTCGCGGCACACGGCGGCGCTGCGGGCGTTTCTTGCCAAGACAAATTACGCGGGCGAAGCGGAGCGCCTCGGCATCCGGAACCGCCTGGAAGCCGCCGAAGAGACTTTCGACAAGGTGCGGTCGCCGGAGTATCTCGAGTCGCTGCGCGGCACCCTCGGCGTGCAGCCGTTGAAGGGTTTCAAGGGGGCTTAAGACCCAGTCTCCAAGACGCGCGTGGCTGGATGAACGGTATGCGTGGGATTAAACTTCATTTTGGTGTGTGTGTTAATTTTGTGCCGCCCTTGCAGGGCTGAAGGAATATGGATTTTCTACCTGGGACCTTCACCCCAGGCTATCACATTGCGGGCTTACAGCCCGCGGCAAATCCAGGGCCGAAGGCCTGTCATGTGATAGCCTGGGCTGGAGGCCCAGGTCAACCGTCCCTACAAATCTCCCAAGCCCTGTAAGGGCGCCAGGCGGCTAATCCATCCCCCGCTTGTATTCGATGATGGCCGCGCCTATCTCGTCGGCCAGCCTTTGCCTGAACGCCGGATCCCGCGCAAGGTTCGCCTCTTGCGGGTTTGTCAGAAAACCGCATTCAGCCAGGACCGACACGATATCCGTTTTGCGAAGGACATAAAACCCCGCCTGCTTTACCCCGCGGTCCATCGTCGGCGTCGTGTTCAGGAGATGACTTTGGATGCGCCGGGCAAGCGGAATCGCGTCCGGCGAGGAGAAGTAAGTCTCAAACCCATGGGCCTCCCGCCGCACCCCCGCGTTGAAATGAATGCTCACGAAGATGGCCGCGCCCTGGGCGTTCGCTATCGCCACCCGCGTCGGGAGGGGGATGAACGTATCATCGGTCCGGGTCATTACGGTGCGGATTCCGGCCTTGCGCAAGCGCGCTTGCAATCTTAAGGCGACATCCAGGGCCACCCCTTTTTCAGGAATGATGTTGCTGGGAATTCCACCGGGATCCTCGCCTCCGTGCCCGGCGTCGATAACCACGGTGGAGAAGGGCCGCGCGACGGCGCGCGACTGCTCCCGGTAGCTCGTGCCCTCCGTAACGCGATAGGTCGCGTGTCGAATCCTCCTGTGGTGATGGCCGTGATGCCCCGTCGAGCCGTGGTGATGCTTCTTCGCCTCTGCGCCCGAAAGCAACCCGAAAAAAAGGAGCGCAAAAATTACCGTTCTCACCCTAAACACGCGAATGTAATAATTGCTTTGGGCGGCGAACGCAATCGGAATGGAGGCAGCCATCCACCGCCGATCTTCGGAATCCAATGAGCATGCAACGCACCATCATCCATCTCGATATGGATTGCTTCTATGCCGCGATCGAGGTGCGGGACGCTCCCGAACTGGCGGGCAGGCCCGTCGCGGTCGGCGGCGCGCGGGACCGGCGCGGCGTGCTCACCACCTGCAACTACGAGGCGCGCAAATACGGCGTCCGCTCGGCCATGCCGACTTACATGGCCCTTCAAAAATGCCCCCATCTCATCGTCCTGCCGACGCGGTTCGATCTCTATCGCGCCGAATCCGCGCGCATACGGCAAATCCTTCGCCGCTTTACGGATCTCATCGAACCGCTGTCGCTCGACGAAGCCTACCTCGATGTCTCGCGCCTGCCTCACCCCGGCTCCGCCATCGCCGCGGAAATTCGCGGCCGCGTCTTCGAGCAGACCGCTTTGACGGCATCGGCGGGCATTGGCCCGAATAAATTGGTGGCGAAGATTGCCAGCGACTGGAACAAACCCGACGGCCAGTACGAGGTGACGCCGGAGGCGCTTTCCGCGTTTATGCAAGAACTGCCCATCCGCAAGATCTGGGGCATCGGCAAGGTCTCGGCTGAAAAGCTCGAGCGGCTCGGATTCAGGACGTGCGGCGCGCTGCAAGCCTGCTCGCGGATCGAGCTTCACCGAATTTTTGGCAAATTCGGCCTCGAACTTTACGAACTTTGCCGCGGCATCGATCACCGCCCGGTCGAGCCTCTTCGATTGCGAAAGTCGCTCGGCACCGAGCAGACTTTCGACTCGAATCTCACCAATCTCGCCGATTGCGAAGAGCGGCTCGCGGAGATGCACGGAGAGCTTCTCGAGGAACTGGCGCAAAAGGAAGGTTCGCGCGAAATCCACAAGCTCTTCGTCAAACTGAAATTCGCGGATTTCTCGCGCACCACGGTCGAGCGCGTCGGCGAACGCCCGTTGCTCGAGCACTACCGGCAGCTCCTCGCCGAAGGCTTCCGCAGAAAGGAGCAAAGCATCCGGCTCCTGGGACTCGGCGTCCGTTTCGCCGAGCCGCGGCCCGCGAGCGCCGGGCAACTGGTTCTCGGGCTGAGCGATTCGGAGAAGGAGACCGCCGAAAATCGTTCTTGCACCGAATAATTGAGCGGCGAAGAATGCAAACGAACCCAAAAACACTCGAAAAACAGGACGAATAAAATGACAAACAAAGTAAAATCCATCCCCGACGGCTACCATAGTTTAACCCCCTACATGGTTGCCACGAACGCGGCCAGCGCCATTGAGTTTTACAAAAAGGCATTCGGCGCGACCGAACGGATGCGCCTTGCCGGTCCAGACGGAAAGGTCATGCATGCCGAATTGGAGATCGGCGATTCGGTCATCATGCTCGGCGAGGAATGCGCCGGCGGCGGGAGCGGTCCCCTGTCCATCGGCGGCGCCCCGGTCAGCATGTATCTCTACACGGAAGACGTCGACGCCGTGTTCAGCCGGGCCATCGACGCCGGCGCGACGGTGAAGAGGCCGGTCGAGGACCAATTCTACGGGGACCGCTCCGGCACATTGACCGACCCCTTCGGCCACGTTTGGAGCGTCGCCACCCACGTCGAGGACGTCTCGCCGGAGGAGATCAAGAGACGCACCAAGGCTCTCTTCGGCGGCTAAGAGACTTGCTACCCGCGCCGAATCTCCGGATACCGGAACCGAATGTTGAACCGAAAGACTTTCTTTTGGTGGCAGTACACGTCCCCGGTTTGCAAGTCGAACCGGTAGGGGACTTCCCCGCGGGTGATATCCACCGTCGCGTGGTAACCGCGCTCGGAGAAAATATCGATGAGAATGGCGAGAGCCGTCGGATCATCGAAGAGCGGGTCCTCTGAATTGATATTGGCCCTGCCGGAAATGGCGTGGCGCGTGATGATGGGCATCATTCTCTGCGCGATGAATTCGATGACGCGGCCGAACGTCTCCGGCTGTTCCACCTGGTAACAGTCGAGCCGGCGAACCAGTTCCTGCCTCGCGTGCCGGACGAGTTCGCTGGCCAGCGGCAGCCCGCGGAGGCGGTCGAAGGTGAGCGGGTCCAGTTCGAGCGAACTCTGGTACTCCAGCTCGCGCACGATGTTCTGCTGCACCACCTGCAGGGGCGCCTGGGCGTTGATGAAGTGGTAATGGAAAATCTTCTTGAGAGAAACCAGGGCGTCGTAAGTCTGCTCCTTGAAAACACGATAACGGTTGCGCGCGAGCGCCTCGCTGAAATCCGTGGGTCGCTCCTCCCATAATTCCCCGATTCCCGACTGTTTGACCTCCTCGTTGTGCGCGATCACCTGGCGTCCGCGCTTCAGTTGGCGCGCAATACTCTCGGACTCTTCCACGAAGAGGACCATGCAGTGGAAAATCGGTTGCTTGAAATAGACGACGCTAGGCGTCCCGGAAAACTCCTGGCGCAATGCGATCATCTCGTCAAAAAGCATCTTCAGGCACTCGACCTGGACTTTCGTGCGCGGGAAGCCGTCCAGCAGCGCGCCGTTCTGCTGCTCGGGTTCCAACATTTTCCGAAAAAGGATGCCCACCACGTCGCGATCCCCCACCATGCCCCCCTGCGATTTGATCCTCTCCGCCTCCGCGCTGTTGAGCAGATGGCTGACGACAATGGGAGCCGCGCTGATGTCGCGCAGCTCGCGAATAAAGTTCGTGTTTGTCCCTTTGCCCGCGCCCGGAGCGCCGCCAAGCAGGATCAACTCCTTGGGAAATCGGAGCATCTCCCTTCCATAATCCTGCTCCAACTGCTTCCAAACGCCGTTAAAGATGAGTTGCGCATCCTTGACTTCGAGATCCACCGCAACGGCCGGTTTCGCCGGAGAATATGGTGTTGGGGCGCCCACTGTTCGGGCAGTTTAACAGAGAGAATCCCGGCAGTCGATATGGAAGCACGCTATTTCAGGCGAAGCGCAGCCGCTCCTCCACTTCGCGCAGACTGCGCGTGATCGCCAGCCGCTGGTTGTCGCGCAGGATTGCCATGTGTTCGCCGGGCGCTACGGCCTGCAATTCTTTCACGCGGCGCAGGTTCAGGATCGCGGAGCGGCTGACGCGCAGGAAATGCTCGGGCGGAAGCTGCGACTCGAGCGCGCCGAGCGTTTCGCGCTGGATGTGATTCTCCGAGCCGGCGTGCAGGATGACGTAGTTGCCGGCGGCCTCGACCCAGTCAATCTCCTCGACGGCGATGTAAACGATGCGTTCGCCCGCGCGGATGCCGATGCGGCGCGGCCGCGTCGCGAGAAGGTCGCGCAGCGCGGCGTCGCCGGAATTCGAGGCGAGTTGGGCGCGCACCCGGTCAAGCGCCTGGCGCAGACGGGCGCGCGAGGCGGGCTTCAGCAGGTAATCGAGCGCGCGGGCGTCGAAGGCGCGCAGCGCATGCTCGTCGTAAGCGGTGACGAATACGACGGCCGGCAGCTTCTTTGCGCCAAGCGAATGGAGGACCTCGAACCCGTCCATGCCGGGCATCTGGATATCGAGAAAAACGAGATCCGGCTTGTATTTGCGGATGGCGGCGACGGCGGCGGGGCCGTCGGCGCATTCGGCGGTGATCTCGATATCCGGCTCGGCGGCCAGCAGCGTCCGAAGCCGCTCGCGGCCAAGCGCTTCGTCGTCCACGAGAAGGGTGCTGATCTTCATGCAATCCGAAAAGGAAGGACTAGCTCGACCGTGCAGCCGTTTCCAGCCCGGAGTTCCACGCGGCCCGCTTCGCCGTGAAGCTCGCGCAAACGGGCGCGCGTATTGGTAAGGCCGATCCCTTCGTTCGCGGACTGGCCAAGCCCCGCGCCGTTATCGGCAACGCTGAGATGAAGCTCCCCGTCCTCGCGCCGGGCAAGGATGGAAAGCCGCGCCGGGCCGGACGCGCCGCCAGGCCCGGGGGCGCTGCTTAAACCGTGGCGCACAGCGTTCTCGACAAGCGGTTGAAGGATGAGCATCGGAACAAGGGCGCCGAAAGTCTCGGGCGGCACGTCTGTTTCATACCGGAGCCGGTCGCCGAAGCGCACCTGCTCGATGGCGAGATAGCGGCGGACATACTCCAGTTCCTCGATGAGCGGCACCTCGCGGCGCGCGGAACCGTGCAGCGTGCACCGGAGAAATTCGCTCAGCGCGCCGATCATTTCGTCGGCGGCGTCGGCGTCCTTATGAACGAGGGCGGCGATGCTGTTGAGCGCGTTAAAGAGAAAGTGCGGCTGGATTTGCATCGTCAAGGCATCCAGGCGCGCCTGGGCAAGATGCGCCGTCAGTTGGAGCGCCTGCCGTTCGCGTTCCTGGCCGCGCCGGTAAAAATGAAGCGCGTGCGACGCAACCATCACGAGCAACAGCATGGGGAGGTGCAAGGGCAGCCGGAGCCGGAAAAACCATTCCAGGCTGCCGTGAGGAGGCCGCAGACCCGGCGGACCCCGCGGCGGACCGGAGATGTTCGGCGGGCCCTCCGGCGGCTGTCCCGGCGGGAAATCGGGCCGCTCCCCAAAATGGCCTCCCGCAGGCGGCGGAAAGGAACGCGGCGGCGGTTCGGGCAGCCCCCCGGCCACCAAGGCGCGCGCGCCGATCACCAACCCGAGCGCCGCGAGGCCGGCGGCGATCTGGGCGGGGACCGCGCGCCGCCAGGTCGTTTTTTCGACCGGGAGCCGGGCTGTGAGCAGGAAGAGGAGCGGAGTTACCACCGCCCAGGCCAGGCATTCGCCCGCTATGGGCCGGAGCGCCTCCGTCCACGAGACTCCGGCGAAATAGACGTGTTGAGCGGCAAGCAGCAGCGCCAGCGCACCCCACCCGGCAAAGCTAAAACACCACCCGCGCAGAAGCGGCCGCGCAGTCACTGCTGCGGTGGAGGCGGGGGATTGTATTCGCCCGGACCGAGCTGGCCGTCGCCATTCTTATCCAGCGTCTTGAGGGATTGGGGCGCGGCGGCAATCTCCGCCGCGGATATGATGCCGTCCCCGTCGGTGTCCAAGGCCTGGAGGACTGGATCCGGCGGGGGCTCCGGCTGATTCGCCGACTTGTTGCTCTTCCCGCTTTGAGGAGGAGCCGGGGGAGCCGGGAACGCGTATTCATCCTCGGTCAACTGGCCATCCCCGTTCTTGTCGAGCAACTTGAGGGACGTGGCCGCGTTGGCGATCTCGCTGGCGGAGATGATCCCGTCTCCGTCTGTGTCGAGCGCCCAAACGAGGGGACTCGAGTGCATGATGCCATACTCCATCGGGCTCAACTGGCCGTCCCCGTTTTTGTCCACCTTCTTCAGCAAGGCCGGCGCGTTTGCGATTGCGTCCGCCGTGATGATGCCGTCGCTGTTCGCAAGCGCTCTCACAATGGCCCACCGCTCCAGTTGGGGAGGCGGGGGCGGGCCTTGCGGGCTCTGGTTGGTGCCTTGCCCCTGTTGTTGCCCGCCCGGAGGGGGAGGCGGCATGTTTCCGCCATGCCTGCGGGCGCCGTTCTGTCCGCCAGATGGTTGCGGGAAGCCGTATTCATCGGGGGTCAGTTCCCCGTCGCCGTTCTTGTCGAGCGTCTTGAGCGAAGCGGTCGCATTGGCGATCTCGGTGGCGGAGATGATCCCGTCTCCGTCGGTGTCGAGCGCCGTGATGAGCTGAAGCGTCTGGTGCGGCGGTCCGGCCGGGCCGCCATTGCCTTGGGCATAAAGGAAACTCGCTGGAAAGGCGGCGGCGAGCGTCAGGAGGAGGAGGGGTTTTATTTTCATGCTGGCGGGTTCTCTGTTTTGCGCCGGCGTCATTGCGCCGGCAAATTTTTATGGGTTCGTTTGCGCGCGCTTCGGGGAAGCGAACATCTCCACTAAACCTCACCTTTCCTTCAGCCGCGATGGTTTTGGGACGAAAGCGGGGTAATTTGGAGTGAAGCGGCCTCCCGGCAAAACCGAACCCTCTTTTCGCTTGTAAATTCAACACAGGCGGGCTAACTCTGCGGGCTGCCCGGCTCGTTTTTCCCCTCCGCTTGCCGGGCAAGACTTTTTATGTCTGCCTTAGGGGAAATTTCGGAGGAGATGAACGGCAAGCAGGCCGCGCCTGCGATGGCTCCTTTTCGCCGCGCTCTCCCCTCGCTCGCGGTTCTCGCGATGGTGGTTTCCCTGTCCGCCGGGTGGTTCTTTGTCATCCGGCAGTGGGAAAGACGGAATTTGCAGAATGAGTTCTCGAATCTCGCAACGGTCCGCTTGGAAATATTGCACAACCGCATGCTGGGATCGATGGAGGTGCTGCACTCGATCGCGCAGCTTTACTCCGCCCAGCACCCGGTTTCGCGCGAGGAGTTCGAACGCTTCGTGAGCGACGCGCTCCTGCGGCACCCCGAGGTGCAGGGCCTCTCGTGGAATCCGCGAGTCCCGGGGGCGCAGCGCGAGAGCTTCGAGGCGCAAGGCCGCCAGGAGGGGTTCCCCGATTTCGAGATCCGGGAGCTCGACAAAACCGGGCGGCTGGTTCGAGCCGGGCAGCGCGATGAATACGTGCCGGTCTATTTTGAGAAGCCGATCGAAAAAAACAGGGCGGCGCTCGGGTTCGACCTCGCCTCCAACCCCGAACGGGAGGCGGCGCTGGCGAGCGCGCGCGACACGGACAAGGCGACCGCCACGGCCCCGCTCCGGCTCGTGCAGGAAACCGGAAACCAGATGGGCTTTCTCGTCGTTCTGCCCATCTACCGGGACGGCCATGGAACGGAGGAGGAAAGGCGAAGGAATTTGATCGGATATGCTTCGGCCGTGTTTCGGACCGGGGACTTGGTGGAATCCGCCTGGAGCAACTTGGGCTGGCAAGATGTCGAAGTCTGGATTCACAGCGGGGACAACCGGAAAAGGCCCATCTTTTTCCATTCGACGCATGGGCGGGGAACGGGGCCTGGCGCGGAGGCTGCGCAGGAAGGGAGTGGTCTTTCAATCCTCCAAACGCTCGACGTGGCGGGGAGCGCCTGGGAGATCGTGTTTCGCCCGACTCCGAAGTTCCTTGCTTCGCACGTCCTGTGGCAGTCCTGGGCCGCCCTCGCCGCGGGTCTCGTCATCGCGCTGCTCCTCGCGGCCTGCCTGTTTGGCTGGCTGCGGCGCGCCACCGAGATCGAAAGGCGCGTCGTGGAACGCACGGCGCAGCTCTCCCATGAAATGGCGGAGCGCAAACGGGTGGAAGAGGAATTGCGGACAGCGGAGAAAAAATACCGGAGCATCTTTGAAAACTCGATCGAGGGCGTTTTTCAAACGACGCGGGATGGCCGTTACATCAGCGCGAATCCCGCGCTCGCCAGACTCTATGGTTATGGATCGCCTGAAGAGTTGATGGCGGATCTCGACGATATCGGCCTCCAGCTCTATATCGAGCCCGACCGGCGGAAAGAATTCATACGGGCAGTCCAAAATGACGGCGCGCTTTCGTGCTTCGAATCGCAGGTCAGGCGCAAGGACGGCTCGATCATCTGGATCTCGGAGAAGGCGCGCGCGGTTCGGGGCGAGAACGGAGAAGTCCTGTATTATGAGGGGGTGGTCGAAAACATCACGGAGCGCAAACGCGCCGAGGATTCCCTCCAGGCGGCTCATCACGCCCTGGAAGTGCGGGTGAAGGAAAGGACGGCCGAACTGGGACACTCGAACGAGGCGCTCCAGGCCGAGATCATCGAGAGAAAAAAGGCGGAGGATGCGGCGGCCTCGGCGAGCAAGGCCAAGTCCACCTTCCTGGCCCACATGAGCCACGAGATTCGCACGCCCCTCAACGCGGTGCTTGGCCATGCGCAAATCCTCCAGCGTGACAAGACCCTTCCGCGCGAGCACCGGCAGGCGATCGAGGCAATCGCCAATAGCGGCGCCCACCTGTTTGGCCTCATCGACGACGTGCTCGACATTTCGAAGATCGAGGCCGGCCGCATGGAACTCCAGCCGGTCAGTTTCGATCTTACGAGCCTTGTCAAAAGGCTCGAGGCCATGTTCCGGCATCGCTGCCAGCAGAAGCGCCTTCAGTTCGCCGTCACCGGCCCGAGCGAGGGGAACCCGTGCTGGCTGCACGGCGACGAAGGCAAGCTGCGCCAGATCCTCATCAACCTGCTCGGCAATGCCGTGAAATTCACCGAGCGGGGCGAGGTTCGATTGGCGGTGGCCAGGGAACCGAACGGGAAATACCGCTTCGAGGTAACCGATACGGGCATCGGAATCGATGCCGAGGAACAGGCGCGGATCATCATTCCTTTTGCGCAGGGGAGCGCGGGCATCCGCAAGGGTGGCACCGGCCTCGGTCTCATTATCTCCAGACGCCAGATCGAATTGATGGCCGGGGAACTCCAGTTTTACTCGGAGGCAGGCGTCGGATCGCGCTTCTTCTTCTCGCTGCCGCTGCCGCAGGTCGGCTCGCTGCCGCCGTCCGACATTCTCGCCGATTACCGGCACGCCCGCCTGGCCCCCGGCGAGAAAGTCAGCGCCCTCGTGGTCGATGACATCGAGGAGAACCGGAACGTCCTGGCCGGTTTGCTCTCGGCCGCGGGTTGCGACGTCTTCACCGCGGAGAGCGGGCAGCACGCGCTCGAACTGGCGCGCGCATCGGAACCGGACATCATTTTCATGGATATCTGGATGCCGGGCATGAACGGCATCGAGACGACGCACGCGATTCTTGCCGAGAGCAAGATCAAAGCGAAGATCGTCGCCCACTCGGCCTCGGCTTTCGACCACGAGCAAAAGAGATACCTGGATGCCGGCTTCGACGACTTCTTCGCCAAGCCCTTTCGTTATGAACGGATCTGCGAATGCCTCGCCGAACATCTGCACGTCCGCTTCGAACAGGAGATCGCCCCGGTTTTGGACCCGATCGAGAACATCCCGCTGCCGCCGCAACTCGCCTCCCGTTTGAAAGCCGCGGCGGAACTCTATAATGTAACGGAAATGAAAGCGCATCTATGCGAGCTTGCCCTGCTGGGCGGCCCGGCGGAAGACGTGGCGAACCGCCTGCTCGAGGCAGTGCAACAGTGCGACATCGCATTCGTCCTCGATTACCTGGCCGAAGCGGAACGGCCGGTTGCCGTCTGAGCATGCCAAGCGGCCCCGAACGCAAGGAGAAAATCCTGCTCGTTGACGACAACCCCGTCAACCTCAAGGTGCTCGGCGACGCGCTGGAACCACAGGGCTACGCGATCCTTGCCGCCCCAAGCGGAGAGGTGGCGCTGCGGGTTGCGGCCGCGGGTGCGCCGGAACTCATCCTCCTGGACGTCATCATGCCGGGCCTCGATGGCATCGAAACGTGCCGGCGGCTCAAGCAGAACGAAGCGACCCGCGACATCCCGGTCATTTTCATCAGCGCAAAGAATGAGATGGAAAGCGTGGTCGCGGGGTTTCGGGCGGGAGGCATCGACTACATCACGAAGCCTTTCCAGAATGAAGAGGTGCTCGTCCGGGTCGAGAATCACCTCAAGCGGGTCCGCCTGACCAGGGAGCTTCTGGATAAAAACCGCGCGCTCGGTCTTGCGAATGAACGCTTGCAGAAAGAGATCGAACTTCGAACCCGGGCGGAGGATGCGCTCCAAACCGCGGATGAAAAGCTCAGCACGCTTTCCGAGCGCGAGGCGGAGCGGTGGGGCGTCGCCGGCCTGGTGGGGAAGAGCAAGACGGTGGCCCGGATACTCGAAGACATCCACAAACTCCATCACTTCGGCGCCACGAGCGTTCTCCTGACCGGTGAAAGCGGGACGGGGAAGGAATTGATCGCGCGGGCTATTCACTTCGGCGGCCAGAGGTCAGGGGCGCCGTTCATCCCC
>Ga0302324_100003532_pt1 | contig 35229 bp, 34 predicted proteins | sample Palsa_T0_1_FD_201949 | JGI IMG/M metagenome (GOLD analysis project Ga0302324, IMG submission 201949) | Peat permafrost microbial communities from Stordalen Mire near Abisko, Sweden - Palsa_T0_1 | ecosystem: Environmental > Terrestrial > Soil > Palsa > Peat permafrost | place: Sweden: Abisko...
GGCCAGGTCTTCGCAGCGAGCACCGACTCGAGCAGCATCGTCTACAGCTCGGGGAGCTCGATCTGTCGGTCGAGTGATGGAGGCAAGAATTTCGTCGACGTCTCGGCGAACATCACGCCGACGAGCTTCAACGCCACGAGCACGCCATGGACGTACACCTTCACGAGCCCGACGGCCGGGATCGGCGTGTACGGCAGCGAGGCCGACGCCGCGGGAACCGCGTACGTGCTCTACACGACCGACGGCGGTGACAACTGGACCGTGGGCACGCTCCCGCCGAGCGCCGAGAATATGGTCTCGCTCATCGGTACGTTCGCGGCACCGAACGGCACGCTGTTCATCGTGGGCGGAGGCCCATCCCTCGTCCTCTACGACAGCATCGACGGCGGAAAGACGTGGACCGATCTCAGCACGAAGCTCAACGCGTGGGCGAGCACGCTCGACAACCCTCCCCTGCGCCTCGAGACCGGGTTCGCGCTCGACGCTCAGCACATCTGGGTCGGCGGCGACAGCGGCTTCATTGCCTACACCGCGACCGGCGGTCAGTGACCTCGACCCAAAATCCGGATAGCGCACGTGCGCGATAACACTACGGTTTGAATCTGCAGCGTCTCACTTGCACTGGGAGATGCAGCACTTTGTCTCGTAGAGCGTGCACTTTCTTTGTGTGCGCTTGCAGAATTGATCTCAGCGCTGTCATTTTGACCCGTAGCGCTCTCATCTCCGCTCGTTGCGCTTGCACAGTCGTCTTTACGAGTCGCCCAGCGAACATGTGAGCTTGTAAAGTTCACCGTTGCGTTTGCAAAGTCACCCGTAGCGCCGACATCTTCGTCTTTCGCGCTTACACCGCGGCTCCGGGACCGCGCACTTTCACTTTACGGCATCGCCGCTGCATTTTACCGCTCCTCATCGCGCAGATTACAGCTCGAACTTTGTCTCGTTCGTAGCGCACTTTAACTGTGCAAGGTCTCCCCGCCGAGATTCCACACGACAAAGTCATTTTGTCGGCTTTCCGTGTGAAAATGACGGGAAAACGCGCGCTTCCTCTGCGCTTCATTCGGTCTGCGGCAGCTTGAATTGGCTTTGGGGAAGAGCGCCGAGCCACAGGTAGGCTCCGCACTTCCACGGGTCGACTGGGCAATGCCTTGGGTCGATTCGGTAAATGCTTTCGTAGATGCGGACGACACAAAGTGTCGCTTCACATCGCCGATGGGAGACCTCGCGGTGGCGCGTTCGGGGTCGGCATCTTCACGCCGATGCGATCGATGAACTGCGTGACGTCGCCCTCCCACGTCGACGATTGCCACGCGGCGTGACCTTCGACTCCAAACGGCGGCAACTGCACGAACGTGCCGAGCGAATTGCGTGCCGAGAACTCGGCGAACATCTGGCGCGCGAGCGGCGGCGGGAAGTACCGATCGTTCTCCGCGTAGAGCCACAGCGTCGGGATCGTCATCCTTTGTCCGAAGCCTGCGGCCGCTCCAACGAGGGCATCGGGCGCGCAGTTGTGACGCGTCACGTCGCCATCCGACAACAGCGATCCGCGACCGCCGGCGAAGTCGATGGCGCCGAGGATGTTCACGCCTTCCCACTGCGGCGACGCGCTCGCCAGCGCGAGGACGGAGAACCCACCCGTGGACACGCCGACGAGCAGCGTGTGCTTCGCGTCGACGTTCGGGCGCGTCGCCATGAACGTGACAGCCGCTCGAATGTCGCTCGCCGCCTCCAGGTTCGCGTTCGTGTAGTCGGCGGTCGCGCACGGACCATAACCCTCGGCCCACTCCCCATCGGAGCTCGCGTGGCCACGGCGCATCGGCACCGCGACGACGAAGCCGCGCGACACGAACCACTGCACCAGCACCATCGGTCGCCATCGCGGCGACGGGTCACGCTTGCCGATCGATCCATGGTTGATCACGACGAGAGGAAGCCGGCTTTCCAGGCGTTCACGGTCGCTCTGAGGCCGCGACGGGCCTTGCTCCGAACGCCCCGACGCAAACACGGTGCCCTCCAACGTCATCCCGGCGTGCAGGGCGAGCGGAATGCGTACGACCTCCTCGCTCAGCTCGCCTGCAGCTGCGGCGGATGCGGACGGAGCCGGAGCCGTCGGAGTCGGCGGCGCGCTGCGACACGCAACTGCAACGCAAGGAAGAGCGCACCAGCGCAAAAAGACCATGAGCTAGCGGGCCATGCACTTCGCGAGGGCAGGCTCGAGCGCCGCCGCGTCTTTCGGCAACGCCACCTTCCCGAGCTCGACTTTGCCCCGCAGGAGGGCCGACGGTACACCGCCACCCATGCCGCCGAACCACACCCGGGAGTCATGGCTGTTATTTCGGTTGTCTCCCATCGCGAAAGACTCACCGGGCTTCACAGTCCACGACCCATCGAACCCGGTGCCTCCGTCGTAAAAGACCAGGTAGCGCACGGAACCGTTCGACTCGAGCAGCAGATCCCCCTTGTGCACGGTGCCCTCGTCGTCCGTGTACGACTGAACACCGATGGCGCACGTGGGAAGCGCGACACCATTGATGCTCAGCACGTGCCCTTTGACCTCCACGCGATCGCCCGCCACCGCGACGATGCGTTTGACGAAGGACTGCTTGGGGTTCTCGGGATAGTCGAACACGAACACGTCACCTCGCTGCGGCGTCTTCACGCTCACATCAGCCGTGATGCCAGTGCCAAGGGCGATGGTCGGGTACATCGAGGCCGACGGCATCTTGTAGTGCCGGTGAGAGCACCCCGAGACCGCTACGCCGAGCACGGCGATGAAGAGCCCACCCCAAACGAGTCTTCGCCCATGATGCAGCATATGCACGCCATCGTAGCGCTCGCCTCAATTCTTCTGAAGCGCTTCGTCCAAAGGCGCGAGCACCGACGCAGTGCCTGGGCTCGTTGGGATCTCGACCGAGGTGGCGCCGACCGCGATGGCTCGATCGATGACGGTCGCGACGTTGCCGACGGTCGGCATCGTCTGAAAAGTGATGGCGGCCTTCTTCGAGCCCTCTGGCCCGTACTCCTCCATGAGCGCGTAGAGCGAATCGTTGCCGGTATCGGTCAGCGACGCATTGGCGAACTGAACCGCCGGCAGCCCGAGACCGAGCGCGTAGTCCATCAGCTGCTGCGTGACCGTCAGCGCGTTCCCTCCGTTCAGCTCCTCGTACGCGTTGACGTCGATCTGGGTGACCGCATGCTTGAAGGCGAGGTGCGCGCGAAACGAGCTCTCCATCGCGGCGATGTCGAGCGCTTGCGTGAATCCCGCTGCCTCGAGCGCCGCGGCGTTCTGAGCGGGAAACCGTATGAAGAGCTCACCGTAGAACTCCATCGTCAGCCCAACGGTGACCTCGCGGACCTCCGCGATGGGGTCGACGTACGCCGCGACGTCGGCGACGAAGCTCGTGTAGGCGTCTTGCACGGGCTCTGTCCACCAGCGGGGGACGGTGCCCGTCTCCCCCGACGGCGAGCTCACCGCGACGGGCCCGCCTGCCATCGCGTTCACCCACGACGGCGCATGAATGCCCGCTTCGATGCGCAGCCGCAGCCCCTGCGGATTCTTGGGGTTGGCCTTGTTCCAGGCGCGCACGGCGGCGACCGCCGAGTCGATGCTCGCCGTCACGATGGGCTCGTCCTTCTTCGGCTGGAGCACGTCCCACTGACCCTCGATGATGTATCCGTGCACGACGCTCGACAGATCTGCCGGCGGTGGCGTGGGGCCACGCATGAGAAGGCCGCGGTTGACGGGTCGTGCGCCCGAAAGCGCTTCGCTGCTGGATCCATCGGGACCCACGCCGCAATGCGCTGAAGTGCCAGCCACACACACGAGAGCCAAAAGGCCGTTCATCGCTCGGTTCATCGTTTCCTCCGGCTCTCTGACGGGGGCTCTGGTCCGACCGTGCGTGAAAATCGTACGGCCTCTTACGGAAAGGGCGACGGCACCCAGGCGAACGGCTCAACGAGCGTGAGGGCGGGCTCGCTGTTCGAGCAATCGGTCGCGACGCTGCCTGCGCCTTCGTCGAGCCGAAAGTCTGCGGCGAGCCCGGCGCAGGAGATGTCCTGGTTGAAATTCGCGTCGAGCGCCGGAGCCCCAAGCGCGCTGGGCCACACCCGGACTGCGCCGAGCGTCACGGGCGAGGTGCGCGTGCAGCCGCCGTCCACGTCGGCACCGCCGAGCGTGAACACCGACGTCGTCACCCACGTGTTGATGGCGGTGTCGTTGGTATCTGCGAGCGTGTGGGCAGTCTGGCCCGCGGTCCAGTCGAGCGTGTAGAGGTTCACGCTGCGGGTGAAGTTCACCGTTCCCGGTGCGGTCGTCATCGCGATGTGAATCGCGTGATGCAACATGAAGGGAGCCTGGACGCATTGTGGATTCAAGTCTTGGTTTCCCACGCAGAAGACGATCTTGGGCTCGCTCGCGTCGATGCTGAACGACCAACCCGCCTCGCCGAGCATGGTGCCCCCTTGCCAGACGATGGGCCCGGACGCGGCGGTGTCGACCGACATCCAGAACGACACCGTGAACGCAGTCCCTGTCATCGAGATGGCGCTCCCGGTCGGCAGCCCGAGCGCTGCGCAACCGCCCTGGAGCTGGAGAGCGCTGCCCGCGTCCGGCGAGAGCGCTGCCCAGTCGAAGCACGACCCGACCGTCGCGATGACGAGCACGAAGGGCGCGGCGACCACGACGCGTCTCAAAACGTTCCTCCAACGACGACGGTCGCGCCCGCCACACCGACCGCGGGATGAACGGCGAACCAGAGCACGCCCGATGCGAGGGCGACGCCTCCCAGCGCGAGGAGCGCGTAGCTGGCGTACCCGGCAGCTTGCCACCCCTGCCAAGCGGACGGCACGCACGGGCACGTCTTCGTCAGATCGCCATACTTCAAGGCCGTTGCGCCGAGCGTCACCGCACCACCCGCAGCAACGACGAAGCCCGCTGCCGCGATGACGAGCGGTGCAGCGTTCAGCTTGCGTCTTGGTCGCGGCATTGGAGGAGGCGGTGGAGGCGTGACGGGCATCGCGGTGGAGACCGTCGGGGCGGGCGGGCTCGGGCAGATCTGCTCCATGCGGGCGAGGCGCGTCTCGACGTCGGCTCGATCCGTCGCCTTGGGCTTGAGAAGGAGGTAGCGCTGGTAGAAGGCGCTGGCGTCGTCGCAGTGCCCACTCCACTCCTCGTAAGCCACTGCGATGTTGAAGAGGAGGTTCGTCTGCCCGGACAGCGCATAGGCGCTCTTGAAGGCGTCGACGGCCAGCTCGTATTCGTGGTGCTCGTAATGCTTGGCGCCCTCGTCGTAGAGCTCCTTGGCGCGTTCGTGGCGGGCGTCGTCGTCCTGCGCGTTCGCCACCCTGGCGAGGCCCACCACCATGACCAGCGCGACGAACCGCTTCAATGCGTGTCCTCGTCGAACGGCTTCAGCGCGGAGTGTGCGCTGCCCGTCGGGCGTGGATGCATCGGGTGCGGGTGCACGACTGGCCTGGGCGCGCTCTGGACGCTTGACACGGCGGCGCCCACGACCATCACGCTCGTCAGCGGCTCCGCAAGTGGCGCTGACTCCACCGCACTCGCCGCTACCATAGGTACGTTGGAGTCGTGCGTCGCGACTGGACGTGGTTTCGGCCACAGCGTGCTGGCAACCACGCTGACCGGCAAGACGACGCCGACGCAGGCCGCGACGTACACCCAACGCGGGCGCGAACGAAGCCCCAAGGACGCTCGAAGCGCGCCGAGGAAGTCACGCATGGTCTCGTGGCGCCTCATCGGATCTCGTTCGAGTGCCTTGAGGAGCGCCGCGCGCAGCGCCGCAGGCTCGTCTCTCCTTAGCTTGGCGACCGAAACGTTCGCAGCGAGGGCGTTCGCGGTGAGCTCCTGCAGGCTCGAGCCCTTGAATGGCCGCGTCCCATAGATGGCTTCGTAGAGCACGACCGCGAAGGCGAACTGATCGCTCCGGGGGTCGGCCGCCCTCCCCGCAAACTGCTCGGGGGCCATGTATGCCGGCGTGCCCACGAACAGATTCGTGCGCGTCAACGTCGTCAGGACGTCTTCGCTCCGGAGTGAGCGAGACCTCGGCGCGTCCTCGTCGTCGGCAGCGCTCGCGAGGCGCGCCAACCCAAAGTCGGTCACGCGGACGCGCCCGTCCTTCCCGAGCAGCACGTTGTCCGGCTTGAAGTCACGGTGGACGAGGCCAGCGTCATGGGCTGCAGCGAGACCCTCGCCGGCCTGCAAGAGGTGCTCGAGCACGAGTCTCCAAGGAGGATGCGTCCGCATGAACGCCCGGAGAGTGGAGCCGTCGACGTACTCCATCGCGATGAAGATCTGCCGCTCGACCACCCCGACGTCGTGCACGGTGACGACGTTCGGGTGGGAGACTTGCGCCATCGCGCGAGCCTCGCGGAGGGCGCGGGCTTGCGCGTCGTCGCTGATCGTGTGGTCCGCGCGCATGACCTTGAGCGCCACGCGCCGGTGGAGGTGAGGGTCGTGCGCCTCGTACACCACGCCCATGCCACCGATACCAAGCGTACGCACCACCTCGTATCGCCCGAGCTTCATGGGCTGGGACAACCCATCGGCCACGTCCGCGACGACGCTGCGGCAGACCGCGCACGAAGCCAGATGAACATCGACTTCGGCGACGACCGCCGGCGCCGATCGCCCCTCGACGAATTCGAGCACCGCGTCTTCGCTCAAACACGCCATGGCCCACGACGGAGCATACCGCGGTGATACATTGAGCGGAATGGACGAGGCGATCGTGCGCGCGCTCCACGCGAGAGGCGCTGTGGCCTGGCCCCGCGTCACGGTCGAGCCTGCAGCGTGGGCGGCGCACGTCGCGAGCCTGGCTTCCGAAGGCGAGGCTCTCGAGGCGCTGCATGCCGAGGACCTCTACCTCGCGTGCGCTTGTGCACATGGCGATACGGTGGCGATCGCGATCTTCGAGAAGGAGTTTCTGCGCGACGTCCCCGCGTACATCGCGCGGACGACGACGGCGCCGCAGGTCGTCGACGAGGTGCTCCAGCGCCTGCGCGAGCGACTCCTCGTGGCGAGCGGTGGAGCAGTTCCCAAGATCGCGACCTATACGGGCCGCGGGCCTCTCGGAGCGTTCTTGCGCGTGACCTCCGTCAGGCTCGCCTATGACACGCTCCCCACCGATCACGTCGCGAGGCCGTCGACCGATCCCGACGTGCCGTCGGACCCCGAGCTCGACTACATCAAGTCGAAGTATCGCGCCCAGTTCGTGCGCGCGATCGAGCAGGCCATCGCGACGCTACCTCCGCGCGAACGCAACGCGATGGCGCTCTCGCTGATCGACGGGCTCTCGACGGACGCGATTGGGCGCATGTACGGCAAGGACGGCGCGACCATCCGCCGGTGGCTTGGAAGCGCACGCCAGCAGATCCTCGACGAGACGCAGAGGCTTCTTCGCGTCGAGCTCGGCGCCACCCCCGAGGAGCTTCACAGCCTCTTCGGCATCCTTCACAGCAACCTCGACGTGAGCGTTGCACGGATTCTGAAGGAAACGCGCACACCTTAATCAGGGCGCCGGCAACGTGACGACGACGGTCGTTGCCCCACTCGCGACGTCAATCTCGCGGTGGAAGCCGATGCGACCCGCAGCGGTTGCCTCGATGACGTGGTGACCGGGATCGACCGGAATCGGCGCGCCGAACGCCCCAACCGGCACGGCGATACCGTCCCGTGTGACGTGCGCATCGGCGGGAGCATTCGGGGCTCGAATCGTCAGCTTTGGGAGTGTAGGGAGGAGCGCGTCCGCGCGCTGCCGTGCGTAGTCCGCGCGTAGTCCACTTTGGGGTGAGCCGGCGACTTGAAGGTACGTCGCCCACGCCGTCGCTGTCTTGCCGAGCTTTTCGTAACACGAGGCCAAGTTCAACAGCGTGCCTGTTGCCGGATCGATGCGGTTGCTGCTCTCGAGCTTCGGGCATGCCTCCGCGTACTTTCCCTGCGCCATGAGCTGACGCGCCTCCGCGAAGAGCGCCTCCGCAGCGGCCGTGTCGCCCGCGCGCGCCGAAGGGGAAGCGCACAACAGCGCGCCCAGCAGAATGAGTGCGTGCTTACACTTCATGCAGCGGCTGCCTTTCGCGCAGCCAGGCAAGTGCGGCGTCGCGCGACTCGAATACTTGAAGCTCCAATTGGTGCTCGCGCGCGAGCCGATGGGCCTGCAACCCGCCCATGGCGGACGAGACGAGACGTGCAGTGCGACGCATGCCGCGCGCATACGCGTAACGATTGAGCTCGCCGAGCGCGACCACGAGCTCGGGCGACATCACACGAATGGCGCGTTGATCGGCCAAACAACAAAACGGCTGACCGTGCTGCGCATCAATGACCTCGTGTGCGCGGGCGACATACGCTTCGACGTCCTCTGGCGTTGGATGCGAGGGATAGACCACCTCCACCAGCGACATGATCTCGGTGATCGCATCCCCAGGGTGTTCGATGATTTCGAACGGCATCGGGGTATGATCATAGCGTGCGGTACGTGCCTTGCCGCCCGATCTTTCCAGTCACGCGTCGGAGCCCGGCTATCCGGTCAACGTTTGCGACGCTTGCGCACGACCATCGTCATGAGCGCGCTCGCGACACCGAAACCCGCGACGCCCGGCCATAGCGGTGCCGGTGTGGTCGAGCAACCATAGATGACGTTTTCCGTGGGCCTCACGTCGTTGTTGCCCAGGCTGGTGGGCCCACCGTCGGCGCCACAATTGTTTTGCTGGAGAGCCTGCCAGTCACACATCGTGATTTGGTCGATGTCGGGGGTTCCGTCGCAGTTGCTGTCGACCAGCGTGCTCCGCGCCTCGTCGAGCAGAGGATCGATGTTCGAAATGACGTCGGCCTTGCCGTCGGCACACGTGAGGCCCTGCGACATGAGCCACTCGCCGAAGGGGTGAATCACCGACCCGCATTGACCTGGGTCGCCGGAGTGACAGAGCGTGCAGTCGGGCGCCGAGCACGTGAGGTTCAGGTACGCGTGGATCTCGTTCGGAAAGCCCGGATTCGCAGACGCACGGCCGGTCGTAAGCAGCACTGCAAAGGTGCAAAGGATGACGGAGGACCGCATGGGTTCCCGCGTGCAACGCACATGCCTGCTCGTTTTCGGCCGTTGTGTGGCTCCGCCCCTGGTAACGACGGAGACCACCTGGACGCCACAGTCCAGATGAGCGGGGAAGCGCCTGCCGCATGTCGGTTCGAGCCGTCACCATTCGCGGTATCGTCGAGACGTTGAAACACTTCCTGCGATGTCTCCTTTTTGGTGTGCTCGCCGGTTGCGGTGGGAGCACGGACGCGACGCCGATTGCCACATCGTTGCCGCGGGCGTCGGCTTCAGCCTCGGCGTCCGCTTCGCGTCCTCCGCCCGACTGCGCTGGCGCCGTGGCCCACAATAACCTCGCGATCGCCAGACTTGCGAAGTCGGCGATTCTGCAGATGCCGAGAGACGTCGAGCCGTTCCTCGCCGCGGCGCTCGACGGATCCGATCCCGAGCTCGCCAAGCTTCGAGGCGATTGGGACGCGGACAAGGGCTACGTATTGAGTCTCGTGGATGTGCTCGCCTCCACCTCCCTCGATGCTGCGCGCGATGCGATCATCGCGGCCGTGCCGCAGATGGACAACGACGCGAACCGTGCTGGGGCTGCGCAGATGCTGGTCTTGTTCCCGACGACGCCCGCGCTCGTCGCGACCTTCAAGAGCATCTACGCCAAGCTTCCACCCATCGCCGACAAGGGCGGTGAAAACGACACTGGGGCGGAGCGCGCGCGACTGCTGTCGGTGGTGAGCGAGTTCTTCGACCCGTCCCTCGGGGCGTGGGCACTTGCCGAATCGGCCGGCGCCCGCGGCACCAACATGTTGTCAGCGAAGGTGGGCGTGCTTCAATCCGCGATCAAGCTCATGAGGCCGGCCGACAAGGCCAACGTGGATAGAGCACTCAAGAGCCTCGAACAGAGCAGCGATCTGTCGCCGCGCGAGAAGACGGAGGTCGTCGACAACGTACGCGGCATCTTCAAGGCCGCCGCCGCCGCTCTCGACAAGTGCGCGAGCAACACCGCCTGCTACTTGAAGGTGCTCGAGGAGCCGATCCCGAAAACGCGCTCCGCGAACTGGAAGGCGATCAAGGCGGCACAAATGGCCGGTGTCCTCGGCAACGAACAGACGCGCCAGGGCCTCGTCGCGCGCATTGCCAACGTGAAGGATCCCGCTGCGCGGCTCGCGATGTCGTGGGCCATCAACCACCTCGCACCAAAAGGCGACGACGCCGACGCTGACGCGATCGACGCGATCGTCGAGGGCGACAAGGCGCGAAAAGACAGCGAGGCGCTGGCAGGCGACGACGCGCTGACCAAAGTGGCTCTCATGCTTCGCGCACGCGCTCTCTAGAGTCGATGCGGATGCTCGACTTCATCATCGCTCTCGGCCTTCTTGGCCTCCTTTGCGGCTGCAATGAGGAGTTCGCGGCCGATCCGCCGCCCCGCACACCCGAGAGCGTGGCATCGGACTCACCGACCAGCGTCGATGCTGGGAGTCCGCCGCGAGAAGCCTCGCACGCGATGACGGTCACGACCGCAGCCGAGGGTGACGCCGACGCGCGCTACCGCGTCGTCTTCGGTTCGGGGCACGGAGCCACCCGATCGCGTGGACAGGCGACGGCGGATCTCTACCAAGAGCTCCGCGACAGGACCGCGCTCGGAGCGCGCCTCGAAGCGGAAGCGCACACCGTCGGTGACGGCGGCGCGCGGGCGAGGAAATCGTCGCCCGAGGCGAGCTCGAGCAGCAGTGATCCGCTTTCAGCTGCGGCGGTTCGCTTGCTCGACCTCGTCGATGAAGTCGGCGAGATCACCATCGATGTCGTCACCGACACCGCATCGAGCCGGTGTCTCGTGTCGATGAGGGGCTCTGCCTCGGAATGCTTGGTGCAAGCGCCCGAGCACACGCAGCAGCAGCGAATGGGAGGAGGAGGAGGCCGCAGGGGTCACTGAGCGTGTAGTATCCGCGCCGTGGCGAAGGGCGACATCTTCAAAGGCACGGCGTTGTGGTGCAAGGCGATGCTCAAGAAGGCGACGAACGCCGACGAAGAGCTCGCGGTCGACGTGGCGCTCCAAGAAGCCTTCAACCTGCTGAGGAAGGCCAAGCTCGACAACGAACGCTCGAGGGCCGACGAGATCGCCGAGCTCCTCGTCGCCCAGATGCGCGACGCGCTGGCCGGGACTGCGCGCGAAACGCTGCACCCCTCCTCCGCGTCACAAGAAGCGGTGAAAGAGCCCATCAAGAAGTAACGCTTCGATCGCTCGCGCGCACGAGCGACAACGCGAACGGAATGAAGCAGGCGCACGCGAACGCCGACACGAGATAGGCGTTACGGTCATTGCCGGCGAAGAACGCGGTACCCACCAGAGGGCCGAGCGTGCCGCCGACGTCACCCGCGACTTGAAGGACGCCGATGGCACTCCCGCGGCGCTCCGGGAGCACGAACGCGGCAAGCATGGCGAGCAGGGATGGGCCGAGCGCGGCGACCGCGAGCCCGATGAGCGCAAGCCCGACGAGCACCAACGTCACATCGTGCGCGAACGCGACGATGACGAGCGCCGGCACGAACAGAACGACTCCGCCCGTCGCGATGCGTGCGTGAGCCCGAAAGCGGTCTCCGAGGCGACCGATGAACGGTGTCGTCAGACCTTCGACGATGACCATGAAGCCCATCAAGAGCCCAGCGGTGCCCTTCTCGGCGAAGTGTCCGATCGAAAGATGGCGGCGCTCGACGAGCAAGACGAGCGTCGTGAGGACCATGCCGCCAGCCGAAAACGATGCGACGAGGTTCAACGCACCGATGGCGGCGAGCTTGCGGTTCGCGAGCTCGTGCCAGACGTTCATCAGCGACGCCCTGCGCACCTGGCCGCCCTTGGCGCGCAAATCGGGAATGAGTCGGTGCGCCAAGAACAACGCGAAGAGGATCGCGACGGCCGCGGCCGCGAACGTGGCAGTCTCGCCGACCGCATCTGCGAGCAGACCACCAGACACGAGCCCTATCGGAACGCCGACGGCCATCGCCGCGCGCACGGTGCCGGCAGCAGAGCCTGCGTGCAACGCTCCTCCGGCGTTCAGCGCGAGAGTCTGTGCGGCGACGAAAATGCACGCCGATCCCGGCCCATGCAGGATGCGACCGAGTAGAAAGAAAATGCCTGGGTGCCCAGTGACGATGCCGAGCGCGTAAAATATCATGACGACGACTTGAATGACGAGGCCGATGAGAAGCGTGCGCCGCCCCCCTCGCGCGTCGACGAACGCGCCGATTGCGGGATTCGAGATGACCCGCGCTGCACGATTCGCCGCGAGGATGACGCCAATGAACGCGAGCGGCAGATGGGCTCGTTCGCCCGCGTGCGGCAGAATCGGAAATGCAATTCCGCCGGCGACTCCCGCGAGAAGAACGCCAGGTGCAATCGCGAGGGCCACGCGCCGCGACGAGGCACCCGTTTCGCCTGCGCCTTGGCTGCTAGTGCTCACACACGAACGTGCCCGTTTTGGTCGCTTCGGCGAGCTGCTGCTTGCACAGTATCGTCGTGAGGGAGCGCATGCGCCCCACCTTACGTGACCAAACGCTGACGCGAAACGACCAAGTCGTGACGTTGAACCCCGGCCGGACGACCTATCGTCCACGCATGACCAACCAGGCGTTTCGCGATCTCGGCCGCGACTTCTTCGATCACGCCGAGCTCAAACGTCGCTGGAACGTGACGGAGGACATCCCGTGGTCGGAGGTCAAGCTCCGCGCCGTCGACGAGGACTTGGTCGACATCCTCGAGGCTTTCTACTGCACCGAGATGTACCTGCCCGACTACACCGCGCGGCTGCTCCACCTCAACCGGCAGAACCAGGGGATCGCTTGGTTCATCACCAACTGGGGTTATGAGGAGTCGAAGCACTCCCGCGTGATCGAAGAGTGGCTCGTTCGTTCTGGGCGGCGGACGCCGCAGCACATGGAGCGCCTGAACGAGGAGCTCCTCGCAGGGCAGTGGAAGCTACCGTTCGAGACCAGCCGTCAGATGCTCGTCTACACGCTGCTCCAGGAGCTGGCGACGCAGCTAAGCTACATCAATCTCTCCAAGCTCACCGCGCCCGCGGGTGATGGCGCGCTGCAAAGGATGTTGCTGCTCATCGCGGGCGACGAGGGCAGCCACCACCGGATGTTCGCGAGCTGCTTGAAGGTGCACCTCGCGAGTGACCGAGCGGGCACGCTGTGCGACATCGCGCACGTCGTGCAGAACTTCGAGATGCCCGCCCACGACGTGATCCCCGACTGGGCGCGCCGGGGTGCGCTGATCGAGCGTCACCAGGTGTTCGGTGCGCGGGCGTTCGTGCGGCGCGTCATGCTACCCGCGCTCGAGCACATCGGCGTCGACCGCCGAGAGCTCAGTCGAGATGGGGATCAAGGGCACGCCGAGCCGCCCCACACGTCGCAGCTCGCCGTACCGACGGCCCCCGCGTCTTGGTTCTCGTCGTAGTAGCTCTTGTTGAAGATCGTGACGGCCGTACAACCCTCCTGACCGGTGCCCGTGCCCACGGCGCATTTTCGAACCGCGTTCGCGAGCGAGAACGGATTTGTCGTGTCCACCTTCGCTGGACCGATCTCGTAGAAGACAGGCGTGTGGTTGGCTCCAAGCGGACCGTTGTACGAGCTGTCGAGGACGACGTATTTGTGATCGGTGAGCACGACCCCTCCTGTCGTGCCGTCGCCGAGGTTCGCCGTGCCCATCGTCGCGTGCGCGCTGTAGGTCGTGTTGATGGTTTGATAGATGGCGTCGATCGCGCCGTCGGGATCGGCTGGCACCGCGGGCATTTCGTCGAGCATGTTGATGACGTAGCTCCGCGTGAATTGCGTCGCGATGAGCCGCGCGTTCCGCAGCCAAGCGTTGGCGTAGAGCTGCGCGCCCGCATCATCGTTGGTCAGACCGGGATCGGGGTCGTCGACCGTCGTCGTGATGTTCGACCATAGGCTGCTCGCCGCAAAGATCATCTCGGGGTATTGCGCGTTCACGCCCGCGACGTAGATGCCGGCAAAGTCCGGATCATCGTCGTATTGCGCTGCGAGCTGCGCCGTGAGGTTGACGAAGTAATCGCTCACGACTGGATCCCATGGCACGAGCGACTCCTCCATCGCTTGGTTCGGGATCTGCGTCTCGGTGAAATATGGGCGGAACAGCGGAGCGCCCGTGATCCACGGCGGAGTCGCGGAGCCGCCCGACTTGACGATGAAGATCACCTTTGGATCGCCCGTCGTCCGCGCGACGCCCTTGCTGATGTTCATCATCGCGTCGAAGGCCGAGAAGTCCGTGATCGCATCGTTGTAAGTCGGCTGCACGCTCGCCCATTGGAAGATGTTCGATAGGCCCGCGATCCAGGGGTTCTGATTGAAGAACGCCGACGTGAGCACCGTCGCGCCGAAGCTCGGATCGTAGACGATGCCCCTCGGAAACGTCTTCATCGCGCTCGTTCGAGCGTTCTTCGTCGTGATCTGGATGGGAATCGAGGTCGTCGCGCCGGTGAGCGTGGTTGCCGTGACGGTGATCGTCTTGGCTCCGTCGACACCGTCGCACGTCGTGTCCCATTCGGCGCGAAACGGAGACTTGACGACCTGCGATGGGCATCCTGCCTGAGCGACAGTCACGCTATCGCCTGACGTTCGCACACGGACGATGATCGTTCCGCTGACGGTTGCACCCGTTTGAGGGGGCGTCATCAACATCAAACTCGGCGGGGGACCGGCATCCACGTCGCTGCCAGCATCGATCGGCGGGCTTGCGTCGTTCGAAGGAGAGCTCGCGTCGCTGCCCGAGTCGGCGAGCGACGCTACGCCGTTGCCGCACGCGGCGAGCGCCATGGCCACCAGACAGAAACGCTGCATCGCTTGATCCATGTGGGACAACCGTCTTCCGTTCAAGCATTGGGCGCGTGATGGCCGAAACTAGCAATCGGTGTAGGCCGTCTTGGTCGCGCGGAGTGAGCACATGGGGAACGCAGGAAGCCCGTTCGAGTAGATCTGGAAGTGCTCGATCGAGACCTCGCCGAACGTCGTCCGCACCTGAGCCAACGTGTCGCGATCCATGTGGCAGCCCTGCTCGTTGATCCAGACCCAAAGCGGGTCGACGGCGCGCATGAGCGTCCGAGCCAAGGGTCGGTCGCTGACGACGTGTTCGATCATGCGCATCTCACCGCCCGGGCGCAGCACGCGTCGCGCCTCGGCCAGCGCTCTACCGGCGTCTGGAATGCTGCAAAAGACGAGCGATGACACGACCGCGTCGAACGATGCGTCCGAAAACGGGAGCGCCTGCGCGTCGGCGAGCATGACCTCGATGTTCGGCGTCGTGCGCCGGCGCGCGACCTCGAGAAAGGCATCATCGATGTCGATCGCGCGAACCTTTGCGGCCGCGGGGTAATACTCGAACATGAAGCCCGTCCCGCAGCCCACCTCGAGAACGTCGCCAACGAGGCCGTTTGCGAGGGTGCGGCGCCTCTCCGCGAGGCCCGCATCGTCCGCGCGCTTCATGACAGTCTCGTACAGCTCGACGTGGTCGACCCGCTGCTTGAGCAGCAGCACGCCGGGCGCGTGACGCGCGAGGTGAAACAGCTCGCGTAGCATGGGCTCGTCCGATGGTACTCCTATCGGGTGAGCGCGAGCATTCATCACGTCGATCTCGTCCTGTCGGACGTCGACCGCGGCGTCTACGAGACGCTCGGCGTTCACCTAGCGCGACACCCATCGGAGTCGATGCGCTTCCTCACCACGCGCTTTCTCGCCTATGCGCTCGCGTATGAAGAGGGCATCGCCTTCAGCAAAGCCGGCATCTCGAGCACCGACGAACCCCCGGTATCGGTTCGCGATCTCACCGGGAGGCTGCGCGCGTGGATCGACGTCGGGTCGCCAGCAGCACCGCGTCTCCACAAAGCCACGAAAGCGGCCGAGCGCGTCGCCCTCTACACGTGCGCGGATATCGCCTATCTCGCGAGCGAATCAATCCACAAGAAGGAAGCGATCACCATAATTCGATTCGAGCCGAGCTTCATCGACGCGCTGGGAGAACGCCTCGACCGGCGTGTGCGTCTCGAAATCGTTCGGAGCGATGGTCGCTTGTACGTGACGACGGCGTCGGGGATCCTCGAAGGCGGAGTCGTCACAACGACGCTCGGCGTCAAATGAGCGAGCTATCCATCATGACGTGGAACGGCTTTGGCGCCGCGCAGAGCGCCATGTCGTTCTTGCGCTGGAAGGGCGTTCCGGACGCGCATCGCTTCGAGCACGCTGATCTGCGCGCCGCAGCCGACGTCGATGTTCTCTGCGTCCAGGAGGTCTTCCTATCGGAGGCCGAGCGTTTCTTCGAGGCGCTTCCTCATCCGTACAAGGTGCGGGACGAGAACCGCACACGCCTCTTCCCGTTGAGCTTCGGGGGTTCGGGGCTCGCCCTCGCCTCACGCGTGCCCATTACGCACCAAACCCTGCGTTCGTTCAAGCCACCCCACGTGGGGACCGAGCGCTTCGCGCGCAAGGGAATGCTGCACGTACGTGTCGCGGCGCTCGGAACGACGGTCGACGTGGTCAGCACGCACCTTCAGTCGGGACCAGGCACCCGAGCGCGCGCGATCCGCAAGCGTCAGCTCCACGAGCTGAGTCGCTTCGTCGACGAGGTCGCAGCGCCAGGCGGCGCGGTGGTCGTCTGTGGCGATCTCAACGTCGACGGCCTCGCAGCGGGCGGGCGGGACGAATACCTCGCGATCGGCGCGGCGCTTCACGGCTTCGTGGATCTTGGCGCGAAGGCGGATTGGGTCACGTTCCATCCCCACCCAGAGGCCAACATCCTCGCGCATCGCTTCTACGCATCAGAAGCGCCGCAACGTCTGGACTACATCCTCTATCGCGCGGCGGGGCCGATCGAGCTCGTCGAATTGACGCGCACGCTCGATCAGCCGTTCGAAGAGGCCGGCCGGCCGACCACTTTTGCGTCCGATCACTTCGCCCTTCGCGCGAGTTTTCGCCGCGCGTGATCACCCATACTTTAGTTCGTGCCGCACACGGTCGGGCACTGAGTCATCAAGCATGCCCACAAGGTCGTCTGGCCGCTCCCACCAGCAGCGAACGTCGTTCCGCAGTGGCTTCCACTGGTCGATAGGCAATTGTTGAAGGTGACGAGATCGTCGACGCAGTCCTGCGCTTCGCCGCACGCTTGAAGCTGGGCGATGCAGTCGTTTGCGGTGCACGCCGCGCATGCACCCTCGCTCGGGCTCACCACCGCATCCGCTTCCACCACGGCGTCGTTTGCCGCGTCAACTCCGCTCGACGCATCCTCCGCCGCGTGGTCCGTGGCTGCATCATGTGGGTCTTGAGAGGCGCCACTGCCGCACGCGGTCGAGAGCAGGGCGACCGCCGAGAACATCCATCGCATGTGCGAATGGCTATCACGCGCAGCCGAGATCTTCGTGGCCGCGCTCGGGATTTCAGAGCGTTTCACACGCCGGACGGAGGATGTACGCTGCGACGCATGGCTTGGGTCAAAGTACCTCGCGAGCACCACCCGATCTTTCGCGCCGCATTGCCGAAGGACCCGCGCGTCGAGACGATTCAGATGTTCGGCGGCGTCGCCGCGAACGTGAACGGCAACCTCTTCGCGGGTCTCTTCGGACGCTCCACGATGGTGTGGCTGCCGGAGGCCGAACGCGCCGAAGCGCTGGCGCTGCCAGGTGCGACGATGTTCGACCCGATGGGTAACGGACGAAAGGGCGACAAGGTCATGTTGCCCGACAGGATGATGCAGGCTCCCGCCGAGCTGCGCCGTTGGATCGCCCGCGCGTTCAAAGGCGCCGCGGCGCTGCCGAAGAAGGCGGCAAAGAAGAAGCCGAAGAAGAAGACGCCTGCAAAGGTCAGCAAGAAGTGACCCGCGCGGTTTGCGCGACGCTGGGCGCGGTCGCGTTGATTGCGGTCTCTTGCCAGGCAGAGACCGCGGCGAGCGCGGCGGGCGAGTGCACGTCCGACGCGAATTGCCTGCTGAGCTCCTGGACGGTCGAGTGCTGCCCGCGGTGCAAGCCGTTCTCGGCCACGAGCAGCGAGGTCGCGGCGATGGAGGACAGGTGCCGCGCGATGTCACCCATATCGGGGCGATGCGCGGAGCTCAAGTGCCCGCCGAACGACGGCCCCGACTTCGTCGCGAAGTGCGTCACAGGCCGGTGCGTCGTCGGCCCCTGAAGCGTAGTCTCGTACCGTGAGCGAGACGAAGCTCGACGCGAAACGCATACGGCGTAACCCCTGGATCACGGCCGCCACCTGCCTCCCTTGGGTGATCGCCGCGGGGCTCGGTCTCGTCACGCTCTTGACCGGGGTCCCGGTCGCAATGGTCGCTCCGCACGTCGCCATCTTCGGCGCCGTCGGGTTCGCCGCTGCGTGGCGCCGTCGGCCATACGCGCGTCTCGAGCCGACGGTCGTGCGCGTCGACGAGCACGTGTTGCGCATCGGCGACGAGATGATCCCTCGCGGCCGCATTCAAGGGGCCGAGCTCCTCCCCACGCCGTTCGGGTTCGTCGTGCGCGTCAAACCGAAGAACCAGCTTGTGCGCGACATCCGCTTCGCAGACGATGCCGACGCCCACCGTGTGCTCTCTGCGCTCGGCTTCGACGCTTCGCAGCGCACCGCGACGTACCGGATCATGTCGCTCGCGTTGGTGCGTCATCGATTCGCGCCCATCGCGTTCGCGGGCGTCTGGATGGCAATGTGCCTCGTCGCTGCTGCGTCGCAGGTGCCGTGGCTGATCGGGTTCTCACCGCTCTTCTTCCTCGCGATGGGCGTCGTGTTTCTGAAGCGCGGCTCGCTGGTGGTCGGCGTCGATGGCCTGCTGCTGCGTTGGCTTTGGGTTCGTGAGTTCTTGGCCACGAAGGACATCATCAGCGCGGCACATTTCGACCAGGGCTTCGGCCGCAGCCGCGTTCGCGGTGTCGAGGTGTTCACGTACCGGGGCGGCGTGAAGCTTCCGATGGGCGACGAGCAGGCGGCGATGGTGCGACAGCGCGTGGTTGACGTGGTCGCCGTCGCACGCTCTCAGGTGCACGTCGCGGACGACGCCCTCTTGGCGCGCGGCTCGCGCGGTATGCGCGACTGGGTGACGCAGCTCAAGGCGCTGGGCTCGGGCGCGACCGGTACGTTTCGCACGATGCCGGTGATGCCCGAGCAGCTCTGGCGCGTGGCGAGCGATGCAGCGCAGCCAGCCCACGCGCGGGCGGCAGCCGCCGTAGCGCTCTCGCCGACGCTCGACGACAGCGGCCGCATGCGCCTCGCCGACCTCGCCAAGACCACCGCGGAGCCAAAGCTGCGCGTGGCGCTCGAGCGCGCCGCTGAAGGCGCACCCGACGAAGCGATCGAGGCCGCGCTGAGTGAAGTGGTGGAGTAGCATGCGACCGCGTGAAGGCGAAGCTTGCCATTGCAGGGACGGTCATCATCGCCGGAGTCATCGCCTACCGATTTGGCGGCGGCGCCGATGCCCGATCCGCGGTGCCGAGCGTGGAGAGCGCAGCGAGCGCGAGCACCGTGTCGCCCACGGCCCCTCTCGCTGACGTCGTCGTGACCCGCCTCGTCGACGTCGTTGGCGACGCCCGTGTGACGATGCCCGCCCTCGATCGCGGGACGATGCTCTTTTCGCTTCACTGGCGAAAGATGCCGCTCGCGTTTCATGATCTCTCCGCGGAAGCAAAGAAGCTGACGACGAGCGTCGCGCTCCGAACGAGCGAGACCGAGGTCCCGTGGTCGGTGCCGATGGGCTCGGGCGAGCGGTGGACCCCCGATGCTCGCGTCTGGAACATGAGCGAGGGAAGCTACGATCAGCGCGAGGCTCTCTTCGCTCCGACGCCCGCGACGATCGCCTTTCGCCTGACGCCACCGCCCAACGCGAAGCTCGTCTTCTCGCCCGGGACGGCGAACGCGACGGGGGATGCCACCGTCTTCTCCGTGTCGGTCACCGACGCACGTGGCACCAAGACCACGCCGTACGAGAAGCGGTTTCTGCCGGAGCAGACCGCGAGCTGGGTCGATGACGAGAGCGTCGATCTATCGGCGTTCGCGGGGCAGTCGATCGAGCTCGAGCTCGGGACGCGCGCGGAATCGCGCAAGGCAGACGAAGCGCAGAAGCCAAGGTGGCATCCACCCGTGGAGCGAAGCGACGGGGGCCCAGCTCCGCCAACGGAGGCGAAGGGTGCGAGTGGGCTCACGCTCGCCCTGTGGGGCAATCCGGAGATCCGCGCGCACGAGCCAGCGAAGGTGCCCTACAATGTCCTCTTCATCGTCGTCGACGCGCTGCGCCCCGATGTCATCGCGTCGTTTCACGACGACGCGGAGGATCAGAAGAAGCTGTCGAGCTCGCTCCCGCCGCTCGATGCTCTCCTGCCCAAGCTTCCCGGCCTCACGCCCAACATCGACGCCATCGCAGCGCATGGCGTTCGCTTCACTCACGCCTACTCTGCGGGATCGTGGACGCGGCCGGGCACAGTCGCGATGCTCTCCGGCATGCGGTCGACGGAGGCGGGGCTCGATCCCCTTCCCTGGGTCCTCCCCGAGCCGATGGCGGCTGCGTACTACCGATCCGATCCGTCGATGCTGCCGCTCGTCCTTCGTCGTGACGGCGTCGCGACGCGGGCCTTCGTCAACAACTACTTCATGGTGGGGTACGCCCCCGTCGGCGTCGACATGGGCTTCGAGCGCGTCGACGACCATCGCTATCGCACGAAGGACACGGGCGAGATCACGCGCGACGCGCTCGCGTGGCTCAAGCGAAACAAGGACCAGCGTTTCTTTGCATTCTGCAACTACAACTCTCCGCACGAGCCCCTAGAGCCGCCCACGCGCTTCCTCGACAAGGTCGCTGATCCCAAGGACGGCGGGCCGCGCGATCCGATGGTGCGCATGTACATGGCCGAGGCCGCCAAGGACGACGAGGCCATCGGCGTCTTGATGCACGCCCTCGACGAGCTCGGCCTCCGGAAGAGCACGCTCGTCATCGTGACCGCCGATCACGGAGAGACGCTCTCGGCCGAGCACTCCGGGACATCGAAGCTCGACCACATGCCCATTCGCTACCACCACGCGGTCACCAACTACGAGGAGACGACGCGCATCCCCATTCTGATGTCCCTCCCCGGCGTGCTGCCCGAGAACCTGGAGGTGAAGGCTCGTGTGCGGAACATCGACATCGCGCCCACCATCCACGAAATCCTCGGGCATGAGAAGCCTGCCAAGGTGACGGGGCTATCGATGATGCCGCTCGTCCGCGGCGTGAAGGAAGATGAGCGCGTCGTCTTGACGGAGGGCCGAGCGACGCGGGGGCTCATCGCAGGGAAGTGGCGCGCGATCTTTCGCGACGGCGCATCCCAGACGACGTGCTACCCGAACGGAGCGCGCAACGCCGATGGCACCGAGAAGTGCATCACGGTCGCCGAGGAGCTCTTCGATCTCGACGCGGACCCGGGCGAGCGCCACAACGTCGCCAAGTCGCATGGGGACGTGATGGAGGAGATGCGCGCGCGCCTCGCTGCCGCAAAGAAGAACGTCGCCGTCGCGGGGACGACGGCGAGCACCGCCGCCACCACTGCGCCCATCACGGCGAAGCTCCCCGTCGCCAACGCGGAGCCGCACGAGGATGGTCCTCCGCGCTTGCGATTCCGATTTGCAGGAGCAGGCGGCGCGCACCGCGTCTCGGGTCGCGTCAGCTTTGCTCCTTCCACCACGCTCTCGTGGGTGCCCATCGGCATACCGACTTCGGCCATCCACGAAGCCGGACCAAGCCTCGAGATTGCGCTGACGACGGCAGCCGATGGTGTCGTCGGGCTCGACGTCGTGCCCACTCCGCCGCAGGCCGAGGTGCGGTGGGACCTCTTTCTCGACGATGCGCCTTGGCCCGAGCTCGCGGTCTTCGCGGGTCCATTTGGCCTCTTCGATGCACGTGTCGCGAGAGGGCTCGTGACCGAAGAAGCGCGCGAGCTCGCCTTCGCCCACACGGTGCCGACCATCGACGCGGCGCGCGATCTCGGTCTCTTCATCGTGCGCGAGCAAGCCTCCGCGCACGACGAAGACACGGGGCCGCGAGCAAGCTCGGGTGCCACGAAGGAAATGGACCGCATGCTCCGCGAGTGGGGCTACGCGCACGGCCCCGCGCACTGAGCGTCACGCGTTCCAATCCACGATCGGGCCCATGGGGACAATCCCCGTCGGGTTGATGCTCCGGTGGCTCGCGTAATAGTGCTGCTTGATGTGCGCGAAGCTCACGGTCGGAGCGACGTGCGGGAGCTTGTAGAATCGGCGCGCGTATCGCCATAGGTGCTCGTAGTCGACGAGACGGCCGAGGTTGCATTTGAAGTGCCCGACGTAGACGGCGTCGAATCGCACGAGCGTCGTGAAGAGGCGGATGTCGGCCTCGGTGATCTCGGTCCCCACCAGCCACTCGCGGGCCTTTAGCCGCGCGTCGAGCATATCGAGCGTCTCGAAGAGCGCAGTCACCGCGCGCTCGTAGGGCTCTTGCTCGGTCGCGAACCCCGCGGCGTAGACGCCGTTATTGACGGTCGCGTAGATGCGAGCGTTGAGCTCGTCGATCTCGGCGCGGTGGGCGACGGGGTAGAGATCGTGCAACCGGCGCGTCGCGAACGCGTCGAAGTCGCTCGCGAGCATGCGGATGATCTCGGCCGACTCGTTGTTGACGATCGTCTGCTCCTTCGTGTCCCACAACACCGGAACCGTCACGCGGCCCGAATAACGTGGCTGGGCGCGGGTGTAGATTTCGTAGAAGTAGCGCGCGCCCAAGGGATCGGGGACGACGCCCGGCGCTGGCTCGAACGTCCAGCCGTGCTCGAGCATGAGCGGGTTCACCACCGAGACGGGCACTGCATCCTCTAGCCCCTTCATCGCTCGGACGATGAGGGTGCGGTGTGCCCACGGACAAGCGAGCGAGACGTAGAGCCGGTAACGACTTGCCTCCGGCGTAAAGCGCGCAGAAGGTGCGTGCTCGATACGGCTATGAAACTGCGTCTCCGAACGAACGAACCGCCCGCCGGTTGCATGCGTGTCGTACCAAGCGTCTTTCCACTCTCCGTCGACGAGCAATCCCATGACGACGACGATAGCGAATGTCGGACCCTGGCGGACGGTGGCGCAGAAGTGTTCTGCGGCCATCCCATGCCTGAATTCGAGCCCTCGATCCCCACCGCTGATCTCGCTGCCATCCAGGAATGGATCGCACAGGGCGCCAAGCCTTAGCCACTTTAGGCTGATAATCGTCGCGGTGGGCGCCGCACACGGGTATAGAGACCGCGACTTCTCGGGTCTCTCATGCGCATCGGATCGCTGCTAGGACCGGACATCAAAGAGATCCTCAAAGAGGATCCCTCTCAGCTTCGCGAGCTGCTCGAGGAGCTGGAGCTCCATCCAGAGGACTTGGCCGACATCGTCGCCGAGCTCTCGCCCGACGAAGTGAGCACATTCCTCACGAGGCTGCCCGCCGACGAGGCCGCGCCCATCTTCGAGCGCCTCGACGAGAACGAGCAGCAAGAGGTCGCCGGGCAGATGGCCACGTCGAGCCTCGCCCGCATCGCGAGCGAGATGGAGCCCGACGACCGCGCCGACCTGTTCTCGGTGCTCCCGCCCGCGCTCGGCAACGAGGTCTTCGAGAGCCTCGAGAAGGTCGACGCGGAGGCCGCAGAAGAGGTCCGCGAGATCGAGCAGTACCCCGAGACGGCGGCCGGGCACTTGATGACGACGAAGTTCGTGTCGGTGCCGCCGCACACGACGGTCGAAGGCGCGCTCGCCACCGTGAAGGCATTCGTCCGCGAGAACGCCGAGTCGCCGGTGTACAACGTGTACGTGATGGACGGCGAGAAGCTCCTCGCCCTCGTGTCGTTGCGCGAGCTCATCGCCGCCGAGTCGAAGGACAGCCTCGACGACGTCGCACGCACGAACCTCATCACCGTGCCGCCGCTGATGGACCAAGAGGAGGTCGCAAAGTGGATGGCGAAGTACGACCTCGCCGTCATCCCCGTCGTCGACGACAAGGGCGTGCTGCACGGCGTCATCACCATCGACGACATCATCGACGTGCTCACGCAAGAGCAGACGGAGGACGTCCAGAAGATCGGGGGCGTCGAGCCGCTCGACGTGCCGTACTTCCAGACGAGCTTCTTCACGTTCATCAAGAAGCGCGCGGGCTGGCTCGTCATCCTCTTCTTCGAGGAGTTCTTCACGCAGACGGCGCTCCGCCACTACGAGCCCATCATGCAAGCCGTCACGAGCGCGCTCCTCTACGTCCCGCTTCTCATTTCGGCGGGCGGCAACTCCGGCTCGCAGAGCTCCACGCTCGTCATCCGGGGCCTCGCCATCGGCGAGATCAAGCTGAGCGATTGGTGGCGCATCCTCGTGCGCGAGATCGCGATGGGCATCATGCTCGGGCTGATCATCGCCGTCATCGCGATCGGGCGCGTGCTCATGTACCCCGATCAGAGCTCCCTCTTCGCCATCACGGTCGGCGTGACGGTGTTCTTCATCATTCTCGCGGGCTGCACCATCGGGTCGATGCTCCCGCTGCTCCTCAAGCGCTTCGGCATCGACCCCGCCACGAGCTCGACGCCGTTCATCGCGAGCCTGGTCGACACCATTGGCGTCATCATCTACGCCCACGTCGCGAAGATCATCATGGCGAAGGTGATCGCGACCGAGCTCGCGAAGCACGTGGTGGCTCCCTGAGACTTCACGTCTACGCAGCGTGGGTTTTGCTCGCCGGTTGCAATGGCGAGGTGTCGGCGCCCACGGAGCCGGCACCCCTGCCCCGAGCAACGGTCAGCGCGGCGACGGCTGCAGCGAGCGTACCGCCCACCGTCCCCGTCTCGGTCGCGAGCGCCCCACCCGTCGACGCGGCCGCGGCAGCATGCACCAGCGACGCAGACTGTGTCGGCTTCCTCAGCTGCTGCATGGGCGCTGCCATGTGCGGCTCACGCGATGACGCAAAGCGGATGCGTGACCTATGCAGCTGTTGCGTGAGCTGCGCGGCACCCACACACCCCGCGACGATTCGGCCATGTGCGTGCAGCGCAGGCCAGTGTGTGGTCCGCTGACCTTACGTCGAACGAAGGCCACCCGCTCCGTCTGGCTCGAATGACGTCGCACAATGGGTGCATTGGGCCTGCTGTGGGACGGTCGAGATGCGTTCGCCGCATGCGCACACGAATCCGATGATGACCGCAGGGTTGCCAACGACGAGTGCGTGAGCTGGGACGTCACGCACCACCACCGCGCCCGCGCCGATCATCGCAGCCGTGCCGATTCGGACTGGCGCGACGAGCGTGGCCGACGCACCGATGGTCGCTCCATCGCCGATCACCGTGCGGTCCCAACCGACGCCCCGTGGGCGCGGGTACTTCACGCGCGGACGCCTCACGTTGGTGAATGTCGCGGAGGGGCCCACGAAGACGTCCTCGCCGAGCTCGACGCCATCCCAGACGGAGGTGTGACTCTGGATGCGCGTGCCTGCCCCGATGCGTGCCCCGCTCGCGATGAAGCAGAAGGCGCCGATGACCGTGTCGAGACCGAGAGTGGCGCCCTCCTGCACGATCGACGGCGGGTGGATGATCGGCTGGGCTTGGGTCCGCTCGCGCATCATCGCCGGGTTGCGAGTACTGTACACGGCGTGCGTTTCGTTTGGCTCGCGGTCGTGGTGCTCGCATCGTGCAATCGCAAGCATGGGGACGCCTACAAGATCGAGCAAGTCGCGACCAGTGGCGCGAGCGCGTGCGCCGTGATGAAGGATGGGTCCCTGCGCTGTTGGGGCAAAGGCGCGAACGCTCTCATCCCGACGGTCGTGCCGGGTGTGAGCGACGCGGCATCCGTTTGCGTCACCGATCGCTTCGAGTGCATTCGCCACATGGATGGTCGCGTGTCGTGCATCGGCGCTGCGTTCGGTGAAGCCCATGGCGCGAGCGCAGTCGCTTGCAACAAGGAGCAGGTCTGCGTCATCGCGGGCGCGGATGTGCTTTGCGCCACCGAGACACAACCGTTTCACGTGATCGCCGGAGCGAAGGGCGCGGCGACTATCGCCGCGGGCGGTGGCACCACGTGCGTCACCTTCCCTGATGGGACCGCGAAGTGCTGGGGGCGCGGCACCGAAGGGCAGCTCGGGAATGGGCACTTCGAGAACCGGGACAATCCCGACGCCATCGCACTATTTGACGTGCGGTCCATCTCCGTCGGTGACGAGCACACGTGCGCGGTCTTGCACGACGAGACCGTCGTGTGTTTCGGCGCGGACGACGACGGGCAGCTCGGCGACGCCCACAGCCAACCCAGTGCCACCCCCCACCGCGTCGACGGCGTCGCCATCGCGACGGAGGTCACGTGTGGCGCGCACCATACGTGCGCGCACATGGGTGACAGCACGGTTCGCTGTTGGGGAAAGAACGACGTCCACCAAGCGAGCGTCACGAATGACACGCACATCCCCGTCGCGACGTTGCTCTCGGGCCTCTACGAAGCCGACAACGTCACGGCCGGCGACGACTTCACGTGTGCCCGCATGAGAGACGGCTGGCTTCGATGCGTCGGCGTGAACGACTGGGGTCAGCTCGGCGACGGTACGACAGAGGTCCGCAACGTCCCCACCCCGATACGTTATTGAGCCATCCATAGACCGAGCGGCTCGCTGACGATCCGTTCGACACGCCGTATTTCGCGGTGATCTCGCATGCCGAGCGCTGGCATGTGGGGTGCACTGGCTCGCGACCATGAGTCTTCATTCCAAGTGCGCGGTCACGGTAGCGGTGATGGTGATGGCGGGTTGCTCGAGCGACATCGGGACCGGCAACGAGGCGCTCTCGATCAAGAAGGTCGATGCGATCACGACCATCTCCTATGCGCCGAACTCGTTCGTCATCGGCAACGCCTATCCCGGGTGGACCGATCTCGTGCAAGGGAACCCGCAGTTCTCCCACGGCGCCGGCAACGAGAGCGGCGACTTTTATCGCTGGGGCTACATCTATGGCGAGGCCTTCGATCGGTGCGCGTGGGTCGGCAACCAGGACATCAACGACGGCGTCCACGAAGACGGCGACGCATGCGGATCACCCCAGGAGATCGACACGCCGAGCTTCTGGGTGACGTACACCAACGGTGAGCACAACGACCTCGCGGGCGACGGCTCCGTCACGCACATGCACTACGCGGGCTCCGGCTGCAGCGACCAGAACGGCTACGGGAACGTCGAGCCGTGGCGCGTGCCTGCCACACCCGGCAATAGCCTCGGCGCCGTCCCCGACGGCAAGACCCTTTTGTGGCGGTACGTCACGAAGGACGGCAACTGGGTCCTCGTACGCGATCCGGCGCCGCCGGCCAATGCCCCCAATTGGTACTTCGTCCACCGTGGGTGCGTGAGCGTCGCCAACACGAACTAGCGCTCCAATTTCGGCTAGCTGTTTGTCGTGGCACCGCTCGCGACCACCAAGTTCGATTACCCGGGCGTCCGGGTCTGAGCGTGACGACGGTCTGTGGCTTGTCGAACCCAGGCGGGATCTTCTGCGGCGGCAACTGCACGAACAACCACGCGCAGTACGCTGACGCGTATTGCGTGCTCGCCGGCTACTCGTCGGCGGCCTCGTACACCGTGCTCACGACGGGGAGCGTGACGTGTCTCTATTACCAGACGACGCTCCCGACGATGTGCAGCCAGGTCCTCGGCCCGTCGTCGTACGGGCTCGACACGGCGTGCGACGCCATCGAGGATCTCAAGTGTCAGTGACTTTCTGACGACCGCGCGCGCGGCGCGACGAGAGTCTGATGAGAGTGCACCGCGGCGAGGCACGGGCTCGCTCAGTCCGCGCGGGTGTACGTGGCGTGGCAAGAAGTGTTTAGGTTGCTCGTACACGTCTCGGCGACGAGGCGCGCGGTGGTCTTGCCGGTGCACGAGCCCGCTGCGTTGTGCACGTGAAACGTTCCGTCCGCGGAGGTCGTGCCCATGGCGTCCGGAAAGCCGCGCGCGTGACTGATGATCGTGTTGCCCTTGTGCGTGGTCTCGACCGATGCGGGCATCGCGCCGAACGGACAATCGGTGTTCACGAGCGTCCAACGATCGACTGTCGTCGTCGTTGACGCGGGCGCGCTCGCGACGGTCGATGGTGATGGTGCTGGTGTGCTCGAAGCTTCGGCCACTGGCGTCGGGCTGGCGAGGCTCTCGACGCTCGCGAGCGGAATGTTTGTGGCGATCGGCGCGCTCGCGCTCGCCGCTTCGAGCGGCGACGAACGCGGCCAAAGGTACACCGCGACCACGGTCACGAGACCGAGCACGACCGCGCCGAGCCCGCCGAGCGCGAGTAGCGCGTGATTGGGATTCGGGCGCGCGGCCTGCTGCGTGACGCTCGGCGCGTACGCTGTGGACGCGAGTGCGGATACCGGCGCCACGACCTCGGTGCTCGCGGAGGCGAACGCACGCACGAGCTCCTCGACGGACGCGAAGCGCCGCGGGGGATCTTTTTCAAGCGCGTGGAGCACGACGCTCTCGACTGCCGTGGGGATCGTCGGATCGTGCGTGCGGAGCGGCGGCGGTGTCTGCGTGGTGTGCGCGATGAGCAGATCCGTGAGCGTCGTCACTTGGAACGGCAACACGCCCGTGAGCATTTGATAGAGAATGATGCCCATCGCATAGATGTCGGTGCGTTGGTCGACGTGCGCTCCCTTGATTTGCTCGGGCGCCATGTAGAGCGGCGTGCCCATCATCGCGCCGGTCTGCGTGCGCACGTCGCCCGCGTTCGCGAGCGTGAGCTTAGCGATGCCGAAGTCGAGCACCTTCACGAAATCCGGATCGCCGCCTCGCGTGACGAGGAAAATGTTGTCGGGTTTGAGATCGCGATGGACGATGCCGCGGGCGTGCGCCGCGGCGAGCGCTTCGCCGATGCCCCGAGCGATGTGCATGGTGCGCGCGATGGGCAGTCGCTCGCGCGTCAAGAGATCCGCAAGACTCTGCCCTTCGAGCCACTCCATCACGATGTACGACGAGCCGTCGCGCAGCTCGCCGAAGTCGAGCACGTCGATGATGTGCTCGTTCTTGATGTCCGTCGCGGCCTTGGCCTCGTTGAAGAAACGCGCAACGATCTCCGCGCTCCCGCCCAAGTGTGGCAAGAGCACTTTCACCGCGACACGCCGCCCGAGCCGTGCGTGCTCCGCGAGGTAGACCGCGCCCATTCCGCCTTCGCCGATCTTGCTGCGAATGACGTAGTTACCGATCGTCTCTCCAATCATCGCGATCGCGCATGATTGCATGCCCTCATCGTTGCCAGTGAGCTGGATTACGGGCACGTCACCCTGACGCGCGCGACCGTGCCTCCTTCACCCCATGCCTGACAACCGACGACCGCCGGCGACGAGGGACGAGCGCACGCATCGCCTCATTCTAGAGCGTGTTCGCTCCGCCGTGGTACGCGGCGCTGCCGAACGAGTAGATGGCGCCGTCCCCAGCGCTCAGCCAGTAGCCGCTGCCTGCGCTCGCGGCGATGCCGACGATGGGCGCGGGATGCGCGAACGTGTTGGCGCCGCCACCGTACTGCGCGTCGCCGAACGAATAGATGGCGCCGTCGCTCGTGACGATCCAATAGCCGCTCCCCGACGTTGGAGCGAAGTCGACCACCGAGGCGGAGTGGGCGATTGTGTTGAGCCCCCCGTGGTACTGCGCGTCGCCGAACGAATAGATCGCCCCATCGCTCGCGAGCATCCAGTAGCCGAGGCCCGTGGGCGTCGCGGCGATCGCCAGCATCGGCGCGTGCTGAAGCGAGTTTGCGCCACCGTAGTATTGGGCGTCACCGAACGAGTAGATCGCGCCGTCCTGGGTGAGCTGCCAGTAGCCACTACCGGCTGACGTCGCCATCCCGACGACCGGGGCATCGTGCTGGATGGTGTTCACACCACCGTGATACTGCGCGTCGCCGAAGGAGTAGATCGCACCATCGAGCGCGGTCTGCCAGTAGCCGGCACCCGATCGCGAGCGCGCCATATCGACGATGGGAGCGGGATGGGCGAACGTGTTGGCTCCGCCGTGATACAGCGCATCACCCCACGAGAAGACCGCGCCGCCGGCTTCGTATTGCCAGTACCCGTTGCCCGATTGCGTGGGCACGACGCGGTAGTTCGGAAACGACGGGATGGTGACGGCGCTCCCGTTTTGGATCGACTTGAAGCGAATGGCCGTGAAGGTCATCCCGTTGTACGGCACGTACACCGACGATCCGCCGATCGAGACGCTCGACGTGAACTCGTGGGCGTAGGGCGTCGAGGCGCTGCACCCCGGCTCCTCGATGAACGTCGCGACGGCGTTCGGCGTGATCCACGCCTTGAAGAGCATCACGTGCTCGCTGTTGTTCACGGCGTCGCCTGGCTGTAAATCGCTCGCGGCGATCACCTGGGTGATGTCCGAGTCGAACGGCGCAAACTGCGTCGTCACGCGACCCGGTGCGGGAAGGCCCCACGCCCACGAGACGAGCCCCGAGCAATCGGAGCGGTAAGGGTCCCACGCGGCGTTGTCGGGGCGCGTGCAGATCGACGAGCACGCCGGATCGTAGTCGGGAGCGTGGTTTGCGCTCTGGCAGTACGGAAGCTCGGCTGCGACCCACTGCTCGGCGCGCGCGATGACGTCTCCCCGCGCGAGCGCGGAGCTTTGACTGGAGGCGATGTCGCCGTCACCCGCCGAGCAACCGACGACGAGAGCACCGAGGACGAAAGCAGCGGCAAGGGCGCGAATGACCATGTGAGCCTCCTTCCGTCAGGTTAGGGATCGGCTCCGCCCACACCACTTAAGGCACTCTTAAGCCATCGAGGCTCGGTGGATCACCGATGCCTCACGGAAGTGGATTTAGCTTCAGTGCGGCGTGGGGACGACGACGACCGTGTTGATCGGCTGAACGCTCGCACCCGCGGGGTATGCGTAGCTCACGGCTTGTGAGTAGAAGCCGCTGCACGTGTCGCACCGGTACGTGCCGCCCGTTGCCATCGAGCCCCAGCCCCATACGGTGACGCCGAACGCACCGTTGCTCGACATCGTGTGGCGGCCGTTGTTACAGCTGCCGACCTGCTGGAAGTCACCCGTCACGAGATCGGCACGCACCCATTCGTAGTTCCCCGCGGTGCCCACAGGCTGCCACCCGGTGAGCGTCCCCACGCAATCGAGCGTCACGTCTTCGAATCCGCTCGTGCCTTTCGCGCGCACGATGACGAGCTCGGTCTCGGGGTAGGTCGGGTCGGTGAAGAGAACGTAGGAATTCAAATACTGCAGCGGTGGGATGATGTTGACGAACTCGGGATCGCCGCGGCAATCGCCCGTGCTTCCCCAGTACGCCGTACACCCGGTCATGTACTGAGCCATATAGAATGGGTGGTTCGCGTCCTGGCTGCTCACGGAGAATGGCCCGCCGCTCGCGAACTCCACCATCTGCCCGGCGCTGAGCGTCGTCGGTGCGCCGGTGGGCGTGCTCGGATCCCACGTGAGCGTCGTGCCGTTGACGGCGCCGATCACCCGCCATGGAGGAGTCTCCGGCGTGCCGGTGTAGCGATCACGGTACTTCACGCCGACGTACTCGTACCCGAGCGCCTTGACGGGCGGGATCTGTTGATGCGCGGCGTCGCACGCGCCCGCACTCTGCGGCACGTCCATGCACGTGTCGCCGCCGAAGACGGCGATGGGATTGTTGGCTTGAATCGCTGTCCCGTTGAGCTCGGACCCCTCGGGTTGATCGATTTGGGCGTACTGCCCTTGTTGGAGCGTGATCGTGCCGAGCGCGTTCGCAGCGATCGTGGGGATGCCATTGGCGCCCGTCACAGCGGAGGTCGGCGTGAGCGTGACCGTCGTGTTGTCTTGGTTGGCCATGATGACGAGCCACGGACCCGTGTTGTTGTACGCATCGACGCCGATGTAGTTCGTGTCCCATACCGGAGTGGGTAGGAGGAGCGTCGCGCTCGTGATCGCGCTGTTGCCGCCGCCGTAGGGATAAATCTGATAGCCGACGACCGGGTCGGACGTCGTGATGTGGAAGGCCTTCCCGATGCCCGTCCCGTGGATCGCGGGATCCGTCGTCATGAGCGGTGTGACGCCAGTGGGGCACTGCACGGGCGCGGACGGTGTCGCCGCGAGGAAGATGATGGCGACCTGATCGGTGGGGATTTGCCCGCTCGGGAGCGGCGCGTACGTGATGGCTTGCCCGGTCCCCGTCGGAAGCACCGCCGCCTGCGCAAGTCCGGTCAGCGGCACGTTGTTGTAGTCGACCGTGACGGTGATGGGAGAGCCCCATGTGTTGGCGATGTACACCGCGAGGCAGTCGCCTTCGTCCGCCGAGTACATGTCGGGGTAGAGCGTCCAGTAGTCGCAGCCGATTGTCGTCTTGTTCGCGCTCGCTGCGTCACACGCAGCGACGCACGTCCCTCCCGCGCAGCCTTGATCGCTCGGGCACGTCATCACGACGCTGCCGTCCTGACACAGCACATCGTGGAGATCGCTCGAGCAGTGCGTGTTCGAGCAGCTCGCGTCGTTGCTGTTGCCGTCGCCGAAGCCGATCATGACGTCGAGGCCCGCGTCCGACGTCGCGTCGCCGCCACCGTCGCCGAAGCGATCGCCGTTGCTCCCGCAGGCCGAAAACGCACCACCCACCGAAAGCGCAATCGCGCAGCCAAAGACGAAGCGGTTCATGGAACCCTCCCGGGCCCCATTTTCGCACACACCCGAGCGAGCGCCAGCGCAATTCACCGTGCCAAAGGCCGGTGGATGACTCTTGCTGGGAAGGGCGGCGTAGCCGCCCGTTACCAATTACGTTGCGGTTCGGGGTCATGTCGCGGATGCTCGTTTCATGCGGCGGCGTGTATTCAGGCGCTGGGTCGGGCTCGTGCTCACCGGTGCCCTCGGCGTCGTCGGCGCGTGCGGCATCGACGAGAGCGGCCTCGAGGGCGTCGACGCGTCGATGGACGTCACGACCAACGACACGTCTCCTCCACCGAAGGACGCCGCTTCCGATGCGCCCTTCGACGTCGTGATTGCCCAAGGATGCACGACGCTCGATGCGACGGCGTGCCTCGACGCCGACGTCCCCGATGGCTGGACGCTCGTCGGCCTCGCGACGTCGAACGTCACATGCCCGGAGGGGGATGCTTACGCACCCTCGAGCTATCTCGACAACCTCCAGCTCGAAGCGGGCGTCTGCACGTGCGAATGCGCGGCGAGTGGCTCGTACAACTGCGCGGGAACGATCAACTACGCGTGGGGAGGAGGGTGCAACAATAGCGGCAAAGACGCGTCGTTCGACGCCGGCCCCGCGGCGATGTGCATCCCCACCAACGAAAACGATCAACACCTCGAGATCTTCGGTCCTCTTCCCACGCCCACGCCCGTCAACGTCACCTGCGATGCGAGCACCGTGGTGAGTGCTGGCTGGACGGCGAACCAAGTGACGACGTGCACGCCGTCATGCGCGGCTGACTATTGCAATATCCCGGGCCCATTCTCGCGGTGCATCATCTCGACGACCGAGACGACGTGTCCGGCTCCATTCCAGCCGTCCTCGGCCGGCCCTATCGGGCCCGCAGGTGCGGTGGTGGCCCAATGCAATGGGTGCGGTTGCTCCAACGATGCGCCAGGGGGTTGCGACGCGAGCTTCTATGCCAACAAGACGAACAATTGCATGATGTACCAAGGGCTGGCACCCATCGACACCTGTCAGGACTTCGGGGGCGGCAACAACATCAACAGCATCTACTACCAGCCCTACCCCCCGCAGCTTGCCGGCTGCCAAACATCTGGGGGTGGGGGCAACGTGGCGTTCAACCCCGGCATCACCGTGTGCTGCCTGCCCTGAGCTGACTCAGGTACACACGCCGGCCACGCACGTCGGGGTCAGCGTCGGGCACACGTTGCCGCAGAAGCCGCAGTTGTTGGCGTTGGTGGTGACGTCGATGCACGACGCCGAGCAGCACGTTGGCGTGCCCGTGCCGCAGACGTCGAAGCACGAGCCGCAGTTGGCGTTGTCGCTCTGGATGTCGGCGCAGAACGGGCCGCCGGCATCGGGCTGACAGAACGCCTGCCCCGTACCGCACGTGTTGCCGCATTTGCCGCCCGAGCACACGAGCGTCGGCCCGCACACGTCGAAGCACGTGCCGCAGTTGGCGTTGTCGGTCTGCGTGTCGGCGCAGTACGGGCTCCCGCTGTCGGGGCTGCAGAACGTCTGCCCGGCGATGCACGTGTTCTTGCAAGTGCCTCCCGAGCACGCGAGCGTTGTGCCGCAAACGTTGCCGCACGTACCGCAGTTGGCGTCATCGGTCTGGGTGTTGGCGCAGTACGGGCTCCCGCCATCCGGGGTGCAGAACGTCTGACCACTGATGCATGTGTTCTTGCAGGTGCCGCCGGAGCACGCGAGCGTCTTGCCGCAGACGTTGTTGCACGTGCCGCAGTTGGCGTTGTCGGTTTGCGTGTCGGCGCAATACGGAGCGCCCCCGTCTGGCGTGCAGAACGTCTGCCCGCCCGTGCACGCCGCGGTGCACTTGGCAGCCACGCAGTTCTGCTGCGAGCCGCACGGCTTGAAGCATCCGTTGCAATTCTGACTGTCGGTCTGCGTGTTGGCGCAGTAGGGCGAGCCCGCGTCGGGCACGCAGAGCGTCGTGCCGCCGCCGCAGTTGGTGCCGCACATCCCGTTCGAGCACACCTTGCCCGCGCCGCACACCATCCCGCACTTGCCGCAGTTCTCGTTGTCGGTGTCCGTCGTCGCGCAGTAGGTGCCTGCGTCGCCGACGCACGACGTCTGCCCGAGCCCGCACGTCGAGACGCAGGTGCTGGCGACGCACTGCGAGCCAGGACCGCACGTGGCGCCGCACGAACCGCAGTTGCCGGGATCGATCGTCGTCTCGACGCACTGGTTACCGCATTGGGTGGTGCCGCCACCGCAGCTCAACCCGCACACGCTCTGCGAGCAAACCTGTCCGGCGCTGCACACTGTGCCGCAGCCGCCGCAGTTCTGGTTGTCGCGTGTCGTGTCGCTGCAAGCGCCACCGCAGACGACCTCTCCCGCGCTGCAGAAGCTCGCGTCTGGAAACGGACCCGTCGCCGAGTCGTCAATGGTGCAACCCGAGACGCCATGCACTGCGACGAGCACGAACGCCAAGAACGGCAAAGCAAGCCAACGGTTCACGATAGTCATTGTGCTGTTATGGC
>Ga0302324_100003533_pt1 | contig 35221 bp, 21 predicted proteins | sample Palsa_T0_1_FD_201949 | JGI IMG/M metagenome (GOLD analysis project Ga0302324, IMG submission 201949) | Peat permafrost microbial communities from Stordalen Mire near Abisko, Sweden - Palsa_T0_1 | ecosystem: Environmental > Terrestrial > Soil > Palsa > Peat permafrost | place: Sweden: Abisko...
TCTTCCGGAGGCCTCGAAATCCGACCTCCCGGCCGGGAGGTAGCATATGCTGACAGCCCAACCAATGCATCCAGGATTCACTCTCTTCGGTGCTATCCACGTGTCGATCCTCTGCGCGGCGCCGGCACTCGCCGGAGCGCTCAGTTTCGCTCATCGCCGATTTCCGGCAGCCGGGAACTTCATCCGATTGGGATTCGCGACGATCCTGCTGGTGGACAACGCTGTCTATTACGGATGGCAGATCAGGCACCACAGTCTCACATTTCCAGATCACATGCCACTCGAACTCTGCGATGCTTCGCTGGCCCTTACCGTACTCAGCATGTTTCTTTTGCGACCGCTCCTGTTTGATCTGGCATACTACTGGGCTATCGCCGGCGCCTCGATGGCGCTGCTGATGCCTAATTTGCTTGAGCCGTTTCCTTCGTTTGGCTCCGTGCAGTTCTTTGTGTCGCACGGACTGACTGTGGCCGGGGTGCTCTACTTGGTTTGGTCCGGACAGGCCCGGCCCAGACCCTGGTCGGTGTTGCGTGCCATGATCGGAATCAACGTTTTTGCCGCTCTGGTGGGCCCGTTCGATTACTTGTATAAGACCAATTACTCTTACCTTCGCTCCAAGCCTGCCAACCCATCGTTGCTGGATTTTCTTGGCCCCTGGCCCATCTACCTCGCCGGAACAGAAGCTGTGGCGCTCGTTTTGTTTCTGTTGCTTTATTTGCCCGTGCGACATTCGCGGCGCAAGATCAAATCTGCAGCTACCGAGACGGTTTCCGCCTGAAGTTGTGCCGCATCGCAATCAAATGGCGACCGGCAAGCGCGTGATCTACCATTACTCGAATGAAGCCCGTTTCGCTCACTCGCCGGGAGTTTCTCCAGTCAACAGCAGGCACCGCCGCCGCATTCGCACCATTTCCCTACAAGCGCTTTTTGGATCAAGCTGATTTGTCCGCCGGTGGTGGGCCCGTCCCCAGCTGGGCCGCAAAGCCCATGCGCTGGATGCAGCTCACGCTTGTCGAAGATGACCCCGCACACTTCGATCTCGCTTTCTGGCTCGGCTACTTCAAGCGCTCGCGCTCAGAAGGAGTTTGCCTTAGCGGAGGCGGTTGCGTTGCCTACTATCCGACCGAGATCCCTTTTCACCATCGCAGCGCATGGCTCGGCAGCCGAGATATTCTTGGCGAACTGATCACTGGCTGCCGCCAACTCGCCATGTCAGTGCTGGTTCGCACCGATCCTCATGCCACCTACGACGATGTTCAGGCGGCGCACCCTGACTGGATTGCTGTTGACGCGGACGGAAAGCCCAGGCGCCACTGGGCATCGCCGAAGATGTGGGTCACGTGCGCATACGGCCCGTACAATTTCGAATTCATGACCGCGGTGCACAAGGAGATCATGTCGCGTTCTCTCGCGGACGGGATCTTTCTCAATCGCTGGGATGGAAATGGCGTGTGCTATTGCGTGCACTGCAAAGAAAACTTCAAAGCGGCCACCGGCTTTGACCTGCCCCGTTCGACAAGCAGCGAAGACCCTGCTCGTCGCGCGTGGATGGGGTGGCGGCAGCAGCGGCTTTTGAGCCTGCTGGATATTTGGAACGCCGCGATTCGCACGATCAACCCAGAAGCATGCATGATCCCCAACAACGGGGGCGGAGCGTTGAATCCTCTCGACACGAGGGAGACCAGCCGACGCGCGCCGATGCTTGTCGCTGACCGGCAGGCTCGTCGCGGGCTCGCCGCACCCTGGTTGATCGGCAAAACGGCCAGGGAGTTCCGCGCGACCATGGACACCAAGCCGGTAATTGGGCTGTTCGGCGTGGGTTTGGAAGAACCATATCGTTGGAAGGACAGTGTCACCAGCAATGCTGAAATCCGCATCTGGGTTCTCGATGCAATCGCCAACGGCATGCGCCCGTGGTGCAGCAAATTCTCCGCTACCTTGCACGACGAACGCTGGCTCAACGGCGTTGAAGAAATCTACCAGTGGACAGATCGCAATCGCCACTACCTTACCCACCAGCAGCCTCTTGCCCGCGTTGGCCTTGTCTTCTCGCAGCAAACGGCGTGGTACTACGGCGATGAACACGCGGAAAGCAGGGTCGAAAACCATGCCCTCGGCTGGTGCCAGGCCCTGATCGAGTCGCGCATCCCATTTGAAATGGTGCACGACCAGCTTCTCGATGCCGCGCATCTGGGACATTTCAAAACTCTGGTCCTGCCCAACGTGGCAGCACTGAGCGATGCACAATGCGACCAGTTGCGAACCTTCGTCCGCAGCGGCGGCAGCCTGATTGCCACGTATGAGACCAGCCTCTACGATGAGCAAGGCAAACGCCGCACGAACTTCGCACTCGGCGATCTCTTTGGCATTGACTTCGCCGGCAAGATCGAAGGCCCGATGCTCAATTCGTACATTCGTCTGGAACATCAAGCCCTGCCGCACCATGCGCTCTTTGCCGGCCTTGAAGACGCGCCGCGCATCATCAACGGAGTTTCGCGTCTGCTTGTCACGCCCCGCGAGCGATTTGCTGAGGTCCCATTCACACTCATCCCCAGTTACCCTGACCTGCCCATGGAAAAGGTCTACCCGCGGACCGCAAAGACAGATATCTCCTGCCTCTATCTGCGCCAACCTGCTGGCCGCGTCGCGTACTTCCCTTTCGATATCGACCGGACATTCTGGGAAGTGTTATGCGCCGACCATCTCAAGGTTCTGCGCAACACCGTGCTTTGGGCCAACAACGAACCGCCGATTGTTGAAGTCGACGGATCCGGGCTGCTCGACGTTACCGTATGGCGCAATCCCGGCTCTATCACCATTCACCTAGTCAACCTGACCAACCCCATGGCGATGAAGGGACCCTACCGCACATTCTTTCCCGTCGGCCCGCACACCGTCCGGCTTAGCCTGCCGAGCGAACTGAAACCAACTCACGCCCGACTGCTCGTGGCCGAATCGGATGTCGAGCTATCGCGCTCCGGCACAGTGCTCTTCGTTCACGTGCCTTCGATCCTCGACCACGAAGTGATCGCAATCGACCTTTGATGCGGACTGCGTCGCCGCGGCAATGAACCGGCTCCTCGAACAAGAACTCTGCATGCAGATATCAGGCTGTTTTTCGACTGGGAACTCATATCGCCGTTGAAGCCCCGAATTCGGAATGTCTGCCCGTGCGCAACCGGGACGCGAGATGCTAGCTTAGAGCGGATATGAGTTCTCCGACAGCTGCGTTGCTGGGTGAGGTCGGGCTGGCGATGCCTTTGAGCGTTCTCGCGGCCAAAACCTGGGACACCATTGTCGTCGGCGCCGGCCACAATGGCCTGGCTTGCGCGGCCTACCTGGCGCGCGCCGGCCAGAGAGTCCTCGTCATCGAGAGCCGCGCGCGGGTCGGCGGCGCATGCACCATCGAGGAGCCATTCCCCGGAGTGCGCATGTCCCCGTGCGCATACCTTGCCGGGCTGCTGCATCCTCTCGTTTTGGAGGAGTTGGAGTTGGAACGGCGTGGCTTCGCATGGACACCGGCGGTGAATGGGCTGTTTGTGCCTTTTCTGGATGGGACGAGCATTCAACTCTGGGACGACGACGACAAGTGCGCCGCGGAGGTGCGCACGCTGGCGCCTCGCGACGTCGAGGGTTGGCGCGCGATGTGCGGTGTGATTCAGCGACTGCGCGATAAGCTGAGGCCCGCGCCGGACGCGAATTGGAAGGGCGCTGACGCCTATGCGGGAGACCTCTGGATTGGCGAAGCTCCGACGCGGGAGGAATTGGAAAACCGGCTGGCCGGCGACCCCGAGGCGCGTGCTGTGCTCTTCGACTGGTCGATGGCTGAGTTTGTGGAGAAGTACATCGACGACGAACGTTTGCAAATTGCCTATCTAGGCCAGGGTGTGATCGGCACCAACGCGAGCCCGTTCGACGCAGGGACCGCATCGATACGGTTCCATCATGCGAGTGGGCGGCTCGGTGGTCTGGCGGGAATGTGGGGGTATGTGCGCGGCGGCATGGGGATGGTCTCGTTTTACTTCTGCGACGCGGCGCGCGAGGCAGGCGCGACAGTCATCTCGGGCGTTCCCGTGGCCGAAATTTTGCCGGGCGAAGGCGTGCGCCTCGAGGGCGGGGAGCGTATTGCTGCGCGCACCATCGTCTCCAACGCCGACCCGCGCCAGACTCTGCGCCTCCTCGGCGCCTACGCCGACACCACATGGAAAAGACAAGTGGAACAAGTGCCGATCGAAGGCTGCACTGTGAAGCTGAATGTCCACTTGCGCGAACTGCCCAACTTTGTCTCGCGCCCGGGTATCGATCAACCCCACCACTATGGCCAGATCAACGCTCCACTCACCAAACAGGAATGGAAGGCCGGCTTTGCTGCCGCACGGCGCGGCGAGTTACCCGAGCACTTATGGTGCGAGTTATATTTTCAAAGCGTCCATGATAACTCAGTAGTTCCGGCCGGCGAACATACTATGAGCGTCTTCGCACAGTATGTTCCATATAACTTTTCGAGCGGCAACTGGGACGACCGGCGCGACGAGGTCCGCGCCCTCGCCCTCAAATCTCTTGCGCGCTTCTGTTCCAACATCCCTTCAGCGGTCATCGACGCCCAGGTGCTCGGGCCGCCTGACATAGAGAAGAAGGTCGGCCTCACAGGCGGGCATATCTTTCAAGGCGAGTGCCTCCCTCCATATATGTGGGCCAACCGGCTCACGCCGCGCTCTCCAATGCAGGGCGTGTATCTCTGCGGAGCATGCACCCATCCCGGCGGCAGCGTGATCGGAATCAACGGTCGCAATGCCGCCATGGCCGTTCTTGCCGACCAAAAGAAATAACTTCTTCATGACAGGAAACTTTGCTATGCTGCGCCCTACATGCCAGCAGCACCCGCACTCAAGCGAGGTATCAGGTTCCGCGATCTGGCGCTCTTCTACGTCGTCAGTGGAATGAGCGTTCGCTGGACCGCGATGGCCGCGGCCGCCGGTCCCAGCATTCTTATCGTGTGGGTCGCCGCGCTCACCTGCTTCTTCATCCCCCTGGCGGCCAGCGTCATGGAGCTTTCTTCGCGTCATCCCGACGAAGGCGGCATCTATGTATGGACACGCGAGGCCTTCGGCGGCTTCTCCGGCTTCATTGCCGCCTGGACCTACTGGATGAGCAATCTTCCCTACTTTCCCGGCGTGCTTTACTTCGGCGCGGCGTCGGCGTTGTTCGCTTTCGGTCCGCACGCGCAGGCGCTGGCCGCCAGCCCGGCCTATTATGTCGCCTTCTCAATCGCGTGGCTGGCAATCATTACTCTGCTCAATATCCGCGGAGTCGATGCCGGCAAATGGCTTAACAACATCAGCGCGCTCGGCAGTCTGCTGCCGCTTGCCGTGCTCATCGTGCTCGCCGCAGCCACCTATGCGCGCTTCGGCGCATCCACGCACATTACCCTCGACAGCCTCATCCCGCATTTCACGCTCAACAATGCAATCTTCTGGTCGAGCGTGTTTTTTGCTTTCGGCGGCGTCGAGGCCGGAAGCGCCATGGGTGACGAAATTCAAAATCCCCGCCGCGTTATTCCCTGGGCGATTCTTGTCGGCGGAAGCATCCTCGCCGTCGGCTACATCGCGGGCACTGGCGCTCTGCTTATCGGTCTGCCCAGCGCGGCGGTCGGCGGGCCCGACGGCCTTGTCAACGGCATCCGCCTCATGAGCGCGCGCCTCGGCATTGAGGGTATGCTGGCACCTGTCGCTCTGTTCGTGGCCCTCAATGCTGTCGGCGGAGCGGCGGCATATCTCTCCTCCACATCGCGCCTCCCTTTTGTAGCCGGCATTCATCATTGCCTGCCGACTGCCTTTGGCCGCATTCACCCGCGCTATCGCACCCCCTGGGTGGCAATCGGCGTCTATGGACTCGCGGGCATGGCCGTCACGCTCCTTGGCCAGGCCGGCACCTCCGTACGCGGAGCCTATGAGGTGCTGGTGAGCATGGGCATTATCGCCTACTTCTTGCCCTACCTGTTTCTTTTCGGCGCCATGATCCGGCTGCAAAACACGCCTGCCGGCCCCGAGGTGCGCCGCGTTCCCGGGGGCAAGCCAGTCGCGATTTCGCTCGCGTCTGTAGGCCTCGCCAGCACTGCTATGACGATTGTGCTCTCCACAATCCCCGCCGCCGACGAGCCGAACAAGCCGCTGGCGGTCGCAAAAGTCGTGGGCGGAACAGTTGTCCTCATCGGAGCAGGCGTCGCCGTGTTTCTCGTTTCACTCTGGAAGAATCGGCGAATCGGAACGGTAGTTTAGCGGGTGAGTAACTGAGTCAGCCGCCGCCCCACTGGCTCAATCACGCTCTTCTTCACTTACTTCCCCACCTTCGTCAGTGTCACCAGCAAAACATCATTGCTATTCATCGAAACAGTGCACTCGACCGAGCCGTCCGTTCCCCCACGCACTACCTTGTCCGTCTCCGGCAGGTCCTGCGTAAGCTCCTTCATCCGCGCCAGTTGCTCGGGCGTCAGATCCTTCGGCCTTCCCATATCGATGTACTCCGAAAGCGGGTCGTTCTTCCTGTATCCCGTCCGCCGCATTTCAACTCGGTATTCAGCACCGGGCATCAGATGCTTAACCACCAACCGCACCGGCGCAGCTGGATGCGCGGGCACCAGCTTCGTGTAGAAGGGCCGATTGCTGACCTTCTGCTCAGGCTGTTCAAAGTCCCAGATCACTGCGCTCACGTTGCCATCCTTCACCGCCAGCATCGCCTGCGAATCGCTCGTCGCCACACTCTCGCCCTGCAACGCATGAAGATACTTGTACGCGAAATACGCTGGCTTCCGAATGCCCTCGCGGTTCAAAAGCCCAAACCCTCCATGGAATGACTCATGCGGCGGACCCGGCTCTTCAAACAGGTCCGTGTACGTCCAATAACTCATGCCCTCCAGCAGCCCTTGACTGGCCTTGAGCTTCTCCAGAATGTACGCCGCGCTGATATAGGAGTCGTGTACAAAATCACGCGGCGTGTAACTCGTGCTCCACTCCGTAAAGTAAAGCGGCAATCCCGGATAGGCCGACGCCGCAATCTCCTGCCGAACCCGCCGCACATCGCCGACAATCGCATTCGGCGAGGGCGACAGCTTGGTATCCGACTTACCCTCTTCATCCAGGAAACCGCCGTCAACCCCATACGTATGCGTCGTAACAAAATCGACGCCTGCGCCGCTCTGCTTCACGTGAGCCAAGAATTCAGGCACCCACGCGGCTCCCGCAGTGCTCGGTCCGCCCACCCGCAGCTGCGGATCGATCGCCTTGATCGTCTTCGCCGTAAGATCGTAGAGGTCGAAGTAGGCCTTCTGATCCGCGCCCTCCCAGAAGCCCGAGAGATTCGGCTCATTCCACACCTCAAAAAACCAGCTCCGCACCTCGTCCTTGCCATAGCGATCTTCAATGTGGTGAATAAACGCCTGGATCAGGTCCTGCCAGCCTTCGGGCTTAGGGTGCGAGGTGTTTCCTTGCCAGTAAAAGATGCTGTTGCCCGATGTGGCCAGCGCCTTCGGCGTAAAGCCCAGCTCCACAAACGGCTTGATGTGCCGGGCAAGCAGATCGTCGTAAAGCTGGTCGATCTTCGTCCAGTCATACACGGTCTTTCCGTTCTCCACACGCACCGTCCCCAGCACGTCGTGAAAGATCGCATGAAACCGGATGTACCGGAACCCGAGCTCGTCCACTGCGGTTTTCAGCTGCGCCTGGCTGTCATCGCGAATAAGTGTTCCGGGGAAATCGGATCCGACCGAAAGGTCAAAAAAACGATCGACCGGGCCCGTTGACTTTGCGATATCCGCCACAACCACGCGATCAGCCGGCTGCGCCGTTTGCGCTTCACCGGACGATACAAACATCAAAGCGAGAGAAATGACAAAGACTGCTGAATACCGTGGTAAAGACAAACCGATCATGAAATTCTCATTTCGCTTGCGCGTGTTGCTTGTAACGTTCAGGAACACGTACATGTCGCCCACGGCCGGCAGGTCATGCACCCGCTGAAGCGGAAGACACAATCAACGAACCTTCCTGGCGTTGTGCACGCCAGGAAAGTCTCGCCGAGCCGGCCTGCTTAATTCGCCGTCGCTGAAAATGTCACAGTCGTTCCGCCCAGCGCCATCATGTCCTGCCCAGTGATGGTCACAGGCCCCTTTGTCGCAGGCAATGTCAACGTAACCGAGGCAACTCCCGAAGCGTTCGTCGTCGCAATCACGCTCGTCCCGCTCGTGGTTCCGTTCGAAAGTGTACCCGCCGATGTTGTGAACAGTATGCCCGCTCCGGTCACCGTTCCTCCCGACTGCCCCGGATTGATCGTAACGGTCAAAGGATTGGCCAAAGCGGTCCCCGCGGCCGCCGACTGATTGTTCCCGCCAGGCGTCAGCGTCGCCGGCGGATTGCCGACAACGATCCACCCGCCCTGCGTTTCGGTAGCAGCGCCATCGCTCCCGGTCACCGTGTAGTGGCAGAAGCCCGGCGTGCTGGGTGCGCTCACAGAGATGGTTCCCGGTAGAGCCGGGGTGATGGTTGCATTGGCCAGCGAAATCAACCCACCGCTGCATGCCGGTGCGCCCTTATAAGCGTCGAAAACCACAGAGCTGAGCGTCACGTTCGCGCTTCCACTCGAAATCCTCGGATGCAGCAGCGCGAGGCCGTTTGCGGGAACCATTAAATCGTCCGGGTTCAGATACCACTCCGAAGCGGGCGTTGAACCTTCGCTCCCATTCACCACCAGCAGAGTGATGGTCCAGGGCGCAAAGGTCTGCGTCCCGTTCCATGCCGCCGAGCTGGAGGCCGCAATCGATCCCGCTGCCGATTGCGAAATCGAGTACGCGGTATAGGTGGTCGCGCTGAACCCGTTCAGATTGAATGTGACTTGCGCCGCGTTGACGGGATCCTCGTTCACCACCATGATCGTCATCACCGTGCCCGCCGCATTGAGCGCGGCATAGCTCGAAAACACATTCGACAGATTCGCGGGACCTGTGGCCAGATCTTGAACCGACACTGTTCCGAATCCGTGATGAGCGCCGTCGTAGTTGGTGTACATCTTCAGCGCCTGGTGGTTCGGGTTAGCCGGCAACGGTGCGCCCCAACGCGATGCAAACGTCAATCCCTCGCGCCCGAAGATGCCGTAGGCCTCTGCATCGCCGAGGGCCGTTGAGAAATCGTCCTCGTTGTAGAACGCCGCGCTCCATTCTGTGAACGACAACGGCGTTCCCGGATAAATCTCATTCACCAGCGCCTTCATGCGCGGAATACGAAATGGAATCGTATAGTTGGGCTCCACGGTCGTTGTATAGATCTGGTTGATATCGCCCGCGGTGCTCACATAGGTTGGATCCCAGTAGTCGCGATAGACCGACGAGGAAGCCGCCTGCAGTTGGGCATTCGTCAGCCCGGAAGTATTGGCCTCGGCATAGGCGTGGATGTCAATTACGTCGAGCGTCCGCGCGCCATTGATCTGGTCCATCCAGTTAATCTCGTTCAGCCACCACGGCAAAAAGTCCACGCCGCCGTGAGAGGCCCTGTCGGTTCCGTTCGCCGGAGCCCAATAGAAGTACCAGCAGCACGATACCGGTCCAAAGCGAACCGCCGACGGATCCCATGTCTTCAGGGCCGACCCCTCGGTCTCAAACATGTTGGCAAGTTCGTCATAACCAGATGGGTTGGGATGAACATCCCGGTGCGTGCCGCCCCAGATGTCCACCTCGTTGTCGATGTCGTAGAAGTGGCATGAGGTAATCGTCGAGTAGGGCACAGTGCATGTCTTACTGCCAAATGCAGCGGCCAAAGCCTGCACCCAGGTTTCCCGGTCAATGCAGGTGTTTCCGTCCGTGGTTCCCCCCGGGCAGTCGGCGGGCGTGTCGACCATTGGATAGTAGGCCTCAGACGTCTGTGGCACAGCCGTCACAGGAACCGATGTACTGCAACTCGCAGGGGTGCCACCCGCAACCTCGCCATTGCCGGCATCGGTGTTGTACTGATCGACCGAGCATTGCGCGCCGAACTTCGCAACGGAGAAGCTCCAGTGGCCGTTCCCAGCGGGGCCCGCGACCTCAGCGGTCTGCGCCGCCCACCCCAGCGTGGCGATCGTGGTGAGCGGAAAGCCCCCGGCATTCTGAATGTCCGTAATGAACTGCGTTGAGACGCCGTCCGGTGCGCCTCCATCGTAGTTGTAGTCCTCGAAGTAGTAGTCGTTGTCGGCATTGTAGGTGTGCAGCAGCCAGTTGTAGGTGGACGATGCGTTCCCACCCCAGCGGCCCAGCGTCGCGCCCAGATCGGCCACGGTCGTAGCGTCGTTGAAATTCCCGCCATACACAAATGGGCTGATCGCGTGACGGTTGGCGAGCGTGTTGATGTTGACAGTCACCGCGGCAGCTGCCTGCGTGACGATGACAGAACCATTCCCCGAAGCGCTGTTGTAGATTAAGCTCCCCGCTGCATCGGGGGTGTACTTGCCGATTAGCGTGTCGGTACCCACGGCCAGGGATCCGGCCGCGATCGCGATGGTCGCCGAACCCGAAGCGAGCGTGGTCGAACTGGACAGGTAAGCCCCGCTCGACAAGACAACCGCCCCGGTCGGCGTGCCGCCCGCGCCCGCAACCGTAACCGTAACGTTCAGGCTCTGCGAAGTCGTAATACTTGGTGAGGCCGGCGTCACCGTCACGGTCGGTGTCGCCAACGGCGCATTCACCGTCACCGGCAAGGTCGACGTCCCCGAAGCGCTGTTGTACTTCGACGAACTGCTGGAGTCAGGCGTGTAAGTTGCGCTCAGCATGTCTGAACCTGTGGCCAGCGATCCCGCTGCAATGGTGAGGGTCACCGAGCCCGCCACCAGCGTTGTTGCCGCCGAGGTGTAGCCTCCGCCGCTCAAAACCACCGACCCAGTCGCCACCCCGTCGCTGCCAGTGACGGTGACCGTCACCGCCAGGCTCTGCGCCGCCGCAATGCTGTTCGACGCGGGCGTCACCGTAACCGTTGGAGTCGTGGGATTCTGATTGTTCCCCCCACCACCGCCGCTACCCCCGCTGCCGCATCCGTTAAATGAAAGGCCAACCACCGAAAGAAAGCATATGACCAGCAACTTCGCAGCTCGATTCATCCCCTACCCCTTTGTCCCATTTGTCGCAATTGACTTCAAGCCCCCGAATCCTTCCGATGCGCAGGACCCACCTGAATGAACTTGCCTCCGATGGGCTGAATGCAAACGCTTTCATTTCAAAGACAGCGAAACCAGCTTCTCGGGCTCATCCCGCCAGTTTTCGATCCAATCCACTCTATGCTCCTCCACCCACCCAAATCAATCGATTTATCCACTGCATCAACTGCCCACAGCAACCCCTCATTTTGTGCGGAATCCCAACAAAGTTCTTAAGCCTCCCCCGATCAGGCCCATCCGAACACCATGGCCAATTTATGACAGGCCTGATAATAGGTTGATATGGGATTGAAAGTCGCGCTTCACCACCGGACTCACTATCAATATCAAAGATCTATCCTCATCGGGCCCCAGACCATTCAGCTCAGGCCGGCGCTCCATTGCCGGACCCCGATCCTCAAATATGCGCTGAACGTCACACCGGGCGGCCTGATGAAGTGGCGGCTCGATCCACACCAGAACCAACAGGCTTACCTCCTTTTCTCCGACCCCTCTCCTGCCCTCACCGTAGAGGTTGACCTCGTCGCCGACCTCGAACCCATCAATCCCTTCGATTTCCTGCTCGATGCCGGCTTCGAAAACTTTCCTTTCCACTACCCTGATGCTCTCCGCAACGATCTCACCCCCTGGCTTGCTGTCACCGCGCAGCAGGCTCGCCTGTTCGCCCTCCTGGGCCCGCTTGCGCGCACATCTTCCCCCACCGTCGACTATGTTCTTGCCGTAAATCGCCGCATCACCGAGGTCATCCAGTACCAGCTCCGCTATGAGATTGGAACCCAGACTCCCGAACAGACTCTCTCGTTAAAGTCGGGCTCGTGCCGCGACATGGCCTGGCTGCTGGTTCAGGCGTTTCGCGTCATGGGCCTTGCGGCGCGCTTCGTCTCCGGCTATCTCATCCAGCTCGCGCCAGACCAGCACATCAATGCCGAGCCCAACCTGCTGACTGAAGATCATGTCGAGTTGCATGCCTGGGCCGAAGTCTTCCTTCCCGGCGCCGGTTGGGTGGGTCTCGATCCAACTTCCGGCCAAATGACCGCGGAAGGCCACATCCCCCTGGTCTGCACACCCACTCCTGAAGAAGCCGCGCCCATCGCGGGCACAGTCGAGCCTGTGAAGACCGATTTTTCCTACAGCTTCAGTCTTCAGCGCCTCAACGAGCCGCGCCGCGTGGCCAAGCCCCTCACTGACGCTGAGTGGGAGCGCGTGCGCGCCGTCGCCCACGCGATCGATGCCGAACTCGAAGCTGGAGACGCACGCCTCACCATGGGCGGCGAACCCACCTTTGTCGGCATCGACAAGCCGGAGAGCCCAGAGTGGAATCTCGATGCGCACGGGACCGACAAGCGCAACCGTGGAATGGCCCTGGTTCAGGCGCTGCGCAAGCGCATGGGCCGCGGTGCACTGCTCCACTACGGCATGGGCAAGTGGTACCCCGGCGAGCCGTTGCCCCGCTGGACTCTCAGCTGTTATTGGCGGGTCGACGGACTGCCCATCTGGGAGGACAGCACACTCATCGCCGATGAAGGGGTCGAATTCGGCTATGGCCTCGGCGAGGCAGAACGCTTCATCAGCGCGCTCGCCCGCCGCCTATCGGTCGAAACCAAAAACATACTCCCTGCTTTCGAACTCGAACAAAGTCCACCGAAGGCCACCGCGCCTCAAGGGTTTGTTCTGCCCATTCGCCGCCGCCAGCCCAACGGCGATCTCGCGTGGTCAAGCCAGCTCTGGTTTCCGCGGCCAGAGCGCCTGGTGCTTATTGCCGGCGACTCGCCCATCGGCTTCAGAATTCCCGTAGAAACCGTCCCCTGGGTCGCGCCCGACGAACTCATTTACGAAATGGACGACGCGCCTTTCGCCGACAAGGCAAAGCTGCAACCGCCGGCACACCACCCCGAGCTCTTCCAACGCGAACCTGCGCCCGATCCTCTGCCCCCCATCACGCGCAAACCTGAGGACTCTCCGGTTCTCATCCGTTCTGCCCTGTGCGTCGAAGTCCGGGAGGGTCGCCTCCATGTCTTCCTTCCATTCCTCGCCGTGCTCGCCGATTATCTCGACGTCATCGCCGCCGTCGAAGATACCTGCCGGCATCTCCAGATGCCGGTCTGGCTCGAAGGTTACGCACCGTCTGCCGACTCGCGCGTACTGAACTTCAGCGTCACTCCCGATCCCGGAGTCCTCGAAATCAACCTGCCGCCCGCGAAAAATTGGGACGAGCTCGAGTCCATCAACACCCTCCTCGACGAAGAGGCCTTCAACCACCGCCTTACCATCAGCAAATTCGCACGGAATGGTGAACTCCAATCCACCGGAGGTGGCAGCCACATCGTCATTGGCGGAACATCTGTCGCCGACAGCCCTTTGCTCCGTCGTCCAGACCTTCTTCGCAGCCTGATCACTTTCTGGCAGAACCACCCTTCGCTCTCCTACCTCTTCTCAGGTACCTACGTCGGCCCTACAAGCCAGTACCCGCGTATCGATGATGCACGGTCCGACTCACTTTACGAACTCGAAGTCGCCTTCCGTAATCTGTCCTTCGAAGAAACACCTGAACCCGAGCTGCTCGACGGTCTCTTCCGCAATCTTCTCGCCGACCTCACCGGCAACACGCATCGCGCCGAGTTCTGTGTCGACAAGCTCTACCCGCCCGACGGCGCGGGCCTGAAATTGGGCCTGCTTGAGCTGCGCGCCTTTGAGATGGCTCCGCATGTCCGCATGAACCTGCTTCAAATGTTGCTGGTCCGCGCCGCCTGCGCAGCCTTCTGGAAGAAGCCCTATACGCGTGAGCTGGTTCGCTGGGACACCGCGCTCCATGATCGCTTCATGCTCCCCGTCGTCATCGAACGCGACCTGAAGGACGTGCTTTCCTTCTTCCGCGCCTCCGGCTTCGCATTTGAGGACGTCTGGTTCGGCGCTCACTTCGACTTCCGCTTCCCGCGCCTGGGCGTGGTCCAATCCGGCCCGCTGCGCCTCGAGCTGCGCAAGGCCCTTGAGCCATGGAACGTTCTCGCCGAGGAGTCAGTCTCCGGCAGCACTGTCCGAAGCGTGGACGCTTCGCTTGAGCGCGTCCAAGTAACGCTCGAAGGCGTCGAAGATCCCGAGCGCTACGCCGTCTGCTGCAACGGCCGGCAGGTTCCGCTCCAGCCAAGTGGCACCGGAGGCCCCTTGTTCGCCGGCGTCCGTTTCAGAGCCCGCAACCTCCGCGCCGCGCTCCTGCCTATGGTCCCTGTGCACGCTCCTCTGACCTTCGATCTTGTGGATCGCTGGTCTGAACGCTCCGTCGGCCGATGCTTATATCATGTGGTTAATCCCTCAGGTCCCGCGTACACTGGGTTGCCGGCAGACGAACGCACTGCAGCTGATCGCAGAGCGGAGCGCTTCAAGGTTTTGCCCTCGGGCCAACCCTTCAAGCTCCCCGCTCTCGAACCAAATCCGTATTTTCCCGGTACGCTCGATTTGAGGATTCCCCCGGTGAGGCCATCGTGAGCGGCACAGGTTCGCGTTCCCTTTTCGATTCCCTCGAACCGCCTTCCGATAGCGATGAGCAGATGGCGGTTGACCTTTACCACGCGCCACTCGTGCATCGGGAACCATTCGACGAATCAACTGAAGACGGCCAGCCCCGCCCGCATTGGGCGCGGCTCATGCGCGCGCTCGATGAAATCGGCACTGCCGAACTTGCGCGCCGGTGGGCCCGCGCCGAACGCCGCATCCGCGAGAACGGCGTCACCTACAACGTCTACGGCGATCCCCAGGGCACAGACCGCCCCTGGAAGATCGACATGATTCCCCTTTTAATTCCGCCTGACCAGTGGGCAGAGATCGAGGCGGGACTCATCCAGCGCGCCGCACTCCTGAGCGAAATTCTCAAAGACATCTACAGCGAACAGCGGCTGGTCAAGAGTGGCCTTCTGCCCCCCGAGCTGCTCCTCGCCAACCCCGCCTTTCTGCGACCCATGGTCGGCGCGCCCACCCCCGCGGCGAGCTACCTCCATATGCTCGCAGTTGACCTTGCGCGTTCTCCCGACGGCACATGGTGGGTCCTTGCCGACCGCACACAGGCACCTTCCGGTGCAGGCTACGCGCTTGAAAACCGCACCATCATTTCCGACGTCCTGCCCGACCTCTTCAACAGCTCGCAGGTGCGGCTGCTTGCGCAGTTCTTCCGCGCACAGCGCGAGGCTCTGCAAGCGCTCAGCCCGGCCTCCGATCCGCGCATCGTTCTCCTTACGCCGGGTCCGTTGAACGAAACATACTTCGAGCACTCTTACATCGCGCGCTATCTCGGCTTCACCCTCGTCGAGGGCATGGACCTCACCGTCCGCGATCGCACCGTGTTTCTCAAGACCTTCACCGGCCTGCAGAAGGTCGACGTCATCCTTCGCCGTGTCGACGACAGCTTCTGCGATCCGCTCGAACTTCGCGGCGACTCGCTGCTCGGCGTACCGGGCCTCGTCGATGCAGTTCTTGCCGGCAACGTGTGCCTCGCCAATGCACTCGGCAGCGGCGTTATTGAGTCGGCCTCCATCATGCCGTTCTTGCCGGGTCTTTGTCAGGCGCTGCGCGGCGAAAAGCTCAAGCTGCCCTCTGTAGCGACCTGGTGGTGCGGCCAGCGCTCTGCTCGCAACTGGGTTCTCAACAATCTCGACTCCGTAGTGGTCAAGCCCGCCTTCCCTGCTCGCCGCATGGAGCCCGTCTTCGCGGCAAATCTTGACGACTACGCCCGCGCCGCCCTCACCGCGCGCATTGAAGCCGAACCGCACGCCTTCGTCGCCCAGGAACAGGTCGCGCTCTCCCGGCTTCCGGTCTGGGAAGCTCGACCGCTCGAATCCAGCTCGCACGAATCGCGCCGGCTTGAATCCCGCCCGCTCGTCCTCCGCACCTACGTGCTCAACACCGGAGATGGCTTCGCCGTCATGCCCGGGGGTCTGGTTCGCGTTGCCGGCGAGGATGGCCAGGTGGTCTCAATGCAGCGCGGCGGCCACAGCAAAGACGCATGGGTGCTCTCCGACGAGCCCGTCGACCGCTTCAGTCTGCTCCACCCGCGCAACGTCCCCGTCGAACTGCGCCACAACGTTCCCCCGCTCCCATCCAGCACTGCGCTCAGCTTCTTCTGGCTGGGCCGCTACATTGAACGTTCCGAGGTCGCCAACCGCGTCCTGCGCACCGTCGTCACCCGTTTTCCCCATGCCGGCTGGAATGAACTGCAGTGTCTCGTCCGACTTTACGGTTCGCTCGATTTGAGAGACAGCAAGCTGCCCAGGAACAAAAACACACAAACGCTTCCTTCGCGTTTTCAGCGGGAGCTTCTCTCGGTCCTCTCCGACCACGCCCGTGTCGATGGCCTCGCCTGGTCAATTGAACGCGCATACCAATCGGGAAACCGCGTCCGCGAACGCCTTTCGCTCGACATGGTCCACTTGCTCAACAAGCTTCGCTCCTGCCTGCCGCGGGAGCCGCAGCCCCTGCTTGATTACCCGCTCACCCTCTCCGGCTGCATGGAGCTTCTCGCCTCCTTCGCAGGCCTTGAGCGGGAAAACATTCATCGCGGCCCCGGCTGGCATTTTCTCTCCATCGGCCGCCGCCTTGAGCGCGGGCTCTCTCTCTGCCGTCAGCTTCGCATGATGGCGCAACCCTTTAGCGAGGCCGACTGGCCTTTGCTCGAGGAAATGCTCGAGGCAGCCGACTGTTCCATGACCTATCGCGCGCGTTACTACACCACCCTTCAGCCGCTCCCTGTTCTCGATCTCCTGCTCAAGGCGCGCGCCAATCCGCGTTCAGTCGACTTTCAACTAGCCCAGCTTATTGAGCTCTATCAGAAACTCCCGCGCCACGTTCCTGCCGATCTCGAAACCATGCGCGAGGCGCTCATCCGCCTGCGCAGCTTCGATCTCGGCAAGTTGCACTATCCCTTGCCCAACGCCGAACGGCGAGCCCACGGCTCAGGATTCAAGCGCCTGCGCGGCTTTCTCGACGACCTCGAGGAGGTTCTCAACTCCTGGTCGCGGAACCTTACCGCGCGCTACTTTAGCCACGTCAGTGTTCTGCCCATCAAGATCGGAGAGTGATGTATCGACTGATTCATCGAACGCACTACCGGTACACCGACCCGGTTGACCTGGCCAATCACCTGGCATGTTTGCGTCCGCGCGAACTCCCTCACCAGCATGTGCTCGAGTTCGACGTCAAGATCACGCCCGAACCCACCATGTTCGTTGAGCGCGTCGACTACTTTGGCAACTCGCTCCAGATCTTCTCAATCCAGACGCCCCATCGCGAACTGCTGGTCCGTTCGCGCGCCCTCGTCGAAGTGCTGGACATCGGGGCAGACAAATCCGCCGCCCTGATTCCCTGGGAGTCCGCGCGCGACAGCATGGCCAACGATCACTCCCCCACAGGCCTCGACGCCTACCAGTTTTCTTTTGAATCTCCCCGCATTCCGCTGCGCGCCGCCTTTGCCGACTACGCGCTACAGTCCTTCACGCCGCAGCGTCCACTGCGCGAAGCACTGCTCGATCTCACTGCGCGCATCCACGCCGACTACAAATTCAAAGGGGGCGCTACGAGCGTCTCCACCACGGTCGACGAAGTCTTCCTCCGGCGCGTCGGCGTCTGCCAGGATTTTGCACAGCTCCAGATCGCATGCCTGCGTTCCCTGGGCCTTGCCGCTCGCTACGTCAGCGGCTACCTGCGCACCATTCCGCCTCCCGGACAGGAGCGTGTCATCGGAGCCGACGCCTCCCACGCCTGGCTCTCTGTCTACTGTCCTGGCGATCCCTCCGCAGACCCCAGTGCGGTTAATGCAGGTCCCATTTGGCTCGGCGTAGACCCTACCAATAACTGTGAGCCCCGCGACGGCCACATCACACTCGCCTGGGGCCGCGACTACAGCGACGTCAGCCCGTTGCGCGGACTCATCCTCGGCGGCGGCAAACACACGCTGAAGGTCGGCGTCGACGTCGAACCAATCGAGCAATCGACAGCGGCCTGATCGCTCATTGAATCGTTGTCATCCTGAATAAAAATGTTGTCATCCGGAGCGAAGTTTGACGCGCACTTTGCCTCGAGCGGAGTCGAAGGATCTGCGGTTGCCTCTCGTCCGTGGATTCGGACGTCGAGCGGCCGGGCGTTTCAACGCGCTGGCGGAGCGTCTTGCATGATTTCAAAATCAGGCTCAAGCTTCACGATCAACTTTATGGGCTTACCGTGCTCAATTGAGACTTCCTTCGCGTAAGGGACAAGCCCCAGGTTTGCAACAAAGACAAAGTAATACCCATCAGGAAGCGAAATGCTAAAGGCTCCGTTTCTATCCTGCTGCACTGAAAAGTTCTTCGGACCTTTCGCTTCATAAACCCATATTCGAGTGCCTTTGGCAGGAGTACCACTGGCTTTGATAACAACTCGTCCACTCAGCGTTGGAACCTCTCCGTTTGCCTGCGCTACCGCACCAGGCGATTGGTGCAAAGAATAGGCAACGAGCAGTACGACTAGAAGTAAACGCATTGCCTTCACTATTCAGCCTCCGTCAAGACTTTGCCTCAAATCACCGCCCAGTCCCCTATTCGGACCGCATAGTTTTCTCTTCACCTGGTTCCGCTTCCGCCGGTTCCACCCTCACCTTCGCAATCCGCCTCTGATCCATCTCGATTACTGTCAGCTTCCGCCCTTCAAAGACCACACTTTCGCCCTCTTTCGGAATGTGCCCCAGCCGAATCAGCAGAAATCCGGCCAGCGTCTCCACTCCTCCATCCCGCGGCAGCGACCACTGCATCTGCGTTTCCAGATCGCGCAGATTCACGCCCCCATCCATCACCAGCGCGCCCGACGCGGTCGTCAACACCGGCAGCGACGGCGAGTCGAACTCATCCTCCAGCTCTCCCGTCAGTTGTTCGATCGCGTCCTCCGCCGTCACCAGCCCCACCGTCGATCCATACTCATCCACCACGATCGCCAGGTGCCGCCGCCGTTGCTGAAATTCTCTGATCAAATCCAGCGTCGACTTCGTCTCCGGAACCACCAGCACATCGCGCATCACCTGATTCAGCCGCAAATCGAGATACGCCGTCATCGGCTTCTGCGTCCGCCTGAAGTACATCAGCCGCGAAAGGTCCTTCGAATAAACCACCCCCACAATGTGTTCAGGCCCTTTTTCTTCGTCAAACACCGGAACCCGCGAGTGCATGTGCTCAATCACCTGCCCGCTCGCCTCTTCAACCAGCATGTTCGATGGCAATGAGAAGATTTTCTGCCGCGGCGTCATGATCTCGCGAATCGTTACCTCATCGAGCTCAAGCGTCCGGTGAATCAGTGTCTCCTGGAACTTCGGCAGCAGCCCCATGCGCCGCGCCGCTGAGGCAATCAGTTTCAACTCCTCCGGCGAATGCACCGCGGACCGCTCCGTCAGAGGAATGTCGAACCCGCGCAGAATTGCCTTGGCCGAACTCTTCAGCAGCCGCACCGCCGGCCGCGCCAGGGCCATGAACACCAGCATGGGCGGAGCCACCGCAACGGCCAGCGCCTCGGCCCGCCTCAGTGCCAGCGCCTTGGGCACCAGTTCTCCAACCACCACGTGAAAATACGTGATCAGCACGAACCCCAGCACCACCGCCGCCACCGCGATTCCGTGCGCATAGAGCACAGCGTGCGCCGGAGGCTGCGGCAGCGTTTCAAACAATCCCAGCAACACAGACGCCGCCAGCGGCTCGCCAACCCACCCCAGCGCCAGCGAGCACAGCGTGACCCCCAGCTGCACCGCCGGTAGAAAATCATCCATCTCCTGTTGAAGCCTGCGCACCGCCCGCGCTCCCGGAACACCCCCCGTCAGCATCCGTTCCACCTGCGTATCGCGCATCGACACCAGCGCAAACTCCGCAGCCACAAAGAAGCCGTTGGCCAGGATCAACAGGGCCACCGCGACAACCTGCAGCAAGGGCAATCCGTGCATCTGGCTGTGAGAATAGCACTTCGTCCACTCGCCCAAGGCCCTTGACCGACTGCTCTTCACACCCAGGACCCCAAGACCCTGGCCGGCATTTCTCACTGACGACGCCACAACGGAGATTTCAGGGTCTGGCGAAGCCTCTGAGGGCCATGAGGCACCCAGAACAGCCGGCGAGGACGCCAGCGCTACGAATTCTAGCAGCGAGTGATAAGTGCGGGCTCGATCCGGTGCCCGACATCCGACACCCGGCGCACAACTCCCGGAACTCAACCTCAACTGGCTACGTATGAGCATTTGGATTGCTCAACGTCGAGCTCAGCCCGGGCTGACTCGCGCATGCCATGGCTGTCCATGGCCGAACGACAGTGTTCGAAATCGAACAGCTCAATGATCATTCCTCTTGCCTATTCCTTTGAATTCGGTAGACTTTGAACGCTCGCAGGTTTGGCCAGCAGGGTGCTCCGAAAAGGGTGCTTCGAATCTGCCTGGCATAACGCACCAGCCCTCGATTGAAGATTCACGCTCCTCCTATCGCAACCCCAGATCACCGCAACGCAAAAAAAAGCGAGGTACTCACAATGAAACTCAGATTAATTGCAACCCTCGGATTCGCACTCGCAGCCCTCCCCGCCCTGGCCACCGAAGCCACCTTCGACCGCACGCTCACTGTAAACGGCCGGCCCGAGCTCACGATCGCCACCGGCTCCGGATTCATCCACATCCACCAGGGCACCGGCAATACCATTCACATCTTCGCAAGAGTCAAATCGAACTGGGGCGGCAACGACGATAAGGTTCGCGATATCGCCGCGCATCCTCCCATCGAGCAGACTGGAAACATCGTCCGCATCGGCCAGAATCACGAGAATCTCCACAACATCAGCATCGATTACGACATTGAAGCTCCCGCCAACTCCTTCCTCAACGCCGGTTCCGGCTCGGGCGACATTATCGACGATGGCGTCGGCGAAAATGCCAAGCTCAATACCGGCTCGGGAAACATCCACGCCAATGGACTCCAAGGCAGCTTCGCCGTCGAAACCGGCTCCGGCAATATCTACGCTGAGCAATCCGGACAGGGCGACGTAAAGGCTGAGACCGGCTCCGGCAATATCGAACTGAAAGACCTTCGCGGCACCCTTCGCGCCCAGACCGGCTCCGGCAACATCAAGGCTGGCGGCGCGCCTGCCGGCCCATGGCATCTTGGTACCGGCTCGGGCGGCGTCGAAATGTGGATAGGCAATGCACCATTCACGCTCGACGCAGAAAGCGGCTCCGGCAGCATTCATAGCGATCATGAGATGCTCACCCAGGGCTCCAACGACCGTCACCACGTCACCGGCAAAATCAACGGCGGCGGTCCCGTCGTCCGCGTCGAAACAGGCTCCGGCGACATCCGCATTCACTAGGCCTCAGATCGTCCGATGTTCTAACAATGCCCTGTGCCCCACTCATCGCGGCTTCGTCGCGATGAGTGGGACGTAGGAAGAAGTTCGTGACCCATCCATTTCGCGGCCCTTCAAGGAACGAATGCGAGAGATATGGGAGGCCACTCCAATGTCTCTGCCACCATCAATAAGGAACGCATAAAGCGCCTCACCCTCCGCCGCCATCATCTGCGACACTGAATTCATGCGAAAGTCTCTGCCGCTTCTGCTGGTCCTTGGCTCGTTCCTGGCCCTGGCTGCCTCACCGGCCTATGCGACCGAGGCCGTCTTCGAGCGCAACTTCAAACTTAAGGGAGTGGTTCAGCTCTCGGTTGGCACCGGTCTCGGCAACATCCACATCAACGTCGGACCTCCCAACCGCCTTCACGTCATCGGACACGTGAAATCCGATTGGGGCGGCAACGTTGAAGATCGCGTCCAAAAGGTCGCCGACAATCCCCCCGTCAGCATGAGCGAGAGCATCATCCAGATCGGCGGGCTCCAGGACCCGATGAAAAACATGAGCATCGACTACGAAATCGAAGCCCCTGCCGAAACCATGGTCTTCGCGTCGTCGGGGGCCGGCGAAATCACCATCATCGGCGTCGGCTCGCGGATCAACCTCCGCTCCGGCTCCGGAGACATTCACGTGTCAGAGATAAAAGGTGGACTCCACGTCCAGAGCAGCACCGGCGACATCACCGTGGGTGGCGTCCCCACTGCCGACTGGATCGTCGACTCCGGCTCCGGGAACATCGAACTCTGGTCCGCCAGCGCTCCCCTCAACGTGGAAGCCTCCACCGGTTCCGGACGCATCTTCTCCGACCGCAACTTCCCCGTCGAGCAGTTGCAAGACAAGCGCCACATCTCTGCGAAGATCAATGGGGGAGGCCCCACCGTCCGCATCCAGACCGACACCGGTGACGTGCGCGTTCACTAACGGGAATTCATCTGGCGAAATCTCATTTCCTACAACTAAAGTTACATTATTTTCGCTCATTGGTAACGTATTCTAGTAACACGACCAGACCACCGAAGAGTTTGGCTTCGACTGCTCTCCGCAGTCTCTTCTTTGCGCGTACCGTTCGCTGCCTAATGGGCTGGCCGGCTCGCATTGCTCTCAAGGGCAGCTTTGGCACGGCGGCGTTCTCCCCCTTTCACCGGCTGATCCCAACCCCCATACATCGCGCCAACTCATCGCGCGCCCTTCAAGGAGCACACATGTACCGCCCTCCCCTGCGTCCCGTCGCGTCTGCACTCTGCCTCACGTTCGCACTTGCCCTTTCAGGTCACGCCCAGCCCACTTGCGCCGGCATTTCAACAGGCGTCGACGCCAGCCTTAATGGCTTCGTCCCGTTTCCCGCCTCCAGCGTCTGGAACACAAACATCGCTTCCTCCGCCGTTGATCCCAACTCCGCTAACATCATCAACACCATTGGAACCAGCACAACCCTCCATCCCAACTTCGGCTCCGGCGAATTCGATGGAGGCTCGATTGGCATACCCTTCCTGGTCGTCGACAACACGCAGCCCCTCGTATCAATTGATTACACCGCCTACGGCAGCCAAAGCGATCCCGGCCCAATGCCTATCCCCGCCAACGCTCCCATCGAGGGCGCACCCGACCCGAGTGGCGACCGCCATGTCCTCGTGCTCGACAAATCCAATTGCTGGCTCTATGAGCTCGACGCGTCCTATCCCCAGCCTGACGGCTCCTGGCAGGCTGCCTCCGGCGCCGTCTGGGACATGGAGGATGGCGAGCACCGGCCCTTTACGTGGACCTCCGCCGACGCAGCCGGCTTGCCCGTCTTTCCCGGCCTCGTCCGCTACGACGAAGTTGCCGCCGGAGTCATTCACCACGCGCTCCGCTTCACTGTTCCCACAACCCGCGAGGCATTCGTTTTTCCCGCCGAACATTGGGCCAGCAGCGATCAAAGCGCCAACGCACCTCCCATGGGCATGCGCCTGCGCCTCAAGGCCAGCTTCAACATTTCCGGCTATTCGCAAACCAACCAGGTTATCCTCACCGCTCTCAAGAACTACGGCATGTTCCTTGCCGACAACGGGAGTGGCATCTACCTCATCGGCGACACCGATTCTCGATGGAACAACAGCGACCTGCACAACCTCACTCAGCTCATTGGCTCTGACTTTGAAGTTGTCAAGATGCCCGAAATCATCACTCCCACCAACGTTCCCACCGGGCCGTCACCCGAGATCGTCAGCTTCACCTCCTCTGAGACGTCTCCCGGCGTCTACACCCTCAGTTGGAGCGTCAGCAACGCGTCCTATCTGATCCTTGATCCCACTCCGGGTCCGGCTCGCGGAAACAGCCTCCAGGTTTCGCCTTCCGCCTCCACAACCTACACGCTTAACGCCACCAACGAGCACGGCCGCACCACAGCGGAGACCACCATCACCATCCCATAACCGAAAAACCCCAACAACACGCAGGGAACAGGTGCATTTCCCTGTTCCCTGTTCCCTGTTCCCTGTTTCACTCGTTCGCTTCTTCACTCGTTCACTGCCTCGCTGACTCACTGCCCACCGTCCACTGTTTCACTCGTTCACTCGTCCGCTGCCCCACGGTCCACTGATCTCTGGTTACACTGGAACCATGATCCACATCTTTCACCCGATCCCTGTCGAGCGACTCCGGCTGCTCGTCTTCGACCTTGATGGCACCCTCATCGATTCGGCGCAGGATCTCTGCAACAGCGTCAACGCAGCCCTCGTCCACGCCGGCCGACCCCGCCTTGAAGATCCCCTTATCGCCGGCTTTGTTGGCAATGGAGCGCCTATGCTCGTCCGCCGCTCGCTCGCGGCGGCCGACAGCATCCACACCGACCACGTCGACGCCGAACTCCATGCCCAGACCTACGCTTTCTTCCTCGACTATTACCGCGCTCACAAGCTCGACTTCACCTACGCCTATGAAGGCGTCCTCGACTCGCTCCATGCCCTCCACGAGCTCCACAACGCAGATCCCGCCTCCCCATTCCCCACGCGCATGATGGCAATCCTCACCAACAAGCCAGTCCGTCCGGCGCGTGGCATCTGCGAGGGCCTGGGCCTCGATAGTTACTTCCTTCACATCTACGGCGGAGACAGCTTCCCCCTGAAAAAGCCCGATCCTCTCGGTCTTCGTACCCTCATGAGCGAGGTCGGCGTAAGCCCGGAAGAAACCGCCATGATCGGCGACAGCCAGGTCGACGTTCAGACCGCTCGCAATGCAGGCGTATGGAGCGTCGGCTGCACCTTCGGCTTCGGCAACGACACTCTCACCTCCGCCCCGCCCGACCGTCAGCCCGACATCCTGGTCAATTCTGCCCGCGACTGGGCGGCCGCTCTCTCGCCCGCCGCCCTCAGCGATCCCGCCCGCAAGTACTGAAGACCATCTTCCACCTACTTAAGCCGGATTCTCGGCGGGTGAATCTCGCTCCTCTAAAATGTCATCCTGAGCGAGTCGGCGGCAGCGGACGAGTCGAAGGATTTGCGGTTTTTTTCAGAATCCCGCTTCGACCATAGCCGACAAATTTGCCCATTTTCGAATTCATCCCAATTCACCATCTGGTATATCGCCCCAGAATAACGCTAAAATTGATCAACCAAGCACCTGCCGCACGCGTCTCTTGAGTCAAGCGTCCGATTTTGTTGCAACCACGGCTTTTTGTCTTCGCTGCTTCGCTAAACCCTGATTTGCCTTTGCTTTGGAGCTGTCTTCATGCGTCTTTTTCTGCTCGCCCTTTTGCTCGCCGCCGCTCCGCTGGCACGCGCCGCCGACAACGCTGCTCCGGCCCCGCTGCCCACCACCGCCGTCCATGGCACGGTTGCGGACGCCACAGGCGCCATCATCCCCGGCGCAGAAATCGACGTCCTCGACCAGAACGGAGCAGTCGACGCAGTCGTTCACGCCGACGGCGAAGGCAACTTTCAGCTGACTCCGCCTCACCCTGGCAGTTACACCCTCGTTGTCTCCGAGCCCGGCTTTGAAACCGTGCGCTCACCCCTCGTCATCGCACCCGCCGCTTCAGCCAGTTCCCCGCGTGCGGCCGTTACGCTGCCAGCTGCCTCGCTCGTCCGCATCGTTATGCCACCCAGCATGGTCTCCTCCACGGTTAAGGTCTCCGCAGACAGCAGCGAAGACCTCGCCGATCCCGCCGACAACCACGACTCGAGCGTTATGACCGCGGGCGATCTCAAGTCCCTGCCGATCTTCGACAACGACTACCAGACCGCCATGAGCGCATTCCTCGACGACAGCGCTGCCTCCACAGGCGGCTCCGGCCTCATGGTCGATGGCGTCGAAGCCAACCGCGCCACGGTCTCCGCATCGGCCGTGCAGGAGATTCGCATCAACCAGGATCCCTATTCCGCGCAGTACTACTATCCCGGCCGAGGCCAGATGGAGATCATCACAAAATCCGCCGCCGACCATTACCACGGCCAGTTCAACTTCCTCTTCCGCGACTCAGCCCTCAACGCGCAAAACGCCCTCGCGCCTTCCAAGCCATTCGAGCAGCGCCGGATTTATGAAGGCCACATCACGGGCCCCATTCCCCACTTCAACAAGAGCAGCTTCCTCGCCTCATTCAATCGAGCTGAAGAAGATCTCGACCAGGTCGTCGACGCCACCGTCGTCGCCACGCCATCCGACCCTTCCGGCAATCTCCTGGCCAACGTCCCCGCTCCCACGCGCGACACCGAGTTCAGCATCCGTGCTGCTCATCAGTTCGGCGAAAAGCACTCCGGCTACGTGCAGTACAGCTATCAGGATTGGACCGGCCAGAATCAGGGCGTCGGCGGCCAGACCCTCGCCGCTGCGGGATACAACTCGCAGTATCGCGAAGACGATGTTGTCGCCCACGTCGACTCAACGCTCTCGCCCATGCTGCTCAACCAGGCTTCGTTCGTTGCCGAGCACGACTTCTCTCGCAACCGGAACGTCGACGAGGCCCCGCGCATCAGCGTTCCCGGCGACTTCCTCGCAGGCTCCGCGCAATCCGATGCCTTCAGCACCGAATACAACGCCCGCTTCACCGACATGGTCACCTGGACCCATGGCAAGCACTTCATCAAAATGGGCGTAGGCACGCCTCACCTCGATCGCCGCGGCTTCGACGACAACACCAACGCGCTCGGCACTTATACCTTCGGCCCCACGCTCGCTGCCGATGGCGTCACCGTCCTGCAAACCGCGCTCCAGAACTACACCGCCAACCTGCCAAGCGCTTACAGCCAGAACACCGGCCAGGTCCACTTCGTCTACGGCCAGTTTGAAGTCGGCGGCTTCATTCAGGATCAGTGGAAGGTCTCATCTCGCTTCACCATCACGCCCGGCCTCCGCTACGACTGGCAAAACTTCCTCGCCAATCGCCGCCTCGGCTTTTCTCCGCGCGTGTCCTTCGCCTGGGTCCTCGATGAGGCCAGCAAGACAGTCGTCCGCGGAGGCGGCGGCATCTACTACGATCGCTTCGGTTCCGGCCCGCTGCTCGATCTTGCCCGCTACCAGAACGCCCTCCGGCGCGCCATCGTCTTCTCGCTCAACCCTGCCGACCTGCCCTCCACCGGCTGCGTTCCCATCGGCGATTGCCTCACACTCTCTTCCCAGCCGCCCAACATTGTTGAACTCGAGCCCAACGCCAAGATCCCTTACCAGATTCAGTACGGGCTCTCCATTGAGCGTCAGCTCGGCGAAAAAGCCACCGGCGTTATCAGCGCCTACACCGCGCGCGGCATCGACAGCTTCCGCTCCGTCGACATCAACGCACCCACGCCCCAGTCCGATTACACCGAGCGCCCCAATCCCGACTATGGCCGCATACGAGAGATGCAGCCCGAGGGCTTCTGGGAGGGCAGCGGCTTCGATGTCTCTTATCGTGGCCGCCTCAACAAGTACTTCACCGGATTCGGCCGCTACACCTGGTCCCACTACGAGTCCAATACCAACGGCATCGGCTGGTACCCGCAAAATCAGTACGACCCCAACGACGAGTGGTCCGACGCCAGCTTTGATCGGCGCCAACGCCTCGGCGTTTACGCCATGGTCCATCCCGAGGGCATCCTCAATCTTTCAGCCGGTATCTTCGCCAATACCGGTACCCCGTGGACCATCCTCACCGGCACCGACGCTTATGGTGACGACCTCTTCAACACGCGCCCCGACGGCGTCGCCCGCAATTCTGAGACCATGCCTTCCTATGTCGACCTCGACCTGCGCTGGGGACACGATTTCGCAATCACTCCCAACAAAGATGAAGAAGCTCCCCGCCTCGGCTTCTCCGCCGGCGCATTCAACATCCTCAACCACGAGAACCCCACCGGCATCGACCCCGTCGAAACCTCCAGCTCCTTCGGCCAGGTCACATCCGTCGCCCCGCCCCGCCGCCTTCAGCTCGGCATGCGCTTCCAGTTCTAGTCCCAATGACCGTCTGGCGCCCCACCCTAACCCCAATGAGGGTGCCCCGTCCTAGCTCCGCTAGGGCGGGAAGGAACCTTAAACATCCTCAACCTTCGAAAAGTTCACAATATTTCGGAAGGTGCATTAATCGCCCCACGTGGTCTGCAATGCGGGCGGCTTAGTCAACGTCTGCATCACCACGCAATACTGCTCTGTCTTTTCCCGCAATGCTTTGAGCTGTTCCTTCGTCGCGTCTGGCGCAACAACATCGAAGTGAATTCGAATGCTCTCAAAGCCGACCGGCACTTCTTTTGAAATGCCCAGCGCGCCTCTCAGGTCCAGGTCGCCCTCCACCGTCACGCCGATATGCTCCGTGGGTATTCCCATTGCGGTCGCTACCATCTGGCAGGAAATTTGAGAGCAAGCTGCCAATGCTCCAAGCAAAAGGTCGCCGGAACATGCTCCACCTCCTGTGCCTCCGACCCCCTTGTGAGCTTCGGCCTGATAGACTGCGCGCCCCAGATCGACCGAGCACGACACTGGCACATCCGATTGGCTGCCCTTCGCCGTGAGTGTGAACAGCGAAGCATTCGGATCGTTGCGGTACCGCTCTTTCAACGGCTTTTGAATCGATCGAAGATCCATTTCATCCTCCTTTTTTTGCTGCCATCTTTCTTCCATTTAGAGTCAGTCAGCGCAGTCTTGAGCCTGCTTGTCGCCGCCCATTTCGCATGGTAGCATTTGCAAAAGATAGAGGTAGAGTTATGCCAAAGTTTGTTATAGAGAGAGAAGTCCCCGGCGCTGGCAATCTATCAGAAGCAGAATTGTGCGCGCTTGCCAGAAAGTCAGTCGAAGCGCTCAATGAACTTGGTCCGCAGATCAGGTGGATCCATAGCTATGTGACCGGTGACAAGGTTTATTGTGTCTACCTCTCGCCCGATGAGGCAACCATCCAGGAACATGCCCGGCGCGTTGGCATTCCCGCCAATCGTGTCTCTGCGGTGCGCAGACTGATCGACCCTACAATGGCAGGATAGGAATACCGGCGTTCCGCTCAGTCAGCGCTTACCACGGCAAACCACGCTCCGCTTATGCACGGGAATACGCTTCCGGCGTCAGTGCCTCTTCAACTGCTCTTTCCAGAGGAAGATTCCAACCTGCCAGCCACGCGGGAACCTCCGCGGCACTTGCCAATGCCTGCCGAACTGCGTTCAGGCTTGACTCCAACCTTGCCTGTTCAGCCGGTGTAAGCGGCACACCGATCGCGAGGCGCAGGGCGGCTGCTGCCCCTGCCAGTTTCAACGCACGCTCAGCATTGCCTTCAGCCGATGCCGTAATTGCGAAACACTCGAGCAACCGGGCGATTCCGCGCTTATGGTTCAGCTCCTGGAACAGCCCCAGGCTTTCGGTATAGAGTTTGTGCGACCTCGGGTAGTCTCGCTGCTCTCGCGCAAGATTTCCAAGGTCCGCCAGCGTTCCGGCAATTCCCCACCCCTCGCCGATCTCCCGAAAAATTGCCAGGCTTCGTTCGTAGAGCACCTTCGCTTCGTTTGAGTCTCCCTGTTCACACGCAACATCTCCCTGGTAGTTCAGCGACCAGGCAACGCCTGCCATGTCTCCGAGACTCCGGAAAATTCCAAGACACTCCGCGTAAAGCGACCGCGCTCGATCATAGCTTCCCTGCATTTTGAGCACATTGGCCAAGTTGCTCAGAGCCCGGGCCACGGCCTTTGGATCGCCCAGTTCTCTCCACAATTCCAGGCTTGCCTCAAACAGGATCTCAGCATGGGAAACATCCCCTCGGCTCTTTGCAAAGGTAGCCTGCGCATTCAGTGAGACTGCGACAGACATCTTGTCGCCCAGCTGATGCGCAAGATCCTGGCTTTCGTGAATGAGGGTTTCTGCGGCATCGTAATCTCCCTGCACTGAGGCAAGCACGCCGGCCGCGAACAGCGCGCGCATGCGCAACTTCGTAGGCGACGCCGCGCCCGGTAGCTGCAGCAATCGAGACAACCGGTCTCGACCCTCTGAAAGCAGCTCTCTCACCTCCCAGTAGCGAAAAAGCGCCGTTCCAAGCCGCAGTCCCCATTCCGCGTCTCCGCTTTGAATAAGCCACTCCAGCGCCGCGCGAAAATTGCCATATTCCACCCCAAGCCGCTCCAGCCATTCCGCAGCCTCTGTGCCGCCCTTATCGGTTGCGTCTTCTTCTGCCAGCACCACGCAGTAGGCCGCATGCGCCCGCCTTACAAAAGCCTCTTCACCATTTGCAGCGAGTTTCTCGATTGCATATTCGCGAATCGTCTGCAACATCCTGAACCTGGATTCTCCGCTTCCCTCTTCAATCTGGCGCACCAGGCTCTTATCCACCAATGAAGCGATGCCGTCGAGTAGATCGAGATTGAGATCGCTCCGTGCGTCGCATACCGCTTCAATGCCTTCCAGGTTGCACCCGCCCACAAACACTGACATTCTCCTGAACAGCTTCTGCTCCGCGGCGCTCAGCAGGTCATAACTCCAATCCATCGCGGCGCGAAGCGTTTGGTGCCTCTCCGGCAAATCGCGCGAGCCGCCCGTCAACAATTGCAGGCGGCTCGAAAGGCGCGTCAGAATCGCGGAAGGCGAAAGCACCTTCACGCGCGCTGCCGCCAGCTCAATCGCCAGAGGCAATCCGTCCAGCCGCGCGCATATCTCGGTTACAGCGGAGGCGTTCACGCGGTTTAGCTCAAAATCGGGTCGAGCTGCGGCGGCGCGTTGCACAAACAAGGCAACTGCGGAAAACTTCAACACCGCATCAATTGGCAACACAGCTTGCGCATCTGGCATCGCCAACGGAAGTACTGGAAGTTCGCGCTCTCCATAAAGGTGGAGCGCTGCACGGCTGGTCACCACGATTCGAAGCTTGGGACCGAACGTTAATAGCTCCGCAACCACAGGGGCCGCCTCCATCAGGTGCTCGAAATTATCGAGCAGCAGCAGCGTAGGGCGCCGAAGTACATCGTGAAAGCCCTCTTTGATTGCCCGCAGAGGCGATTGGCCTGTCCCTTCGCGAATCCCCAGAGACTGCGCGATCGCCGACTCAATCAGCCCGGCATCGCTGAGCGAAGATAGCGGTACAAAATAGATGCCCCCCGGAAAAGAATCCCTCATTCCTTCCGCTATCTGCAGCGCGAGTCGCGTCTTCCCAATCCCGCCAGGGCCTGTGATGGTCACCAGGCGCACATCGTCCCGCTGCAGCAACCCCCGAGCCGCCGCCACTTCGCTCTCCCGGCCAACAAAACCCGTCCGCTGCGCTGGAAGGTTTGATCGAAGAGCCTGCGTCTCCACGTTCAGCTTCTTCGTCAGGCTGGTGCGGATTGCAGCAAGCTCCAACGCCAGATCCCGTGTCGAGGCATACCGTTTTTCCGGCTCTTTCGCCATACACCTTTCGATGGCCCAGCACAAAGGCGCTGGAGCTTCAGGGTTCTGCTCTCCAATCGGCGCGGCTGGCTCGCGCAGAATTGCCGTCATTGTTTCCGCGGCTGTTCCGCGGCGAAATGCATGCTTGCCGGTCACCATCTCGTAGAGCACGAGCCCGAATGAGAACTGATCTGAACGAAAATCCACTGGCCGCCCGCTCACCTGTTCGGGCGACATGTATTCCGCCGTCCCCATCACCGTCCCCGGCGCTGTCAGACTCGTCGCGGACGGCTCATGATCTCCGCCCGCGGGGGTGGACTTCGCAAGTCCAAAATCGAGAATCTTGACGTAGTCATCGTGCGAGATCATCAGGTTTTCGGGTTTCAGATCTCTGTGCGCGATGCCGGCTTCGTGCGCGTTGGTAAGTCCTTCCGCCACCTGCGCCGCTATCTCAATCGTTCGCCGAATCGGCAGCATCCCTGACGCAAGCAAATCGCGCAGCGACCTGCCCTTCACCAGTTCCATCGAAATGTAACGGTTGGGCCCGTCCTGGCCGAGTTCAAAAATGGTTACGATGTTGGGGTGGTTCAGGGCGGATGCGGTGCAGGCTTCGTGCTCGAAGCGCCGCAACCGCTCCACATCCGCTGAGAGTTCTCCGGGCAGAATCTTGATCGCCACCTCGCGGTTGAGCCGCGTGTCGAGCGCAAGATAGACCTCTCCCATCCCGCCCGCGCCGAGAACGGACTTGATCTCATACTGACCCAGTCGAGTATTGGTGGGCAACGTCATTCGCTGAGCATATCTTTCTCGCGGGGAAGCGCGCTGAGCTCGAGCAGATACTTGCAGCCGAAGGAAACCGGCAATCCCAAATTTACCAGAAGCTGCCTTCCGGCAACGCCCACTCAAGTCGCACTGAGCAAACGACCTCTGAGAGGCCGCCGACCCCGCTACGCTCTCGGCCATTGCTTCTGAATTGGCTACAGTCTGTGCCCCGGTTTGCCGGATTTCAAAAGCGTCCGCACCGCAGATACAACCACCGCCTGCTTCATCTCAAGACTTCTCGCTGCTTTGCTGGCCCTCCGACCCAGAGCCAATCCTGCGGTGCGAAGCAAGCTCAAAGCGTCCCGGAATCCGTCGAAGTTGGGAGTTTCGCCGTCTTTGGGAGATCGGCTTCCTGCTTCATCAGTGCCTTAAACCGCGGGTCGGCTCCCAGCTTAGAGGAAACCCAATGCACCTCTTGAGAAGAACCGGAGCTGAACGCAGCCCTGAAGTCCTCAAAATCCTTGTCGTGATTCGCGCTTGCTTCTTCCAGAAGCTTAAGCGCCTCGGGCCTTCTGCCCAGGTATAGACACTCAATGGCTTTCTGTTTTCTGGTGAGCGAAGATAATGCCGAATACACGGGCGGGCCGCAAATCTCCTGGACCGCAAAAGCTGCATTCAAAAGGCCGCGATCGCCATCCCGCGCATAGGCTGCTGCCAGCTTTGCCGTAACGTCCTTGAGCCATGCATCGTTTCGAATCTCGGCCGTGACCTGCGATTCCTTCAAGTACGCGGGATAGTTTCGCTCGTAATACTCAATCACCGACAAATTCGAGTGCGCTATGCTCAGCCGTGGTTCGGAGCGCACAGCCTCATTCAGGAGCGCTATTCCCTCTTCCTTCTTTCCACTCCAATAGAGTCTGTCGCCCTTGGCTGCCAGAATAGGAGCTGATGCGGGATCAAGCTCCTGAGCCTTGTCGATCTCCGCCAGGCTCTCGCGCTCCCTACTCTGATTCACAGGAATCTCATTCGCAAGCACGTTGGAAAGCCACAAGTGCGCCAGCGGATCCTTGGGATCAAGCTGGATGGCCAAACGGAGTTCCTTTTCTGCCTCGACAAAATTGCGGGTTCTCCACTCCGCATACCCCAGCGCCCGGTGCCCCTCGGCCAACGAGCCGTCTAGTTCCACAGCCTTTCTGGCGGCAGCCATGGCCCTGTCGCGCGCGTCATCGTCCTGCCGGTTCCCGTAGATGAAGAGCAACTCGTAGGTGTCAGCCAGGCCGGCATAGGCGTCCGCGTCGTTCGGATTGTGAACGATCGCCTGCGTAAAGTCGTCAAGCGCGCGGTTCAAGCCGTCGGGGGTCCTCCGGTTCCATTCAAATCGGCCCTTCAGGTAGAGGTCGTGAGCCACGCGCTTTTCCGCGTCTGAAACCGGAGCAACCACTTGCGGGCTTGCCGGCCAAATCCCCGCAATTGCAGGCACGCGCTGCCGGATCCATTTACCGAGCGGATGAGCAAAATTGGCGTAGATTCCGGCTCCCGCCAGCGCCGCCGCCATCCCGATTGCAGCCAGCCTTACCTGGCGCGCATTTCCCATCCCGCTCGGGCCCGCAATCTCACCTGGCCGCAGGTCAACTTTGCTCTCGCTCGCGGCATCAGCCTTCGCGGCTCCATTCTCAGCGCTGCCAGCTGTCTCCCGATCGCTGGTGGCCGGTTCGTCGACTTCCAATTCAAGCGCTTTGCCCCGGAGCCAATCCCCCAGCTCATTCGAATACGCAAACACCCCTCCGCGATCGCCGCCGGGAATTCGATGAACGGGCAGTCCACGTTCCCGTTCCCATCGCTTGACGGTGCTCTCCGATCGATTCAGAAAGACAGCAATCTCTTTCCAGGAGACAAGCGTCCGCACCCGATCCGCGTTATCAATTCGAGGAGAAGCCATGGCCACTTCCAATCGAGCAAGGGGGGCCGGCCGGGGGTTGGGGCCGTGTATGCAAAATCATACGTGCGCCTAAACCGTGTGTCCAGTAGCCCCTCATCTCTCAAAAAACTCGAGATGACACGAGTTGACCCGTGATGAATCTTGGCTTCAAGCCGCAATAAATGAGAAGAATAGGGTGCGTTCTGTGGAATTTGCATGAAATGCATTGAGGATGCGGGAATCTCCTCGTCATCCTCCAACTTCCACGCGCGAATTTCTGGAGGTCACAACACAATGAGCCCATCTGCCCAAGCCATGCGCACCCAACAACCAGACTCGATCCGAACCAACCGCGCCAGGCGTTTGGTGGCTGGACTTCAAAACGCAGTCAGCGCGGACCTCCGGAAACGACCCCGCCAGTGTGGTGATCTCGGGGCGCGATTGAGTCTCCCCATCGCTCTGGTCCTGGCAGTGACCGCCGGTGTGGGTCAGGCGCAGACCCTCGTTGCCACGGTGCCCTCTGGCCCCAGCCCAGTGGCCACGGCCGTGAATCAGACCACAAACATGATCTATGTGGCTGACAACACCCTCCAGACTTTGCAGGTAATTAATGGCGCGACGAACACCGCAACCACAATACAAGCCGGCGGACCCTTTGCAGGCGTGGCAGTGAATGCGACAACGAACACAGTCTATGCGATCACCACTGCGACCCCTGCCGTCGTTGTCGTGATCGATGGGGCCACCAACGTGGTAACCACCACGATCACGCTAACCGCGGCTGCCAGCCTCATCGCGGTGAATTCGGTCACAAATCAGATCTACGTTGCCGACGGCGTTAACTTGACGGTCATTGATGGGTCCACAAACACCGTCACCACCAATGTTTCCATTCCCCAGGAAATCACTTTCCTGGCCGTGGACACGACGACAAATGTGATTTGGGCGCTCTATAGCGTCAGTGGAAGCGACTCCACTCTCGCCCAGATCAACGGAACCACCAATACCCTCACCGCTTCAGTCCAGGTGGGGCAGAGCGACACCAATTTTGCATTGAACGCAACGACAAACAAACTCTACGTGCCCGACGCACACGGCAACCAGCTTTACGTCATTGATGGAGCCGCGGTCGCGATTACGGATACGATTGCATGGCCGAGCACAATTCTCGGAGATCAGCTGGGAGTTAACGCCGTGACGAACACAAT
>Ga0302324_100003538_pt1 | contig 35206 bp, 32 predicted proteins | sample Palsa_T0_1_FD_201949 | JGI IMG/M metagenome (GOLD analysis project Ga0302324, IMG submission 201949) | Peat permafrost microbial communities from Stordalen Mire near Abisko, Sweden - Palsa_T0_1 | ecosystem: Environmental > Terrestrial > Soil > Palsa > Peat permafrost | place: Sweden: Abisko...
GGGATCGAGCTGTCGTCGTCGAGGTACAGCGTTCCGGCGACGGTGCTGCCGGCTGTCGCGTTCGGGGTGATGGTGACTGCGATGTCAACCGTCTCACCCGGCTCCACCATGACGGGCGTGACACCGTTCGATGAGTTGACCGACGATTCCCAGAGGTCGCCCGTCGAGGACGTCACGGCCGAGTCGAACGCCTGGGTCGTCGCCGACATGGCGGTCTGCACCGTGGTGGTCCGGTAGCCCTTCACCCCGTCTGGACCATCCAGGTACGGAACGACGGCCCAGACCCCTTCCGGCACTGCCGGCGACGTAGCGTTGAAGGTGCCGGTCGGATTGTCGGTGTGGCCAGGTGTGCCGGCGATGACATCGGGATCACCGAAGATGTCGTCGAAGTCGAAGAACGCCGGCTTGGGCGAGGCGACTGATGCCGTGACCGACGAGGTCCCAGTCGGGACCAGGTAGGTGGGAGTGGTCTCGGCGGTGAGGTTGGGAATGGTCGCCGCAGCCGTCGTCAGCGGAACCAGAGAGACGGTGACACTCGCGTTGAGACGAGGGTCGACGAAGTACTCCTCCGGCGTGTTCCCCTTGTTGGTCACCTTGACCTCGGCCGTGTAAGAGTGGCCAGCCGTCAGGTCGGTGCCGGCCGAGTTGGGAAGCCCTGTGGCCGAAGCCGGCGGCGGCGCCGTGGACATCGTCACCGTGAACGGCTGGTCGAGGGCGGTGCCCGAGACCTGGTTGTAGAAGTTGATGGCGAGGGTCCACAAACCTGGGACGGGAGCCACCACGTGCAACTGGCTGCCCACCTCCGGCACGAGGGTCAATCCGCTAGTGGCCTCGGCCCCGAGCGAGTTGGCCGCCGTGGACGCGGCGAGACCGCTCGGGCTCACCAGTTCGGCGGTAAAGGTGTTCGCCGAGTTGGCGGTGGAGATGTCCGCGCTCAAGGTCGAATCACCGGCGGGCAGGTCGACGACGTAGTAGGCGCTCTGACCCGTATCGGTGCTCCGACCGTTGCCTCCGGTCAGGGTTCCGGTGAAGGTGGTCGTGGGATCGGGGGTGGGCACGTAACTCCGCAGGATCACCGGCACCGTCGTGGTGGTGGTGAAGTTGGGCGATCCAGTCGCGCTCGACTGCAGCACCAGCGCCCCGCTCTCGTCGCCGGGGGTGGCCGCGGTATGGATGCTGAGAGCGGCTGTACTCGAAGCACCTGCCTGGAGCGTGACCGTCGACGGCGACACCGTGCCAAGGCTGGTCCAAGGGGCCACCTGGGCCCCGAACTGAACCGTGCTCGGTGCGCCGCCCTCGATCTGGGCGGTCCAGGTCCCGGCGGACGGGTCCGCCACTGACGCCTGTCCGGCGTCGCCGGTTCCCTGCTCGAGGCTGAAGGCGGCCAACCTCTTACCCGGTCCGTAGAGGGTGATGTTGACCGAACCGGGTCCAGTCGACAGGTTCGACGAGGAGGTGTAGGCGACCTGAGTCTCCAGGCGGCCTTCGCCGGCGGGGACGGTCAACTTCTCCACCGCTTCGTAGTTGTTGGTGGACGTAAGGTCGAGCGAAACCGACTTGACATTGGTGTAAGGCGCGAGCGTCCGGCTCGAGAGCTTCACCGTGACCGGGCCACTGCCGTCGTTGGTGATGGTGTCGGCCAACGATTCAGGCGAGTTGGTCGCTCCGGCCACGTCCAACTGGTTCGTGCTGCTGAGCAGCTCATGGCCAGCGGGCGGCACCGTGGCCCCGGCATAGGAGCGGGCCGCCAGGACCGCGGCGTAGGCGTCAATCATGCCCGCGCCCTGCTCGTCAGCCGGGCCGGCGACGTCCTCGGCGGTCGAGATGATGATCTGTTTGACGATCGCCGGCGTCGGAGTCTGGCCCTTATGCGCCTCGCGATAGGCCTGAATGACAAGGGCCGCGGTGCCAGCCGTCAACGGCCCAGCCTCGCTGGTCCCTCCGCTCAGCTCCACGTCGGCGGGCTTGCCGGCGAAGTTGGTGCAGGCCTGGTATATGGCCGGATCAGGTGTGCAGAGGGCCCAGTTGAGATCGCCGGGGGCCACGACATCCAAGGTGCCTCCGCTCTCGGAAACTCCGCCCGAGCTCAGCGCGCTCAGGTTGTTGTTGAGCCAGCCGGACAACTTGACGGGACCCCCAACCCAGCCGCCGATGCCCGTCTGGAGGTAGCTGCGGAGAGTGGTCGTCGCACCAGCCGAGATGACGCTCGGGTCGGTGGCCGGCGATCCAATGGTGTCGGTAGGGCCGGCGTCACCGGCCGAAGCGGTTACGACGGTACCCGCCGCGACCGCGGCGCTGTCGGCCTGCTCGACCAAGTCGAGATCGGAGACGTCAGGGAAGGGGTCGTCGCCGAAGGACTCGTTGATGACGTTGAGGTGATCGTGCACGACCCCGTAGTCGATGGCCTCTAGGAGCGCGGAGGTGAAGTTGGTGTCGCTGTTACCGAAGGCGTCGAGGTCGATCAAACTGGCCCCGGGCGCCACGCCGAGGATTCGGATGTTGCAGGGCTGATCGAGACCGGTTCCGTAGTCCTCGAGGTTGTAGACGTGGAGACCTTGGGCCGCGATCGAGCTGGCGTCGAGGAAGGCCTCCCCGCCGTCGGTTACCGATCCGGTGCCGCTGTTGCTGAAGTCCTGGTAACCGATGAACACGTGCGTACCGTTGCCCCGGATGAAGTCCGGGTTGTCGATGTCGATGCCGTCGGCGATAAACCCGACCCGCACGCCCGCGCCGGTATAGCCGAGCGCCTGCGCCGAGTCACCGGTTCCGCTCTGGGTCGCGGCGTGGATGGCCTCGATGGCCTCGGGGTCGAGCTGGACAGTCCCGTTCGCCGCGCAGGCGCCGGCGGGAGCCGAGAACCCGCCCTGCTGGGTGGTGGCCTGGACGGGCGTGCCCATGCGGACCAAGCCGTCGTTGACGACCTCAGCCACGCTGGGGTTGGCCCGCAGTCGGGCCGCTTCTCCGGGTGACACAGTGGCGGCGATGTCATCGACCAGCGACAAGCCGTCTACCCGCTGAGACCCGGTCTCCTTCAACTCAGCCAGCACCGAACGCTGCGCCGCGGCGTAGGCCGCCTCCCGCTGGGCGGTCGGGGCGTTGGTGGTGGCGCTCAGATCGTCACGCATAACGATGATCACCCTTTGGGTGACATTCTTCGACAGGGCCTTCGCCTGCGCCGCGGTCAACGCCGCCGGCCCAGCGGGCTTGGCCGTCGCGGTGGACGCGAAGGAGCCGCTCACCGGCGCCAGCGCCACGCTTCCCACCAACGCCAGAGTTGCTACACCCGACACCAGCACCAGACGTTTCACCCGCATCGTCTCTGCCCTCCCCAAATCTCTTCGCACGGACTAGTTCGACGCACATGAGCCCGTTACAGACTCCGTCGACACCGTAACCGATCGAACAGCCTCGCGAAAGGCGCCAGCCACCTAGTCGCGCGACAGGTAGATGGTGGTGGGACCGTTCGGCGTAGGGACGGTGACGCTCGCTTGGCTGGATCCCGAGCAGTTCCATGTACCGCTTATGCCAGAAGCAGGGAAGGCACTGGCCTTGATCGGCGTACCGTAGCTCCCGGTCCCTTCCCTGGACTCGAAGTTCACGTCACCAGTTCCGCCCGGCGTCAATTTGAAGGTGCCGGTCGAAGCGGACGTCGATGTCGAGGAGAAGGGAGCGTTCTCGTGGCCGAGGTAGAGCCCTTGGCCGCTTATACCGTCCGCACTGATGCCGATTGGCTGCATGCCCGAGAAGTCGACAGACATTTCGCTGGAACTGATCGCGAAGTGGATTCCGGCCCCGCCAGTCGTGTTCCCGCCTTGTGCTTGTTGGACGTAGCTCGTGCTCGTCCAATTGCCGACAATGCAGATTGCAGCCCCTGCCGCTGAAGCAATGGCAGTCGTCGGCGTCGTCGTTGCTGAACCGGAGACCGTGGTCGACGTGGTGGTCGCGCCAGACGATGGCGGTGTGGATGTGGATATGGATGTCGATGCGTGCCTCTTGCTGGCTCCGCAGGCCGTGAGCAGCAGCCCTGCCGAAAGAAGCACCACCGATACCGCGGCTGCACGACGAGATGTGTCCATCCTCTAATTGTCGCGTGGCTTCGCCGCGACTGGCAAGGAACTAACGTTTTTGCGAGACATCAACGACGGTGGCGGAGTAGGGCGCCAGCATTACTGAGACCGCGTTTCCAGTCACGGAGGTGGTACTGATGGCGCCGGGCAGAGGAGCCTGAGCCGAGGGGTCCAGCTGGCCGTCGTAGTCGACGTCGAGAGAATTCTCGTCACTGGTGGAAGCCATGGCGTAGGTGCTCAGGGTGCCGCCGATGGGCGAGAACCCTGTGTACTTTATTCGGAGTGGCTGTGGGCTGCCCGTCTTGTTGATGCCCAGAACTTGTACTGAGCTGTCGGACTTGCGGGTGGCGTATGCGCTCACCGTGGTGCTGGGATCATCGCTTTGGGTCAACGGGAGGACGGTCGCGCCCATATGTCCCCACAGGGCGGTTGCGTAGTACGTCGGGGTCGGGGTATCAACGGGACGAGCCTCACCCGGGCCGTACAGCAACCCGTACGCTCCGGCTCCGTGTAGGTCGAAGTAATCTTCCTCGGCCACACCAGATTGGGCGAAAGCTCCGATCATGTCGGCGTAAACAAGTGCGTGTCCCACGGTCTGGTTGAAGCCGGTGCCCGTATTGGAGTCACCGAGGTTCCACTCGGAGATGTCGACCGGGAGACGGCGCGTGTCGTTGGCGGCGATCTCCTGGGTGATGAATGGCCAGTCACAGCGGCTGCAACTCCAGGTCTCAGCGGCACCCTTAGTGTCGTTCCAGCCGGAGCCTCTGTAATAGTGCAGAGACACTCCGTCAACTTCGCCCGTTCCGGCTTTGTTGCCGGTTTGCTTCAGGAACATTCCCAGCGAGTCCAACGTCCACCAGTAGTACTCGTTGGTTGCCGCTGGTCCATAAACTTGCACGCCCGGGTCGACAGCGTGCATGGCTGATGCCTGGGCGTTGAACGCGGTGATGTACGGCTGGAAGTCGCGATCCTGGTAGGTCGTCATGCGGATGTCCTCCTCGTTGCCGACCTCCATGCTGGCGTCAATTCCGTGGGCCTGGTCGTAAGTGACCCAGGCCGCTTGGTTCTGCGGTGAGTTCACTGCGTACGAGCGTCCCGGTGGATTGGGAAGGTGGCCCTGATAGTTGGTCTGAAAGAGCGGTGTCGCACCGAACTGCGCCGCCCAGTTGGCCAGTTGGATAGGGCTGGTGGAACTCCAGCTCGAGCGGCTCAGAGTGGTGGTTGGGTAGTACGGCTCCTGCCAGTCATACCAGTCTCCGGGATCCCCGCCAGCGAATCGGACCGAGCGGATGGGGGTTTGCTCGAGTGCCTTGGCACTGGCTTGGCTCCCTTGGGCGGAGTCCCAGAATCCGACGTAGTTGATGCCGAAAAAATTGCTCGGGATGACCCGTGTCACGGCGCCGGCGTTGACCGATATGGTGTCCATCGGTTGGACTCGGTGCACCACCGCCGAGCAGGCGGCAAGCGGGCCGACCGCCAGCAGGACCAACCCGAGCAATGGAAAGCCGAGTGCCCGAGGGCACGAAACGTAGGACACTGTCAGCCGGTTCTGTCGTGAGAAATGGCCGCGTAAGCAGCGTCCTGCAGGTCGCCGTGAACGGCGGGCGGTGTTGACGTTTCCCAGAGCCGCTGGGTAAGGACGATCACAACGAGCTCGTGGCGGGGGTCGACCAGCCACGAGGTGCCGAGCCCACCGTCCCATCCGAAGCCGCCGCTGCGGGGCCCCTCGGTGATCACGCTCTGGCAGAAGCCCCAGCTGCGGCCGTGCAGGAACGCTTCGCCGGTACCCCCCCGCTGGGCTCCGGTCAGCTGGTCGCTGGTCATCTTGCCCACTGCTTCGGCGGATAAGACGGGCGTGCCTGCCGCAAGAAACATGCGGGCGAAGGCGAGCAGGTCATCGACCGTGGACACCAGACCGGCCGCCCCATCGCCGAAGGCGGGGGCGCGGCTCCACTTCCCCTCGGGGGCGTCCCAGACCTCGAGTCCCTCCGGGGTCGGCACGTAGGCGGTGGCGAGGCGCGATGGATCGGACGTCCACAAGGCCGTGTCTCGCATGCCGAGCGGATCGAAGATCCGGGTGCGCAGGACCTCAGGGAAGGGCGTCCCGGTGGCCCGGGCGGCCAAGACCCCGAGGACCGAGGCCCCGGTGTTGTACATCCACTTCTCACCCGGCTGGCCGATCAACGGTAGTGAGCCCAAGGCCGCGATCCAGGTGTCAGGATCGGGCTGCATCTCCGGGTCGGGCGGCCCCAGAGTGCACAGGTTCAGATCGGTCGCCTCTTTGACTACAGGCCAGGGCTCGTCAGCCATGAACATCTCCAGCATCATCCCGAACCCGAAGGTGAAGTTGAGCAGCTGGCGGACAGTGATCGGTCCGAGGGCGGGGACGGTGTCGTCGAGCGGGCTAGCGGGGCTGCGCAGCACGCGGCGGTCCGCCAGCTCTGGCAACCACTTGTCGACGTGGTCGCCCAAGCCCAAGATCCCATCGTCGACCAGAGCCATCGTGGCGGCGCCGGTCACGACCTTGGAAGTCGACGCGATGCGGTACAGCGAGTCTCGCTGGACGGGCGGCCCGCCGATGCGCAGCGACCCGAGAGTTTCGACGTGGACCTGGTCCTTTCGGGCCACCAGGGCGACCAGTCCGGGGATCTTGTCGGACCCCACGTGGCTGGCGGCAACCTTCGTGAATCGTTCGAGACCGGATGGGGAAAGCGGATCAGCCATGCTCAGACTCCTTGTGCGATCGATGGGGTCAGGCCGCCGGTGGGTGGTAGTCGACCTTCTCGAGCTTCCCAACGCGGAACCGCAGGATCCAGGCCCCTCCTTTGGCGCCTGGTGGTCGATGGCCCAGCTTGCGGGCGAACTCCTTTGACAGTTGTGGGAGCAGCTCGACGATGACCTCGCGGTGAGTGCACAACACGACCGTCGACTCGTCCGTTTCGAATGACAACAGCTGCCGGCACAGCTCGACGGCCGCCTGACCGGCGTCTCGCGACAGGTGCCCGGACAGTTCCACGGGTAGATTGTGCTTCTCGGCGAAGGGCTGCGCGGTTTGCACGCAGCGCAGAGCCGGACTCGAGATCACCCTGGTTGGTTTGCCACCGCCGATGACCTTGCCCAGCCGGTCCGCCTGCCGGCGGCCACGCGCCACCAGCGGGCGGTCGCCGTCGGGTCCTCTCCAGCCCTTCTTCGCTTCGGCATGTCCGTGTCGCACCACGATGATTCGCATGCGTGACTGTCCCTTAGATGTGCCCGATGGTGGGAGCGGTCCGGCACAAGTTAGCCGGGACAGTGTTACGACGATGCCCGTGGGCGGGACGCCGACCTCCTATCGATCAGGTGCTTCTGGTGATCACGAAATTGCTCTCCGCGTAGACGTCGCTGGTCTGGCCCTCGGCGCTCAAGGTGTACGTCCCCGCCGGAAGCACGGGTACTGCAACGCCCAACCGGAACTGCCCGAGGTCATCGGCCTGCTGGCTGGCCACGATCTTCTGAGTCCTGGGCCCGCTGACCATCACGACCACCACCTCGTGGGCGTAGAAACCGTTGGCGGTGAGGGTGATCTCCTGGCCCGGCGCCCCTGTCGGCGGCGTCGCCGATATGAGCGGCGGTATATACAGATCGGTGGCTGTCGTTGCGTTCGCGCTTTCGCCCTCCGTTCCGCCCATGAGCAGCACGTCCCCGTCGGGCAGCACGGTCGCCTCCTGCCCGTACCTCGACGCCGGCAACGCCCCCGTCTCGGACCAGTAACCGTCGGCGTACAGGTAGGTGGCGTCCGTCACCGAGCTGCTCTGGCAAGAGGAGCCGCAGCCGCCGGCTACCAGGACGCTCCCGTTCGGCAGGAGGACGGCGGACTGACCCTGGCGGCCGGAGGGGAGGGAGTCCGTCGCCGACCAGGCGCCCGTGGCCGGGTCGTACAGCTGGGCCGTGCTCAGCGGACCGCTGCCGTTGCTGGCGAAGCCGCCGACGACCAATACGTCGCCGTCCGCCAGGACGGTTGCGGTCCCTGCGTGCTGGGGAGTAATCATCGACCCGGTGCTCGACCAGGCGTTGGTCGCCGGGTCATACAGTGCCGAAGCGCCGTCGGGTCCGCCTGGGAGCAGGACCATTCCATCCTGCAGGACGACGGCCTGGCCGCCGGTGAATGGCGGCGGGCCGGTGTCCGACCAGCTGGCTGTGGCCGGGTTGTACAGCTCGGGATCGGACTGGCTGAAGCCGGTTACCAGGACGAGGCCGTTGTCCAACAGGTTGGCAGTTACCTCACCGGCCGCCAACATCGAGGCCGTGGGGGACCAGGTCCCGGTGCTCGGGTCGTAGATCTCGGCGCTGGAGAGCACCGACTCGTTGTACTGGTCGGCGGTGAGCCCGCCGGCGACGAGCACTGATCCATCGGGTAGCCGTACGGCTGCTTGAAACTCGCGCGACGTAGACAGCGGGCCGGTCGCCGCGAATGACCCCGTCGCCGGGTCGTAGAGCCCGGCGGTGCTCACGGTGTTCTCGAAGATGTTCTCGCCGCCGGCGACGAGGATGTCGCCATTGGCAAGGGTGGTGGCTGAGAAGCTGCGATGTGGGTCAAGCATCGACGCGGCCGGGACCCACACGTCGGGCCCGGCGCTGTTCCCGCTAACCCGGACCCCTTGCGGTTCGAGGGGAGCATTGTCCGCTACCGCCACGGTGGCCGTGCGCAACCCGGGGTACAGCGGGGAAAACCGGACCTGCTCGCTGCAGCTGCCGCCGACGGCGACCGGCCGGCCGCAGGCGCTGGTCGCCACGAAGTCTGAGGGATCCTGCCCCGACGTCTCGACCCCGGAGACATCGAGTGGCGCGGTGCCGTAATTGGTGACCGTGAAGGACAGCGCGTCCCCAGTCGTGTCTACCTCCTGGGTCGGGAACGACATTGATTTCACCGAGAGACCGACCAGCGGACCGGCGCCGGCCTGGTACACCTCGGCGGTCGACAGTGGCTCCTGGTTCGGCCCCGTGCCGCCGGCGACCAGCACGTCGCCATCGGGCAGCAGCGTCGATGTCTGGTCCGCGCGCGTCGTGCTCAGACTACCGGTCGGTACCCATACGTCGAGGCTCGGCTCGTACACCTCGCTGGTCGCGGATCCCCCGCCGGTGACGAGGACCCATCCGCTTTGGAGGAGGGTGGCGGTCTGGCCGAACCTGGGCTGCTTCATAGGCGCGACGTCGGTCCACCGACCGAAGATGGGGTTGTAGATCTCGGCGCTGGCGTAGGTGGCGGGGATTCCGCTCTCGTCGACGTTTTGGTTGAACCCGCCGGCGACCAGCACGTCGCCGTCGTTGAGCAAGGTCGCGGTCTGCTGCTCTCTCCCGACGTTCATTGGAGCGGTGGGCAACCATTTTCCGGTGACCGGGTCGTAGAGCTCGGCGCTGCTCAGGTCGGTGCAGAAGTCGTCATCGCAGTTGTTGAACCCGCCGGTCACCAGCACCTCCCCGTTCCCGAGAAGGGTGGCGGTCTGGAGCTCCCGCCCGGCGCTCATCGATCCCGTGAGGGTCCAGGCACCGGTCGAAGGGTCATAGAGCTCGGCACTCCTCAGGTTCACCAGGAAGCTGCCCGCGTCACAGCCGTAGCCCTGCCCATTGCACGCGCCACCGGCGACGAGCACATCACCGTTCGAGAGCAGGGTCGCTGTCGCTGCCGCCCGACCCACATTGAGCGACCCCGTCGGCGACCATGTGCCGGTAGACGGGTCGTAAATCTCGCTGCTGGTCAGCCCCGTGTAAGGGTGGCCGGCTTCGCAGCAGCCTCCCGCCACCAGCACGTCGCCGTTCTCCAGCAGCGTCGCAGTGGCGTCGGTGCGAGCCGTCGACATGCTCGCGGTGGTCGTCCAGGATTCGCTGCCGGGGTGGTACAGCTCCGCCGACGCCGTGCCCCCGCCGGCGACGAGGACATCACCATCCCCGAGCAGCGTGGCCGTGGCGCCAGCCCGCCGGACGCTCATGGGATTGGTGGGAGCGAACGTGTTGGCGGCGGACTGGCCATGGGCTGGCCGTGCGGCCGTCAGTGCGGCCGGCGGTGCGGCCGGCGCCGGCGGGGCATTCGCCCCGTGCGGCACGGCTAGGCCGATCGGCACGGCGAGTCCGATGGCCCCGACGGCGGCAATGGCGCCATGACTGAACCTCGACATCGGTGGTTCCCCCCGTCCTTGTCCGCAAGAGAGCCTACGACCTCATCGGACCGCGATCCACGGGCGGCTGACCTGCGATCCGGGTCTCGCCGCACGTCCCCGTCTGACCAACTGATCCCGGCCAAGCGCAGCGCCCGCCTCCCGTAACGACTCCGCGGAACTGTCAGAGGCCGGGAGCGGTCTGCTGGCGGACCCGCTCAGGTAGGTGCAAGGCCAGGAGCTTGTGCAGGACATCGGCGGGGACGGCCCGAGGGGTGGCCAGAGAGACACCGACCATGGTGGCGAACGCCAGTGGAACCGTCCAGATGGCCGGGACGCCCAGCAAGACCGCCCACCATCCCGATGGGCCGACGCCCAACAACGACGCCAGCACCGCGGCCGACGACGCCCCTCCGCCCGGGATGAGGCCGGTGAGGGCTCCGATCCACGTCAGGCGCGCCCACCAGATGCCGAGCACCAGCAGGGGACAAAATGATGAGGCGGCGATGGCGAAAGCCCAGCCGACTAGGACGCTGATCGCCTTGCCGCTGACCGCCAGGCCGGCCGCCGTGGCCACCAACCCAGCCCCCACCGCGGACAGCCGGAAGGCCCATACACCCCCGCGCATGATGTCGTGCGACATGGCTCCAGCCATGGCGATAAGGAGCCCAGATGACGTGGAGAGGAAGGCGGCAAAGGCCCCACCGGCCGTGAGCGCAGCCAGCACCTGACCACTGACGCCGGCGGCCGCCAGACGGGGGAGGACCAAGACGGGCCAGAGACCGAACTCAGGGCTGGGTGATGGAACACCACGAGCAGGGCAACGGCCGGGATGGCGATAGCGGTGAGTTTCAGGCAGTACTGGAAGGCCTGCACGAAGGTGATCCCCTTCATGCCCCCGCTTGCGATCGCCGCTGTAACCACCAGCCCCAGCACCACCACGCCGATCCAGCGCGGGCCGCCGAAGGCGATCTGCAGCGTGACACCAGCGCCCTCGAGTTGGGGGAGGAGGTAGAAGCCGCAGATCAGGAGAACCATCACGGTCGCGGCCTGGCGCAACGTCGCCGAGTCGAGACGGCCCTCGGCGAAATCGGGGATGGTGTAGGGCCAAACCGGCGCAGGGGTGCCGCTACCACCGCCAGGAGGACCAGATACCCGGCGGTGTAGCCCACCGTGTACCAGAGGGCTCCTACGCCTTGCTGCATCGCCAAGCCCGCGATCCCGAGAAACGACGCGGCCGAGAGGTACTCGCCGGAGATGGCGCTGGCGTTGAGGATGGGAGGGACCTGCCGGGCGGCGACCAAGAAGTCGGCAGGTGTGCGGGCGATGCGTACGCCCCGGGTAGCAAGAACCGCGGTGACTAACGCGACCGCCGCGACGGTTGCGGGCTGGATCACCGATCCCGAAACAGATCGCCGAAGCGTTGTTCGACCCGTTGGGCCTTGCGGACGTACCAAAATCCCAGGGCCACCAACGGCGGGTAGATGCCTCCACCGAGCACGAACAGGGACAACGGCAGCGGGCCGATATTGAGGCTGGCAACGATCGGGAACAGAACCGAGAGCAGCGGGTAGAGGGCCACGATGGCCGCGGCCGGAGCCAGAATGCTGACAGTGACGCCCAACTGGTCCCGCATAAGCGAGCGCAGCAGGGCCTGCGAGTACCCGCTCTGGTCGTAGAGGTCCTCAGCAGTGGGCGACGACCTGGCACCATCTGGTCGGCGCGGGACACCGGTTACCGCCACCCGTTGGGGGCGTGGATCAGTCAACGTGACGCTCTGATGGTGTGGCGGACGAGGCGGTCCCGGAGTTCGCGTAGGTGCCGGCGGCTGACCGGGAGCTCTTGGTCGGACAACCGGACGACTGTCTGGGTGCCCTCGGTCCGCAACTCCGTCACCGCCCGCAAGCACACCAGGTACTGGCGGTGGATACGGGCGAACCCATCGTTGCCCCACGCTTCCTCGAGGCGAGCCATAGAGATGCGGACAAGGTGGTTGTGCCCGTCGCGGGTGTGAAGACGGACATAGTCGCCAGCCGACACGACCCATTCCACCTCGGTCCGTGAGACCATCACGGTGCGCCCCTGAGCCTCCACGGGAACAGACTCCAGCGAGTCGGCGGCGGCGCTGCCTTGGCGCACTGCCACTACCCGGCGCAGCACTTGAAAAAGACGCTGCTGGTCGAGGGGCTTGAGCAGATAGCCGACGACACCGAGATCGAAGGCGGCCAGCGCGTAGTCATCATGGGCGGTCACGAACACCACGGCGGGCGGGTCGGCGAAGCGACCCAGGATGCTCGCCAGCTCCATGCCGTCCAGGCCGGGCATGCCGATGTCGGCGAGGACGACGTCGAACCACCGTTCCCGGAGCTGTCGCAGGGCCTCGGTGGCGCTCGGCACCACCACTACTTCTCCGACCACGTCCGAGCGGGAGAGCAGGTAGCCCAACTCGTCAAGCGCAGGCAGTTCGTCGTCAACAGCAAGTACGGTGAGGGCGCTCATCGGTCCCTCACGATGTGTGCACGCCGACGTGGAACTTCGGCACCCGGATGGTCACCTTGGTGCCCGCCCCATCTGCGGTCTCGATGAGAAGACCATGATCGTCGCCGAATGTAGCCCGAAGCCGCTCGTCGACATTGCGTAAGCCGACCGCATCGCCGTCGCTGGTGCCTGCCAGCACGCGGCGCACCCGGGCCGGGTTGGCGCCGACGCCGTCGTCCTCGACGCAGATCCATGCCTCGCTGTCCGCGTCGGTGACGTCGATCTCCAAGCTGCCGGCCGCGGTCGGTTCGATACCGTGGCGGATGGCGTTCTCCACGATCGGCTGGAGAACGAGCGACGGTACCTTCACACTGAGTACCTCGGGCGCCACTCGCAGTGTTACGGCAATCCGGTCCCCGAACCGGGCCCGCTCCAGATCGAGGTAGATGTCGACCAAGCGAAGCTCCTCGGCCAGGGTGGTGAACTACTCGTGGCTGCGGAAGCTGTAACGGGTGAAGTCGGCGAAACCGACGAGCAGTTCCCGGGCTCGGTCCGGGTCCGAGCGGATGAACGACTCGATAGCGGTGAGGGAGTTGTACACGAAGTGGGGAGATATCTGAGCCCGCAAGAACCGGAGCTCGGCTTGCACCGCCCGTTGCCGGGAACGGTCCAACTCGGCCAGCTCCAGTTGGGTCGAAACGAACTGCGCCACCTCACCGCTGAGCCGCAGTAGTCCGGCGGAAGCCGAGGTATCGAGGACGGCCAAAGCTCCCACTGAGGCGCCATCCACGTGAAGGGGTACCACGACGCCTGCCAGAAGCGGGCAGGCGGCATCCCCGCACGCCAGGTCGTCTGCGCCCAGGACGGCCGAACGGCCATTGGACATCGACTCGGCCATCGGTTTCTCGAGCAATCCGCAGTGCTCGGTATCCACGTTGTCGGCGGCCAGCACCCCGCTCGCATCGGACACCACCAAACCCCGCGCGCCGAGCAAGGATCGCAGTTGTCCCTGAGCGCGGGCCAGTGCGGCGGGGGTCAGGCCCGCCCTCAGATCCGGCGCGGCCAGATTAGCGGTGTGCAGGGCTTGATACGTCGCTCGCTGACCAGACGTCTCCATCTGCCGTCCACCTCGCACCGCGTAGCGAATGACCCCGGCAAAGAGCCCTACCAGTGCCACCAATGCGATCCAAAGCACATCTCTCATGATTCCCCCCGCCAGCCGACAGCGTGTTCGCAGTGTGGCACAACGTCGGCGACCAAAGGCGGGTTTCCGCGACCGTTCGGCGTCCGGTACGGACCGCTTGTCGCTGAATCCGGCAGCTTGGGCGATGAGACCCGGCCCAGGTATTGATCAGGTCGGCGCGGCAGGCCACGATCACTGTCGGCGTTCGCCCGCCACGGCGACGGGCGGCCGAAGTCAAGGGGGATGTGTATGTCCGACTCGACCGTGACGATCGCGGCGGTTCCGCCTGTCGCAGACCCAGCTCCCCTGGGGTTGGCTGCTTTCGCCCTGACGACCTTCCTCTTTTCGGCCAAGAACGCCGATTGGACGCATGGGACCGCGGCGTGGCTCGGGTACGCCTTCGCCTACGGCGGATTGGTCCAGTTGCTGGCCGGCATGTGGGAGTTCCGGAACCGCAACGTGTTCGGTTCGACCGCCTTTTCGACCTACGGCGGTTTCTGGATCGGCGCGGGCCTGTACGTGGAACTGGTGGCGCCGACCGCCAAGAGCGCGGCCGAGGTCGGCAACGACCTGGCCTGGATCACGTTGGCCTTCTTGATCTTCAACACCTACATGCTGCTGTGGAGCGCCACCCTCAACCAGGCCGTGTTCGGGGTGTTCCTCACCCTGGAGATCACGGAGATCGTTCTAATCTGGGGTAACTTCGCCACCGACGCCAATGTCATCAAGGTAGGAGGGTACGTGGGAGTCGTCACTGCCGCCGTGGCGTGGTACACCTCGGCCGCCGGGGTCATCAACGGGATGAGTGCCCGGCCCGTCCTGTACGTAGGACAGCCTCTCTTGCGTTTTGACGGACCGCGCTCATGAGCGAATCCTCGGCGGCGGTCAGTCACGAGCTTTCGGCGCTGCTCCACGAGAGGCGGCGCTTCGAACCTCCCGCCGAACTCGCCGCCGCCGCCAACGCCCAGCCGGACATCTACGAGCGGGCTGGGCGGGACCCGATCGCATTCTGGGAGGAGCAAGCCCGCCGGCTCACCTGGGGTGAGCCGTGGACAACACCGCTTGAGTGGGATCTGCCGTTCGCCCGGTGGTTCATCGGTGGCAAGCTCAATGTGGCAGTCAACTGCGTCGACCGCCACGTCGACGCTGGCCTAGGCGAGCGGGTGGCCTTCCATTGGGAGGGTGAGCCGGGCGACACCCGCACCATCACCTATGCCGATCTCAAGGCCGCGGTGTGTCGGGCGGCCAACGCCCTCGAGGAGCTCGGGGTGCGAGCCGGGACCAAGGTCGCCATCTACATGCCGATGATCCCCGAGACCGTGGTCGCCATGCTTGCCTGTGCCCGTCTCGGGGCGCCGCACACGGTTGTGTTCGGGGGGTTCTCAGCTGACGCCCTTCGCGGCCGCATCCTCGATTGCGACGCCCGGTTCGTCGTCACCGCGGATGGCGGTTACCGGCGCGGGACGGCCAGCGCCCTCAAGCCGGCGGTGGACGAAGCCCTCGAGGAATGCCCAGCGGTAGAAGCGGTGCTAGTCGTGCGGCGCACCGGGCAGGACATCGAGTGGGTGGAGGGACGGGACCGGTGGTGGCACGACACGGTCGACCGCCAGCCGGGCACGCACACGGCCGAGTTGTTCGACGCCGAGCACCCGCTGTACATCATGTACACCAGCGGCACCACCGCTAAGCCGAAAGGCATCCTGCACACGTCGGGCGGCTATCTGACCCATGTGTCGGCAACGCACCATTTCATCTTCGATCTAAAGGCGGACCGGGACATTTTCTGGACCGCCGCCGATATCGGCTGGGTGACCGGTCATAGCTACATCGTGTACGGCCCCCTGGCCAACGCCGCCACGTCGGTCATGTACGAGGGCACCCCCGACACCCCGACGCGCGACCGGTGGTGGGAGATCATCGAGCGCTACCGGGTCACCATCCTCTACACCGCGCCAACGACCATACGGACGTTCATGAAATGGGGTACCGAGCATCCCGAAGCTCACGACTTGTCGAGCCTTCGACTCCTGGGGTCGGTCGGTGAACCGATCAACCCGGAGGCCTGGATCTGGTATCGCACCTACATCGGTGGCAAGCGGTGCCCCATCGTCGACACGTGGTGGCAGACCGAGACCGGTGGGATCCTCATCACTCCGCTTCCCGGCGTCACGGCCACTAAGCCCGGGGCGGCGATGACACCATTCCCCGGCATCGAGGCGGACGTCGTCAGCGAGGACGGCACCTCGGTCGGCAACGACGCGGGCGGCTATCTCGTGATCCGCCAACCGTGGCCGGGGATGCTGCGAGGTATCTGGGGTGACGACGAGCGCTACCGCGAGACATACTGGTCCCGGTTTCCCGGCATGTATTTCGCGGGAGACGGTGCCAAGCGCGATGAGGACGGAGATATCTGGTTACTCGGCCGGGTCGACGATGTCATGAACATCTCTGGTCACCGGATCTCTACCACCGAGGTGGAACATGCCCTCGTCGGCCATCCCGCAGTGGCCGAGGCGGCGGTGGTCGGAGCCAGTGATGCCACGACCGGTCAGGCCATCGTGGCGTTCGTCACGGTCAAGGGGGGTCCGGGCGGTGGGGCCGAGGGCGACGCATTCGTGGCGGAGCTTCGCGAGCACGTGGCCCGGGAGATCGGCCCCATCGCCAAGCCGCGACAGATCATGCTGACGCCGGAGCTCCCGAAGACCCGCAGTGGCAAGATCATGCGGCGCCTGTTGCGCGACGTGGCTGAGAAACGCGACCTGGGTGACGTAACCACCCTTCTGGACCCGACCGTCGTGTCGGCCATCCGGGACGGTATGACCCCCTCCGCCGAGGAAAAGGAGTAGCTACCAGCCGACTGTGCCATCGACAAGCTCGCGGATCAGGTCCGCGTGGCCGTTGTGGCGGGCGTACTCCTCGATCATGTGCACATAGATCCACCGGAGGGAGCAAGGCTCGCCACCTCGGGTGACTCCCGTGTCGTCGAGGTTGCGGTCAGCGGCCGCCTTGCGGCTCTCATTGCACTCCGCCCGCCATGCCGCCAGGTCGTCATCCCAATCAGCGTCGTCGAGTGGGACCATCTCGCTGTCCTCGACATTGGGGTCGTACCAGAGGTACGGAGCATCGGACTCGCGCTGGAGGACCCGCCTGAACCAGGAGCGCTCGACCTCGGCCATGTGGCGGACGAGGCCGTGGAGGGAGAGCTTCGAGGTGGTCACGGGGCGGGCCTTGCGCCCTTGGTCGTCGATTTCCTCGGCTTTGAGCAGCAGCGTCGTGCGGTGGAACTCCAGCCAGGCCTCCAGCATCTCACGCTCGCCCAGGCCGTCCTTTGCCGGCTCAGTTCGCCTGGGGTCCTCGATATCTTGCACCATGCATCGAAACATACCCGCTCTGAGTCCAAACTCCGACGGGAAGGGAGGTTGGGTGTGCCGGCCAAACGCAAGGTGATCCAATGGGCGACCGGTGCTGTCGGATTGCATGGGCTGAAAGCCATCGTCGAGCATCCCGACTTGGAACTGGTCGGGCTCGTGGTGCACGACTTGGCCAAGGCCGGCCAGGACGCGGGCGCGTTTTTCGGGGGGCCACCGACCGGCGTGGTTGCCACTACCGACGTCAACGCCGCGCTCAACCTCGATGCCGACGTCGTCTCGTACATGGCCACAGGTGACATCCGGATGGGCGAAGCGATTGATGACATGTGCGCCGCTTTGGCGCATGGCAAGAACGTCGTGGCCAGCGCGGTCGTACCTCTCGTGTACCCAGCTGCCTTCCCTCCCGATCTGGTGGCCCGGCTCGAAAAGGCATGTCGGGAGGGGAGCACCTCGTGCTTCACGTCCGGGATCGATCCCGGCTTCGCCAACGACGTTCTACCGCTGGCGCTGAGCGGGCTCTGCCGGCGAATCGACACCATCCGGGTGCAGGAGATCTTCAACTATGCGACGTACCCACAGCCGGCGGCAACGTTCGACTTGCTCGGCATGGGCCACCCGCTCGACTATGAGCCGCTCATCTTCCAACCCGGCATGCTGAGCTTCGCGTGGGGTCCGGTGGTCCATCAGTTGGCCGCAGGTGTCGGGCTCGAGCTAGAAAGCATCCGCGCCAGCCACGAGCGGCTCATCACTGACCGGAAGATCTCGACCCCGGTTGGAGTCGTGGAGGCCGGCACCGTCGGAGCATTCCGTTGGCAGCTCGCCGGGGCCGTCGGCGGAGAGGAGCGCATCTTCGTCGAGCACATCACCCGTATGCACGACGACCTGGCCCCCGAATGGCCGCAACCCCGCATCCACATCTCGCTCGAAGACCGCGGGTTCGGGGGCGCCAGTGGACAAGGTCAGTATCGGGTGTTGATAGAGGGATCGCCGACCATCCACTGCGACCTCGAGGTTGCCCAGGACCACGACCACGACCAAGGCGCCCGAGTCGCCACCGCGTCTCGACTGATCAACGCCGTCGTCGCCGTCTGCGACGCCCCACCGGGTCTCCTGAGCGCCCTCGAATTACCGCTGATCACCGGCCGTGGATAAGCGATTCTCACCTTCGTGGCCCGGGCAATGACGGGCGACACGATCAGCTCGAGAGGGGCAGCGACCACTCCACGAGCGTGTCGGTAAACAGCTGGGGATCTTGTCCGTGCATCGAGTGGCCCATGGTCTCGAACGAACGGTATTCCGCGACCACGCCGGCCTCCTCGAGAAGCTCGAGCACCCGTTTCGCCTGGGCATCCGACAGGGCGCCCATCAGCGCGCCAGTGGCGTCGACGACGAGACGGAAGTGGTGGGTTAGTAGGACCGGGACTTTGACCGAGCGGAGCATCCGGGCGTGATCGCACGACGCGGCCACCGTGCCCGACCAAAAGGCCCGGGCCCATTCGGGGTCGTACTCCTTGAGGTTCTGGCTTGGTTCCTCGTGGCTAGAGGCGGAGAAGAACCCCGCTATCCAGGCCGGGAGCACCTCTGGCGCGGCTGCGATGAGGCCTTCCCAGTCGCCGATGCTCCATTGGTCGCCGAGATAGGTATTCCAGAGGAGGAACATCGGCCCGATGGTCTGGTTGATCCCTTGACCGATTGTCGGTGCAACCTGGGAGGAGAACAGGGGCGGGTCCTCGTAGTGCGCGCCTATGACCTGATGGGGCTTGGCATAGGCGGACATCCACGCCGAGAGAACCCCACCGGACGAGAGTCCGCTGACAAGGGTGGGCCGGCCGATGACCACGTCGGCAAACCGCACGAGGTCGTTGCCCATGTTGTCGAGGGTGTACCGGCCCGGGGTCCGGGTCGAGCGACCCTGGCCACGAAGGTCCACGGCGTACGCGTTGAAGTGCTTAGCCAGCAACGGAAGGGCCTGCTCATAGCCCCACCACGACTCTGTCTGGCCCGGGATGAGCAGGAGAGCGGGCTTGGATGAGTCGCCGACCATGGCGTAGTTGATCTCCACCTCGCCGAGGTCGACCAGCTGCTCGGGGAATTCGTGGGGAATGTACGTCTGGTCCGCCTGGTGCGGACCGAACCGGTTGCGGTACATGGCCATCGGTCACCTCCGAGCACTTTTAGCTGTTGCAACAGCTACTGGTTGGACGTACAGTAGCGCCGATGCGTCAAGAGATCGAGCTGGCTTACGTGGGAGTCGAAATACCGGACCCGTCAACGCTGACCGCCTTCTTCGCGGACGTGATCGGTCTGGCGCCGGGTGAGCCCGGAGCCGAGGGTTCGACGTCCTGGCGCAACGATGACGCGGTGCACCGGGTGATAGTCGACCGCGGCCCCGCCAATGACCTCGCCTTCCTGGGTTTTGCAGCCCGAGATGCGCAGGCCTTCGAGGCGGTTACGGCGCGACTGGCAGATGCCGGGTTCGATCTGAGCGATGGCACGCTCGAGGACCGGCGCGGCCGCCGGGTGGGACGTCTCGTCCGTACCAGCGCGCCTTGGGGCGTCCCGGTCGAGATCGTGCTCGATTTGCAGCGGGCTTCGACGCCGTTCTCGTCCCCACTCGCGCCTGGCGGATTCCTTACTGAGGGCGTCGGACTCGGCCACGCCGTCGTCGCCACCCCGGCCTTCGACGAGGCGGACCGCTTCGTCGTTGAGGGCCTCGGTCTCGTCCAGTCTGACTGGCTGGAGATGGAGATCGCGGCCGGTATCAACCTGGAGGTGCGCTTCTACCACGGCAATTCCCGCCATCACAGCCTGGCGCTTGCACGAGCGCCGTTCGAGTTGCCCCAGAAGCTTCACCACATCATGTTCGAGACCAAGGAGCGGGACGACGTGGGGGCTGCCTTCGACCGGGCCTGGGCTACCGATCTACCCATCCCTAACGGATTGGGCCGCCACGACAACGACGGGATGTTTAGCTTCTATGTGGCGAGCCCGGCGGGGTTTCAGGTCGAGGTCGGTCACGGCGCCCGCGTGATCACAGACGACTGGGCCGATAACCGCCGCTACGACCGCATCAGCGCGTGGGGCCACCAGCCCCTCCGCCAAGGTTGACCGGCGTGGCGGGCGACGGCGGGGTCGACGCCGAGGTGATCATCGTCGGTTGCGGCCCGGTCGGCGCCACCCTGGCCGTGCTGCTGGCCCAGTTCGGTCGGACGGTGATCGTCCTCGAGCGCTGGCCGGAGCCCTACCCGCGGCCCCGGGCCGTGCACTTCGACCACGAGGTGGCTCGCATCTTCCAATCGTGTGGGATAGGGGCCGAGCTGCGGACGATCAGCGAGCCAGCGGATCTCTACGAGTGGCGCAACGCCTCTGGGACCACCCTCTTGCGCTTCGGACGGGCCGGCGAAGGCCCCTCTGGATGGCCAGCTTCGTCGATGTTCAACCAACCGGCATTGGAGGAGTTGCTCAACCGGCGAGCCAGCGCACTTCCCGGGATCACGATTCGCAGGGGTGCCGAGGTGGTCGACCTGCATCAGAGCGACGAGACCGTCAAGGTATTGACCGCGGACGATATCGAGATCAGCGGCCACTACGTCGTTGGCTGCGACGGCGCCAACAGCACGGTCCGCTCGTTGGCCGGTATTGACACCCACGACCTGGGCTTCTTCTACGACTGGTTGATTGTCGACGTGGTCCTCGGGGACCAGCGAGTGTTCGACCCCATCAACCTCCAGGTCTGCGACCCGGCGAGACCAACGACCGCCGTATCAGGGGGCCCCGGGCGGCGGCGATGGGAGTTTATGCGCCTGCCGCACGAGACCTTGGAGGAACTCAACGACGAGGGGCGGGCCTGGGACCTGTTGGCGCCATGGGACGTGCATCCGGGCAACGCCCAACTCGAACGCCACGCCGTGTATACCTTCAACGCCCGCTACGCCGAGGCGTGGCGGGCGGGAAGGGTTCTCTTGGCCGGCGACGCCGCCCACCTCATGCCCCCCTTTGCCGGCCAAGGCATGTGCGCCGGAATACGCGACGCCGCAAACCTGGCGTGGAAGCTGGACCTCGTCCTCCGGCACGCGGCTTCCGGGGCGCTGCTCGATACCTACCAAGACGAGCGGATGCCCAGCGCCGCTCGAGCCATTTCGTTCTCGATGGAGTTGGGCAAGGTCATCTGCGTGGCCGACCCCGAAGAGGCGGCAAGCCGGGACGAGGCCATGTCCGCCGCGGTCGGACCGGTGCCGATCGAGGTTCCGGCGCTGCCGGGGTTCGACCAGGGACTACTGAGTGGCTCACCGCATGCCGGCCAGGTGTTCGTGCAGGGGACGGCGGGCGGTCTCCCGTTCGACGAGGTGTATGGCACCGGCTGGCGGCTCGTCACCATGGACGCCGACGCCGGCGAGCTCGACATCGATCTGCGAACCTGGTTCGAGACCATCGGCGGGCGGGTCGTAACACTGACGCCCGGCGAGCCCGACCACGCCCGATGGTTCAGCGAGCACCAGACCAGCACAGCCCTCCAGCGACCCGACTTCTATCTCTACGGCACCGCTACGTCCGCGCCCGAAGCAGCCGGGCTGCTAGCCGATCTCCGCAGGAATCTAAAGGCTTCCGCCATGCCACGAGCCTGCCGATGAAGATGGCGGAAGCCTCTGCCACCACCCCGCTGTCCCGAGAAACGGCCCGGGTCCGCCTCGCTCGAGCCGTCCACATCAACGTCATTCTCCTGGGAAACCGCTCCCTGGACCAACTCGAGGAGATCTGCCGCAGCGAAGACCTGACCCACTCCCAGTATGTCGCGCTTTGGACGCTGTGCCTTGCCAATGACCGGGATGCGGCGATACCCCTGGGGGCTGTTTCGGACGGACTGCTCAACCGGGCATCCGATACGACCCGGCTGGTGGATCGCTTGGAGGAAGCCGGGCTCGCCGAGCGTCTACCCAACCCAACGGACCGTCGTGGGGTGCTCGTCCGCGCCACGGCGGAGGGTCACCGCCGCTTCAGGGTCGTCACGCCCAAGATCCAAGAGTTCCACTCCTCGCAGTGGGCGAACCTCACCAGGGTCGAGGCCCGTGAGCTCAACCGGCTGCTTGGCAAGGCCCTATGGGGTTCTGAGGCGTGAGCCGCCTCGATGTCCACGCCCACTTCATCCCCGACGGCTACCGCAAAGCCCTGGAAGAGGCCGGACACGCCAGCCCGGATGGGTTTCCGGCAATCCCGCTCTGGGACCCCGCCGCGTTCCTGCACCCCACTTCGCCGGCCTGTTGGCAGCAGACGGCCTTCGGCCGTCCCCGGCCAATGCTGGAGTTCCTCTTCGATACCACCCGAACTGTCGTCGATCTGGTGCTCAACGGCACCGTCGCCCGGCACTCCAACATCGAGTGGATCATCCCCCACGCCGGGGCGAGCCTGCCTGTAATCGCCGACCGAGTAGCCCTGTTCTCGTTCCTACTTCCTGACGTAGATACCTCCGTTGATGTGATGCGCGACCTGAGTCGGCTGCACTATGACCTCGCTGGCACGCCCCTGCCGCGCCAACTGGACGCTCTGCTCAGCATCGCCACGCTCGACCACCTCCATTACGGGACCGACTATCCCTTCACACCGGAGCTAGCGGTCCGTCAGGTCGCCGACGCCCTCGACGCAGTCAGAGAATCGTCGGGGCTGGCCGACCAGCTGACCGAGAACACCCGAGCCCTGTTTCCGCGCCTGGGTGACACCGCCCCCAGTCAGTCCGGCTCACCCAGCTGATGTCGCCATCAAGGGCCGCACCTCGTACGGTTCCTTGATTCCTTTGAGCTCGAGAATACGGGGTGGCCCCCAAGTGAACACCCGACCGCGGGTGAGTTCTCCGACCACCCGGGTGGCGAGGACCTCTCCCCCGCTGGCAGCCGCGGCCACGCGGGATGCCACCCTCACCGTGTGTCCGTAAAAGTCGTCAACGTCTCGGACGGCGTCACCCGAGTTGATCCCGGCCCGGATGGAAATCGGCACCCCGTTCCACCCTTCGACGACGCCAGCCAGGATTTGCGACGCACAGACGACCGCATCCGAAGCCGAGGAGAACACCAGCATGAAGCCGTCTCCCAACGACTTGACGACGAAGCCACGGCGCGAGGCGGTGGCTTCGACCACACCGCGGTGGTGCCACTGCAGCAGTTCCACCCACCGCTGATCGCCGAGTTGCTCGGCCAGAGCGGTCGAGTCCTGGATGTCGGTGAAGACGATCGAGATCGTGCCGTCCGGTGCCGCCATACCGCCGAGGAATGGATGCTCGGCGCTCACGTCCGCCGCCAGCTCTTCGAGTGCGGTCGTAAAGGTCAGTCCGACCGCGTCTTGGTTGGGCAGACCAACGGACAGGTGGGTCTGCACGAACCGCCAATGACCCCGCTCGAGCTCCAGCACGCCGGTGAGGCGAAAGTCGATCGCCTGGCCCCGCCGAAGCGCAAGGAGGCCGGTGCCCGATAACCCGGTCAAGGGAGTCCTCGAGGAACTTGTCGACGGCGGAGCGCGCTTCGAGGACGGCGTCGGCGAACCCGGCGTCAGGACGAAGCCGACGATCCATGTGCGGCTCATCGAGCAGGGGGCTAGTCGACAGGAACTTCTCGACATAGTCCGCTCCGTCGTCCATTCGATCGGGGAAAGCGGCGCGCGAGAAGATCCACTTGCCCACGAGATGTGTGGTCGTAGGTTGGCCGTCGGCGATGAGGGCATACAGCTTGGGGCCGATCACGGCCGCAAACTGCAACGTCTCGTAGAGCAGGGCAACGCTGACCGTGCGGACCGACGCCGCCACTAGGCTCAACGCCAGCGACGGCTGGAGGAGCGGAGCGAATGGCATGCTGACGAGCACGATGTCGGATCGCCGGGGGTGCCCCCGCGCGGGCGAGGATGCTAGTCAGGTCGCGGAGACGGTGGTCCCCGCAACCGCAGCCTGACGGTCGCGGTACGGGTCCTCGCCGTGGACGGCCGTTTCGGGTTCGACCCTACGAGAGTATTCGACCCGGTCGCGGCCGAGTACCGGTCCGCCCGGCCGGGTTACCCCGAATCTCTTTATGCGACTCTCGAGGAACTGGTCGGACGATTGAGCGGTAAGGCTGTGGCCGACATTGGAGCAGGGACGGGCATCGCTACCGCAGCGCTCGCCAAGAGGGGGGCGAGGGTAGTCGCAGTGGAGCCGTCTCTCCCGATGCTGGGCAAGTTCGCTTGGCCGGCAGTATGCGCCCGGGCCGAGGCCCTGCCGCTCAGCTCAGCCTCGCAGGACTTGCTCAGCTGTGCGCAAGCGTGGCACTGGGTCGAACCCGGACAAGCGGTATCTGAGTGCCGGCGGGTCCTCAGGCAGGCCGGGCATCTGGCTCTGTGGTGGAACGTCAGCGACAGCAAGGCGATCTGGTTGGAGGAGGTCGAGACGGTAAGCGGAGTCGGTCCCTACGGCGTAGGCGACCACCAGGACGATGCCGCGACCCTCACCGCCGCCGGCGCGTTCGCCAGTGTGACGTATCGGAATGTCGCTTGGTCTTGGACGGTGCCGATTGACAGGTGGGCGAAAGCCGCCGCCACCCGAAGCTCGTCGGTGGCCCGTCTCAGGGAGGGAGGGGCCCTGCCGCTAGAAGAGATCCGGGCGGTGCTCTACCAGTACTTCCCCGACGGAGAGGTAACCGAGGACTTCACCTGCCGCCTGGCGGTGGCGACCGTGGACTGATCCACGTCTCGTGCCTTGTTGACTCTATACACTCAGTGTATGCTCTCAGTGTATGAGCGTACCGATTGCCCTCCTAGGCCTGCTCGAGCGGGAACCTAGTCACGGTTACGAACTGAAGCGCGATTACGACGCTTACTTCGGTCGCGGCAAGGCGCTGCCGTTCGGGCAGGTGTACGCCACCCTGGGCCGGTTGGCCCGCGACGGCAAAGTCCTGCCCGGTGAGGTCGAACCCGGAGCCGGCCCGGACCGCAAACGCTACGCCATCACGCCAATCGGCAAAAGCGAGGTCGAGACATGGCTGGATACACCGATAGAACCGGAACCTCATCTGCAGACCGTTCTGTTCGAGAAGGTCGTGCTGGCCTTGATGCTGGGCCGCTCGGCCGAGCACTACCTGGACATCCAGCGCGGTACCCACTTGCAACGAATGCGAGAGTTGACCGAGCTGAAGCGGTCGGGCACGGCGATCGACGCGCTGCTGGCGGATCATGGCCTGTTCCACCTCGAAGCCGACCTCCGCTGGATCGATCTGACGGCAGCTCGCCTGGACTCTCTCACCGCGATGGTCCGGTCGTGAGCGCATCGCAGGCGGCTGACGACGCGGGACAGCCCGCACCCATTCTCGAGGCCCACGACGCGCAGCTCTCATTCGGCGTCACCCCCGCCTTACGAGGCGCCAACCTCGCGCTCGTCAGAGGAGAGATCCTGGCCGTGATGGGACCGAGCGGTTCGGGCAAATCAACCCTGCTGTACTGCCTGGCCGGCATCCTCACGCCCGACACGGGCGAGATCCTCTTCGACGGCCAGCGAGTCGACACCATGGGCGAGCAGGAGCGAAGCCGCCTGCGCCGGGACCACTTCGGGTTCGTATTCCAGTTCGGCCAACTCGTCCCCGAGCTGACAGCCGAAGAGAACGTAGCCCTGCCCTTACTACTCGGAGGAGCTTCGAGATCCCGGGCTCTCGACGCGGCGCGAGCGTGGTTCGAGCCCCTCAGCCTCGACGGGCTGGAGCGGCGCCGATCCGGGGAGCTCTCAGGCGGCCAAGCCCAACGGGTCGCCTTGGCGCGCGGCCTGGTCTCCCGACCGGAGGTCCTCTTCGCCGACGAACCGACCGGGTCGCTGGACTCGCTGACCGGCGAACAGGTGATGGAACTTCTCGTCTCAGCCACTCGGCGGCAAGGCACTACCGTCGTCCTCGTCACCCACGAGGCGCGCGTCGCCGCGTACGCGGACCGCGAGGTCGTTGTCCGCGACGGCAAAGCCAACTCTCTGTCAGCGGGTCGAGTCCGGTCGTGACCCGCCTCGGACTGCGCCTCACTCTCAAGGGCGGAAAAGAGGCCGCGGTACGCCTGACCATCATCGTCGGGGCCGTCGCCGTTGGTGTCGGCATGCTCTTGATAGTCCTCGCCGGCATGAACGGCATCAACGCCCAGAACGCCCGTAGCGCCTGGCTCAACACCGGCTCCGTATTCGGGCCCGGCCCCGTCACCCCAGGTGGGCCCGCGCCCGGGCCGCCAAACACCTCGCCAGTCGCAACCGCGTCCGACCCGTTGTGGTGGCTGTCAAGCACCGATCAGTTCGAGACCAAGACCATCGACGTGGTCGATGTCGCCGCCACCGGCCCGGACTCTCCCGTCCCGCCCGGAATTTCTCACCTGCCCGGCCCGGGACAGTTCTACGCCTCTCCCGCCCTGACCAAACTCCTGCGCTCTACTCCAGCATCCGAGCTCGCCGATCGCTACCCGGGCACGCAGATCGGCACACTCGGGCCGGCCGCTCTGCCTGCACCCAACTCGCTCATCATCGTCATCGGGTACGCCCCGGCCCAGATATCGACGATGCCGGGTGCCGCCGAGCAAGCCAGCATCAATACCAGCACCACTCATATCTCAGGGGCCAACGGCTGGGACAGCAACAAGCTACAGGTCATTCTGGCCGTCGGCGCCTTGGCCTTGCTGTTCCCCGTGCTCATTTTCATCGCCACCGCGACCCGCCTATCAGCAGCACGACGCGAGCAGCGCTTCGCCGCTTTGCGCCTGGTCGGCGCCACCCCCCGACAGGTCTCGATCATCTCGGCGGTCGAGTCGTCAGTCGGTGGTCTCGGGGGCGTGGTCTTCGGCTTCGGCCTGTTCCTTCTGCTCCGGCCTCTGCTGACGAATGTGGACTTCACCGGTGAACCGTTCGCTCGAGGGGATCTGTCCCTCAACCTCACCGACGTGCTGCTGGTGATCATCGGGGTACCGCTCGCCGCCGCCGTCGCCGCTCGTATGGCCATGCGCCGAGTGCAGATCTCGCCATTGGGTGTGACCCGAAGAGTGGCGCCTCCGATGCCCCGGGCCTACCGACTGCTTCCCATGGTCGCGGGTATCGGCGAGCTCGGGTACTTCGTCGACGTCGGAACCCCCAAAGGCACCGGCGGACAGATCCTGGCCTATTTCTCTGGTTGTCTCCTGATCATGGCTGGTCTGGTCATCGCCGGCCCATGGCTGACCCTGGTCGGCTCGCGGTTGATGGCCAGCCGCGCCCACCGGCCGGCCGCCTTGCTCGCCGGGCGCCGGCTATCCGACAACCCCCGAGCCGCGTTCCGCTCCATCAGCGGGCTGATCATCGCCTTGTTCGCCACCAGCGTCTCGGTTGGGGTCATCACCACCATTCTCGACCGCGGGCCGTCCGGCACCGGCAGCTTCGGGACCTCGACCCTGCTCCAACAGTTCGGTGGTTTCGTCGGTCGATCCGTCTCCGTCCGCGGCCAGACCGGGCTGGCCGCGCCGGCGGTCTCCGATCAGCTAACCGCCGAGCTGCGCTCCATCCGGCTCGTGCAGGGCGTCACCCTGCTCTACACCGACGCCAACAGCCCAGACACGCTCCTGGTCTCCTGCGCAGAGCTGTCCCACACCCCGGGGATAGGCCGGTGCACACCAGGAGCGGTAGTGGCGGCAGTCGGCGGGAACCTCGACGTCAACCCCTTCGACGTCACTGGCAACCGAGCGACACTCGCCAGCACCGTCTGGCCCGCCGCCCAGATCTCTCCCGCCCGGCTGGCCGGCCTGACAGTCGACGTAATCGTGGTCGAGACGAACCGGTCGACTGCTGCCCTCGAACAGGCTCGCACCACCCTCGAGCTCGCCTTTCCCGATCAGAATCCGCCCCAGACGCTGAGCGACATTGACGCCAACAGCACGCGGAGCATCACCGAGCTCCGACAGATGACGGACGTGGTCATCGCCGCCAGCCTCGTCATCGCCGGCTGCAGCCTGGCCGTCAGTGTCACCGGCGGCGTCAACGAACGGAAGAGACCATTCAGCCTGCTCCGCCTCACCGGCGTGCCAGTCGGTGTGCTGCGCCGAGTCGTAGCCCTCGAAGCCGCCGTCCCCCTGCTGATCATTTCTGTCCTGTCCGCCGCCATGGGCTTCCTGGCCGCCGGAATGTTCCTTGACGCGCAGCTGGGCTACACGCTGCGAGCACCCGGACCCGGCTACTACGCCCTCGTCAGCGCCGGCCTGGTCGCATCCCTCGCCATCATCGCCACCACCCTCCCCCTCATCGAACGAATCACCGGACCGGAGGTAGCCCGCAACGAATGACCCTGTTACCCCGCCGCCCAGGGGGCACTCAGACAGCTTGTCTTTTGCTTAGACGGTGCGCAGCGCTTCGGTCGGCGACAGACGGGCCGCTCGCATGGACGGGTACAGGCCGGCTATAGCACCGATGAGCAGGGCGGCTCCGATGCCGCCGTAGAACGCCATGGCGGGAATGACGACCGACCAGTGTTGGCTGAGGGCGTACATGGCTGTCGCTGCGCCCCCGATGACGGTGCCGGCCACACCGCCCAGGGCGGAGAGCAGCAATGCTTCGGCGAGAAATTGTTCGGCGACGTGGCGGCGGCTGGCGCCTAGGGCTCGGCGTAGGCCGATCTCGGAGCGGCGTTCGAGGACGGAAATGACCATGACGTTGGCGATGCCCACGCCGCCAACTAGGAGGGCGACGGCGCCGAGGGCGAGCAGGAGCGCGTTGTAAGCCCCCTTGGCGGCCACTTCGGCTTTTAGGAAGTCGGTGGGTTGGGTGACCTGTACGGTCGAGGGGTCGGCGGGGTCGACGGTGGCGGGCAGGACGGCCGATACGGCGTTGACCTCGCTGGGCACGCTGCGCAGGTACAGCTCGGTGGGGTGGCCGTCAAAACCGAAATACTGCTCGGCGATGGGGAATCCAATGAACGCCGCGCCGTCCATCTCGCTGACCAGCTCGACCGGTTTGAGGATGCCGATGACGGTAAACCAGTGGTCCCCGAGCCATACCTGGGTGGGGTTGGAGAGGTTGGTGATGCCGAGGACGCTGGCCGCGTCGGCGCCGAGTACGACGGCCGGGTAGCGGGCCGTGGCCGCGTTGAGGAATGTGCCGTAGGCCAGGCTGGCGCCGAGGGTGGCGGGCAGGGAAGGGTCGGTGGCGGTGACCGAGATGCCGCCGGAGTCGTTGGCAGGCACGAAAGAGTTGCGGTACACGTTGGCGGAGACGGTGCCGATTTCGGTCACGTTGGTGACGGGGGCGATTCTCGACACCATCCCTTCCGCGGTGGTGGGCAGTTCGGTGCTCTGCCCGAACGCGGTCTGGCCAGCTTGCACGTTGAGCAGGTTGCCCAGCTGACCTAGCTCGGCGAGAAGGCCGGACTTGGAGGATTGGGAGATGCCGAGCACTCCGACGATGGCGGCGATGCCGATGCTGATGCCAAGGGCCGACAATGAGGCCCGGACCCGGCGGCTGCGCAGACCGAGGCTGCCGACACGCAGCAGGTCGCGGCGCGACAGCCGGCTCGCACCGGCCGCGGCCTCACGGCGACGTGTCATGGAGGACCCTTCCGTCACGGAGCTCGATACGGCGGTCCATCGCGGCCGCGACGTCGCGGTCGTGGGTGATCACCAAGATGGTGGTGCCCTCGTTATGCAGCTCGCGCAGCAGTTCCAGGATCGACTCCCCAGTGGCCGAGTCGAGATTGCCGGTGGGCTCGTCGGCCATGACCAGCGCCGGCCGCCCGGCCAGGGCCCGGGCGATGGCGGTGCGCTGCTGCTCCCCGCCGGAGAGTTGGTTGGGCCGGTGCCCGGAGCGGTGGCTGAGACCTACCCGTTCGATGGCGGTCGCGGCCAGTTTCCTGCGTTCGGCGACCCGGCCGCCCCGGTAGAGGAGACCGTTGGCCACGTTGTCGAGGACGCTGAGGCCGTCGAGGAGGAAGAACTGCTGGAACACGAAGCCCAGCCGGTAGGCCCGCAGCCCCGACAGTTGTTTGTCGGACATGGTGGAGGTGTCTTCGCCGGCCACCCGGAGGATCCCTCGAGTGGGCCGTTCGAGAGTGCCCATGACGTGGAGCAGGGTGCTCTTGCCTGATCCGGAGGGGCCGACGATGGCGACGAGATCGCCGGCGTCGATCCGCAGGCTCACCCCGGCCAGGGCGACCACGGGCGGGTCGGCGGGGTACTCCTTGATCACGTCGATCAGTTCCAGGACCGGTGTCGCGTCGGCCGCCTCGTCGATGAGGGCGGGCACGGTCAGCGTCACGACACTGCTCCGCAGGGGCAACCGAGCTGCGCAGTCATCCTCACGTGGACGGCACCTCGACGAGCGTGCCGGCGCTGATACCGGCTCCGCTGATCTGGACCAAGGTGTCGCTGTACAACCCGGTGGTCACCCCGACCAGCCGATCCACGCCACCGGAGTCGACCTCCACCCCATAGCCCCCGCCCTGCAGGGCGAGCAGCGCGCTCACCGGGACGGCGAGGACGTTGTCGGCCTGCTGGGTGGTGATGTCCACGTTCACCGGCGCCTGGTCCAAGGTGGCGCCGGGCGGGGTGCTGTCGAGGGTGATGGTGACGGTGACCGTCGGGGTGGACGACGAGCCGCTGCCACTGGACGAGCACGGAGTCTGGTCGGCCGAGCCGCCGCTACCACTGCCGGTTCCCGTGCCGCTGCCGCCCGGGCAGACAGCCACGTTGCCCACGGACTGGACCCTCCCGCCGACAGTGGTGACCCCGTCGGGCAGCTCGACCGTGACCGTGTCGCCCGGCTCGAGCAGGTACTCCTGGGTCACCTCCAGGTCGACGGTGACCAGCGGTGTGGTGCTGGTGGCGTCGAGGACATTGCCGGCGGCGACGGCCTGGCCGACGGACGGGGTCACGCTGGTCACCCGGATGGGGCCGGGTTCGAAGACCACCTCACCTACCAGCACGATCCCGGTGGCGGGCAACCCGAGCGCGGTCTGCCACCTGTCCACCGCGGCCTCGGTGGCCGTCGAGTAGTGGTCGCTTCGGGTTAGGTCGGCGCCGTAGCCGAGCGAGATCAGGTCGGCGGTCAGCTCTCCGACGTCGGGGCCGTCGGCCATGCCGACCTGGAAGGCCCGATAGGCGGCGACCGAGCCGTAGAGGAGCGGCACCGGCAGCCCGTCGAGGCGGTAGACGGGCTGGTTCTGGCTGATGAACTCCCCGACCTTGGGCAGGGCGGTGTAGGTGGTGCCCGGGTTGACCGCGGTCGCTTCCAAGGCGGCCAGGTTGGTCTCGCCTGCGTTCAATTGGGTGGTGTCGGACTGCACCTTGGCCTCGTCCTGGTCGCGGTCGCGCACCGCGGTGTCCTCAGCCGAGTTGAGCTGCTGCTGGTCCTGGGTGTACTGGGTCTGGTCCTGACTTACCTGCTGCGTGTCCTGGGTGCAGGCTGGCGTCGACGCCCCCCGCCCGGCGCACGCGCTCGACTCCGCCACCTGAATGGCGCTCAACGCGGCGGCGGCCGCACTGAGGGTGTCCTGGGCCGAGGTCACCTGCTGGTCGTCCGCGGTGGCCGTGTCGGACCCGGACGTCTCATCGGCGGCCAGCGTCTGCTCGGCCGTGGTCACCGCCTGCTGGGCCTGGGTGACCTGCTGGGCCGACGCTCCGGTGGGGGCGTTGATGACATACGAACCCTCATACCCGATGGACCCGCCGACCTGGACCGTCGACTGCAGAGTGGTGCGCACCACCGCGGCGGTGGTCACCGAGCCGGAGGTGCCAGACGGCGAGCCGCTGCCACTGCCCCCGCCGGACGACGCCTCGGCCACGCCGCCGGCCACCGCCCCGCCGACCAAGGCGCCGACGATGGCGGCGACGACCATCACCCGCTTTACGGTCACTTCAGCCACCGCTGCCCCCGGTGTTGAAGTTGCTGTTCTGGCCGCCGCTGCCGCTGCCGCTGCCGCCGTTGCCGATGACAGCGCCGGCGCCACCGTTGCCACCCGGGACGCTTTTGGGGCCAGAGCCGCTCTGGACTTGGATGGCCCCGGCGGGCGCATCATTCGGGTTGCCGAAGGCAGGCACGCCGGCCTTCTTGGAGCAGGTGTCCGTCGCGCTGATGAACGCCGGGTTGCTCGGGTTCATGGTGCTGCCCGGCTGGATCTGCAGCGACAAGCCGCCACCCGCCGCGGGGTCGGGAAACTGCGGGAACCCGCTCTTTTGCATGCATTCCGAGAACTTCAGCAGTTTCGCCGGATCGGGTTTCTGCGCCGGCCCGCCGTTTTTGCCGCCCAACGCCTGCGACGCCGCTTGTAGGTAGCTGCCGCACGGGCCACTGCCGCCGGGCCCTATCGACTGCGCCGCGCCGGGGCTGGCGTCGGCCGGCATGGTGATATGGATGGCTCCGGTCGAGGTGATGGTGGGATCGGCCAGGTCGGGCACCCCGTTGGTCCGCATACAGCTGGCCCACTCGTCGAGTAGCTGGGTGGGGTTGCCCTTCGGCAAGGTGGTGGTGGACGAGTCAGTCGTCCCGTCGGTCTTACCCAAGCTGGCCACGTGCGGAGAGCTGGAACCCCCGCACGCGGCCGTACCCAACGCCGCCAACACGGCGACTGCCGCCAGCCCCCCCGAACACCGGTACCGCATCGTCATCTCGCGCCTCCCTGTGGCTCGGTCATCAGGAGGCGTTATAGGCCAGAGGGGATAAAACCAGCGTTAAGCCGGCCCCTTTTACCGAAATTTTATGATCGAAATGAGACGATGCTCACATGAGAGTGCTCGTGGTAGAAGATCGCAAGGTCATGGCGGACTCCATCGCCCGCAGCTTGCGCCGAGAGGGCATGGCCGTCGACGTCGCCTACCACGGAACGGCCGCCATCCGCCTGGCCGGCGAGCAGCGCTACGAGGTGATCCTCCTCGACCGGGACCTCCCCGGTGTCCACGGCGACGACGTGTGCCGAAAGCTCGCCGGCGGCGACGCCCGCATCCTCATGCTGACCGCGTCGGGAACAGTCGAGGACCGGGTCGGCGGCCTGAGCATCGGCGCCGACGACTACCTGCCCAAGCCGTTCGCGCTGGCCGAGCTGGTGGCCCGCATCCGCGCCCTCGCCCGCCGGGCCAGCCCCGCGCAACCTCCCGTGATGACCGCAGGCGACATCCGGCTGGATCCCCACCGGCGGGAGGCCACCAGAGCTGGCCGAGACGTGACCCTGACCAAGAAGGAATTCGGCGTGCTGGAAGTCCTCATGGCCGCGGACGGCGGCGTGGTCAGCGCCGAGGACCTGCTCGACCGGGTGTGGGATGCCCACACCGACCCCTTCACCAACACCGTCAGGGTCACGCTCACCAACCTGCGCCGCAAACTCGGCGACCCCCCAGTGATCGACACCGTCATCGGCACCGGGTACCGGCTGTCGACATGAGGGCGATCCGCTGGCCCCGACCCACAGTCCGTCTACGCCTGGCCCTCACCTATACCGCCCTGTTCATCGTCACCGGCTCTGCCCTGCTGGGCGTCAGCTACCTGCTCGTCCAGCAACGCGAAAATGGGCCCGGCACCGCCACTCAGATCATCTGCCACCAGAGCATCTCCGGTCAGACCGGCGGGGCCATCAGCGGCGTTGTCACCGGCCCGCCACCCGAAGCGTTACAGATCAGCCCGGCCGCCTGCGCCGGCGTGGTCGGCACCTTCTACTACCACTCCTCCAGCTCCTCCAGCGGAAGCGCTTCTTCCGGCGGCGCGGTGGCGCCCGTCAACGGGCCACTGGACCAGATCCCCGGGCCGACGGCCGCCAGCCTCGAGCGGCTCACCGACACGGTGACGGCCAGCCAGGCGCATATCCTCGACAGCTTCAAAATCGACTCGGCGATTGCGCTCGGGCTGATAACGATCCTTTCATTCGGCCTGTCATGGTGGATGGCGGGAAGGGTCCTCCGGCCGGTGCACCGCATCACCGACGCGGCCCGCCGGCTCTCAGAACAGACCCTGCACAGCCGGATCAATCTCCAAGGCCCCGACGACGAGCTGAAGGAACTCGCCGACACCTTCGACGCCATGCTCGCCCGCCTGGACCGAGCCTTCCACAGCCAACGCCGGTTCGTGACCAACGCCTCCCACGAGCTACGCACCCCTCTCGCCACCGAACGAGTGCTCATCGACGAAGCGCTCGCCAACCGTACCGCCCAGCCCGACGACTACCGCTCCATCCTCGAACAGCTGCGGACGAACAGCGAAGAAACCGAACATCTGGTCGACGCCCTGCTCGAACTAGCCCGCTCCGAGCGCGGCATCCAACGCTGGGCCGATGTCGATCTGGCCTCCACCGCCGCATCGGCACTCGCGGACGCCACGCCCGAGGCCACATCGAAGGGCATCGAAATACGGACCGACCTGTCATCGGTGACGGTGAAGGGTGACTCCGGGTTGCTCGAACGGATGGTGGGCAACCTGGTCGAGAACGGGATCCGCCACAATGGGGCAGGCGGCTGGCTCGAAGTGACGGTCAAACGCGACGGTCCGCTCGCCCTCCTGGGCGTCACCAACACCGGCCCGGTTCTCGACGAGGCCACCGTCGCAACCCTTACCGAGCCCTTCCGGCGGGCCGGTCCGGACCGCAGCGCCGACGACGGCGGGTTCGGAATCGGTCTCTCGGTCGTTGCAGCCGTCGTCAACGCCCACCGAGGGACACTGACGCTGCGAACCCGACCAGAAGGCGGACTATCCCTTCAGATCCGGCTCCCGCTGTCAGCAAACCCGCTGGGGGAACGGGTTGAGCAGACCAACTCAGCAGGCGGCTAGCGCAACACCTCGGTGTTCGCCGCGCCCGTCAGCGTGCTAACCGGCTCGGCCCCCGGTAGCTGATCGGCCTGGGGGTCTCTTGCAGTTCGGTTATCGGGTCCGAAAACCATTACGCGGTATGTCCCACCAGTGTTCCACGTCGCCGAGGGAGTAGCGCATGCTTCGCGTTTGGGTGTCATCGCACGTGAACCAGTCGATCAGGTGTGCGTCATAGCGGGCGGCTGCGGCTCGGGCGGCGT
>Ga0302324_100003539_pt1 | contig 35204 bp, 34 predicted proteins | sample Palsa_T0_1_FD_201949 | JGI IMG/M metagenome (GOLD analysis project Ga0302324, IMG submission 201949) | Peat permafrost microbial communities from Stordalen Mire near Abisko, Sweden - Palsa_T0_1 | ecosystem: Environmental > Terrestrial > Soil > Palsa > Peat permafrost | place: Sweden: Abisko...
CCGCCAATTTCTCGGCAGTACGGCATTAAGTTGCCGCGTTGCCGAGGAGCCTTCCCGAAGGAATATCGGCGTTATCAAGCATGGTGGTCGATTCGGAGATGGCCTGGCGTTTGCTCCTCATGACAACGACGGGTCTTCCGGTACACGAACACATTTCCATTGCGGGGTATAAATTGGACTTCGATCAGACGCTGATGAATGACGAAAGTGTTCAGGTGAACCGGCAGGGCGCCCCCGAAAAAGGCGGCGAGTGGGTCGACGTTAATCTGTTGGCCATTGAATCCGATGTGATTGGCGGGATGGTGGTGAAGTCGGACAACATGCGGCGGGTGCTGGAGACGATTCGGCGGTTGGGGCCATACAAGGCGTCGGTATTGATTCATGGCGAGTCGGGAACGGGTAAAGAACTGGTTGCCCGCGCGTTACATACACTGGGTTCGGTACCGAAGGGCCCATTCGTCACTTTCAACTGTTCCAACCTCGTCGAGGCGCTAGCCGAATCACAACTCTTTGGCCATATCCGCGGTGCTTTCACCGACGCGCGAGAAGACTCGCTTGGTTACTTTCGTTCGGCCAACGGCGGCACCCTTTTCCTCGACGAGATCGGCGAGTTACCCTTGCATTTGCAGCCAAAGCTGTTGCGCGCGGTCGAAACCCATGAGGTGCAACCAGTGGGGTCGGCGCACAGCTACAAGGTCGATATCCGGCTGATTGCCGCTACCAATCGCGACTTGCGCGCGATGGTGAAGACCGGTGCTTTTCGCGACGACCTTTACTACCGGCTCAATGCGACCGCTATCCTTTTGCCGCCGCTACGTGACCGGCGCGATGCGATCGAGGCACTGGCGGTGCATTTCACCGAGCATTACAACCGTCTTTTTGGCAAACAAATTAGTCAGATTTCACGCCGCGCAATCATCGCGCTGGAAAACTACGATTGGCCTGGCAATGTCCGCGAATTCGCCCACGCCATTGAAAGCGCTGCGATGCTCTGTGGCGGCAATCACATTGACCTTTCCTCACTGCCGGATTACCTCTCGCGATCATTAGGCCCCGACGGCGCCCGAAAGATCGAAACGGCTCCGGATATCGCGCTCGAACGCTCCACCAGCAAACCAGACGATTTATTGCCAATCGCCGATGCGCCAGTCAAAGAAGCGAATATCGAGGTCCAGGCGCCGCTGCTCCTCGACGAAGTCATCAAGCGCACGCTCGTGCGCTCGCTGGAAGAAACCGAGGGCAATCGCCGGCGCGCTGCTGATTTGCTCGGTATTTCGCGCTCGACGCTCTACCGCATGCTTACGCGCTACGGACTGGCTGACGAAAGCGGCCGCCGGCAGCGTCCTGGTCCTTCAGTCAGCCATTTCTGAGCCGGCTCACGAATCTGAATGCGCCAGCGGATGAACCCACTCGCGAAGCTGTCGCAGATCTCATTGATACCTGGTGGTAGCTGCGCACGCGATCTAGTTTAGCGGCTTCCCTTTTGCAACCAGGTGCGAGGCATTCTGAGCACTCTCCTACTGGAAACAATCGCCCCTTTCGGGTCAAATAGGATGGACAACCGATGAATCGTCTTTAGGGCCCCTTCTTATGACGAAACGGACTCCAACAGAGTCCTTTGGGAGCAGACATCGCGGAGCATCGGTTCCTTGTAGCTTGGACCGTCTGTGGGAGTCGCGATCAATGGCCGCAGTTAACCAAATATGGTCCGAAGCTGTTCGTACGCTCGAGCGCGATCAACCGTTTGCACTAGCCACCGTGATCAACGTTCGCGGCTCGACCCCCCGTGAAATCGGCGCGAAAATGATCATTCGCGAAGGCGGACAGGTCGGCACGATCGGCGGTGGGTGCGGTGAGGCTGAGGTATTTCGTAAAGCGCGCCTGCTGCTGAGTGAAGGGGCTGGAGCGCGTCTGGCCGAGGTCGATCTGACGGGCGATTTTGATCAGCAGGAGATCGGTACCTGCGGCGGGATCATGGATGTCTTTATCGATCTTTGGGATCCCTCCGATCTTCCGCTCGCCCGCAAGCTGGCTCATTCGGCAGAACATAATCGTCCCGCGGCGCTGTTGACTGTGGTCGATTCCGGCGTGCAGTTGGAAGTGCCGGTTGGGGCTAAAATGGTGATTGATCCAATGGGTTCGGAGGTGGGTGCGCAACTGACCGGATTGGACGATTCCGCGCTTAAGCAACTCGGCGATCGCACCTCCGATGCGGTCGCGGGTTTGCTCGAAGTTAATGCCGGAGGCGGTCTCACGTCCGTTACACACATCGAGTCCAACGGACTTCCACGCCTTTTCGTAGATCCGATCGCAGGCGCCCAGCGCCTCATAATCGTTGGCGCCGGGCACATTGCACAGCCCCTATGTGAGTTGGGTGCAATGCTCGGATTTCATGTAACGGTGATCGACGATCGCGCATCATTTGCGAATCGTGAGCGGTTTCCCCACGCCGACTTGATCATGGCTAAGCCGTTCACTGCGGCGATCGAAACACTTCAACTTGATCGGCATTGCTTCCTGATTTCCGTGACCCGTGGACACGCGTTCGATGAAGAGGTGGTGCGCGCCGCGCTGCGGCAGCCGGGATGCTTCATTGGAATGATCGGATCGCGCCGCCGCTCGCGCGCGATGCTCGCGAGGCTCGCAGAAGATGGGATCGATCCCGCGCGCCTCGATGAGATTCACGCGCCGCTGGGTCTCGATATCGGCGCCGAGACTCCCGAGGAGATCGCGATTTCGATTATCGCGGAGATCGTTCGCGAGCGTCGAACCGGTATCCGCGACAATTTTACACTTGGCACCAAGGTCGGCCGCTTGCGGCGCAAATCTTGAGTTTTTCCCAGACGCTTTGAATCCGCCGCGCATCGTTGCGATTTTGCTTGCCGCTGGCGAATCGCGCCGGATGGGTTACCCAAAACCGCTCTTGCACGTCGGCGACGAGACCTTTATTGCGCGGACGACCGCTCTCGCGCTGAGCGTTGCGAGCAGCGTTGTAATCGTGGTCGGAGCTCACGCCGATCGCGTCCGTGCGGCGATCACGCCAGATTCGCGCGTCCGTGTCGTGGAGAACGCAAGTTTCGAGCGCGGTCAGCTGTCATCTCTCAAAGTTGGTCTGGCCGTAGCCGCTGGCGAGGGTACGGATGCGGTCGTCGTCCATCTGGCCGACCATCCGCTGGTATTGCCGTCGACATTTCGCGCCCTGGCTGAGCGCTGTGGCGACGCGGTTCATCCTATCGTTGTCGCTCGTCATCAGGGACGCCGCGGCCATCCGGTGATTTTTGGTCGAGCAGTATTCGCGGAGCTGATGGCGGCGCCGGAAGAGCAGGGTGCGCGAGTGGTAGTTAACGTAACACCGGAGCGCGTCCTACACGTTGATGTCGATGACCCGGGCGTGGTTCTCGACCTCGATACACCCGCCGATCTATTGAATGCCGGCCTTTCCCTGCCCCCGACAGACGATGGCTCTTGCACCCATCAATCATAAACGATGTAACCGAGGCCGCGGTCCCGACGTACTTATGAGCAGGTATGCTCCGTGCGCTCGCCAAAAAGCGGTTTGATCGCAGCTTGACCGCCAGGTCCGACGACGAATTGATCGCCGCGGTTCTGGCCGGCGAGACGGGGGAATTCGCCGAGCTCACGGCGCGCTATCGCGATAAGGTCGAACGCCTGTGCAAGCGCTTTTTCGCGGACAACGAAATGGTTCGCGACCTCTCGCAGGAAAGTTTTATTCGAGCGTTTACCGGCCTCTCGTCGTACCGCGCTGAGATGCCGTTCATCGGCTGGTTACGCGCGATCGTCGCTAACGTTTGTTATGATGAGCTACGACGTCGCCAACGCCGTCCCGAGGACCTTGTAGCCGACTTTTCCGCACCCGATCGCGCATGGCTGCAATTGGTCAATGATGCGAGTCCGGAAGAGATTGTCGATGCGGCCGAACAAAGTCGTCAGGCTCACGATCTCGCTCACCGCTTGCTCAATTCCCTTCGTCCGGAGGATCGAACGGTCATGATCTTGAAAGAGTCGGAGGAACGCAGCGTTAGCGAAATCGCCGAAATCATGGGGTGGAGCGAGGCGAAAGTAAAGATCAGGGCGTTTCGCGCACGGCGTTCCATGCGTCGGGAGGCGGAGCGCATCCTGTCGGCGCGCGGAGTCAATTAGAGCCATGACTTGTTTCGAAGCAAGAAAAGAATTTCCGGCATTCTGGCGGCGCACGATGCCGTCAGGATTGCGCGGTAGCTTGGCCGCACATCTGCGAGGCTGCGCTCAATGCGATCGCGCATTCCGCACGTTCGCTCTGAGCGCGCCAGTGCTTCATTCCGAGCCGGCGGCGGAGGAGACGCCGCAGACGCCGCGTCCACCGCTCAATCTGGTGCGGCCGCGCCGTTTCGCCGCAGCGCGTTCCGTGCCGCTGGGGCGAGGCGAGACATGGCGCCCCTGGAAAATCGCGGCGGCAGCTTCCCTCATGGTCGCTGTGGGCGGCTTCTCCGCGTGGTCTTCCGCGCGCTGGCCGACTGAGAATTTTGCCGACAGTGTTGCCGGCGATAGCGTTGAAGTTGACCCAGTGAGTTATTCCTCAGATAGCGCGACGGCAAATCCCTTCGAGGCCGAATCTTCGACATTCGACTCGACTGAGGCTGATCTTTCGACGTCGGACAGTGGCGGCGTTTCCGGTCAGGACAGCCTTTGAGGATCGGCACGGCGTTTGGCGGCATGAAGCTTTTCGGGGGATTGCAACTGTTTTGAGAGACCGGCCCACTATAATTCTGCTCGCGGCAGCCGTGACTGCGGGGCTAGCGATTGGCTTTGCCGGCAGCACGCTCGCCTATCGGTACAAGCTGATTCACCTTCCGGGCGGGAACCTGGTTGAGCGGATGAATCAGTCGCTCAACCTCGATCCGTCGCAGCGTGAACAGATTGTCGAGGTGATGGAGGATACGCGCGATCAGGTCACGCAATTGAAGCACAGTTTGCAGCGTCAACGACGCCGGCTGATGCTGGCGGCCTATTTGAAGATTCGCGCGATCCTTAATCCTGATCAGCAAAAGAAGTTTGACGACGAATTCGTCCCACCAAGATTCCGCGCCGAAGCCCGCCAATTTGAACAGCATGGAGATGCGGCACCGGCTCAACCGTCGCCCGCTGCAACTTCGTCGTCTGCCCCATGAACCGACGTGTGCCGATAGGATTCTACTACGCCGATCGGATATGAAGCCGACTCAAGGGTCCTGTGGGAGCAAGGCTACCCGGACATCGCCGATGATTACGACCCGTGAGGCCCGCCGTTCCCCGCTCTATTCAGGAGCCGATGTCGTGCAGGAACTTATCCGCCTGCGCCGCTACATCGGGATTTTTCCTATCGCTACTTGCGAGGCGCAAGAACTTGACGGCCTCGTCACGATTTCCCTGCTGGGCCAGAATCTCGCCGAGCCGCAGCGCCGCGAAAGATGAGGTTGGGTCGAGTTCCAGCGCCTTGCGATAGTACGGCATGGCCTCGTCCAGCTTCGGCGGCGTGAACGACATGTACGCCTCGCCAATGTTGAGGTAGGCACTGGTCTCGCGCGGCTCGAATTTGACCAGCTTCTGGTAAACCTCGACGACTTTGCCGAAATTGGACCGCGAATTGTAATAGAGGCCCAGGTAAATATAGGCCTCGGGCAGGGTGGGATCGATCTCGGTCGCCTGCCACAGCAGCTTCACTGCGCGATCGCTGTCGGTCAGGTTAATCGCGGCTTTTACCAGCGCGCGCGCCCGGGCTTCGTTGGAATCACCGCCATAGTCAGGCTCCGCGGTGCCGCTGGCTCCGGGTGCCGAAGACACGGGGCCGGCAGGCGCCGCAGCGGAGCCGGAGGCCGATTCCGTGACGTTGTTGTCTGCGGCCGCCTCGATCGGGCGGGAGATCAGCAACAGCGCTGTCAGTGTCGCTGCGAGAGCCGCTTTAAGTGGTAACCAACGTGGCATAAAGTTCGGTCGAAAATGCCGCAAGAATCGATCAACGAGGCTCATTAACGTCGCGACATTCGTTGCTTATTTTTTTGCCCAGCCCTCATCGTAGCGCGCGTGCATTCGGATAATCGCCCGCAGATGCTGAAATTTCCATTCGCCGTTCACCTTGACGTAGTCGTCTTCGTAGCGACCGGCGATCCAGCAGGCGCGATTGTTTGCGCGGGAAGTATATGGGCAGAACAGATACCAGGCGCCCTTGGCGCGATGGCCCGCGACCTCGATGATCGGATTCATTGCGTTGTGCTGAGCGAAGCTGACCGCTTCCCGAAGACCCTCGAACATCTTTCGGAGGGCAGCGTGACCCGTCGCAATGCCGAATTCACCACCCTCCCAGATGCCGTCCTCGGTGAAGAGCGCCGCAATCCTGTCGGGATCGTAGCCGGTGTCGCAAACGTTGCAGTAACGAGCCTTGAGCCGCTTGATCGCTTCGATGTCATCGAGCACCGCGATGCGTTCTTCGAGACCGTCGGTGCTCATACAGGTTCGGCTCCTTGCGCGTAGCGTGGCTGGTTATCCGACTGAGGATGAGTTTACCAGCTCTGTACCTGTAGGATGGTTGCATGAATATTTGAACTTGCAAAGCGTGATCCTGCCCGCGCCGATTGCGTCGGGCGGCCGAACAGTCTGGAATAGCAGGCGAATATGAAGACGCTCAACTTCAAGGGGGCCGACGGAAACGCCCTAACGGGTGTTGACTACGGCGGCGCCGGGAAGCCTCCGGTTCTGTTGATTCACGGCGGCGCCGCGCATGCTCGCTGGTGGGATTTTGTCGCGCCGGCGCTGGTAAATTCCCATCACGTAATCGCGCTCGACCAGCGCGGTCATGGCGACAGCGAATGGACGCGGGAGTGGGGCTATGGCACGCGTCATTATGTAGCCGATCTGAATGCCGTTATCTCGGCCTGGGGCCTGGGCGCGCCAATCCTGGTGGGTCATTCGATGGGTGGGCATAACGTGATGTGCTACGCGGGACTGTATAGCGAAGCGCTCCGCGGCATGGTCGTGATCGATAGTCCGCCATCATATCCCGATCACGCGGTAGCGATGTTGCGTGAGCTGGCTGAAAAGCCGGCCCGCCGTTTTGATTCCCAGGCCGAGGCGATCGCCGGCTTCCGCACCATTCCAAGCGATACGGTTGCGACCCGCGAGGTGCTCGATCACGTTGCGGAGCATTCCTTCCGGCTGGCGAGCGACGGCAAGTGGGAATACAAGAGCGACCGCCGCACGATGATGCGTGAGCCGATGAAGGCCTGGGACGGTCTCGCGCGGATAAAATGTCCCGCGCTGTTTCTTAAGGCGGAAACCAGCGTCCTCAAAGATGGTCTCGCCGAGCGGATGGTCGCCGCGATGCCGCATGGGCGTCTCGAGGTCGTGCCCAGTTCGCATCATCATGTGCTGCTCGACAACCCGGTGGGCCTCGCCAGAGCCTTACGCATATTTCTTCACGAACTCGAATGACTGTGCGGACGACTCCGCCAGGCGATTTCGCATGAGCGTGCCATTGAGCAAGTTCGTCGAGGGCTGGCCGCGTTTGCACTACCTGGAATGGAATCCTGACGGTCGCGAGACCATCGTTTTGCTTCATGGCAGTACTGCAAACGCATGGTGGTGGAAACCGCTGGCGGGCGTGCTCGACGTCAACCAATTCCGGATTATCGCGCTCGACCAGCGGGGACATGGCGACAGCGAATGGGTACATCCGCCGGCCTACTCGCCCGATGACTACGCTAGTGACCTCGAGCGATTTATTCGCGATCTGGGACTCGCGCGTCCGATCATTGCCGGCCATAGCATGGGCGGGATTTCGGTATTGTCATTCGCGGCGCGATTCGGCGATGCTGCGCGGGCGGTGATCGCGATCGACGTCGCGGTGACATCGAGCCGCCAGCGCGATCGCTTTATGATCCGGCTCAAGTCGCTGCCGACAGTGTTTTATAGCGATCAGGCGACCGCGATCGCGCGTTTCCGGCTAATGCCCCACGAAGGGGTGATCGCTCCAGAGGTGATCGCGGAAATTGCCGGGCACAGTCTGAGGCGCACTATCGACGGCCGCTACACGTTCAAATTCGATCGTGCGAGTTTCTTTGGCGGCGATGGCCTCGACGTCCCCGCTGCAGTCGCGCGCATTCGCATCCCGACGCTGCTGATTCGAGCGGAAATGAGTCGCATCATGACGGCTGAAGCGAGCGCGAACGCGGTCGCGTCGAACCGGCTCGTGCGGATGGTCGAGATTCCGGCGGCGCATCATCACGTGCCGCTCGAGTGCCCGGAACTCCTCGCCCAGGCGATCACCGAATTTGTTGCCGGTGTCCCATGAACCGGATACTTGCAGGGTCGCCGGTCGCGAGTTATCTGAGCATCCGGTCCGGTTAGCACGCACGGCAAGGTCGAAACGTATAGGAGAATTAGCCATGGCTTCACCTGAGCCGACTGCAACAGATGCTGAAATCCTTGTTGCCGCACGCGCGATCCTGGAGGCGCGCTATCCGATTGCGCTGACGGGGGCGGGCATGTCGGTCGAAAGCGGCATCCCTCCGTTTCGCGGACCAGGAGGACTGTGGACCAAATACGGCGAGCCGCCGATGAACGGTTACCAGATTTTTCTCTCCGATCCGAAAAAGGCCTGGGAGGATCGAATCCGCCGCCAGAATGACGAGTTATGGGGACCTTTGAAGGTCGCCAAGCCGAATCCCGGGCATACCGCATTAGTCGAACTCGAAGCCGTGGGGGTGTTGCGGTTTCTGATTACGCAGAACGTTGACGACCTTCATCGCCAGGCGGGTCACTCCGGGCTCGCTGAGATCCACGGGAACTGGAAACTCATCCGCTGTATCGAATGCGGCGCGCGGTTTCATGCCGAAGAGATTTCGCTCGAAGTGCTGCCGCCGCGCTGTCCGAAGTGCGACGGACTGCTCAAGGGTGACACGGTCGCGTTCGGCGAACCGATTCCGCCGGACGTGCTGGCCCGTTGCGTCGAGCATGGGGCGCGCGCCGACCTGGTGATCGTCGCGGGCACCTCGGCCACCGTATATCCCGCGGCCGGATTCGCAATCGAGGTTAAGCAGCGCGGAGGTGTGCTGATCGAGTCGAATCTTTACGAGTCCGAGATCACCAGGATTTGCGATATCAGTTTGCGGGGCGCCACCGGCGCGGTGCTCCCACGCCTGGCCGCCACTATCGCCGATCTGCGGAAGGCCCGTCTGTCGTGAACCTCGACGTTGTACAATAGTTCTCTAATTGGTCGTCAGGTCGCGGGATGCATTGTATGGGGTTGCAGGGGAGCCGGTGCCGAGATTGCCGGTGGTGGCAATTGGGCGCCTGGAACGAAGCCAACCCGTTTGAGCAATACCATCTGACCAGTGTTGTCGAAGTCGGTCGGTCCGCTCCGTAAGACCGCTGCGTAACGCGCGCGTGTCGCCGGCCACATCAGTTTGGCGTCGTCCTCGGAAGCAACGATGTAAACAATCTGCGTGTCCGGCTTGGTCACGAATTGGATATTGCGGCCGCTGTAAAAGGCGAAGTCGTAGTCGAGACTGCCCCAGTATCCAACCGGATCCCCGTTCGCGATACGCATCGCTGCCGCGGCGAAGCCCTTGAGCGTGAGCGTGTTGGCCACGGCTGGTTCCACTACGAGATTGACCGCGAGCACGATCGCGAGGAACGCAATTGCCATGGCGCAGAAGACGTTTTCGATCCGCGGCCGCGCGCGCAGCAAATAGATTCCAAGCGCCAGAGCAATCAACGGTAGGATCGTGCAGAAGAATTCGCGTTGACGCGCCATGTCGCGAAGCGCAGCGGGCAATTGATCGAGCAAAATTCCGCATTGCATCAGAAGCCACAGGATTGCAGATGGCGCGTCGAAGAGCAGGGCGAGCCCGATGAATGCGCCGATCCCGGCTGCCGCAAAAAAAACGCCCGCGCCGCGCGCGAGCCATCGCAGCGGCCGCGCGATTCCCTCGCGATGCGAAATCGCGTCGCTCAAATACAGCGCCACCATCGTTGCCAGGGCCGGATAAAGCGCGAGCAAATACACTCCGCGCTTGCTCTGCGGCAGATTGTAGAAAATCAGCACGACGAGGAACCAGGTGATCAGATAGCCGAGGCGCGGATCGATGCGGCGCGGGTAACGCAGAGCCTGGATGGCCGCGATCAACGCGAGCGGAGTCCACGGCAGGAAACCCGCGAGCAGGGCGCCCTCCTCGTAGTAGAACGGATGCGCGTGACCGTGATTGACGCCGGCGTGCCCAATCAAGCGATAGATGTTTTCACTCAATAGTTGCTTATGGATGAAAGCCACACCGCCGCTTAGTATGGCCGCGATATACCATCCGCCGCCGATCACGCCCACGATGATCATGCCGCGGATGAGACTCAGCCTCCGGACGACGCTCCACCGCCGGGCCAAAAGGATCCACACCCCAGCCACGAGTGCCGGCAGCGCGGCGCCAACCGGTCCCTTGGTGAGAACGGCGAATGCAATCGCGAGATAGAGGAGGGTGGTGCGATTACTCAGTCCCTCCGCGATCGCGAGAAACTCAAAGAATGCGACCGTCATGAAGAACGTCAAGGTCATATCGACGCGCGAACCGGTGCCGGCTTGCAGATACTGAAATGCGGTGCCGAGCATGATTGCCGCGAACAGGGCGCCGCGCGCCTCGAACATTCTGCGCACGTAAAGGTAGGTGACGATCATCGCGGCGATCGCGAACGTCGCTGACGGCAGCCGTACAGTCCACGCGCTCACACCGCCGGCGATCAGTGACACGATTGCCGCGAGCCAGTGCATCAGCAGTGGCTTGGATGGAATTTCGACGCCGGCGCGCAGCGGCAGAATGATGCCTCCGCCGTGCACGATGTCAAATACGGTAACGGCCTCGCGCGGTTCGCCCTTCGTATATAGGGGCGCGCCGCCGAGGTTCACGATGAACAGCAGGATCCCAACGGCAAGGATTATTGGAATCGCCATCGGCGGCGACGAAAGTAATTCCAGGCGACGCGCGACTAACGACTCATGCGGATCGAACAAGGAACTCGACTGCGCGGGCGGCCTGTCGCCTTGCACAGGGATCTTGCCGCTGGCGTCGGCAGGCGGACTCGCAGGCGTGGCGCTTTCGAGGGCAGTCGGCGATGGTTCTGTGGCTGCTGTTTCAGTCAGAGGATTGGTGTTCATTTCAATCGGTTACGTCGCCGACTAAGATACCGGCGCGACCACGAAGATGCATCGCCCCCACGATTGATTTGCGATGTTGCTGCTCTCGCGACTTCCAGCGATGCCAATTACGATGCGATGAAAGCCGAAACTGATATCGCCTCGCACACCGCGCCGCGACGTCCGCGCGAGCATAGCGGTCGCGAATTCCGGATTGGTCTGATCAACGCGATCGCAACCACGATCATCGCAGCCGTGCAGCCCGTGCTTACGCGGTACGGTGCGAAGAATATCGATCCGATGCTCTTCTCGGCGGGTTCGATGACAGTCGCGGCTGCAATGCTTGCCGCGGTGATGTGGTGGCGCGGCGAGATCGGCGCGTTGATTTCGCGGCGATGGATTTCGCGGCTGGTCGCGCTCTCGATGGCCGGGTCAGTCGCTACCAGCCTGATGCTGATCTTCGGCTTGCGCAAAATCGACGCGATCGCCGGCGTAATCCTGCTGCAGAGCGAACCGCTATACTCACTGATGCTGGCGACCATCTTTCTCGGTGAACGGCCGTCGCGTCGCCAGTTGATTGCGACCGCGGTGATTCTGATGGGGATCGGATCGGTATTCGGGGCCGGCCGCGCATTTACTCCATTCTCCGCGGCTGCGTTGCTCTTCCTCACGCCCCTTTGCTGGCAGACCTCGCATGTGATCTCGCTCGGTGTGATGCCGCCGCTTTCCGAAATTTGCGTCACCGGCGCGCGCACCATTTTTGCGGCGATCGTCCTGACCTCGATCTTTCTCGCTAGTGATTTCCGGGCGGTGACTTCCCTGGCCGAACCGCGCACGCTCGTCGTGATCTTTGTCACCGGCGCATTTGTGTATGCGCTGGGTTCGTTGACCTGGTACGGCGCGATCAACCGGCTGTCGCTCGCCTGGACGACGGCGCTCACGATTCCTGGCGTGCCAATGCTCTCGTTTCTCTTCGCGATTATTTTCCTCGGAGAACATCCCAGCATCCGTGAGGTGGGCGGAATGCTGATCGCGGTCGCCGGAGTGCTTTTCCTCGTGCTCGGCGCGGACGCCGCCCGCAAACATGGCGACGCGGAGGCAGCGGAAGCGGTTCATCCACCGTTAACCTGAAACGGAGTGCTGATTCGCCGGCGTTTGACTATCTTGCGCGGGTGGTCTTTGATCGCGGCAACCGGCGCAGGCGATCGCGCTTGCGCCAATCAACAAGCGAGGAAAATGAAATGGCTCGAATGGTCAGACACGAAAAGAGCGGCCCCTACGAAGTTCCGGAAGGCACTGAACTGCCGGCGTGGATCTGCGGATGCGGGCTTTCCAAAAACAAGCCGTTTTGTGATGGCACACACAAGAAGACCAAGGACGAGGCGCCGAACGAAGTCTACGTGTACGACGATGCAGGCCGCGTCCAGGTGAAGAATCAGTACTAATCGCTGCATTTCGCGGAGCCCGGTTAGCAAGACAGATAAGGAATCAGTCCCGGCCCCTTCCCTTGATCAGGGAAGGGGCGCGGCCGGGATGCGATCAGCGCCGCATCAGATAGACCGCGATTACGAAGGCCGCGAGGATGACGCGATACCACGCGAATGGCTCGTAGGTCCGTGTGCGCACGAAGCGGATCAACGCCACAATCGCAATCAGGCCGAAGATCGCGGCGGTAACGAAGCCCGCGATGACATCGCCGGTGACCCCCTGGTGAAGCAGATGGCGTCCCTCAAAGAGACCAGCTCCCGCGATAATCGGCGTTGCCATTAGAAAGGAAAAGTTAGCGGCGTCGGCCCGTTCGAGCCGCAAGATGCGCGCAGCCGTGATGGTCGAACCGGACCGCGATACCCCTGGAAAGATCGCGAAGGCCTGGCTTAGTCCAATCAGGAGCGCGTCGCCGAAGGTAACTTCGCTGATCTTACGCGTCTGTGGCGCCGATCGATCCACCAGCCAAAGAATGATGCCAAGCGCCGCGAGGGCGACCGCGATCAGCAAGGGCGACCGAAAGGTGGTATCGGCCTGCTTCTCGAACAGGATGCCGATGATAGCGCCGGGGATCGAAGCGACCATCAGCATGATCAGGAGTCGACGGCGCTCGCGATCACCATTGAAGAGCGAAGCGCCCATCGAAACCCATTCGCGCCAGTAATAGACGAGCAGAGCGACCAACGTTCCGAGATGCAAAGCGACGTCGAAGACGAGGCCTGGATCGTTCCAGTTGAACAGCCAGGGGACGATTATCAAATGGGCGGAACTCGAAATAGGAAGAAATTCTGCCAGGCCCTGGACAGCACCAAGGACGATCGCTTCGAATCCGGAAGAGCTTGCCATGTGAATCCTTTACACAACCGTCTGATGTTGCTTGATTATGCAAGAATCTCCAAGCAACTCTTTAATTGGTTAATAGATGATTAGAATATCAAGGTGCGAGTGTTATTGCGCTTGGCAGAAGAGCGCAACGCTAATAGTATAGGCGATCGTGGCTTCGGTGGCTGTCAGGTGATCGAGGAGGCCCTTTTGCTCATGGCGCAAAGCCCCAGACGTAAAGTGGTTCCGCTCAGAGACGACAGTGCGATGGACGGACCGGTTCCCGCTCAGTTCGCGATTGAACTGCCCAAAGTCGAAGATCCGCGACGATTTCCGACCGTCTCGACGATGCCGCGCCTTCCCCTCGTGATTCCGGACGAGATTCTCGATTACTACGGATGGGTCTTTTGCCAAGGTGGTTTCCTGAATCTGCATATGACGTTCGAGCAATTCCTGGCCGTGGTTGCTGCCGTCAGTCCGTCGGGCCTGTGTCCCGAGTACGATGATTCCGGCGCGTTCTCGGCCAGCGAATAGCGTTGTTGGCGGCAAATCTGGGGCTAATGCGCAGTCGCCGCAACTCAGAAGGCGCCTTTCCACGAATTCATCGAGCGCTGTGCGACCTCTCTCCCCTTCATTTCTCTGCGTTGATTGAGCGAATAATATCGATGTCAAGGTGTGCCTCGCTTGAGCAGATTGTTAGGCACCCAAACGTTCTCGAAGGGGGTTACGTCTGTCGGCGAGGACAGTCCGTTGTCCTTTGCAATCTCCTGCCAATTATTGGGATCGCCGGTAGAACGCTTGGCGAGCGCCTTCAGATCCTCGTTGGGCAACAACGTGAAGTTAACCCCGCCCGTTGAGGGCGTGGTCGAGGGCGGTGGAGCTTTTGACGCCAGTTCATCGATTTCCTTGAAGAGTGCAAATCGATTGCTTGCCTTGTAGCTGTCGAGTTGTTCGTCCGGGATGCTTTCGGTACGTACGTTCACGATTATTTTGCTCTTGTGACTGCCCTCAGGGACAATCTGGATCTCGTAGCGATAACGGGGCGGCGGCCCTGCAATGAGCGCAAACGAACTGGTCGGCGTACCGATGTCGGCGTTGCGCCACAGCGTAATGATCGAATCGTCGGGTTGGCGTTCGAACAGGATCCCATCTCCGCGCAATGCGTCTTCCGTCAGCTCCTGTGCAGTGCTCGGCGGGTACGGTACTTCGTGCTCTTCGCCGAGAGCGGTATCGGCGGCGGTCCAATGCTCGGTTTGATGGCGGTAGCCCACATAACATCCGGCTAACGCGGAAAGTATGCAGACCATCGCGGCGAACACCCAGGAAAGAGCAGACTTCGGTGATAACCCCATCTGGCAATCAACAAAACATGCGACGATCCAACGCGCAAGCAGGCCTCCTCGAATGCAAGCCGAGCTTCCTCAAATGATCGCTCCGAGAGGCTAAAGTTGGCGCTCGGCTTGTGATACAAAGCATGGGCGGCCGCAAGACCGGCGTCCGCAGAAATCTGCCGCTTAACAGTTCGGCATGGTCGATCGTGCAACGGAAAGTCGCAGCAGGACCATGCGCCGGCGGGCGTGGAGAGTAATGGAGTTATGAGTGAAAGCGTTTCCTACGAACCTGCTCATGTCGTGGCGGTAATCGGAGCCGCGACATCGGGGTCTGAAATAGCGCGCATACTGGCTGAACGCGGGGCGATCGTTGTCGTATTCGAGCAGAACCCGCGGCCATATGGAAAGATCGAAGACGGTTTGCCGCGATGGCATGTGAAGCAGCGTCGCGACGAATACGAAGAGATCAACAAGCGCCTCGACCATCCGAAGATCCATTACGTGCCGCTGACCCGGATGGGGCGCGACATCGATTTTATCGAACTGCGCGAGGCCTGGGGCTTGAGCGCCGTGGTGTTGACCAACGGTGCGTGGCGGGACCGCTCATTCCCCGTCGATGGCGCCGACCAGTTCGTGGATCGCGGCCTGGTCTATCAGAATCCGCTGATTTACTGGTTCAATCACTATCCGGAAGCATCTTATGACGGCCCGCGCTACGAGCTGAGCCCCGGCACGACCGTGGTCGGTGGCGGCTTGGCCTCGATCGACGTGGTGAAGGTTCTCCAGATCGAGATGACGCTGAAGGCCTTGAAAGCACGCGGCATCGAAGAAGACATGCTCAAGCTCGAGCGTGAAGGACTCGATCCCGTGCTCAAGAATCACAATCTCAGCTACGCGGATCTCGGCGTCGCGCCGTGCCGTCTCTACTATCGCCGGCGAGTACTCGACATGCCGCTCTCGGATATCGCGCCGGACGCGACGCCCAAGCGCGCTGAAGCTATGCGCCAGGCTCGCGCCAAGATTCTCGACAAGGCGCAGCGCAAATTTCTTTTCGAATTCAACGATCTCAGCGTCCCGACGGGCCTGGTGGTCGAGGGCGATCGCATGGCCGGCGTGATCATGAGTCGCACCGAGGCGGCCGATGGGAAGGTCCGCACGATTCCGGATTCGGGACAGCCGGTGCGTGCACCGATGACCATCAGCTCGATCGGCAGCATCCCTGAGCCGATTCCGGGAATCCCGCAACGCGGCGAAGTCTATCAGTACGTCGATGCGGCGGTGGGCCTCCTGATGGAAGGGCCGACCGGTATTTACGCCGCCGGCAACGTGCTGACGGGCAAAGGAAATATCAAGGATTCGCTGGTCAGCGGCACTGAAATTGGTACACACGTCGCCGAACAATACCTCGGGCTCAGCGACTCCAAACACGGGGTGCCTTTAACCGACGCGATGCGCGAAAAGGCGCACCTCGAAGGTCTCCAGATGGCCGCCAGCATCGATTCGCGACCATTGGTCCCGGGTGCGAAAGTCACGGAAATCATGGCGCGAGTGCAAAAGCGCCAGGCGGAAGTGGGGTACGAAAGCGATTATCGCGGTTGGATCAAGAAGATTACGCCGGCAGACTTGCAATAGGGCCGATTTTGCTTTTCGACGCGTGCGCCGGTAGGCTTTTAGTATCGCCGGAGGAACCGAGTGGACGAATTGAAGCAAACCGACCCCGAGATTTATCAACTGATCAAGGATGAGGAACGCTACCAGATTGAGTCGATCCGCCTGATTCCATCCGAGAATTACGTCTCGCAAGCGGTCCTCGATGCGACCGGTTCCGTGCTGACCAACAAGTATTCCGAGGGCTATCCGCACAAGCGCTATTACCAGGGTCAGCGCTATATCGATGAGATCGAGACCCTCGCGATCGACCGCGCCAAGGCCCTTTTTGGCGCCGAACACGTTAATGTGCAGCCGTATTCCGGTTCGCCCGCGAACCTCGCGATTTACTTCGCCTTGCTCCAGCCCGGAGACACGTTGATGGGTCTGTCGTTGCCGCACGGCGGTCACCTGACGCATGGATGGAACGTCAGCATCACGGGATCGTTCTGGCGTCCGGTGCATTACGTTGTTGATCGTGAAACCCAGCGTATCGACTACGACGCAATTCGTGATCTCGCCCGCAAGGAGCTCCCGAAGATTATCGTCACCGGCGCGACCGCTTATCCGCGTCAGTTCGACTTCAAGATTTTCGCCGATATCGCGAAAGAAGTCGGCGCGTACCTGCTCGCCGATATCTCCCATATCTCGGGACTGATTGTCGCGGGAGCGCATCCCGATCCGATGCCTTACGCAGACGTCGTGATGACCACCACCCACAAGACCCTGCGCGGTCCGCGCGGCGCGATGATCATGTGCCGCAAGGAACTCGCGGAGAAGATCGACAAGGCGGTTTTCCCCGGACTGCAGGGCGGTCCGCATAATCATACGACGGCAGCGATCGCGGTTGCCCTGAAGGAAGCAGCGACGCCCGCCTTCAAGGAGTACGGTCATCAAATCGTGCGCAATGCCAAAGCGCTTGCCGCGGAGTTGATCTCGCGCGGCTTCAACCTGGTTTCGGGCGGCACCGACAATCACCTCGTTCTGATCGATCTTACCAACAAGAAAATCATCGGTAACAAAGCTGCGAAGGCGCTCGATCGCGCTGGAATTATCTGCAACTCGAATACGGTGCCCTACGATCCGCGCAAGCCGTTCAGTCCTAGTGGCATACGGATCGGGACGCCGGCGGTGACTTCGCGCGGCATGGGCGAGACCGAGATGAAGCAGGTCGGTGCGTGGATTGACGAGGTCGTCGCGCACGCCGACGACGAATCCGCGATCGTGCGCGTCAACGCCGAGGTGATCGAATTCTGCCGCCGCTTTCCGGCCCCGGGCTGCCGCCTGTCCTGATCACCTCGGCACACTGTTACTCGAGATCGCGATTTTCGCCGGTTCGTGCGCGCCTGATGTTTCCCTCAACATCGTCATCGACATCCGCGCCGGGGGCGTATTGGCCAAAAGCGCCGCAAGCCCGATTATGCCGACCACCATCAGCGCTTCTGCCCCGACTGTCCGCGTCAGCGTCGATCGCGCGGAGGGTTTGTCGAGGGCCGGTACTAGATAGAAGCGATTGTAGGCGCCAATTGCCAAGACCAGCGCGAACGCTTCAACTTTGATCGAGAGTACCCGCCCATAGGACGAGTAGAGCAGGTGATACAGGCTGTGCCCGAGACCTTCGTACGCGATATAGACTCCGCTCGCGATCAATATTGAGACTGACCACGCTGCCATGCGTGAGAGCATCTGCGCGGCTTCAATACTGAGGCGTTCGTCGGCGTTCGATCGCGCCCCCATCCAGTAACCGAAGAGCGATCCCGCCCAAGCGCCCGCCGCGAGTGCATGAACGAAGCGCAGAATCACCGCCGCCGTGCCGAAGTCAATCGCATGGCTCTTGAGACTCCCTTCGAGGAACAGCCCCGTACACAAGATCGCGAGCGCAATGGACCGAGTGGTCTCGCGTGCCGGCAGCCATGCGGCAAGTACCAGAGCGAAGGCTTCCGGCAATCGCCATTCCCAGGTGTGCCCCGACTGTGTCTTTGCGAGCACTTCGCCCATCAGTGGTACTGCCGCTCGCATGCTCACGCCCGCCATTCCAGCGACTTCATCGACGAACATCAGCGGCGACACCACTGCAACGATCAACGCAAGTATCCGCCACCATCGAGCAAGTATCCGCGCCAACGCATCTCCCGCGCGGTTACCGCCGCACCCATTGAGCATCAGGCAGAGCAGGGCGCTGCCGAAAATGAGCGCCTGCGCGAGGACCACCGGCCACGCCAGCAAAGCCGCGGGCCATTCGGGCGACATGTCCATCGCGGACATGTTCATGTCAGCACGCTGTTCACTGGGCCTTGACGGTGAAGGTGTAGGAGCCTTCGGTGTGATGCGTATCGATGCAGACCACGCGCCATTTGACGGTGTAATCGCCCGGAGTCAATGCTGCGACCGGCACCGATAGTTCGTATCCGTCGGCACTGACCTGCGGTGCGCCAGCGGCTTTGTCCTGACCGGTCGCATCCAGCACCTGCAGCGAGTCGAACAGGCTCTCGATGGGGGCATCGTACTTGATAGAGACCTGGGCCGGTGGCGCGGCCAGGGTCGCTCCGGCCGACGGATTCTCCTCTTCGGGGAACGAATGCGCCCGCGCCATTCCGGTCGAAATCACCAATGCCGCAATTATCGGAACCGCGATTGCGACTACGCTCCGCGCGTTCATTCGCCAAATCCTTTATTGATCGTCCAATTGCCAACTTTCGTGAAAATCGAATCGTAAAAGATATCCAGCAGTCCCAGCACCGCCGCGTGATTACCGGACACCGAAGCCTGGTTCAATGCGAATTGCGTTCCGATACTGAGTTCGAAATGGTAACTGACATAAGCGATCCCCGGTGTCGCCAGCAGGCTGGGGAACGTCTCTCCGGACGGTCCGGTAAGCAACTGGTCGTAGTTGATCTCGTTAAACAGATAGAGATTCCGCAAGGGCCACTTCAGCCCGATATCCTTGACGCTGTTGCTCAGGTACGGCAGCGAATACTCGATCGTGGCATCGGCGAACATGTCGTGACTGGTATGCCCACCGACGGCCGGCAAATAGCCGAAGTCACTCTGAATCCCGAACGGCCGCAGATATTTGATGCCTTTCCAATTGGGCAGATCGCCCATCCCCTTCTCCCAGAGAAAGACCGGCCCGACACTCGTATGATTCTGCTCTTCGACCGCTTGATTGCCGACCGGAACCTGAACTTGCAGGACGAACGAGATCAGAAACTCGTGTTCGAGCGAGTAGTATGGGGAAAACTTCGCAAACATATCCAGATCATCCCAACCGTCGCGGCTGGGACCGTCGAAGGTGGAAGCATGACTCCAATTGGTCCCCACACCCGCGCTAACCCTCGGCATGTGGTTGTCATCGAGGTAGAGCACCTTTTCAATCGACGACGAAATCGCATAGGTATTCGCGTCGCTGCTCCTCACCCACGAGGGTCCCAATATGTCCAGTTCGTTGGCGGGAGTCGGGTCCTGGGTAATGAGTGGTTCCAGGAATACATAGTCCCCGACTACGCCGTGGGCGAACGCTGCGCGCGAGAATAGTAAGACCGCGACAACTATCGTCAGGCCGCAAAGCCATCTCGTCATTAACCGTCTCTCCGGGCATCTCGTCGGATTCGATCCGGGAGATCACCGTCCAGTGCGTCACGACCCCGCGATAATCTCTCGGGGACGCCAACGCGCGTGCACCTATGTACGCTTAGAGAGGGATCTCAGATGAGAGACTTCGGCGGAGGCGGATCGGGTGCCCCGATGGAGCGCCCGGACGTTGCAGGAACAAAGTCGGGCATAACGCCGTCACCACCGATCGCGTGTCGTTCGAATGAGCACTTAGTCAGCATCGGCAAGGAACAGGAAACTGCTCCGATCGTGAACGATGGCAACGGGTGGCAGACATTAAGCATGAAGGCTGGTGCGGCCTCGTATGGCGTGATGACCGGACTGGCAGCGACCGGAAGGCTGCCGATCAACAATGCGATCGTCAGGATCTGCGCGATTAAAGGAGCATTTTCGCAACGCTTCAAAATAACTGACGCCCCTCTTCGAGAGCCGCTACCCTGACCTGGACTTTACCATCCTGCTCGGTGCCTTCCAGATGGACCGGCTGGCATGAGGCCAAGCCTTCGCGGACGGCATTGAGCTTGTAACGATTTCCGCACAGCCTGCAGATCAAAAAGCCATCGGAAACGGTAAATCCTTTATGATAGCGGTAACATTGCCGGCACGCGTCGAAAACTGTGCGGACCACGCCGTCGTCGCCCCGCGCCAGGACGAAGCGAATCAGATGTCCGGAGGGGTCGCGGTAACAGAAGAATTTTGCCGATCCGCGGCTTAGGTCGGCAGTGGAAACCGTAACGGCGTCAGTGCCCTCAACTATGGTGCAGCCCGGTGCGAACATCGGTCCGGCCGCCGCGGCTGCGCCAATTGCGAGCGCGACGCCAATTATAATCACGCTGAGTTTTGTCAGCTTCATCCGCTAAAATAATCGCAGGGCTCGCGATCGCTTGCAACGCCTCAAATTTGCGCCGGCCGAGCTTGACAGCACGAATCATGAAACGGGATAACCCGGCATGGCGACGACGAAAATCGAAAAGGTATTGAACTGGGGGGTCGCGTACACTCCCGAGATGGACAAGGGCGGCCAGCGTCCGCAACCCCGATGGGACACGTTGCGTGATCAGGTCCGCGAGGCCACCGAACTCGGTTACGATACCGCCGTCGCGGTCGAGACTCAGCACGATCCCTTTCTCGCACTGGCAGTTGCGGCGCAGGAGCCGTCGCCGATCGAGCTGAGTACCGGCATCGCGCTCGCCTTCACCAAGAGCCCCGTCGCAACCGCCTACGTCGCCTGGGATCTGCATACGATGAGCGGCGGGCGATTGGTGCTCGGGCTGGGCTCTCAAGTCAAAGGTCACATCGCGCGGCGCTTCGGGATGCCGTGGTCGAAGCCCGCGCAGCGCATGAAAGACTATGTCGGCGCGATGCGCGCGTGCTGGCATTCGTGGCAGACCGGCGATCCGCTCAACTTCAAGAGCGAACATTACAACCTCTCGCTGATGACGCCGAATTTCGCGCCGCCGCCGGTTCCTAATCCACACATCCCCGTGCTGATCGCGGCGGTTCAGGAGCGCATGCTGCAGGTCGCGGGCGAAGTCTGCGACGGCGTGCGCCTGCATGGCATCGTGACCCGCCGCTATCTCGACGAAATCGCCTTTCCGAATCTGCAAAAAGGGTTCGAGAAGTCGGGCCGTCCGCAATCGGCATGGAAGAATTTCGAAATCGGCGGCGGCGGATTTCTGTGCGTCGCACCCGACCAGGATTCGCTCGCGCGCGCCGTTGAGAAAATGAAGTCGACCATTGCTTTCTATGGTTCGACACGGTCCTACCGATCAAGCTTTGAGCTCGACGGATGGACTCGGCAGGCCGAGGAACTGCATCGCCTGTCGATCCAGCAAAAGTGGGACGAGATGGCGAAAGTTGTGACCGACGAGATGGTTCACGCCTTTGCTGCTGTCGGCACCTATGCGGACATTGCGGCGGTAATCAAAAAGCGCTTCGCTGGCATCAGCCGGGTCACGTTTGAAATCCCGCTGCACAACGACAAGGATCGCGGCGTACTGAAGGAGATCATCCAGGACCTTCATCGGCACTGATCGCGTCGCGACCGGACGGCAAGCCTTCCGGCCGCTCGCCCAGCAACGAATCTATTGCTGCTGGATCGATTGAATGTACGCGACGAGCGCGTCGATTCGCGTCTTCGCCCTGGCCTCGCTCTCGGGAGTAAACTCCTTGCCCTCCTGCTGAAAATTCACTCCCCAGAAAGGCATATCGAAACGCTTATGCGAGGGGATTGCCTTTCGCCCATCAACCATGTCAGCGACTTTCTGTGTCGGGAATACGCCGCCGTTCCTAAGCGTGATTTTGGTCAGGTCCGAAGGATGAATATCCGGCAGCACCTTGAGTTCGGGCCCGTTACCCTTGCCATTGTCGCCGTGGCACGGTGCGCAATGGTTCATGAAGTCCGCCTTGCCGCTGGTGGGAGTCTCTTCCCCGGCCGGATGGTAGACATCGGGCTCCTGAGCCAGGGCCAGCGTGGATCGCCACACGCCGATCGCGACGATTAACGCCAGTTCGCAGGCGACGATTGCCAGATTCCTGATTACGCTTCGCACGCCTCTCCTCCCCTAAATCGACGCCTGACGATTGAACGACCGTCGGATTATCCTCGCCGCATAGGATGACACGGATATCGGCGAACGCAATCGCGGGAGGGACCAGGACAAGCCATCCTGAATGAGCGACGATAGCGAGGACCGGGCGGCACGGTGTATGTTCCCCTTTATTCCGCCCGGGACGGCCCCTCGGTGGACTCGGAATCGTCGCGACGGCATATGTGACAACATGAGGTTGAGATGAAGCTTTCGCTGTTTTACCTGCCGACCTATGTACCTGAACTCAACGGATCGATGGTCCAGTTCTATAAGGACATGCTCGAAGAGATCGAGTTCGCCGATCAAAACGGCCTCGACGGGGTCTGGTTCGCCGAGCATCATTTCTTCGGTTACGGCGGAGCGACTCCTTCCGTACCGGTGCTCGCCGCGGCCGCCGCGCAACGTACGCAAAGAATCCGCATCGGATCGGGGGTCGCGCTAATTGTGCTCAACGATCCGGTGCGCGTCGCCGAGGAGTTCGCGATGCTGGATAACCTCAGCGGCGGGCGGCTCGACTTCGGCGTCGGACGAGCCTTTCAGCGCGTCGAGTACGACGCTTTCAGCGTGCCGATGGACGAGAGCCGCGCCCGCTTCAACGAAGCGCACGACATCATCCTCAAGGCGTGGTCTGATGAACCCGTCACGATTGCGGGCAAATTCCGCTCACTCAGGAACGTCAACGTCATTCCGAAGCCGGTGCAGCGACCGCATCCGCCGATCTACGTCGCGTGCATCATGACGCCCGATTCCTTCGAATTCACCGGCACTCACGGTTACAACCTGATGTATGTGCCGTACGTCGCGAAGCCTGAGGAGAGCGTCGCGCGCATCAGGACCTATCGCGAATGGCTGGCGAAAGCCGGTTATGATCCGGCGACGCGCGACGTGATGATGTGCGTCCATGCCTTCTGCGGCGAATCAGCGAACCATGCGCGCGACTATCCCCGTCCTTTCGTCAGGAATTACTTCCGGTTGGCAGCCGAGGCGAATCTCGTTGACGCTGAAAATGACCAGTACAAGGGCTACAGCGGCCTCGGCAAAGTGTTCGCACACATTCAGGACAACTACGACTTCATGTACCCGAACCAGGTCATTTTCGGGAACCCCGATCAGTTTCTGGAGCGCATCGCGCACTACGAAGCGATGGGTGCGACGCACGTTTCGCTGATCGTCAATTTCGGCGGGATGCCGCATGCGGAGATCCTGCACTCGCTCGAGCGGGTGGTTAAACACGTGCTACCGCACCTGCAACGCGAGCCGCAAACCGCCGCCGCCCGCTGAGGTCTCATGCCGGCGACTCCGGACAACTGGCTTCGGGTTACCAACCAGGCGACCAGGCCTCAAGCGATGCGGTCAGCGTTCCGGTGCGATTGCCCTTCGTTCCTCGTCTTCGCCGGTGCGCAATCCGGCGAGAACCTTGTCGGCTTCATGCTCGAGGATCGTCCCCTTGAAAAAGTTCGGGTTCATCCCGGCGTGCAGCTTGATTGGATTGACGTACACGAAGTCACGAAAGTCCTCTTCACTCATGAGGCCATCCTCGACGCCCTCGTAGGCCTCCACCGCGGCGTTGCGCAAATCGGTCAGGTCGTAATGGCCGAGGTCCGATCCGTAAACCGCGTTGAGCCGCGCACCTAGCGGGTTACGCTTCGCGTCGAAGGCGAGCGAGGTCATGCGGTCGTCGCCCTCGCAGCCGAAAAAGAAGTTCGGCACGAAGCGATTGTAAACGTCTTCACGCGTGGCGATCCCGCAATGGCGCCATTCGTCCCACTCCGCGGGATCCCCACCGCCCCCGCCTTCGAGTTCTGACGGAACCAGGTTGCCGTCGAGACGCCCGGCGGTAAATTTTCCACCGTATTCCCGGCAGAGCTTGCGATATAGCTCCGTGTCGAGGTTGGCCGGATTCACCTGCTCCATCATCGTGAGGCTGCGCTTATGCCACCGCTCGTACAGCGCGCAGTAAAGGTTTACCGCCCAGCCGACGCCGCCCTCCTTGAAGGCGAACTTCAGGGTGGGGAAGCGCCGCGTGACGCCGCCCAGGAAAAGCGCCTTGCAGATACCTTCCGCCGCCGCCGCGAAGTGTCCGATCTGATTGTAGATGAAGCTCGAAATCGAAATCCGCATGCCCCAGTTGAGGCCGAACGAATGAAACGTCGGCGCGATTCCCAACTCGACGCATTTCGCCCAGACCGGATCGTAATCGTACGCGCTATCGAGACAGAGGTTGTCCATCCAGGTCATGTAGCGCGCCATTTCGGGCGCCTGCCTCGCCAGTCCCGGAATCGGGCGGCGCACGAAGCCCGCCATCATCACGACCTTAAGGCCGAGTTTTGCGACGTGCTCCAGTTCCTCCATCGCTTCCTCCGGCGTATGCATCGGCACGCAGGCGGCCGGCGTGATGCGATCGGCGTACTCGCGGAAAATATCGGCGTGATAATTGTTGAACGCCCGGCACGTGACTCTACGCAATTCATCATCGCCGATATGCGACGCGAACAGGCCCTGGCTGGGATTCAGCACCGTAAAGTCGAGACCCATCTCATCAAGGCGGCTGTACAACAACTTCGGCAATGCCGCAGTCGCGCGATCGTAGGTGTTCTTTGTCGGATAGGGCCACCATACCGGGCGCGGCAAGCGGAACTCGCGCCGCTCCTCGGGCGTGGCGTGATTCCAGCGGAAGTAGAAAGCCGTATCGGGCGCGGTCTTGTAGCGCTCGAGGATCGCACTGCCGCCGGCATCGCGAATGTAGTCGAGCAGCGCCGGCTCGAACTCGACCACATGGCCATCCGAATCGATTATCGGATGATCGACGCGTTCACGTATTTCCGCAGACCGTGTTGCGATTGGCTTGCTAATGCTCATCTGGATGAACTCCGTTGCAGCCAACACTGTGCCGCCGCCATAAGTCCGACGCAATCGATCATCGGCTCGCGCGAGCGGCTTTCGATCCCTGTAGACTCGCCTCCGGCCGCTATGGGCGAAGTTCGTACAGCACTGCGAAATCGTCCTTGATCGGGAGCCGCGTGAAGCGTGAGAAGCCCGCCGTCGCCGCTAGTTCACGCGCCTTCGGCTCGCCCATCGCCGCACCAATTCCTGCACCGCCGTGAGCGAGCGAGGTCGTCATGCAATAGAGTGTGCTCACCGAATAAACCATTTTCCCCATCGGCTTGATGTTCTCGCCGACCTCGTTGGAGATGTTGATCTCTTGCACCAAGTAGGTGCCGTCCGGTTTCAGCGCGCCACGAATTCCGCTCATCAATCCGACCGGATCGATGGAGTCGTGCACCACGTCGAAGGTCGAGACGAAGTCGAAACCGCGCGCCGGAAGTCCGCTGCCGTTGGCGACTTCAAAGGTGGCGCGATCGCTGACGCCCGCAGCCTCGGCGTTACGCCGCGCGCGATCGATCGACTCGGCGTGGATGTCGAAACCGACCACCCGCGCTTTCGGGTAGGCTTGCGCGATCATGATTGCGGCGCGTCCACCGCCACAACCGACGTCCGCGGCGACACCGCCCGCGTTCAGCGCTTCGACCACCTGCGGCATCGCGGGAATCCATTTGCGCAGCAGTTTATGCTGATACCGCGTGCGCGAGTTGCGTTCGGCGGCCTCGAAGAACGATTGCGGATACTCCGCCTGCGTCACGCCTTTGCCGTCGCGAAATGCCTCCGCCACTTTCGGCGCGACACTCACCGCAGCCTGCGCCATCTGAAAATAGCTGCCGATGAAAAACGGCGAATCCTCGTCGGCCAGCGCGGCCGCATACTCCGGCGTGAGCAGGTAGGTATCGGCCGATGCGTCATATTCAACGTAATGCGCCGCCGCCATCGCGCCGAGCCACTCGCGCACATAGCGTGCGCTCAGGCCGCTCTTCGCCGCGAGACCATCGACCGTCAGCGGCCCGGCCCCGGCCATCGCCTTGAACAGTCCAACGCGATCGCCGATGAAGCAGAGCGCTCCATGCACCACCGAGGCGACATCGCCAATGACGGTCTGGGCGACCTGTTTGCATTTTTCGAGATCGATTTCAGTTGTGCCTTTCGCCATGCCCGATTCTCCCCGCTAGCACCGGCGCGATACGCCGATCGTAATAGTCATTCGTTTTCCCGCAAAGCACATTCCCGGTCATCCGACCATAGTCAGTCCGCCGCTGATACTGACTACTTGTCCGGTCGCATAATCGGCATCTGATGATGCGAAAAATGCGACCGCCCCCGCGAGGTCTTCAGGCTTGCCCAGCCGGCGCATCGGGATGCCCCGTTTCATCGCGTCGAGTACCTTCGGCTGACTCTCCATCACGCCTTGCAGCAGCGCGGTTTCCGTGGGACCGGGACAGACTACATTGACGTTGATACCGTTACGGGCGAGTTCGCGCGCGAGTGTTTTCGAGAACGCGATGATCGCGCCTTTGCATCCCGAATATACGGCCTCGCCCATCGAACCAACACGCCCCGCGTCCGACGCAATCGATACAATCTTGCCGTGGCCGCGCGCCTGCATCTTCGGCACGACCGCCTTGCAGCAATGAATCACGCCGCGAAAGTTGATCGCGATCACCCGGTCCCAGGTCTCGGGCGTGCTCTCGACGAAGGGTTCCAGCTTGTCCCAGCCCGCGTTGTTGACGAGGATGTCGATGGGTCCCAGCTCCCGCTCAACGCGCTCGGCCGCCGCCAGCGCACTCTCCAGGCTGGTCACGTCCAGCTTGACGGCATAGGCGTCGCCGCCGGCCGCCTTGATTTCGGTGGCAGTCTGGTTCGCGACTTCATCATTGATATCCGCGATAGCAACCCGTGCACCTTCGGCTGCCAGGCGCGTCGCGATGGCCCGTCCGATACCTTGTGCAGCGCCCGTTACTATCGCCACTTTGCTATTGAGCCGCGCGATTCCTGATGCCATCTCAGTGCTCCTTACACTTCATCAACTGGCTAATCGAATAGCTAATGCACTCGAAGCCGAATCTCAGCCGATGGTCCAGCCGCCATCCACGATGAACGGTGCTCCGGTCGCAAAGGAGGATTCGTCGCTGGCGAGAAACAGCGCCATCTTCGCGATTTCCTCCGGCTTGCCGATTCGTCCGAGCGTCGAGATACGGCTGATCGCGCGTTCCGACATGGTGCCGCCGCCCTGGATTCGCGAGACCATCGGTGTGTCGATTGCGCCGGGACAAATCGCGTTGACCCGAATGTTATGCCGCCCATTCTCGAGCGCGGCGACTTTCGTAATTGCGATCACGCCCGCCTTCGCCGCGCAATATGCCGACGAATTGCGCAAGCCGACCAGGCCCGCAATCGAAGCAGTATTGACGATCGTGCCGCCGCCGTTCTTGATCATGTGGGGAATCGTATATTTCATCCCGAGCCATACGCCGCGCAGATTGATCGCGATGACGCGGTCGAAGTCTTCGTCCGCCAGGTCCACGATTCGTTCGGCCTTACCCTCGATACCCGCGTTATTGTAAACGATATTCGGCACGCCAAGTTTTTCGATCGTCGCCGCCACCATCGCTTGCGCGTCCGCGCTTTTCGAAACGTCGGCTTTGAACGCGATCGCCTTGCCGCCCTCGGCCTCGATCAGCCGCACGGTTTCCTGAGCGCCTTTCTCGTCGATATCGATCGCCGCAATCGTTGCCCCTTCCTTCGCGAACAGCAGCGAGGCGACCCGCCCCATGCCTGAACCGGCGCCCGTAATCAGCGCGATTTTGTTGGCCAGCTTCATGCGCACATCTCCAAGTATCCAGGTTATTTGGGATCCGCGGATCCGCCGGTCACAATAGCGCATTCCCACGCGGCGGCGTTAGTCCGCTTCGTGCGAGGCACCCGACCGAAAATAACAGCCACGATCGTCACGATGGCGCTGGCGCGGCACCTCGTTGTATAGGTCAGCCAAAGCACGGCGGAGGTAAATGGACCAATGGACTACAGCGATTACGAATTCCTGAAGGTCGAAACGGTTGACCGGGTTGCAACCTTAACGCTCAACCGGCCCGACAGTCTCAATGCGATCACTAGCCGGATGCATCACGAGATCGAGCAGATCTGGATCGACCTGGCGGCCGACCGCGACGTCAACGTGATCCTGCTTACCGGCGCGGGACGGGCATTTTGCGCAGGTGGCGATGTCAAGGGGATGGCGGCTGGCGCCCTGGTGGGAGGCGGTCCCGGCGGCGATCGCTTCAACCGCGGCCCGATCACCGCGGCCAACGGACGCCGCATCGTTGAGAACATGCTCGATGTCGAACAGCCGATTATCGGTGCGATCAACGGCGACGCGATCGGACTCGGCGCCACGCTCGCGCTGCTATGCGACATCACGGTGGTCTCCGAGAAGGCGCGCTTTGCGGACACTCATGTGAAGGTCGGAGTGGTTGCCGGCGATGGCGGCGCGGTCATCTGGCCGCTGCTCATCGGACCGCATCGCGCGAAAGAGTTCTTGATGCGTGGAAATTTCATGACCGGTGCCGAAGCCGGGCGCATCGGCATGGTCAACTACGCAGTGCCGCCGGACCAGGTGATGACGCGGTCACGCGAATTGGCGCAGGAACTCGCGGACGGACCGACGTGGGCTATCCGCTGGAGCAAGCTGTCGGTCAACAAGTGGCTGAAGCAGCAAGCCAACCTGATCCTCGACGCGTCGCTGGCTTACGAGATGATGACCTTCAAGACCGAGGATCATAAGGAGGCGGTCAAGGCATTCGTGGAGAAGCGCAAGCCGAATTTCGTCAAGTCGTCCGGCGAGTAGCAATTGCTCGGCGAGTCCCCAGTGCGGCGGCGGGCGACGCAATGGCATCGTCCGCCTTCGCACTAGCGACGACTTCCGTCGCACTAGCAACAATTTCGACCAGCGTTTTTTCGGCTAATGCGTGCAGCAGCAGGGCCTGTGCGACGGCGGCCGATTCTCCCCAATGCGCAGTGGCGCAGCGCACGTCGCTTTCGGACGGCATTGTGCCGCCGAAATAAGCGATTCCAATTGCTTTGCAAACTCCAAGGTCTCCAGCCACGACGTGGGGACGTCCGAGCGTTCGCGCCAATATCCACTCGGCGCTCCAAAGGCCGATTCCGCGAATCGCCGTGAGGCGACTGATTATCTGTTCGCTAGTCAGTCGATCGAGAATATCTATAGTCAGCCTACCCGACGCGATCGCACGCGCGACATTGATAATGTATTCCGCCTTGCTATTCGTAAATTGAAGTGCGCGAATGTCGGCGATTTCGAGTGTGGCTATTTGCTCCGGGGCGAGACTATGGACGCGGCTGCCGTCGATGACATGCAAGCGGCCGAAAGTCTTGGCCAGCCGGCGCCGGCAGGTCGCGGCCCAGCGGAGATTAACCTGCTGCGTGCTGATACACCGAAGCAACGCGTTGAACAAATTGATCTGACGAACCGATCGAACTCCCGGATAAAGAGCATGTAGCGCGGCAATAACGGCGTCACGCTGCATCAACTCGGCAAAATGGGGCGTTGGCGCAATAAACATCCCGCGTACGATGCGTTCGATTTCATCGCGATGACAAACGTTCTGAACCCTCATATGCACGTCGAGAGCGTCGCCGGCGGATTCGAACGTGCACGCGAAAGCGGACGGTTCCTTATCAACGATGATGGAGCGCACGAAAGTGCGGCCGTCCCACCGGTCCAGCAGATCGTCGCCGGAACGGCGGAACATCTCGAGTGACGCCGCATAGTCAATTGGGCCGTCGAGTCGGACCCTGCCTTCGGCTGCGGACGCGGAAATGGAACTCGACCTCACGACGCGGCGACTCAGAGGTGTCGCTTATCCATCAGAGCGTTGGCTTCCTGATGACTCATCGTGTCGCCGCCAAATACGTCGAAACTGCCGCTGCACAACAACTCAACAGCAGCTTTGCGAGTTGCCGTCATCGCGAGCCGTGTCGGCCCCGACGCAGTACTCACTCGCGCAACTCCCAGGCGCTCCAGTTCCATGACCGGTGGCGCTCCGGGAAGACCCATTACGTTGAGGGGTCCATCGACGGCTTTGACCAGCCGGCCAATCGTGTCCGCGTCGAAATAACCCATCGTATATAGACAGTCGGCGCCCGCCGCGGAATAGGCATTAAGGCGGCTTATAGCATGATCGAAGCGCGCGGCTTTTTCCCCAATGCCCAGCAGATAAACGTCGGTGCGAGCGTTGATCACGATTGGCACGCCGGCGGCTTCGGATGCTCTGCGTGCGGCGCGGATCCGCTCGACAGCATCCGGAATCTCATAGAGCGTGCGCCCGGCACCATGAACGGTATCTTCGAGATTGATTCCGACGGCGCCTGCCTCGATCAGTAATCGAACGGTCTCCGCGATGCCGTCGGAGTCGCGTGCAAAGCCCGATTCCATGTCGGCGGTGACCGGCACGTCCACGCAATGTGCGATGCGGCTGACTGCCGCGATCATCTCGTCGCGCGGTACCAGTTCACCGTCGGGATAGCCGATCGAATACGAAACGCCTGCGCTGGTGGTCGCGATCGCCGTGAAGCCGGCCGCCTCGAAAATCCTCGCGCTCATCGCATCCCAGGCGTTGGGCAGCACCAGGATGCGGCTGCGATCATGCATGCGGCGAAACGCTTCGGCTCTCTGGCACTGCACTTCGAGGTCCATAAATCGATCCTCCCGCGATTGCTCGGCTGCTGCCGTCACTGTGATGATCGTAGGGTTCCCATGCAGCGCCGGCAACCTCAATGGAAATCGTGCGAGGGCGGGACGATGCCGCGCAGTCGCAATTCTCGAAAGCGGCGCCCGCGAACATGAATCACGCCTTGCTGTTTTTGCAACGGCCCCTCCACCATCAGCAGCGATGCGCGATGGAGCACTGTGCGATTCGCCTGAAACAGATCCGGAGTGACTATTACATTTGAGATTCCGGTTTCATCTTCGAGCGTGATAAAGAGGAAACCCTTCGCGGTGCCGGGCCGCTGACGCACGATCACCGACCCTGCGGCTCTCACCCATTTACCATCCTGCGCATTAGCCAGTTCCGCTGCACTGAGTATTCCGCGCGATCTCAGTCGTGTCCGCAGGTGCGCCATCAGATGAGGTCCCGCCGTCACCCCGGCGGTGGCGTAATCCGCGAGCGTCTCTTCGATCGGCCGCATCTTCGGCAGCGCCACGCGAGCGTCTTCCGTCACACCGTTTGCCGCATCGTTCTCCACGACCCATTCCTCAGTCGAAGGTGCGGCACCGGCGAGCAGGCTCGACGGATCGCGCTCGACCGCAGCCGCCTGCCAGAGTGCCTCCCGCCGTGTCAAGCCAAAGGCGGCGAATGCGCCCGCGTATGCAATCGCGTCAAGTTCGCGCTTGTTGGGTGCTGTGCGCGCAGTAAATTCCGCAATCGACGCAAACCGCCGCGCGAGTCGTTCGTGTTCGATCCGCAAGCCGGTTTCCTCCCGCAGGCCCGCCACATACTTGAGCCCCAGGCGGATCGAACGCCCCTCGACGGTGCATCTCCAATCGGATTGCGCGACGTCGATCGGCAGGATCTTCACGCGATGCCGTTCGGCGTCCTTCACCAGGGTCGCTGGATGATAAAAGCCGAGCGGATAGCAGTTGAGCATCGCGGCAAAAAATGACGCCGCATGATGGCATTTCAAATAAGCCGAAGCGTAGGCGATCAGCGCGAAGCTGGCCGCGTGCGATTCCGGAAATCCGTAGAGCGCGAACGACGTAATCGATCGCACGATGGAGTCGGCAACCGCACCGCCGATACCGTTGCGCTCCATTCCGTCGCGCAGCCGCCGTTCGATTTTCTCCATCCGCAAGATCGATCGCTTGAAGCCCATCGCGCGGCGCAATTCCTCCGCTTCCCCGCCGCTGAAGCCCGCGACTGTCATCGCCATCCGCAAGAGTTGCTCCTGGAACAGCGGCACGCCCAGTGTGCGTTTCAGGATCGGTTCGAGCGCGGGATGATCGTAGCGGACGGTCTCGCGCCCGTTGCGCCGATCGAGGTACGGATGAACCATGCGGCCGACGATCGGCCCCGGCCGGATGATTGCGACCTCCACCACTAAATCGTAAAAAGTGCGCGGCTTCATCCGCGGCAGCGTCGCCATCTGCGCGCGGCTCTCGACCTGGAACACGCCGATCGTATCCGCCGCTTGCAGCATCGAATAGACAGCGGGGTCGTCAGATGGCAGATGGGCGAGGTCAACCTCGACCCCATCATGCGCGCGCACTAGCGGGATCGCTTCTTCGAGCACCGCCAGCATCCCGAGCCCGAGCAAGTCGATCTTGATAATCCCGAGGTCCGCGCAATCTTCCTTGTCCCATTGCACGACGATCCGCCCGGGCATCGTGGCCGGCTCCAGCGGCACGATTTCATCGAGCGGTCCCGCGCCGATCACCATGCCGCCGCTATGCTGTCCAAGATGACGCGGCAGCCCCTCGAGCCGGCGTACCAGTTCCACCAGCATCCGCACCCGCGGCGCGCCGGGATCGACACCACCCTTGCGCAGCAGCGCCGCGAACTCGTCGTGCTGGTCGCGAAATTCGTAAACGTAATTCAGCCGCGCAAGGCGATCGACCTGGTCGGGCGGGAAGCCCAGCACCTTGCCGATTTCGCGCACCGCACTGCGCACCCGATACGTGATTACGTTGGCGGTCATCGCGGCGCCGCGTTCGCCATAGCGCCTATAGACGTACTGGATCACCTGCTCGCGCTGATCGCCGCTCGGCAGATCGATATCGATGTCGGGCCATTCACCGCGCTCCTCGGAAAGGAAGCGCTCGAACAGCAGCTCCATTCGCACTGCATCGACGGCCGTGATTCCCAGCGCGTAACAAACCGCCGAATTCGCCGCCGATCCACGACCCTGCGCCATGATCCGATGTTCCCGGCAGAACTGCACGATGTCCCAGACGATCAGGAAATAGCCGGCGAGTTTCAGCCTCGCGATTATTCCCAGCTCATGTTCCAGCTGCCGGCGTGTGCGATCATCGGGTGCCCTCCATCGTTCACGCGCACCCGCTTCCGTCAGCGCCCGGAGATAGCTGTCAGGCGTTTCACCAGGTGGCAGCGGATAATCGGGAAAACGATAGCCGAGATCGTGCAGCGTGAATTCGCAGCGATCGGCAATCGCGCGGGTCGCCGCCACCGCATGCGGCAGATCGCGGAACATAGCGGCCATCACCGCCGGCGGCTTCAGATGACGTTCGTGATTTACCCACAGCGCACGTCCCGCCTCTTCCAGCGTGGTGCCCAACCGGATGCAGGTCATCACGTCAAGCAGCGCGCGCTCCAGGTTATCGCCGGCACCCCAGGCCGGGCCCGGCCGCACCAGCCGATCCCCGCTACGATTGCCGTCGAGGCCAGTTGAGTCGGCCGGGACGCAGCTATGAAGCTCCGTGGGCGCAGCGACGGTGCGCGCACTGCCCGACGCGCCGCGCATGAAGCATACGTCGTTGGTCGCCACGATCGGCACGCGACAGGCCTCGGCCAGCGCGATTAACTTGCGGTTGAGCCGCTCTTCGTCCGGATCCAGATGGCGCTGCACGTCGATAAAGAGATTGCCCGCGCCAAAAATTCCGCCCAGCCGATCGCATAGGGCGCGCGGATCGTCGCCGCGTATCAGCTGGCGTGCGAGCGGACTGGTAGCGCCGCCGGCGAGACAGATCATTCCCGCACCAAAGCGTTCGAGATCCTCCTGTGTGATCCGGCTCTCGCCTTTGGCCGGATATTTCGGCACGCCGGCGGCACTGACGCGCCGCGGACGGAGCTTGGAGGCGGTGATCATGCGGCACAGATTGCGATAGCGTTCGCGATCTGGCACCAGCACGTAGAGCCGCGATGGCGTGGCGGAGTTGCCGTCGAGTCCGAAACTCGCGTCGTCAATCGCCAGCTCCGCGCCGACGATAGCCTTTACGCCCGCGTCCGTCGCCGCCTGGTAAAAACGCGGCGCGCCATAAAGTCCGTCGCGATCGCCAAGCGCGATCGCATCGTAGCCGAGTGCGCCTGCGCCTGCGGCCAGCTCTTCGGGTGCGCTCGCACCTTCGAGAAAACTGAACGCGCTGCGCGCCCTCAGCTCGACATATTTGGAACGGCTACTCACTAATCGTAAAGTCCATCGACGAACCATTTGCCCGAATAGAGATCGCAGTACACTCGATAGACTCCGCCATCGGCGAGCGCGAGGTCGTAGTAATCGCGCGCATAGGCGGCCGGTGCGGAGGCGCTCACGAATCCGTTCGCACCACGATCGTGTGCCTCGATACGTGCCGCATCGCCGTTGTCGTTCGCGGCGTCCGCCCACCATTCGCCCTGCCGCCGCCAGGGTCCCGCCGCCGAGACGACGCGCGCGCATACGCTTGCGCCGCGCACGAACTCCGGTGTCTCCCGCATGCACATGACTTCGACTTCCTCTGCTGGCCGCATCGTGCGCATCACGATGCGCGCGACGCCGTTAACCGCCGGAGCAGTCCGCGGCGCCGCCGCGGACTGCTCCGGCCTCGCCGCCGGCGGATCGAAGCGGCCGAGGCGTATCGCCTCAGGCCGCTTCGAATCCGCCGCCGCGATCCGCCCGACCCGCTCCGGACCGCAGAGCGCCGCGATCCGCGTGATCGCGGCA
>Ga0302324_100003542_pt1 | contig 35192 bp, 30 predicted proteins | sample Palsa_T0_1_FD_201949 | JGI IMG/M metagenome (GOLD analysis project Ga0302324, IMG submission 201949) | Peat permafrost microbial communities from Stordalen Mire near Abisko, Sweden - Palsa_T0_1 | ecosystem: Environmental > Terrestrial > Soil > Palsa > Peat permafrost | place: Sweden: Abisko...
TCACGCTCCGGTCATTCTTCGCGACGCAGTCTTTACGGGGGTCATGGAAGCAGTGTCCGTGGTGAAAGCGGTCCGAAAGACTCGAACTACAGCTCTTTCGCGCCATTCTAGACGAATGTGCGAGTTCTGGCGAAAGCTGCCTCTACGGGTTTGCTCCTATCCCTCGAACAAGCCTCGTGGCATCATCGATACCTAGCACGCGGCGCCGTCGGCCGTCGACGCCGAATAAAAGCGGGGGGACCAATGCATTCTCGACATTTCAGCGCAGCCATGCCGTTGGTATTGCTCGCCATGGCTGGCGCGGCCGGCGCGCAAGCCGCTAAACCGCCGCGCACGGCGTCCGCGTCAGTCGAAATCGCAGAAACAAAGCCGGAGCTGGCGGGGTTCTCGAGCGAGCGGCTGCAGAGACTTGACGAGGGGATGAAATCGATCGTCGACGGCAAACAGCTCGCCGGCATGGTCACGGTGCTCGCGCGCCACGGCAAGATCGTGGAGGAAAAAGCGTACGGCTACTCCGATCTCGCCAGCCAGAAGCCGATGCAAAAGGATTCCATCGTGCGGATCTATTCCATGACGAAGCCGATCACGGGCATCGCCATGATGATGCTGTACGAGGAAGGAAAGTGGAAACCCAGCGATCCGATCTCGCGCTACATCCCGGAATTTCGCGATCTGATGGTATTTTCCGGCGTCGATGCGGATGGCAAGCCGACTCTCGACAAGCCCGGCCACGCGCCGACCATGGGCGAATTGATGTCTCACAGCGCCGGCTTCACCTATGGCGTGTTCGGCGCCACGCCGGTGGACAAAATGTACCAAGAGGCGCAGTTGCTCAGTGCGCCATCGCTGAAGGACTTCATCGACCGGGTGTCGAAGTTGCCGCTGCTCTATCAGCCCGGGGAGCAGTGGGTGTACAGCGTGTCGGTCGACATTCAGGGATACCTGGTCGAGAAACTTTCCGGCAAGTCCTTCCCCGATTTTCTGCGGGAGCGAATTTTCACGCCGCTCGGCATGAAGGATACGGCCTTTTACGTGCCTGAGGATAAGCTCGGCCGGGTGGCGACCATCTACCAGGGCGGCACCGCCGGCCTCACCGCCATGCCGCGCGATCCGGATATCTCCAAGCCTCCCGCGTTGCCCTCCGGCGGGGGCGGACTGTACTCGACTGCGGGCGACTATCTGCGCTTCGCGCAAATGGTGTTAAACGGCGGTGAATTGAACGGGGTACGTCTGGTGGCGCCGAGCACGATCGAACTCATGCGTACCAATCATTTATCGGACGATGTGAAGAACGCCAATAAATTCGGCATCGGCTTGTATCGCATGCAGCCGGGTTTGGGCTTCGGCTACGACTTTGCGATTCTGGAAGATCCGCTCAAGCTCGGCAGCACGGCGGGCAAAGGGACATTTCTATGGGACGGCATCGCCGGTACGTGGTTCTGGATCGATCCCACGAACGATGTGATCTTCATCGGAATCATTCAGCGCCGGGCTGGCATGGGCGGACCGGATGTCGAAAACATGACGCGAGCGCTGACTTATCAAGCTCTGGTTGACCCCAAAAAGTGAACATCAATCTACATCGAGTAAGGTGGAAAGCATGAAGATTTACCTCGCCGCGGCGGCCGCCGGTGCCATGTTCGTCAGTACAGCGTGGGCAGCACCCTTGACTGCGCAGGATAATTTCGAGATTCAACAGCTTTACGCCCGATACAATATCGCAATCGATACCGGTGACGCCGAAGGCTGGGCCGCCACATTCACGCCTGACGGTGTCTTTAATTCGATGAGCGGGCACGATGCGTTGGTCAACTTCATCAAGGCGTGGCGCGAGAAAATGGGCGGCGCGACACGCAAACACTGGAACAATAATCTGCAAATTACCGGAGATTCAAAGGCAGCGAATGCCAGTGTTTATTTGATGCTGGTCGATTACAGCACCAAGCCGCCCAGCATTGTTGCAACCGCGACCTACACCGATAGCCTGATCAAGACCAAGGATGGCTGGCGATTCACGAAACGCACGACCAAAGGTGATGTAGCGCCCGCTGCTGCGCCATCGTCGGCTCCGGCTCCGCCTCCACCGCCCAAGTAGTCCGGCACGATTGGCGTCGGACCGCGCGAGAATGACGCCGAGAGTAAATCGCTGGATGATTGCGGGCTCGCTGACCGTTGCGCTGGCGGCGTGCGCAAATTCGTCGCAAGTGGTCACCGGCACACCGAGGGCGCCGATTTCGCCGGACCAGGTAAGGGTTTATACGCACGCGCCCGTCAGTTTCGAGGAAATTGCCATCCTTGGCGCGTCGCGCAAGAGCCTCAGGTCCGGCGGTGAACGGGCTATCGCAAAAATGATCGACAACTTCAAGACGAGGGCGGCTACATTGGGCGCAAACGGCGTCCTGCTCGAGGACTTCTCAGACGATCAAGGCCTATCAATGAGTACCGGCGCGAGCTCCGAATCCTACACCCACAATGGATCGATTGATCTCGCGGTCGGTTCTTCGGTCGGGATCGTTAAGAAAACGGCGAAGGGTAGGGCGATCTTCGTGCCGGTCAATTGAAATACAGGGACGTGTTCATCGTATAATAAACTTTAATAAGTATCACTAATCCAATGATTAATCTCGTATTGTACACGGCGGAGGGGTGCCGTCATTGCACAAGGCGGGGCCTGCCGCGGTTGGGCCCGGGGCCTCACCGGTGTCAGTGGTTCCGGCGCCCACACAGCTTGCCAAGCAGCAGGCGATAAGCAAACAAATTAGAAGCTTCATGCTGTGCACCCTTGGCGCTCGTCTGGCATACGGCGCGGGTCCCTCATGCCGGATGCGGATAGTATGCGCAGCAGGGCATCTCGAGTAAAAGGGCGGCAATACATCAACGGCCGTCGGTGAATTCCTACACCGAACTTCTGGTAGATGGGTAATGACAGTAACCGAGCGATGATAGTAACGGTGACACAGGCATTGCGAGCGCAAATGCCGATTATTCAGAATTTGATACAGCTGTACACCCACGATTTTTCTGAATTCTGGGCCGGTACATCGAAGGGTGATCTGCTTCCAGACGGAAGGTTTGCCGCATATCCGCTGGACGAATACTGGACGAGGCCGCGATGGTCGGCCGGATTCATTGTAAGCGATGGCATTCTCGCCGGATTCGTCCTGATCAACGATCGGGCGCACTCGGGCGAGCCGGTCGACCGCAACGTCGGCGAGTTTTTCGTGCTCAGAAAGCATCGCGGACACGGAGTCGGACGCCTTGCCGCAAGAGCGGTTTTCTCTCAGCATCCGGGTTCGTGGGAGGTGGCGGTGGCGCGTAAGAATGTTCGCGCACGCGAATTCTGGCGCAAAGCAATCTGCGGCACCGCTCATGCTACAGATGTCCTGGAACTCGACCTCGAGAACGACAAGTGGAACGGTCCGGTGTTTCGTTTCAACTGGGGCCCGGCGCGGGCCTGAAACTACCACCGGTCAAGCTTTGGCAGGCCGTCGTGTAGTTGATAGTAGTCGGATTTATTGCCGACAAAAATGTGCTTCTCGATGGAAAGGCCGGACGGCACGTCGAGCGTGCCGGCCGTAATGCTCATCGAATCGCTGCCGATGGGGTGCCAGAATAAGTTACTTCCGCATCTTTCGCAGAATCCGCGCTCGGCGGTTTCGGACGAACGAAACCACTTCAAGGTTTGCGACGCCGTAAATGCGACGTTGGCCCGCGGGGCACTGGTCATCGCCGCAAAGTGACCGCTGCTGCGACGGCATTGCTCACAGTGGCAGGCAATGATGGCGCGAAGCGGTCCGGTTATCTGATAGCGCACCCCTTTACACAGGCATCCGCCGAGATGAATCTCCGCACTCGCCATTGCACGCCTCGTGAATCTCTGCGCCGCCGCACGTCGGCGGATGACGGTACGCGTCTTCATCGAAAAACTCCACCCGACGCCTATTCGACACGGCGGCGCTAAGCAGCCAAACTGACCTCGGCAGCGGAACCTTCGGAACGACTGGGGAGTGGCAATGGGAAAAGCAGGTGCAGGGCAAACAGCCCTCGTGACGGGCGCGTCGATGGGGATCGGCGTCGATCTGGCGGAATGTTTTGCGAGGGACGGCTATGACCTCATTCTCGCCGCGCGCAGCGAGGGCGCGCTTCGCGATGTAGCCGGTCGGCTGTCCGCGAGTTTCGGAGTGAAGGCAGCGGTGCTCCCGGTCGATTTGCAGCAGAAAGGAGGCGGCACACGGCTTGCGGAGGCCGTCAAGGCAGCAGGACTCGACGTCGATGTGCTCGTCAATAATGCTGGCTTCGGAAAGGCCGGCGCCTTTTCGGGCTCTGACAGCGCGACGCAACTCGGAATGATTGACCTTAATGTCCGAGCGCTGGTGGAGTTGACGCACATATACTGGCCGAACATGCTGGCGCGACAGCGAGGCGGCGTTTTGAACGTGGCATCGATGGCCGCCTTTGTTCCGGGGCCCCTGATGGCAGTTTACTATGCATCCAAGGCGTTCGTGCTGTCATTCTCCGAAGCGCTTTGGGAAGAATCACGCGGAACCGGCCTGCACGTGAGCTGCCTGTGCCCCGGCGCCACCAGGAGCAAATTTCGCGAGCGGGCGGGAACGGGGGCAACCCGATTTGGCCAGACTGCTGAAGTAATGCCCTCCATGCCCGTGGCGCAGGCGGGCTATGCGGGATTCCTCAAGAATCAAAGAATTGTGATTACCGGCAAGGGCAACCGCCGAACAGTCCGTATGGTACCGTTTCTTCCACGCACGATGGTCTTGAAGATGGTGCGCAATATTCAGAGCCCGGCCTCTGCCGGGCATTGATCTTGTACGATCCGTGGGCGGCACATCACGTCAGTGGCCGCGGTGAAGAGCGGATGTTCTGTCAAATGTGATTGTGCAGCGTTTGCGGATAGCGGTTAATGGGCCTGCGCAGTCGGGAATTCCCACAGGCGACATAGCGGGCTAGGATGATGATTCCACTAAGAAAAATCGTTGAGACGCCGGAGGGGAGGCGATGAACATTTCGACTGAGCCAATTGGAAGCATCCCTCGTCCGCTATCCCTCATTGAAGCGGTCAATGCATGCGGCGACGGCACAGATCCCAGTCTCGACGGCCTCTACGAAGAGGCAACGCGGGATACGATCGAGCAATTCGAGGCCACCGGCTCACCTGTAATCACGGATGGCGAGCAGCGGAAGTATCACAATTTCTGGACGTACAGTGTCCATGGACTGAAGAACACGAGCCCGGATGGATTTAAAATTCCGTTCGCCGCTGGCCATACACGGCGCATGCTGCGTCTGACCGCCGAGCCATTTCGTTACAAGCGCTATGCGGATCAGTATCTTGATCTCGCGCTTCGATACGCGCACGTTCCGCTGAAGCAAGCAGTTATTTCACCCTCGGCGCTGAGTCTGATGTATCCGCCTGAAAGGATTTCCGGCTATCCGCGTGAGCAGTTCATTGACGACTTGTTGCGCGAGCACGAGACCGAAGTGCGCCGCTGTTTGCAAAAGGGCGCACACAAGGTGCAGATCGACTTCACCGAGGGACGATTTGCCCTCAAGGTCGATCCGTCCGGCAATCTCCTCAGCACCTTCATCGATTTGAACAATCTCGCACTGTCCCGATTTTCCGCCGCGGATCGAGAACGCATCGGCGTGCATACCTGTCCGGGAGGAGATCGTGATTCAACGCACAGCGCAGATGTCGATTACGCGGAACTGCTTCCGAGCCTGTTTCAGCTGAACGTAGGTAATCTATATGTGGCACTTGCCGGAGAGAAGGACCGGTCGAGTGTGCTCAAGATGATCAAGCGCTGCCTACGGCCCGATCAGAAGGTCTTCGTAGGCGTTGTCGCGCCAATCAATCCTCACATCGAAACGCCCGAAGAAGTTCGCGATCGCGTTCTCGAGGCCGCCGAATACATTCCTGTCGAGCAGTTAGGAACAACCGACGACTGTGGGTTCTCTCCGTTTTGTGACGACACATCCACCACCCGTGAGACAGCGTTCGCCAAGATCCGCGCGCGCGTCGTAGGCACCGCCCTGGCAGCCGAGACCTTGGGCATACGCTGATGGATTCGGATGATCAGGAAGAGGAGCGACTAGGCGCTGCAGCCCTGAAGAATGCCGAAAGCATCCGCATTGCGCGCCTACGCGCGGAGCGGGAGCTTCTCAGCGCGAAGGAAGCTCTGGAGCAAAAGACCGAGGAACTGCAACAACAGCGTGAATGGTTCGAAGTCACTCTGGCGAGCATCGGGGATGCGGTCATCACGACGGACATCAACGCCAAGATCACCTATCTGAACCCTGTCGCCGAATCGATGACGGGATGGAGTTCCACACAGGCCACGGGCGAGCCGCTGGAGCGGGTCTTTCGGATCGTCAATGAATACACGCAGCAGACGCTCGAAAATCCAGTCGGCAAAGTCCTTCAGACTGGAAAGGTTGTTGGCCTCGCCAACCACACGTCCCTGATCGACAAGAGCGGCCGCGTCATTCCGATTGAGGACAGCGCGGCGCCAATTCGCGATACGAACGGAAAGATCGCGGGCGCCGTGATGGTTTTCCATGACGTGAGTGACCGCCGTAGGGCTGAGGAAGCTTTACGCGCCAGCCAAGTCCGCCTGCGAGCGACCTTCGACCAAGCCGCGGTCGGCATCGTCGTCGCGGACTTGAATAGTCAATTTCTGGAAGCGAACAGCAGGTTTTGCGAGCTCCTCGGGTACTCCTCTGACGAACTGCGGGGACTGACGTTTCGCGAAGTTACCCACCCCGACGATCCGCCCAACGCGCAGACACATTCTCAAGCCTTGCTCACCGGTCAGATTCCGCACGCCGCCTTCGAGAAGCGCTATATCCACAAGGATGGTTCCACGATTTGGGGCCGCACGACACTGACGCTGCTGAGTGACCCGAGCACTCAGGTCCAGCGATTCGTCGGCACGATTGAGGACATCACCGATCGCAAGAGGACCGAGCAGGCGCTGGATGTTGCCAGCGCGCAAGCCCACAAGGTTCAAAGCAACCTCGCCGCCATAGTCGAGTCGTCGGATGACGCGATCATCAGCAAGACTCTCGACGGTGTAATCTCTACATGGAACCAGGCCGCCGAGCGGATATTCGGTTATTCCGCTGAGGAGGTTGTCGGCAAACCGATCACGGTATTGATTCCGCCGACCCACCTCGACGAAGAGCCGGTCATCCTTCAGAAGCTCAGGCGAGGCGAGCGCATCGACCACTACGAGACAGTGCGCAAAACAAAGGATGGCATCCTTATCAACGTGTCCCTGACGGTTTCTCCCATCAAAGATGCGAACGGATCAATTGTCGGTGCCTCCAAAATCGCCAGAGACATCACACAGCGCAAGAGAGCGGAAGATGTGTTGCGCCAGGAGATCGCCATCCGCGAGCGCGCGGAGGCTGCGCTTCGCGAGGCCGATCGGCGCAAGGATGAATTCCTTGCGACCCTTGCCCATGAGCTGCGCAATCCACTCGCCCCTATCCGTCAAGCTGCGCTCATCTTCAAGGCTCCGACGGCCACAGAGGCGCAAAAGCGATGGGGCAGCGATGTGATCATCCGGCAGGTGCAGCACATGTCGCTGCTGCTGGAAGACCTGCTGGACATTTCGCGCATCACGCGCGGCACGCTGCAACTGCGCATTGAAATGGTCGATCTCGCCGAAATCGTTCAGGCCGCAGTAGAGGCAGCGCGTCCCATGATTGACGCGAAACGCCACGACTTCCGCGTCGAACTGTCTTCAGAGCCCGTGCGCTTTGTTGCCGACCCTTTGCGCCTGGCTCAGGTTCTATCGAACCTGCTGACGAACGCAGCGAAGTACACGGATCCAGAAGGCGAACTCCGGCTGCGCGCCTCATGTAGCGGTGAAATGGTCTCGATCAGCGTTGTGGACAACGGAATCGGCCTTCCGGCCGATGCGCTCACCAGCGTATTCGAAATGTTTTCGCAGGTGGCATCGAGCCGGGATCATTCTGAAGGGGGGCTTGGAATCGGGCTATCGCTGACCAAAGGACTAGTCGAGCTTCATGGGGGCGAGATCGAGGCGAGGAGCGCAGGCGTTGGACACGGGAGCGAATTCATCGTCCGCTTGCCGCTGCGAAAGGCCAGCGTCCCACGCCAGAAGCCAGTGATTGAATCAAACTCTGCACCGTCGGTGAGTCGACGCGTACTCATTGCCGACGACAACCGCGACGCTGGAGAAAGTCTCGCTGCGCTTCTGCGCATGGACGGCCATGAGGTAACAGTCGTTCACAATGGACAAGAAGCGCTCAGCGCTTTTTCCGCCGTCCAGCCGGAGGTTGCCCTCTTGGATATCGGAATGCCGGGGTTAAACGGCTACGAGGTCGCCCGCCGAGTCCGTCAGGGTTCTCTGGGGAGAGCCGTGACGCTCATCGCTGTCACAGGTTGGGGCCAGGATCGGGACAAGGCCCAATCGCTGGCAGCGGGCTTCAATCACCACTTCACGAAGCCGGTTGAGACAGATCGCCTGCTTGAAATGCTCCGATCGGAAGAACTGTGCAATTAATGCCGCCAAACTAGGTGTTAAGGCTCATCGGCCGCAACCCGCCCGGAGGCAGGCCAAACAGCCTCCTTACAACGATCAGAAAGGCGCCATATGGACGCCCCAAGACGAGCATCATGACCGTAGCTCCCAGAACTCCGCGCCATAAACCACGCCCCGCAGCGCCACTTACCGCAATGATCGCGGCATAGATCGGGACTTGGAAGCTCACAAGCGCAACGCTATCCCAAAGAAGCTGCGATAGCCGGTTGGTGGATTGCGCGTGCCGCATGACATAGTCCCGCCACACGCCGTACGGACGCCCAACAGGAACCATTAAAGCCGCGCCTAACAGTCGCGCATGGAGAACTTGATCCCAGCTCATCCCCGCGATAAACCGCTCGTTGATAACGCCTGTCGTGGTAAAGAACAGTATCAAAGCCGTCGTGTCCGCAATAAAGGCGCGTCGACGATCAGGCTTCTCAGTATAGAGGATGCGCATATTTGCTTCGAAATGGCCTAAAAGAGGAAATTTCTATCCGGTGCAATGGGGTACCCTTTAGGGGTGACCTCAAGAAAAGGGCATTACGCAGGCTAAGACTGCGACTGCATATGCGGTCACCTCAATAAAGGGAAAAAATAGCACGCCAAGCCTCGAAAGACGATGTGGTGGCCCGTCGATGGGGCCGGAATCGGCCCTTGAGCATCCAGACTGCCATACCCTATATGGTGGTTCTCGCTTAAGCTAGGATTGCAAGGGAGTTGACCATGGAATCGTCAACGGCATTTGGACCCAAGCTGGAGAGCCTTGCGCGCGAGGCGCCAACGGCGCCCGCGGTCACGTGCGCGGACGCCACGTTATCGCGCCAGCAACTCGAAGCTCGTACCAATCAACTGGCGCGTGCTTTCCTAGCCCGCGGCGCCAAGCCGGACACGTGCGTCACGATCGCGCTGCCGAACAGCATTGCCTACATCGAAGCGATGATCGCCGCTTGGAAAATCGGTGCGATTCCCCAGCCCCTGTCGGCAAGACTTCCACCGGTGGAACTGGAAGCGATCGTGGAACTTGCGGCTCCCTCGTTGCTCGTGACTGAGAAGAGTAACTTCGAGCCGCTCGAGCGTTGGTCAGCCGATCCGCTGCCAGTGGCGATTGCAAAGTCGTTCAAGGCCCCCGCATCAGGGGGAAGCACGGGGAGGCCGAAAATAATTCTCTCGATGACGCCGGCGACTGTCGAACTGGTGTCGGGTTTTGCGGGCGCGACGGGCGTGCCGGAGAACGGAACGCAACTCATCACCGGGCCGCTTTACCACAATGGGCCTTTCACGTCGGCGGCCGTCGGGATATTGAGAGGCAATCACGTCGTGATCATGCCGCGCTTCGACGCGCGGCAGGCGCTCGAGCTCGCGGCCACGCATCGTGTGAATTGGATTTACCTGGTGCCGACCATGATGCATCGGATCTGGCGTCTGGATCCGGAGGTGCGTCTGTCGTTCGACTTGAGCGCTCTCGCAACGGTGTTTCACCTCGCTGCGCCCTGCGCGGAGTGGCTCAAGCGCGCATGGATTGATTGGCTCGGCGCCGATCGGATCCTTGAACTCTATGGAGGCACCGAAAACCAAGCTCTGACACTGATCACCGGGCGAGAATGGCTGGAGAGGCCAGGATCGGTGGGCCGCCCGATTCTGGGTGAGATCATGATTCGAGACTCTAACGGCGAGCCCGTTCAGCCAGGAACGGTCGGTGAGGTGTGGATGCGTCGCGGCGCACAGGCCGCTCCTGTCTATCAATATATCGGCGCGAAGGCGAAGGCCGTGGGTGCCGCCGACGGCGGCGCACCGTGGGAATCCTTGGGCGATATGGGCTGCATTGACGATGCGGGCTATCTCTTCCTCAGCGATCGGCAAGCCGACATGATTCTCGTCGGCGGTGCGAACGTGTATCCCGCCGAGGTCGAGGCGGCGATCGATGAGTTTCCCGAGGTGCAGTCCTCCTGCGTCGTAGGTCTTCCGGACGAGGAGTACGGCAACACCATTCACGCGATCGTTCAGGCAAAGTCCATCTCCATCGACGCGCTGCGAGACCATTTGGCGCAGCGGCTGGTCGCCTACAAGCGGCCGAGGACCTTTGAATTGGTGAGCGAGCCGCTGCGCGGCGACGATGGAAAAGTGCGCCGCTCCGCACTGCGCGCGGCGCGCCTCGGCTAGTACTTCGACGCCTGCTCATCGTCTGCCTGAGGTGAACGCGGCGCAGCGGGCAGCAGGCTTCGTGGCTATACGGCGCTCGGCAGTTCAATGCCCGGGCGGAAGGTTTTTGTAAAGCGCAGCCCGCCGCAGACGGCAGTACCCAGAAGTCCGAGGCCGGCGAGCGCGTAGAAGCCAGCCGCATCGCCGCCGCCGAGCGTCCTGAAGAAGCCGATGATGCTAGGTCCGAAAAACCCGCCACACGAACCCACGGCGTTGATAAGAGCGATACCTGCGACCGCCGAAGGTCCATGGAGGAAGCGGGTCGGCAAGCACCAGAACGACGGCAGGAAGAAAGCGGCCGCTGGAGGGATCGGCACGAGCGCGAGCACGCGCAGCGGCGAATGCGCGAGTAGCCCTAAGGCTACGCAGCCCCCCGCGGCCAGCAGGAGAGCGAGTGCCGCGGTCCGGCAACGCTCACCCGACCGATCTGACAGGCATACCGCCGAGCGGATAGGCAGCCGCGGCGACTAGCGCGATGGCGCCCGTGACCATTCCTGTTTGGGCATAACTGGTGTGAAGCGACTCGCGCACGATGGTCGGAGCCCAGAGGGCGTACGCCAGACCGAGCGCGTAAATCGCAAATTGCGGCAGGGCGAGCAGCCAGACCCGCGGGTTGCCGAGCGCACGCAGTGGCGAGATCTGCGCGGCGGCATTCCGCCGGTGCTCATTCCCCATGCGCTCGGCGAGCCACGCGCGTTGCCCGGCCGACAGCCAACCGGCATCGGTGGGACGCTCCGTGAGATAGACAAGTGCAAGCGCGCCAAGGACCACCGACGGAAGTCCCTCGACCAGGAAGACCCACTGCCAACCGGCGAGGCCGAGGACTCCACCAAGCCCGAGCAGCGCCCCGCCGAGTGGGCCGCCGACGACGCCGGCGAACGGCGCCGCGGCGAGAAAGAACGACAGCGCACGCCCGCGGTGATTGTCTGGGAACCACCGTCCCAGATAATAGATGACGCCGGGGTAGAGCCCCGCCTCGGCGACGCCGAGCAACAGTCGCGCGGAGTAGAACTGAATCGGCGTGCGCACGAACATCGTAGCGCACGCCAACAGGCCCCAGCTGATCGCGATACGCGCGAGCCAGCGGCGGGCGCCGACGCGGGCGAGAATCAGATTGCTGGGTACTTCGCAGAGCGCGTAGCTGAGGAAGAAGATTCCGGCGCCGAAACCAAATACCGCGGAGCTAAACTTCAGGTCGCCGTTCATCTGCAGCGCGGCGATGCCGACGTTGACCCGGTCAAGGAATGCCATCAGATACAGACCGAACAGCAAGGGGAGCAGGCGCAGGCTTACGCGCTTTAGCGTGGCGGACTCTTCGTCGCGGCTCAGCATTCGCACCCCCGGCGGCGCGTCGAGCACGACCGCCCGTCCAACGATAGCACCCGCCGCGGAGGGCTTCTAGTTCAGTCGTCGTCGGCTGGTTTTGTTGTGTTGTGTTGCGTCACGAGCTCCTGCGGCCGTGTCAGAACTGCACTGATCCTCTGAGACCTATGGTGCGCGGACGGAAAGTCGTGGCGTAGATCAATGTATCATCGCTGGAATTGTTCCGGCGGAAGAGTGTCGGCTGCGAATCCAGGAGGTTATTGACATAGATTCCTACATCGACGCGTGACCACTTGATGCCCATACGTACATTGAGCAAGTACGTGGCGGGATTGGCGAGCCGGTCCGGCGCGTACGCAACATCGTCGGGATGGTCGGAATAGAACGGGCCCGGATTGTGACTGTGAATTTCTTCGTCTGCCCGCGCATAGCCGATAAGTCCGCCTCCGAGCGGACGGGCATAGTCGATCGAGGCTCTGGCATCCCACGGGGATGGCACCAACGGCAGCGTCCCAATCACGTCGCCCCTGGCGACGATGAGAACACTTCCGACGCTAACGGTCTGTGTGTACCGGGCGTCTTCGTAGGCGATGGAGAGATCCGCTTTCAGGTATTCCGTCATCAAGGCCTGCGCTTGCAATTCAAATCCACGACTCATCGCCCCGCCCACATTTGCTGTGTACGCGCACTCCTGCGGAGTGGGCGTGACCAGAAAGAGTTGAGTATCGCGCCAGCGAGCGTAGAACAAGCTCGTATCGAGCTGCAGGCGTCCGCTGAAGAGCAGGCTTTTTGCGCCCAGTTCATAGCTCCACAAGGAGTCCGAGCTGTAAGGCCCAGCCTCGGGTGCGCCGCAGGCAGACGATAAGGGTGCGTTTAAGCCACCGGGTCGGTAGCCCTTTGCGATCGATGCATACAGGAGCTGCTCTCCATCCGGCCGGTATTCTAGGCCGAACCGCGGCGCTACCGCAGTGTCCTGACTTGCCGCTGCAAATGCTGTGGGCACACCGGCATTCGAAGGGCCGCTGGCCTCGAAGTTGCCGTCGTGTTCGTAGTGCGCCACGCGTAATCCCGCCGTCGCCGTGTACTGTTGCGCAAACTTCAACGCGACCTGCCCGAAAGCCGCTAGCTGAGTTTCGCGGCCGCCGACACCATTGTTGCCGTCCACTATCGCACCCACGGTTGGATCACGGGCCACGGTATCGTCGGTTTCACGATGATGCTCGTAGGAATAGAAAGCGCCCGCCAACCAGGTAAGGCGCGAGTTCGAAACGGCGGAGCTCAGGCGCACCTCCTCTGAAAAGCTGGTCTCGGACAGATTGTGTTCTATCGGTATGGCGTCGCCGTAATCAAGCGGATACTCCGGGCCCATTGGGTTGTTCCAAATCTCGATGTTAGTGAAATCCTCCAGCTCGGATGTCGTGCGATGAAAATAAGCGGTGAGGGCGGTGAGCTCCGTCGACGCGAAAGCCGCCGTGAGTTTGAGCGACGCCAACGCGAACTCATCATCACCCGGCTGCTGCAGCAACTTGCCATTCTTCAGGATCCCCGCCCCCGGGTCGGACAGATACGTGTAGAAGGAGGAGGTATCGTGCACGCTCTCCGACTGGTACGTCAGCGACGGTGCGATGCGCAGAGTATCGCTGGGCGCGAAGAGCAAGGCACCGCGAAAAACTTCGCTGACCGACCGATTCGCGTTCGCGTCAATCGTGGCGCCCGTGAAGGGGTCGACGCGATCGATGAAGCCGCCGTCCGCTCGGCGCCAAGCTGTAACACGGGCGCCGACACTGCCTGGGACGAGCGGTCCACCCAGTGCGGCCCCTGACTCGTAACTCATTCCCCCACGCTCTGTTTCGGCCACCTCCGCGGACGCCACGCCGGAAGACTCGGTCAAATCAGGTTGTTGAGTGATGAACCGAACGGCCCCGCCCATGGCGCCTTGTCCAAATAGCGTTCCTTGTGGACCGCGCAGTACCTCGACACGATCCAGGTCAAACAGCAGCGGGAAGGATCGCCAAATGCTAGCACCCCAGGCGCTTGGCGCGGGGATCGGTACATCGTCGATATAGATTCCGATCGCCGAGCCGTCCCGGCCGTTCAGACCGCGCATGGCGATATTGGTCTGAAAGGGTCGTTCCGGGTAGTAGTCGAACTGCACGCCAGGCGTCAGGGCGGCAATATCCGCCGTGTTCTTGGCGCCCCATGCCGTGATCGCCTCCTGTGACCAAACCTGCATGCTGATCGGTACGTCGCCGGCACGCTCTTCACGACGTGTCGCTGTGACGATGACCTCCTCGAGCGCGTCGAGCCGACGCGTCGGCGCCTCCGTGCGTGTCTTCGGTAGGTTGGTTTCTGAAAACTGCGAGGCGGGCGCGAGTGCGGCGGGCTCAAAGATGTGCACCGTTCGAGCATTCAAGAATTCAAAGCGTAGTCCGGTGCCGTCGAGCAGTTGTGTCAGCGCGGCATTCGCTGACAGGCCGGCCAGCGCGCCTTTTGATGCGCGCCCCGCTACGATTTGAGTAACATACACCAGTTGCAGCCCGGTCTGACGAGCAAAATCGGCAAGAGCCGCTGTCAAGGGCTGCGGCGCGATGGCGGCGGACAACGAAGGATCGGATTTCGCTGTGCCGCTCGAAAGTCCAAAGGTTATCCCGAGTAGGCAGCACCCGATCCATCGAGCCGCAGGCGCAATGTTGCGCGTCATGCGGTCGCTATCGCTCCTTCGTTTCATCGACGACCCCGGCCGCTGAGTCCCTCACGATGCTAACGCACAGCGGCCTGCCGCTCCCGGTTGGCGGCGGTGACGCTGCGCACTCGGATCCGTGTCGGCGTCTTTTGTACCACGACACCGTGCAGCGTTTCGAGAAAGGCTGCAAACGAGTCGGTATCATAAGCGTCGAAAACTCCGCTGATTCGGAGGGTACGGATCGCATCGTCGTCGATTTCAAGTACAACGCCGCCATAGCGGTTGAACTCGGCAGCGACCTCCGACAGCGGCTCATCCTCAAATGCGATTTGTCTCTTGAGCCAGGCGACCGCTGCGCGAGCGTCCACCGGCCGCGGCACACCCGCCTGGCCTCGCACCTCGACTTGGTAGCCAGCGCCAACAGACAATGCACTCGGCGGACGTTGTGGCGGCCCGGTATAGACGGCGACTGTGCCCTCTACGACCGTGATCCGTACCGACTCAGATTTTCGGTAGACGTCGAACTGTGTGCCGACGGCACGAATCTGTGCATTACCCGCCGCGACCCGAAAATCCCTCTCGCCCTCATGCGCCACTTGGACGAACGCCTCGCCGCGGCGTAGATCGAGCACGCGTTCGCGGCGCAAGTAACGCACGCTGACTTCAGAATCGGTATTCAGATGCAACACCGAGCCGTCGGGGAGCACCCGCTCGCTTTGCTCGCCATGCGCGGTCATGTAGGTCTTCGGCAATCCAAAGCGCTCGCCGTCGCGCGTCAACCAGAGGGCGGCGAGTGCGACGATCGCCAGAGCTGCAGCCGCGGCAAGCGACCAGCGGCGCGCACCGCGGCGCCGCGTAGTGATCGACATTTGAACCGGCATTGTTGCATTCAGCGTGGCCACGGGGTCCGCTTCGGCGCGCGCACGCGCGAGCAGGGGTTCAAGCGGGATTTCAGTGGTGTTCACTGCTGTTTCCAGGTCGCGCACGAGTCCGACAATCGCCAGATACTCCCCTACATGCACCGGGGAGGTCTGCAGCCAAGCCATGAAGCGGGATCGTGCCTCACGATCAAGCGCTCCGCCGCGGTTCTCCACAAACCATTCGCTCGCTTGGTCGGCAATCGCCATTCGAATCTGCTCATCGCTCGGTGTCATCGATTCACCTCAGGCGCGCCATGCGGCGGCGGCAGTGGTTCAATGCCTGGGTGAGATATTTCTTTACCATGCGCGGTGATACCTCCAAGCGCTCGCCGATTTGCTCATAACTCAGCTCATGGCGGTACTGCAGAATCACTGCCGCGCAACACTTAGGCGAGAGTTCCTCGAGCACCACACGAAGCCGCGCGACCCGTCGTTCGGTGTCCAGCGTCGTGTCGAACCCGCGCGTCTCTGTCAAGAGTTGCGCTCCATCTGCCTCCTCGACCTCAGCGGCTAGCGCCTGGCGGCGGTCCACCGCCGCGTTCTCCTTCAAAAGATTCCCCGCCACCGTAAATAGATAGGCTTCGGGACTCTTGATCGCGTCGGTATCTCTCACGCGCAGCACCCGCAAATACACCTCTTGCACGAGGTCGGCGGCATCGGACTTGGTGCGTAGGCGCCGATAGAAGAAGGCCTGCAGGGCACCGCGGTGCGCGAACAGTCTCTCCACAAAAGCCTTGCGCGCCTCGGCCATAATGTAGCCGCACTCCCTAAGGTGGTTCTAGGCCTGTCTTACTATGAGCCTCTGGCGGGAATTTCGGGCACCTAATTCGCACGCCTTAGATTTAGGTGCCCGAAATCGCAGGAACGGACTCTTAGCTTCCGTTCGGCGGTCAAGTGCGCCAAGGGTCCGTCCCGCGACTACCGCCGTCACCCGGGGAATAGGGGCAATGGGCTAGGAGACTTCCATGACAGTTCCAAAGAGCACTAGCGATTTTCAATTAAGCGGCGCGTATCGGCTGTTCGCGGCATAAAATGAGGGAGCCGAGTCGAATCATGACGTATGTCGCAGTTACAAGGATTCCAAACGGACCGCCTGCATGTACACCTCTATAGAGCCAAGGTAATTCTGGGTATGTTTTGGAAAGCGAAACGACAGAGCAGTCGACGAGGTAACAGGCGCCTACGATAACCATAAACGCAGTAAATACCTTCAATTGGTTGGCGTGCCGCAACGTGAAGCCGGGCGCTCAGTACGCCGACACGACTTACCCATCACCCAACCGTTGACAGCCCGCTTCGATGTCGCGCACCAGCCGTTCGAACATATGTTGTCGGGAGAATCCCACCGATATCGGGGGGAGAATTTCGACGGTGATGACGCCCGGCGGCCTTAGGAACCGTCGCCTCGGCCATAGGAGGCCGGAGTTCAAAGCAAGCGGCAAGCAGGATATCTGAAGCGCCTTATACAAGTGACTCACCCCAGATTTGTAAGCGGGCGGATTGTAGGGCTGTGAAGTTTTCACGGGTGACCGCAGGCCCGTGGTAGCCCGAGCAGTTCGGGGGGGTGCCGCCGTGACGCGGAGAACTAAAATGCGTAGTCGAAGCCGATCCCGACAGTTCGCGGTTGCAAGAGATAGTTTTCGACCTGTACAGGCGTGTTGTAGTCGTTGACTATCACAGAGCTGTTCAAATAAGCGCGCTTATCGGCCAAATTACGTGCAAAGAATTTCACAGCCAGCGGTCCTCGTGCAACGGCAGCGTTGAGATTAAGCACCGTATACGATGGCAGCGCCGCGGCGGGATATCCCCCGAGCGGACGACTTTGAACGTATTCGTCCCATTCCTCGTCGACCCAGCGCAAGTCGCCGCCCACGTGAGCATGCCAAGAGTATGTGAGCGCCCAGTCGTACGCGGCGGTGATGGACATGTCCCACCTAGGGACATTTCTTAGCTGGTAGCCGGTCAACTGAACCTGAGCCGCGGGGGCCACATTGGTGTATGCGGATTGCGTATAGGCCGCGTGGTACCCAAACGTCAGTCCCCGCAACGGCGAGTACGAGCTGGTGAGTTCCAGGCCTTGCGCTGCGGCGGTTCCAGAGTTCGGCGCGGCGTGAAAGACGCCGGATTCGAACACAAGAGCTAGCATCCTGTCTCGATTCAGATGAAAAACCGTGAGATCGATCAACGCGTGGCGCTCGAGGAACTCGGATTTAACGCCGACCTCATAATTGGTGGCGGTCTCCCCTTTGTCTGATGCTGAGATCCCAGTCTGCGGCACTAAGAGTGAATTGGGCTGGCTGCCCGTCGCCACGCGGCCGTACAGCATGACTCCCGGGATGACGCGGTATCGGGCACTCGTCATCCAGTCCGTTAGCGTATCCGCGCCCTGGCCGGCGAAGTTTGGCTGACCAAGCAGTCCCGCCGAGAAGTTTGCGTAGTCCTGGGTGTCGTGAGCCGAGCGAATTCCGATTGCGACGTCGAACTGGTTGTTGAACTGCCACGTCAGATCTCCAAACACCGCAATCTCGTTGAACGAGGATGGTCGGTTCAAGAGGCTGAGGTACGGACCAAAAGCCGCTATGGGCTGGTAGGAGTCGTCGAAGGCGCTTTCGACCCACGGGTGGTCGACGCGCTCGCGCGTATAAAACGCACCCAATACCCAATCGAAACGCGCGCCAGACGGTGAGGTGATTCGTAGCTCCTCGGTCAATTTGTTCAAGTACACGTCCTCCACAAATTTCGCCAGGCCCGCGGGGACTTCCCCATCGCTCAACGCCGGGAAGTAGCTGCCATCGATGGGCGAATAATCCTCCACGTAGTGTTCGTGATTGCGCGACCACCCCGTCACCGACATGAACTCGGCGAAGCCTGGTTTCCAGCGTAACGTCGCCGAAAAGGAATCTAGGCTCTTTTTAAAGGGCGTCAGAAACGCGAGGCCATCGACCAGGTCGCCGTACGAGCCCACGCCGCTGACTATGTAAGCATCGCCGGTGCCCGGCACGTTGACGACGTTTGGGGATAATACCTCGGACTGTGAGTCCTGTTCGATCCGGTTATAGAACGCCGTGACGCTCAGCGACATCGACTCCGCAGGTCGCCACAACGCGGCAACCCGACCGCCGTACTGGCGTAGCACATTGATGCCTTTGGCTCCGGAATACGCGTTGTCGATATAGCCGGGCGTGTAGCTATCGTAGGCCGTCGCGCGTACCGCGAGCAGGTCGTCCATGATCGGCGCATTCACTAAGGCGCGGACAGTCTCTCCCGGCTCGGAGGCGCCGTGGATCGTGCTCACGTCCGCACCGACACGCGCCTCGAAATCACTCGCGTCGGGCGCATTGAGGACGTATTTGATCGAACCGATCTCTGCGCCAGCGCCGCCGAGCGTGCCCTGCGGCCCGCGCTGTACCTCTATGCGCTCGACGTCGTAGGGTAGAAGGTCAAAAGCGGTGCCGCCTGCATACCCCCAGCGTGCGCTCGCGCCAATCGGCACATCGTCGAGGTAGAAGACCACCGATGTGCCTTGGGCGAGCGGCGAGACACCGCGGATGGCCACCCCGGACGCACCCGGCGCTCCGCCGCCGACGACATTCACGCCCGGGAGATTCGCGGAGTAATCGGAGAGCTGCACCGCGTTTTCCGCCTCCAGGGTCGCGCCACTCACAATGCTCACCGATGCCGGGATGCTCTGGACGTCTTCGAGGTCGCTGAGATGCTCCCCGCGCCGCGTACCCGTCACGAGAATCTCCTCGAGCGCATCCACCCGACGGAGCGCCGGCTCTGCGCGTGGCTTCGGTAGGTTGGTTTCTGACAACTGCGAGGCGGGCGCCAGTGCGGCGGGCTCAAAGATGTGCACCGTTCGAGCATTCAAGAATTCAAAGCGCAGTCCGGTGCCGTCGAGCAGTTGCGCAAGCGCCTCGGTCGCTGACAGGCCCGCCTGCGCGCCTTTGGACGCGTGCCCAGCTGCAATTTGAGTAACATACACCAGCTGCAGCCCGGTCTGATGAGCAAAATCGGCAAGAGCCGCTGTCAAGGGCTGCGGCGCGATGGCGGCGGACAACGAAGGATCGGATTTCGCTGTGCCGGTCGAAAGTCCAAATGCTATCCCGAGTAGGCAGCACCCGATCCATCGAGCCGCAGGCGCAATGTTGCGCGTCATTCGGTCGCTCCCGCCGCTGAGTCCCTCACGAAAACTAACGCACAGCGGCCTGCCGTTCCCGGTTGGCTACAACGCTGCGCACTCGGATCCGTGTCGGCGTCTTTTGTACCACGACACCGTGCAGCGTTTCGAGAAAGGCTGCAAACGAGTCGGTATCATACGCATCGAAAACCTTGGTGCGTAGGCGACGATAGAAGAAGGCCTGCAGGGCACCGCGGTGCGCGAACAGTCTCTCCACAAACGCCTTGCGCGCCTCGGCCATGATGCAGCCGCACTCCCTGAGTTGGTTCTAGGCCTGTCTCACTATGAGCCTCTGGCGGGAATTTCGGGCACCTAATTCGCACGCCTTAGATTTAGGTGCCCGAAATCGTAGGAACGGACTCTTAGCTTCCGTTCGGCGGTCAAGTGCGCCAAGGGTCCGTCCCGCGACTACCACCGCCGTCACCCGGGGAATAGGGGGGATTATGCAACGCTCGTATTCCAGTCGAATCTTGCCGGAATCGGCGCCCGTCGGCATCCGCCGTCAACGGAACAATCGGGGCTTGGCATACGGCAAAAGGTGGCCCAAATGGACGATCTATTAATAGCGATTATCATCGCCGGCATCGGACTGTCGGGCGCGTGCCTCGGCGTGCAATATTGCGAGTGGCGCAAATACCGGGACGCAGAGAAGCGACAGGCCGCTAGCTGCCGAGAAATGCATGCCCATCGTATGGGCCTTCAAGAACGTGACATCTGCGCACCTCGCGGTGGCGCACAACAGACAAACGTCGATGCGAAATCACGACGACTCCAGAAGTTATCGCCGGAGCGAATACTTGTTCATTCGCGTAAAGGCCTCACACAAGAGGGAGAACACTCAATGATACGACCTAAGAATACGCCCTCGGGAGCATCGCTATGAACCTCATCAATACCCTGGCCTCGATAACCCTCGCCTGTCTATTGGCATCCGTGGCAGCGGCAGGCGAGGAGGCGCCGCTGGACCTTTCACTGACTCCCGGAATGCGTGTTCGCATTCTGGTACCCGACATCTCCCCAAGCAGAATGATCGGGACGATAAAGGCCGTCAGCGGGGATTCCGTGACCATTGATGCGCAGGGCCGCGCGGAACCGGTATCAGTATTGCGCGAGAAGATTGCACGGCTCGATGTCAGCGAGGGTCCCCGCTCCCGAGGCGTTGATGCAGCGATCGGCGCTGGAATCGGTGCCGGCGTCGGCGTCATCGTCGGTGCGGTGGCCGGCAGCAACCAAAAAAAAAATCAAGTTGTGAACATTAGCGACGGCGCGGTTGCCGGTGCTGGCGCGCTCTTCGGGGCTTTAGTCGGCGCCGTGATTGGAGCGGCCGTACCGCCGGGCGAGCGCTGGGACGAAATACCGGCGAGCCGCTACAGGGTCGGTCTCGCGCCTCGCCTCGATCACGGGCTCGATTTGGCCGTCGCGTGGAAATTTTGAGCTCCTCGATAGCAAAATTAGGTAGATTGCTGAGCGCGCTCCTCATCTACGTGCTTTGGCAAGCGATATGGGGTGTGCCGGCTCTCGCACAGATCCCAGTCGCGAATACGAGCTCTCGGGGCGCATGGTCGTCTGCCGATATTTATCAGATTGGCGCCGTCGTAGAGTACGGCGCCGGCAAATACATCGCGCTCACAAAGAATGTCTGCAGGACGCCGGATTCGAGCCGCAAGGATTGGGCGATTCTCGACCCTGGCACGCGATCTTCGAGTGAGAAGTCGGCGGCTGCGGAATTGAGAGGGCCCGCCGCCGCGGCGCGTGCCGGTGGCACTGCAGCGCTCGGTGGCACATACGCGCGCATTTACGTCGCTGGCACACGGTACTCGGTCAATGATGTGGTGACTGAAAAGGGCACCACATACATCGCAGTGGTCGACGGCGCGCGCGAAGATCCTGCCATTGACGTTGCGTTCTCACTTGGCAGTTGGGCCGTCATTTCGGCTCAGAGTCCTCGCTGGACCGCCAGGGCAACGGGCACCGCTTCGACAGTTCGATTCAATGGCCTTAAAAACTCGACGACGCCGGACGGCTTACAGCGATCCGCAGAACTAACCGCTGAGGCGCCGAAGCACCCATTGCAAGCACAGGATGCTTTTCCAGGCTGCACTGACCTGGATCTCCAATTGGATCCATTTTATCGATCGGAGCATTTAGGTGCCGATTGTGGAACGACGATTCGGACACGCACCGACTATAGCGTGATCGGAGGCATGCTTTTCTTGTCATTGCTCAAGTAAAAGTCGATCACGGGGTGACCAAAAGAAGGGCGCCATTACGTGCGCTAAGGGCCGCCGACCGCCGTCTGGCGGGTCACGGGCCCTCGTGCGACTAGTGGCCATGGGGATAGATGCAAATGGAAGCCAAGAATCTTCGTTGCTCGGGTTTGTCGGCCGCAATCTGGTCGTACTTTTTAATTACATCACAATCGGTCCGCTCCTCGCATACTCGCATAGCGTACCCAAAGTGCGCATGGCGAGTCATTGTATTGGGATTCTATTTTGCGATACAGGGCTGCGCCTGGCAGCCCACGAGCTATGTCGCAGCCAAAGGCTCCTATTCGACCTACGGCTACTCCGACAGCGCTGAGGGAGGTGACGATTACAGTATTCTCGTGAAGGCGAACCCGGCGACCTCCGATGAGCGAGTGGTGCAGCTCGTGTTGCTGCGGGCGGCTCACCTGACTTTGGAAAAAGGCGGCAATCGATTCGTCGTCATTCACTCGCAGAATCTGACAGCGCCATCCGAACGCTTGAACGGAATACCCATGGCGGGTGGCCTGGTCATACCGGTGAGTGTCGGCACCGATGAGAACAAGCTCGCGGCGCTCGTCATTCATGTATTACGTCCCTACGCGACGGCGGCGGAGCCCGAAGCGATCGATGCGCAACGCGTCGTGACCGAGTTGAGCGCTAGGTTAGAGCACTAGAATCAGGGGGAAATTGCATGTGCACGCTCGCCTTATCATCTCGATTGCTTGCTGTGGCGGTGCTGGCCATAGGACTGGCGCTACTGGGTGGATGTGCGACTCCGCCGCGACCGGAGCAGATGGCTACGCAGACAACGGTAGGGCAAGCTCCCGCAGCGCTGCTCGGCAAAATCGCCGTCGGGGGAGTGACTGGTGGAAAAGGGACAAATCCAATGCTGGCTTCGGAGGTTGGAAACGGTGAGCTCCGCGAGGCCTTGAGGCAATCCCTACAGCAAGCCGGATACCTGAGCCCGGATCCCGACGCCGCCACTATCACCCTCACGGTAGGGGTAGTGGGTGTCGACAAACCGCCCGGCTACAGCGTGACAGTCACCACTCTCATTCGCTACGTGCTCGCGAACAAAGAGGGCGGCCAGCACCTATTCGATGAGCTTATCACCACGTCGTGCACGCGCGGTTTATCCGATGACCTTGCTGGGGTGACGAGGTTACGGCATACGGAGGAATGTGCGGTGCGGAACAACATCGCCGCGTTCCTAACGAAGCTGAGCGCGTCGGTCTTGACCGACACAACGAGGGCTGCGCCGTCGGATGCACCGATGTCCGCCGGAACCTTCAAGTTCGCGCCAGGGCCGGGCCCGTACAGTTTTGTTTGCAATGCCCGGTCCGGCTATTTCAACGAATTGAACGTCGCGGTCCCGGGTGACAGGGTGCAAGTGACTGGGCTCATTCAGGTGTTGACGGCGCGCAGAGACGCACATTATGTGGCAACCGTGAACGTCGCCATCAAGGGTGCGGCCGACGTGCCTATGGCTGGACTCCGAGCACTTGTGATGCCCGATACTCCCAACATACTTGATCTGGCGATTAAAGGTAGCGGTGGACCACGCGATCTGTCCGTTTTCGCGTCGACGCGACTGACGGCCGCGCCGATTCCATTTGTATTGACGTTCGGGGACTCCGGGCGGCTGAGCGTGTCTGCCGGCGGTGCTGACGCATCGCTACCTGTGGAGGCATTTGCCATGACGCGGGTCAATCTTAGTTGCTCGACCGCGCACGTGCGCTTCTCGAACGTGGCAGTTTCCACCCTAAATTAGCTAAAACGCACGTCTAGCAGTCCCGAAATGTTTGGTTAGTAGTTGACCTTAAACGTCGTCGAGTCCTCGGGTTCCATCTTACGTCGGTCGTAAATCCACTTCTCCCATACATTCGGGTGGACCCCGCTATCGCTTGGGGCTGGGAACATGCTGATCGAACAGGAGCGTGTTGCCGTCGGGGTCGCTGACCTGGAAATATGCGGGACCCGTGGTCGTTACGTCCGCTTCGGGCGCCATGGTGAGACCGCGCGCCTTCAAGGTACGCTGCAGTTCGCGCACATCCTGGAAGTCCGTCATGGTCTCCTTGTCCTTCGTCCACCCCGGGTTGAAAGTCAGGATGTTCTTGTCGAACATTCCCTGAAACAGCCCGATCCTCGCGGTTCCATTCTGGAGGACGACCCAATTCTGTTCGAGTTTGCCGCCGACCTGCTTGAAGTCGAGCTTCTGGTAGAAGGCCATGGATGCCTTGATGTCTTTGACGGCGAGGCTGACCGAGAAATTTCCGAGCTCCATGGTTTTCTTCTCCGCGTCTTGGGGCGATTGGGCCGTGCTCGCGCCAACCATGCCGGCTAAGGCCATGGCACCGACGAGCAAGAGGGTTCGTACGTTCACGCAAATCTCCTTCTAAAGTCCATCAGGCGAAAGTCCCCAAATGGGACAGCGACAACAAATCGAACGCCGTATTAAGATGCCTGAGAACAGCACAAACCGCTTGCCAAATCTTGCGAACTTACCGAAAAGCCGAGAGCCCCGTCGCCGTGGACTACGTGGAACGCATCAATCGCGCGATCGACCACGTCGTCAGCAACCTCGCTCGTCCCTCGAGGCTGGAGGAGGTGTCGAAGGCCGCCGATTTCTCCCCGTTCCACTTTCACCGCGTCTTCAAGGCCTTCCTGGGGGAGACGCTGAACCAGTTCGTGAAGCGCCAGCGGCTCGAGCGGGCGCTGTTCTTGATGTCCCACGCACCGCGGCGATCGCTCACGGAGGTGGCATTGGACTGCGGCTTTTCCTCCTCCTCCGACTTTTCCCGCAGCTTCAAGCAGCACTACGGCCTTCCGCCAAGCGTCTTTCACATCGAGACCTTCCGGAACCTCAGGCGGGAGGAGCTGGAACGCGTCTTGTCGAGTCAGAATGGATCGCCTCGCATAACGTCCCTGCCCGCGGGCCAGAATCCGGACGGCTTCGAGGTAAAGCTTCGCAACCTGCCCGCACGCAGGGTCGCCTACATCCGCGTGTTCGAGCCCTACCGCGAGGGCGTGGCGCAGGCCGCCAGCGAGCGACTCCTCGCGTGGGCGATCGAACGTGGGCTCGCTGACGGCCAGTGGCTGGGCTACATGTGGGATGAGCCCGAGATCGTCGCCCTTGCCGATTGTAGGTACGACGTCGCGCTCGTGGTCGACAACATCGACCCGGAGGGCGAGATCGGCCGCTTCGACTTCCCGCCGATGTGCGTGGCCGGAGTCGTCTTGAGCGGCGACATCGCGCTCGAGGCACGCGCTATCGACTGGTTATACAAGACCTGGCTCCCGCGGAGCGGCTACGTTCCCGACAATCAACCCGCTTTCGAGGCCTGGATCGGTCGGCCGTTCGCGCACGGAAGCGAGCATTTCGAAATCGCTTGCCAGCTTCCGATCAAGCCTTCCTGAACGACGCACTCGCACCAATGACGACGGGAACGAGAAACGGACTTGTCATCGGCCATGTCGTGTGTACGGGCGGCGGCAAGTTTCCACTCGCGCCTAAAATAACCTTCGAGTCGCGCCTGCGTGTTGGCCGAAATTACGGGCATAAAGGGTGCGCAATCCCCGGATCTCGCGGCGAGTCTTCTGGACCCAGGCATCCCCGCCCCGAAGCTCGCTTTGATCGAACCACACTTCGATGTCGGCGGCACGTAATGTCGCGTAGAGCCGCTGCGCCGGCGCTGAGTCTTCGGCGGCATAGCTCAAAAAGACCGCGTTCTTCGACTCGGTCACGGGTACACCTAAAGCGGTTTTTATCGCTTCGCACCTTAGGATGCAAGACAGATGGTTGGGCGCAACGCTTTCGGGGCACTGAAATACTTGCGAACTGGGCTGCACCGGCCTTAGTTGCCAACCACTCTGATATCCGGGTATATGGAGGCACTAACGAAGAACCCGTGTCATGGAAGAATCCGGCGAGTCAGGAAATCTTCAGGGTCAAGCCGGTCACGCGGAAGTGCCCGGGCGGCAGCGCTGTGTCTTCATCAGTTACGCCTCAGCCGATGTAGCAATTGCCCAAAAGGTGTGTTCTGCGCTGGAGGCCGCTGGCTTTCCGTGTTGGATTGCACCGCGAAACGTGGTGCCTGGGACTTTGTATGCCGAAGGCATTGTTCGAGCGATCGATGAGGCGGCGGTTCTCGTCCTCATCCTGTCGGAACAGGCGGTTGCATCCGCGCATGTGGGAAGGGAACTGGAACGAGCGGCGTCCAAACGGCATCCGATCATTGCGCTTAAAGTAGATCCGGCGCCGTTGACACCGGCCTTTGAATATTTCCTAAACCAGTCGCAAAGGATCGAGGCGGGCACCGCAGGCACCGACGCGGGAATCGCGAATTTAGTCGAAGCGGTTGGACAGCATCCGTCACCAGGGTCAGCTTCGGCATCCACACACTCCCCACAGGCACCGGCCACAAAGCCTAAACCTGCAATGCCTCGACGTGTCTGGGTCATTGCAGGGGCCGTCATCGCTCTCTTACTGGCCGCGACTTACTTCGTGGTGGACAGAGCATGGCCATATAAGCGCGTCGCGGCTAAGAACGACGCGACTGTCACACCCGCCGTTGTCAGCGACAAGTCAATTGCGGTGCTGCCGTTCACCGACATGAGCGAGAAAAAAGATCAGGAGTATTTCGCGGATGGAATGGCAGAGGAGATTATCGATCTTTTGGTAAGGATCCCGGGGTTGAAAGTTATTGGCCGCACCTCATCTTTTCAGTTCAAGGGGCACAACGAGGATTTACGCACGATCGGCGCCAAGCTGGGCGTGGCTTATGTGGTGGAAGGCAGCGTGCGCAAGTCCGGTGATCACGTCCGCGTTACGGCGCAGCTCATCGATGTGAGCGATGGAGCGCATCGTTGGTCTGGCTCTTATGATCGAGACCTCGCAGACGTGCTCAAGGTGCAGGACGAAATCTCGCTAGGACTTGTCCGAGCGCTACAGTTGTCGATGGGCACCGACGAGCTCAAGTCGCGCCCGACGCTCAAGAGTGTGCAGGGCTACAGTCTGTATCTCATGGGGCGGCTCGCATTTAATCGCTACGACAAGCAGGGGTACGATCAGGCCGCAGGCTATTTTCAACAGGCCATGCAGCTCGAGCCGGAGTCCGCGCTGGCGCCCGCATGGCTCGCATATGTCCATTTCTTTCAGGCGAACTATGGGTTTTTGCAGCCCGACACGGCATACGAGGAAGCTCGTCGCTACGCTGAGCAAGCGCTCTCTCTTGATCCACGATCGGAACTCGCAATTGGCACTCTGGGACTTGTCCAGATGCGGCATGACTGGGATTGGGCTGCTGGTGCGGCGGAACTGGATCGCGCACTCGCGCTCGCGCCGGGTAACGCTCGAATCCTCGCCATTCACAGCGTCGCGCCGTGGACCCTCGGGCAATGGGATGCGGCAATTCGTGATATCAATGCCTCGCGCGCCCTCGACCCGCTGTACCCGGCTGGCTACACCATCCTTGGTGCTGTTCATCTGGGAGCGGGACATTGGACCGAGGCTGAAGCGGCGTTCAGAAGAGCGCTCGACATCGCTCCGAACTACACAGATCTCCACGCCCTACGCGCAACCGCACTGCTCTTTAAGGGAGAGAAGCAAGCGGCGCTGCGGGAAGTCGCCTTGGAGTCCGACGAGGATGCACAATCGTTGGGTAGGGCCGCGATGAACTATGCGTTGGGCCAAAAGGCCGACTCGGACTCGGCGCTCGATCGCTATTTGAAGCGCGATCCGGACGACGCGTACGGACTTGCGGAAATCCACGCCTATCGGGGAGAGATTGACGCCGCATTTATATCACTGGACCGCGCGTTCGCGCGGAAGAATAACTCCTTGTGGAGCATCAAGAGCGACCCTTATTTCAACACGCTGAAATCGGATCCCCGCTACAAGGCGTTCCTTAAAAAGATGAATTTGCCGGAATGACTGAAGAGTCACCAATCACGCCGCCGATCTCGCACTCAAGCTAGACCCTAATACTGGAATCGCGCACGCGACGCTTGGCCACATTCATCTTGTCTATGATTGGGATTGGCCTGCTGCAGGTCGGGAAATGAAGCTTGCGTTGGCCCTTTCACCCAACAATGCCTTCGTCTCGTATTTGGCTGCGTTGCAGCCTATGTCGATAGGCCGTTGGGACGATGCCCTGAACCCCCACGTTCATCGATGCTTACTACAACCTCGGCCTCGTGCTAATCCATCGCGGCCAGCCTCAAGCAGGAGCAGAATTTCGGAAAGAATCGGATGGGGGCAGCCCCAATGAGTTCGCCTTGGTCTATTTCGCGCTGTGCGCAAGGCCGAATCCGATGCTGCGCTGACGCAGATGCTGAAAAGTCAGGCCGACTTCGACCCATACGATTTTGCGCAGGTCTATGCGTTTCGAGGAGAGTCCGCTCAGGCGCTCGAATGGCTCGATCGCGCGTATGCGCAAAAGGACGCCTTCCTCAAGAAGGGAGCTCCCAGATTCGTGTCGCAGAGCGTCTTGCTGCGGTACTTCGCAGTCTTGGCAGGTGCGGTGCTGTTGCGCTCGCGGCCAGTGGAGGTTTTCCGGCCTATTTGCGGATCACTTGGGAAGATTTTGTCGATTGTTCAGCGAACGGCTGTTGCGCTGGCGAGATGGTTCAATTTGTTGCGCCGTTTCTCGCGAGTACAGCAACGCCGATTAGACTATCCCGTGAGGCGCTTTCCAGCTCTGTTGCGTTCGTGGGCGGGTGAGGAGTGCCTAATGCCACCAGGGCGGCCGAGCGCGAGGGAGGGTAGAGCAGGGTAGAAGTCGCTCGAGCGTGCGCCGTCGCGCAGGGACTTGGACCTTACATCTCCACCAGTAACGCAGCCTCCTCGGGCAACATGGCTCGCGCGTATGGGGTAAGGCCCGGCCAAATGCAGTATTTCCCCGTCCCAAAATGCCTTCCGGTTTGGAGTAACTCAAGCGAAGTTTGACGAGTCGTGCGGCAAATGATCTATTACTTGCAAGGCGACGCAAGGAGAGCGCGAGTGTTTTTAGGCAGAGTGGTCGTGTTTGATCGTTTTGGCATCTGTCGTGTCAAGCGTGTTTGGATCATCGCCGTAATCCTTGCAATGAGCGTTGCCTGGGGCGGCGGCGTGCACGGTGCCTACGGCAAAGATCTACCGTCGCAGCCGGACTTCTATTCAGGAAGTTTTCAATCCGAAACGTACATTCGTCTTGCCACGGAACTACAGGCGCTTGGTCGTGAAGCGGCCGAACTCCGTTTGCACGAAATTGCGCGAGATGAACACTCACCCGGGAAGGCCATCATTCTTTGCCGCATGCTGTTCAAAAAAAGGCCATCGGAACAATTTAGGCGCCCTCTCGTTGGTGGGGCTGTATTTATCGGCGGGACAGGTTATTCAGATTGGCCTCTCGAACCAATTGAGCTGGTCGACGGCGTCCCGTTCCTAATTACCAGGGGATACTTCCTTGCAGGTAAACCAGAGTCTGACGATCAATACCTGAGCTATTGTGGAACACATGCTGACTGGACTGACGTTCAATACGCTGTCCCAACCAAGCAGCAGGAACAGGCGGCACTGGCTAAGCTTGTTGCATCGCCGAAATGGAAAATTCCTTTGTCGGACGAGGAGTACAAATTCTTGGCGCGGCAAATCGAGTGACTTGCCGAGATGTATTGCCTATCTTGTCGAATCGGATTCATTTTCCACAGGGATTGCGCCTACCTTTTGAATAGCATCCCTGGCTTCCCGGAAACGTTCATAAAATGCGGCCCACTTCGCGAAGCCGCCGAGCTCTCCTAGACTCCGAAGTAAAGCAACATGTGAAGCCGTCAGAAGAGCCACCGTCGTTTCCATCTGGTCGATTCGCATTTGCTTGTCGACTAAAGCTGCGGCATTCTGATCCCCAGATCGCTTTCCGGCGCGGCCTCGCCACCGTCGATATTCGTTTTGGCGATGACGATATTGGGCAACGAGTGTGTTGCGCGACTCGTTTCGCGTTATTGATGAAGCTGCTTTCAAGGACGGATGCAGTCGCGCAACTGCACGAGCCGTGATGTCGATGTCACGGTCGAGCAGCGACTCAAGAATCCCCAGCATGGATTCGTCGACATCAACCGTGTTTTCGGCAGATTTAGTCATCAATGATTCCCGGGCGCGGTGGCATAGAAAGGTCTGGTCCATTGGGAAATGGGTGTTCGCCCTTGTCGGCGGCCAGGATTTTCTTGACCCCAGCTAGCCGCTGTTCGGCATGAGCGAGTTGATTCTTCCAGCCAAGGCTGAATGACGTCCGCGACCTAATGGTTTCCAACGCGCCTTGCAGCCTGTTCTCCAATCGAATGAGGTGCTCGCGATTCTCCGGGAGATTGGTTGCCGAAAGGTGCCTACAGCCGGAGAAGCACTCCAAATGTTTTGGGCACGGGTCCACGGTAAAGCTATTGAGACAGTGACCATAGGGGGTCGCATGGAAGCCATCGGCTTCAACACGCAGAAATTCGTATGCGGCCTCATCGCCATCGGTCGATTGAATACTTTTGAAGGTGTCAACAATTGGACCGTTCGCCTTGCCAGTCTTAATCATCTTTGCAACCGTCGCAGCTTTCGTTCCCAGCTGAATTTCAGCTTCCGGCGAAAGCTCAACATGTTCGAGGTCCTCTGCCAGGCTCCGGTGATCGTACTCGTAGCTTTGTACGACACTGCGGCGGTTGAAGCGCTTAGAAATAATTGTGTCCGCGACGCCGAGCCTGAATAGCTCGGTATTCTGGAGGTGTCTTAGCGAATGCGATTCCAGGGTGAGCGCGCGATCAGCGTCCGTCTCACCATATTTTGCGAAGATTGTCTCGCCAAGTTCCTGAGCGCCAATCGACAGACCTATAAATGACGAATCGGGCCGACCCACGGCAATGAAACGATTGACATCGCAGATTCCACCATTGCGCTCCTCAATGAGTGATCGCTTGGGGTGGATAAACATAAATTCCCACGGCTGTATCGAGCCGGAAGCCGTAGGAATCGACTGCATGTCGGAAACTTTGGAGGGCGTCTCAGTTGCGATATACGCTTCTAATTCGCTCACCTTCAGGTAAGCGCCTCCCCAGTCCATTCGGTCTGCCGGAGCGATCACGCGTCCGGTTGCACTCCGGAAGCGAAGCGGAATCTTATCGTTTCGCATCTGCCGCTGAAGCCTATTCAGGAAGACGTACAGACTGGCGGCCAGTCGGGCATTGCCACGCCTATAGTGTTTCCATTGGCTTTCGTATAATTCTTGCAAGAGTGTGGGATCGAACGTCTTGCGATACTGTTCAGTCAAGTTCTCGTTGGATCGCGAGGTCCAAAGGGGATTGCCCGTCAGGTGAAGGTAAACGTCCGGAATCGGTACTAGTTCATCGGCGTTGTACCAGGGTAAAAGACGACCGGTTTCGCATTGAAGTTTATGAGTCTTGCGCAGGGGGCCGGTCAAACTCGTGGCCCGATCGAGCGTCCGATCGATGATATCTAGAAACAGTTCCGGAATCGCTTGAGCTCCTTCGACCAATATATTGCTGTCCAACTCATCGGACTGCTGCTTCTCCGCAAAGTGACGGATCATCACGGAAGTGGATATGCCTCCGGAGAGACCCGCGGGTTTTCCTTTTGCGTCAAAGTAATTGCGCTCTCGTTTCCAATCCAACGGAAGGAGGGCGGCTTCGCCAATACGAAACCCGGTTACGATCATTGTTCTTATTGCCGCGAACCTGATCTCGTCGACAAAGGTGCGCGGATCCTGCGTCATGACAATGCGAATCAGTTCCCAGAACGCGCGCCGTTCGGGCAATCGTTCCTCCCGCTTTCTGTCTCTCAGTCCCTCGCGCAGTGCTTCCTTTGACAGTGTGTATTTCGCCCGCGCATGTGCGTTCACATATTGCTGCCGGTCACCAAGCGACTCGTATAGCGGGCCCGCGTCGGTCAAGTGGTGGGCATCGAACACGGTTTTGACGATGCCGATGATTAAGTCCCGCAATTTCCCGGATGGCTGTATCGCTGCACTTACGAGGATCGCAGATCGAATGTCATGGGCGTTCAATTGCCAGGGCTCACTTACGGTACAAGTGGAGAGCACGCGCAACGGACGCAAGACTTGGCCGATCACATGAAGTACCGAGTTTCGCCGAAAGAACAGTTGTTCCGCGGCGGCGGCCTTCATCAAATCCTGCCAGGATGGGGAGAGGGCGCTGCGACGGAGGTTGTCGTCAGCCGAATCGGGCGACTCGTCTTTCAGAAATGCCGATGCTTTCGAGTCAGGCGTGAAGTCGCGTAAATAGTGATTTGGCGGGGACATCGCCTTGGCGGCCGCTGTGAGATTCCACCCGACACCATCGGCTGCGGTGCCGTCCGTGTTGAGGGGGATCTCCCATTGCAGAGCCCGCTCGGCCGCAAGAGCCTTACCCAAGTCGATGAAAGCTGAGTAGTGCGGGTTCATCGGTTACCGCCCTCGAGTTCCTCGATGACAACTTTCACGTCGTTTATCGTACGTTGCAGCTGTAGATACGCAGGCGAATTGGTGTCGCCGCGCGACGATTGTTGAAACAAGGTCACCACACTTCGAAAATCGCCTAGAACTCGCTCGTGTACTGCCTTGTCTTGAACCGGCATAAACTTCCTGCAACCGTAGCAGGACGTGATCGGGTTGTAGGGGCAGGCAGGTTGGCCGGACGTGCAACCGCCGATTCCGGAAATGGGCATGCCGTGGGGAACGCCGGCAATCTGCTGATCCTCTTTGAGGCGAGTCAATTCTTCCGATGATATGAAGCGATCATGGGCGATCTTCGCGACCGCTCGATAGATCGTCGACAGGCCGAGCGCCTTGTTGACCCGCTCCGCCTGTGTGGACGATGCTTCGTAGTACACCAAACCGGTTCTGACGTCGGAGTGGCCCATGAACTCTGCGAGCTCCTCGTGGTTGGCGCCAGCGTCGACAAGCCGTTGCGCAGCTGCATGGCGAAGATCAGTTGCGACGTGATTGGCACCCGTCAGTGACTTCAGTAGCCTCGCAAGACGTTCTTGCGCCTCCTTACTCGATGCAACCTGTAATAGGCGGTCGGCGCCGTCTCCGCATTGCGGTTGACGCGCCGCCTGCAATGCCAAGAACAGTGGTGCCCACTCCTGCTTTATTCTTCGCGTAAGTGGCCGTCTCGTTGCGCTGCTTTTCTGTTTCGCCATATGGAAGGTCAAATGTACGGCTGGCCGATCATCATCGACACCTTTCCAGACTCGCATACTACGTACAGTCAACTTCGCGATTTGAACCGGGCGCATTGCAAATTGAAATGCACACAGCAACATGCAGGCGTCCGCCAATTGAGCCGGTGGTATGGCGACGCTGTCGCTCGTAATCGACGACGCCATCTCGTCCAAGTACCGAACGATGGCGGCTTCCTCGTCGATTGAAAGAAAAGCAGTGCCTGTGCGCACGGATGCATACTTATCGCCAGCCGGCAGGGGCAGGTTCGAGGCTAGATAAGCACCAAAGTCATTCGACCAACCATTTAGCCTGTGATGGCACAACAGTCGAAGAATTCCTTTGACTCCGGAGTAGGCCAAGTGCTGTAGATTTCTGGCACGCAACCGAGCCCACAGTGATGCGATCGAAGTTGGACTGGCGGCGGCAATCTCAGCAAAATCCTTGTGGGTGAGACCTAGGAGAGGCATACAGTAGTTGTAGATACCTTGGATACTCAGATCTTGACTAAGCAAGAAGATGAACAGGTGCTTCAGTAGGGTCCCGTCGTTTCTTTCAAGGCGCCCAAAATCAACGGGCGTCCGAGTTCCATTTATCCAAACCTCAAACTTGTCGGTGTCGGTCGGATTGGGAATAGAGCGGGCCGTATCGTCGAATTCATCGTAGTAACGAATTACGGAGGGAAGCGGGGGTAAACGCGCGATCACGTGATGAACGGGATCATCGGGATCATCGGGATCATCGGCGCCAGCAGACTGGCTGATCGGCTCAAAGGATGTGGCAGACCGGTTCATCTTAGCGTTCTCGCGAAAGGGAGCGTAGTAGGGTGACGCGATCGTCGAACGCATTGTTCCAGACGCCAGCCAGTCGGTCCTCGAAAACCGCGCGGGCATACCGCAGCGGCATTTGTGAGTTCTTTGACCAGCCAAAAAAGGTTCGGAGCTTTTGAAGGGCCTCGTCCATCGAATCGCCCTTTTCGAGCAATTGGTGAAGCCGGACCACGGCGGAGGTGTGCCGGAGATCTTGGGGCGAGATTGATTCCTTGCCTGTACGCTGCCTTAAATCGTTCAACACGCGCGGGGGCATCGAGCCTGATATTTGCTTGAACGCGCTCGTCAATGATTCAGTGGAAAGCGGCCTATTCGACTGGGCGTTCAACAAGAACGAATGGTTCGGTCGACCCCGGTAGTTCTCGGCGTAAGATTGGACCAATGTCGCTGTTAACCCGCTCACCGGAACCTGGCGGAGTGAATGGACCGTCTTGATCTGGGGCCTCGAATATCGAGGATCTGGATCAGATTCCGCGTACTTGTTTTCGCGTACAGATATCCAGTGCCGCGTTCTTTGCTGTTTGTGGTCGTACTCGCTTTTGATCACGTCCACCGGCAGGAGTAGCATCTCGCCACGCCGGAGACCTTGATGTAGCATCAACACGAAGGCGACGAACACACACCAGCGTTTTCTTGCGCGTTTAAACGGATTGTCAGCCGATGCCGGGTCCAGTGTCTGATAGAGCCATTCGACCGTAGTCGCCGGCAATGAACGAATGATTTCGGCCTGGGCGTTTTTGTGGACGTGCAGCTGATTGTAAAGCGTTGAGAGCCGATGAATTCGCTGTTCGATCCTCTGGAGGCGATCGTTCGATGTGCCGCTCGTGGAGAGCCAGGTGACCGTAGAGGTAACAAAAGCGAGACCGGTCTGCCAACGCTTCTCATCTGACCGGGTTGCGGTCGAACGGTTTCGAATCGACACAAACCAGGATTCGAGAATCTCGGCCAAAGTCGCTTCGTTCAGGCTTGCTAAGGCGTCATCCAGAGCGTGCTTACCGCGCAGGCGATCGGCATGCGAGTAAAGATCATCTATGTAGCGCAGTTTC
>Ga0302324_100003543_pt1 | contig 35181 bp, 33 predicted proteins | sample Palsa_T0_1_FD_201949 | JGI IMG/M metagenome (GOLD analysis project Ga0302324, IMG submission 201949) | Peat permafrost microbial communities from Stordalen Mire near Abisko, Sweden - Palsa_T0_1 | ecosystem: Environmental > Terrestrial > Soil > Palsa > Peat permafrost | place: Sweden: Abisko...
CAGGCGATGCAGCAGGTGATGGCGATGCAGGCAGAGGCGATCCGCGAGAAACGCGCGCGCATCATCAAGGCCGAAGGAGAACTCGAGGCGTCGGTGAAGCTGTCGGCGGCCGCCGCGCAAATCACCTTGAACCCGGCGGCTTTGGAAATACGGCGCATGCAAATGATTGCCGAAGTCGGCGCCGAGAACAACAGCACCACGGTGCTGATGATCCCGTCGGACTTCGTGTCGCTCGCGCATAATTTGAGCGACTATCTTCTCAAGCAGCAGCGACAGGAGGCGGATCGTGAGCGGTAACAAGGCTTTATTCGCGACATTGGCCCTGATATTGAGCTGCCTTAGCTATGCGCCCGCGGGCGCCCAGGATCCGAGCGCTCCGATCAGCAAGCCACCGTCCCCGAAATCCCCGGTGGTGGACCCTACGACGTCCGAGGCGCGCATTCCGTTCGCCAACCACGGCGGAATCTACAATTGGCGCGCGGTGAACGACCGCACGCTGCTGATTCAGGCGCAGAATCGACAGTGGTTCAAGGCGACGTTGTTCGCTCCGTGCATCGATCTGTCATTTGCGGAACGGGTGGGATTCGAATCGAACGCCGATGGCAGCTTCGATAAGTTCAGCTCCATCCGGGTGCGCAATCAGAAATGCACGATTCTGTCGCTGGTGCCGACCGAGGCGCCTGCCAAGAAGGTCCAAGCACCGAAGACGGCCACACCCCCGGCAAAAGCGCCGGCCCATGTTGCGGATTCGTGATCTGTTTCGCACGACGCGGCGGATTATGCCAGGTAATCTTCTGCCGCCGACCCGAAGACATTGATCTGGAGATCCCCGTCACATGAGCAATTCACATGCCAGAACCTAAGGAACGTCCCTCCATCCTGGGTCCGACCCTGTACTTCAAGGGCGATCTTTCCGCCGACGAGGACCTGCTGATTCAAGGACGCCTCGAGGGGTCGATCGCGCACACGCAGCGCTTGACGATCGGGGCGCAGGGCACGGTCAAGGCGAATATCCGCGCGCAATCCATCGTGATCGAGGGAACGGTCGAGGGCGACCTGCGGGCGGAAAAATCCATAGTCGTGAAGGACACCGCCAGGATCACCGGGAATATCTCGGCGCCTTCCATCAGCGTCGTCGAGGGTGCCTGCTTCAAGGGCAGCATCGACATGGACGGCAACAAGGCACCGGCGCGCAGCGCCCATGAAGGCGATCGGCGCGCCGCGAAAGCTGCCGGCGAGGCGGCCTGATGACCTGGTTCAAGAAATCCATCGATGGAGATGATGTCATGATGAATTCCAATTCCACCGTTTCCCGTCCCGAACCGCGAACTCCGCAGCAGCGCGCCGCCGAAACCCGCAGCGAGCCGCGGCCGGCTGAATCGCGGCCGACTGAATCGCGGCCGACTGAATTGCGGCCGCTGGAAGCGCGTGTCGCCGAGTCGGCCCACCGGGCCTCGGTGCTTGGACCTACTTTAAGATTCCGCGGCGAGCTGTCGGCGCAAGAAGACCTGATCGTCCAGGGCAGCGTCGAAGGCTCGATCACGCACACGCAGAGCCTCACCATTGGCGCCGAGGGGTCCATGAAGGGCGACATTCGCGCGCGAGTGATCGTCGTCGACGGCAAGGTCGAGGGCGATTTATACGCCACCGAATCGGTGAACATTCGCGCGGCCGCCAAGGTCAAGGGCAATGTATTTGCGCCGCGGATCGGCATTGCGGACGGCGCCTTGTTCCAGGGCCAGGTGGAGATGCAACCTTCCGGAGCCGCCGTGCAGGAACACAGCGCGCGGCTGCGCCAGGCCTCGATGTCGGCGACGCCGTTGGACGGTGCCGCAGTCGACCAAATGCTGAGCGCCGGCCAAGGCTAGCCGCCTCAAGGCAGGAACAGCTCGGGATCGACCCAGGCGCGGTTCAGGTTCAAGCCCCAGTGCAGGTGAGGACCGGTCGCCCGCCCGGTCGAGCCGACCGCGCCGATGCGCGTTCCCGCGGCGATGCGCTGCCCCGGCTGCACGTCGATTTCACTCAAGTGACAGTACATGCTGATCAGGCCGCGGCCGTGATCGATGAACACCGTGTTGCCGTTGAAGAAGTACTCGCCGGTGTCGATGACCTCCCCGCCGGCCGGCGCGATCACCGGCGTGCCGCTCGGCGCCGCGATGTCCATACCGGAATGTGGGTTGCGCGACTCGCCGTTGAACACCCGCCGCGAACCGAACGAGCTGCTGCGCAGTCCGGGCACCGGTTGCGGCAGGCGCAGCGTGTCCGGCTGCCGATCACTCCAGTGATCGAGGGCACGGTCGATGCGGATTCGCTCGCGCGACACTCGCGCTAGATCCGCGGCCGAAAGGTTCACCTGGCCGGGCGCAACCTTGAGGGATTGAGTGACATAGTGCTTGTCGGTAACCTCGAAAGAGAGATCGTGGGCGCCCGCTGGATCGCGCAGCGTCACGTGGCGGATTCCCAGTGTCGCATCCAGCGGAATGCCGATCAGCGCGTACCAGGTCGTCCCGTCTTGCACCACCAACACCCGGTGTCCATCCGCATCGACGTAGGGAACTTCCTTGCCGGCGGCGTCGAGCGCAATGATTTTCATGCCGCCCGGCACGGCGCTTTCGTGCGGCAGCGCATAGGCGATGCTGAGCGCGGGCGCGAAGCACAGCGCAAACACGGATGCGGCGAGCTTCACGCCGTTCACTCCGAGCGTCCCTCGACTTTGGCGCGAATCCTGCCCTTGGCGAGCCGCGCCTCCACCAAAGTGCCCGGCGGCGCATCCGCGGCGTCGCGCAATATGCCGCCATTCAGCGTGGTGACGATGGCATAGCCGCGATCCAGGGTGGCGAGCGGACTCACCGCATGGAGGGTGCGGACCAGCGGTATCAATCGCTCGCGTGCGCGGCGAAGTCGATCCTGCGCCGCAGCCTCGAGGCGTGCGTGCAGCCCGGCATGGCGTGCGGCAATGTCGCGGATGCGTGCAATCGGACTCACCTGCCATAGCCGGCTTTGGCGCGCGGCCACGCCTGCGCGCCGATCCGCGAGAAGTTGCCGCAACGCGCGTCCCAGCCGCTGCTCAAGATCATCGAGGCGCTGCATCTGCTGCGCGAGGCGCGCGGAGGGGCTCACCAGCGCCGCGCGTCCCTTGAGCCAGCGCAGGCGCTCGCCAAAATTTTCCAGGCAACGGCGCATGCCTCTTTTGAGCCGCAGGCCCAGGTGGTCGAATGACTTGAGCCACGCATCGGCATCCGGGACGGCGATTTCAGCGGCCGCCGAGGGCGTAGGCGCGCGTACATCGGCGGCAAAATCCGCGATGGTGAAGTCGGTTTCATGGCCGATTCCGCTGATCACGGGAATGGGCGAGGCCACGATGGCACGGGCCAGCGCTTCGTCGTTGAATGCCCAAAGATCCTCGAGAGAGCCGCCGCCGCGCGCCAGGATCAGCACATCGCACTCTGCGCGTTCGCCGGCGAGTTTCAGTGCCGCGATGATTTCCGCGGCAGCGCCAGCACCCTGCACGGCGACTGGATGGATGAGTACCGCGACTCCGACAAAACGCCGCGCCAGCACGTGCACGATATCGCGAACTGCCGCACCGGTCGGCGAAGTGATCACGCCGATGCGCTTAGGGATGGCGGGCAGCGGCCGCTTGCGCTCGAGTGCGAACAGGCCCTCCGCGGCGAGCTTCGCGCTCAGCTCCTCGAACTGCCGCTTCAGGGCGCCGAGGCCCGCATCCTCGATATGGTCGACGATGAGCTGATATTCGCCGCGCGGCTCGTAAAGGCCGATGCGGGCCCGCGCCAGGACCTTTTGGCCGTCTCGGGCAGTGAACGGGCTCAGCATATTCCGTTGCCGAAACATGCAGCAGCGAACCTGCGCGGCGGCGTCCTTGAGCGTGAAATACCAATGGCCCGAGCTCGGACGAGCGAAATTGGAGATTTCCGCCTCCAGCCACAGGCTGCCGAAACCCCGCTCCAGCAGCACCCGGACCTCGCGATTGAGGCGCGAAACCGTGTAAATGTCGCGCTCCGGGCGCGTTGTGGGGGTGCGGCCTTCGGATATGTCCATGGCCAGATCATACTGCGGTTTACCCAGCCCGAGCGCCAAGGTACAATGCGCCGCCTCCTAAGCGAAAGCGTGAATCGTAGCTTTATGCGTATTCTTGAAGAGGCACTCACCTTCGACGATGTCCTGCTCGTGCCGGCCTATTCTGAAGTCCTGCCGCGCGACGTATCCTTGAGCTCGCAACTGACCCGCGAAATCCGCGTCAACCTCCCGGTCGTGTCCGCCGCCATGGATACAGTGACCGAGGCTCGCCTGGCCATCACGATTGCCCAAGAGGGCGGCATCGGCATCATCCACAAGAACATGTCGGTCGAGAACCAGGCGCGGCAGGTCGATCGCGTCAAGAAGTTCGAGAGCGGCGTCATCAGCGATCCCATCAGCGTCCATCCGGACATGACGATCCGCGAAGTCATCGAGCTGACCCGCGCAAAGAACATTTCTGGGGTGCCGGTGGTGCTCGGCACCAAGGTGGTCGGCATCGTGACCCATCGGGATCTGCGTTTCGAGACCAAGCTCGATGCCCCGGTATCGAGCGTGATGACGCCGAAGGACCGGCTGATCACGGTCCGCGAGAACGCACCGAAGGAGGAAGTGCTGGCCCTGCTGCACAAGCACCGCATCGAAAAGGTGCTGGTGGTGGCCGGCGATCATGAGTTGAAGGGCATGATCACGGTGAAGGATTTCCAGAAGGCCACCGAGTTTCCCAACGCCTGCAAGGACAGCGTCGGCAGCCTACGGGTCGGTGCCGCGGTGGGCACCTCGCCGGATACGCTGGATCGGGTGGCGGCGCTGCGCGAGGCCGGCGTCGATGTCGTGGTGGTCGATACCTCGCATGGCCACTCACGCGGCGTGCTGGAGATGGTCTCCAAGATCAAGAGGAAATATCCCGACATTCAAGTGATCGGCGGCAACATCGTCACCGCCGAGGCGGCACTCGATCTCGTCAAGTACGGCGCCGATGCGGTCAAGGTGGGGATCGGCCCGGGTTCGATCTGCACGACCCGCGTCGTCGCGGGGGTCGGAGTGCCGCAAATCAGCGCCATATCGCGAGTCGCGAAAGCATTGGAGGGCACCAATGTGCCGGTGATCGGCGACGGCGGCATCCGCTATTCCGGCGATATCGCCAAAGCGCTGGCGGCCGGCGCGCACTGCGTGATGATCGGCGGCATGTTCGCCGGCACCGAGGAATCTCCGGGTGAGGTCGAGCTGTATCAAGGCGGCTCCTACAAGGCATATCGCGGCATGGGGTCCTTGGGTGCGATGGCGCAGGCGCATGGCTCCAGCGATCGCTACTTCCAGGACACCACCACCGAGCTGGAGAAACTCGTGCCGGAAGGCATCGAGGGGCGGGTCGCCTACAAAGGCAGCCTGGTCGCGATACTGAATCAATTGTCGGGTGGTTTGCGGGCGGCGATGGGCTATACCGGCAGCAGCAGCATCGAGGAAATGCGCACGCGTCCTCAGTTCGTGCGCATCACCAGCGCGGGAGTGCGCGAAAGCCACGTGCATGATGTGACCATCACCAAAGAAGCGCCGAACTACCGGATCGGTTGATGACCGACATACATGCGGACCGGGTCCTGATTCTCGACTTCGGCGCCCAGTACACCCAGCTGATCGCGCGCCGCGTGCGCGAGATGGGCGTGTACTGCGAGATCTACGCCTGGGACGTCGGCGTTGAGGAAGTCGCTCGCTTCGCCCCGAAGGCCATCATCCTGTCCGGCGGTCCCGAGTCGGTGTACGACGCCAAGGCGCCGGAGGCGCCTGCCACAGTTTTCACCGTGGGTGTTCCGGTGCTCGGCATCTGTTATGGCATGCAGACCATGGCGGCACAGCTCGGCGGCCAGGTTGAGCTCTCGCGGCACCGCGAATTCGGCGCCGCGCAGGTCAGGCCGTCCGGCAATTCCCGGCTGCTCGACGGTCTCGAGGACAATCGCGATGCCGAGGGACGGCGGGTGCTCGACGTGTGGATGAGCCACGGCGATCGAGTGGTGGCGGCGCCACCCGGCTTCAGCGTCATCGCGTCGAGCGACAATGCGCCTCTGGCCGCCATGGCCGACGAGTCGCGGCGTCTATATGCCCTGCAGTTTCATCCCGAGGTGACGCATACCCTGCAGGGTGGCGAGATCTTGCGGCGCTTCGTGCGCGAGATCGCGGGGTGCGCGGCGAACTGGGCGACGACCAATATCATCGAGGACAGTGTGGCGCGCATTCGCGCGCAAGTCGGCGCGGATAGCGTGCTGCTGGGCTTGTCCGGCGGCGTTGATTCCTCCGTGCTCGCCGCGCTGCTGCATCGGGCCATCGGATCGCAACTGGTGTGCGTGTTCGTCGATCACGGCTTGCTTCGCCTAGGCGAGGGGGATCAGGTCATGGCGACATTCGCCGAGCACATGGGAGTGCGCGTGATCCGCGTGGACGCGGCCGCGCGCTTTTTGGAGGCGCTTGCCGGCGAAACCGACCCTGAAAAGAAGCGCAAGATCATCGGACGCGAGTTCATCGCGGTGTTCGACGAGCAGGCGGTCAAGCTGCCGGACGTCAAATGGCTGGCTCAGGGCACGATCTATCCGGACGTGATCGAGTCGGCGGGCGGCAAGACCGGCAACGCCCATGTCATCAAGTCGCATCACAATGTCGGCGGCCTGCCGCAGCACATGAAGTTGCAGCTGCTCGAGCCGCTGCGCGAATTATTCAAGGACGAGGTGCGCAAACTTGGGCTAGAACTGGGATTGCCCGCAGACATGGTTCATCGCCATCCGTTTCCCGGTCCCGGTCTCGGTGTGCGGATCCTGGGCGAGATTCACCAGGAGCACGCCGATCTGTTACGGCGCGCGGACGCCATCTTCATCGAGGAGCTGCGCCGCGACGGGCTCTACGACAAGGTCAGCCAGGCGTTCGCCGTGTTTCTGCCGGTGCGCTCGGTCGGCGTGATGGGCGACGGCCGGCGCTATGACTATGTGATTGCACTGCGTGCGGTTGAGACCATTGATTTCATGACCGCGCGCTGGGCGCGCCTGCCCTACGAATTTCTCGACCGCGTCGCGCGTCGGATCATCAACGAGGTGCCCGGGATATCGAGAGTCGTATACGACATCTCGGGAAAGCCACCGGCGACTATTGAGTGGGAGTGACCAGGGCGCGGCGTGGAAGAGACCCCCTAGATTTGGTCGTCAGATCAGCGGCCGCGTGCCAGTAGGAATCCCGAGTGCGACGATCAGAGCATTGTCGAGCTCGCGCAACTTGCTGGGCGCCAATTCGCCCACAAAGTCTGTAAGTCTCGATTTCTCAAGGCTCATCAGCCCATCGCATTGGATTGCGCTTTCGTGCTTGAGGCCTTCGGCCGTGCTCACGGCGACTTGCGTTGGCAGATCGTACCGCTGCGTGAATACTGGGGCGCAGATGACCGTGGAGTAATTTGAGTCGATCAGTGGCTGCCGGCTCACTACGACGAAGACACGTGCCGGCTTTGGGTCACCGGGCGGTCGGCGGACCCGGTATAACTCGCCCCGCCTCATTCATCCGCCGACTTGGCCTGAAAGGAAAGTGCATCGCCCATCTCGGCGTTAAGCTGAACCGCGTGACGGTTGATTGCAGCGATCTCTCGGGCGTCCTTTCGAGCCTGAGCACGTCCGTCCACAAAGTCCCTCAGGATCTGTTCGATGTACGAAGAGCGGGACACCTTCGGGCCGGCCAGCCTGTCGATCCTGGCGATGAGGTCCCCGGAAAGGGTAAGGGATGTCTTCATTTTCATCCTACCATCATACTACCGAGGTAGGATACCGGCAACCAGCGGTTGGTCACCGAGTTGGGTGGCGTTGGCGTCTAATGGAAGTCGACCGGTCGGGTCCGACTTCCCGAATGGCTGAAGGATCCATTGAGCGCTATTCTCGGCGCTTGGCTGCCGGTGCCAGTGGTGTGACGACAGGTCCGGATGCCAATCCGGAGCCGACAAAAAGAACTGGAGTTTGCGAATGGCACGTCTCATCTCAAAAATCATTCTCGCATTTGGTTTGGTCGGATTCACGACGACTCCCGCCTTCGCCAGCTACGCCGTCTTTGTTGGTAGCAACCTTACGGAAGATGGCAGCACCATGCTGGGCGGAACGGGAGACGAGCCCTCCAGTCACTGGCTTGAGATCGTGCCGCACCACAGTTGGCCTGCAGAATCGAAGATCAGGGTGGGTGTAGACGACCGCGCAAACTTCCCTGGGGAGCTGATTGAAATTCCTCAGGCGACGGAAACGGCGCGTTATATCACGATGAATTATTCGGAATGGAAGGGGTTTCCCGCTCCATTGACCAATGGCGGTCTGAACGAATACGGCGTGGCTGCGCGCGACGTGTGGTCCCCCTCGCGCCCGGAGTTGCAAAAGCTGACTCCGAATCCGCAACACGGACTAAACTACAGCGACCTCTCGCGCATCATAATGGAACGCGCGCATTCAGCGCGAGAAGCAGTCGAAATCGTCGGCGAGCTGATCGAGAAGTACGGTTATGCAACTTATGGCGGGAACTCGCACCTGTTTGCCGACGCCCATGAAGGTTGGGTACTGATCGACTTTGCTGGTGGGAAAGGGCTCTGGATCGCTGAACGGCTCGGCCCGAACGACATTCGCATGTCATATCCCGGATATATTCTCGGGGTACCGCTTGATTTCAAGAAGCACCCGGATCGGTTCCTCGGTTCGGCCAATTTCATCTCATTCGCGGTGAGCCAGGGCTGGTACGACCCTGCTTCTGGGCAGACATTCAACGTCAACAAGGTATATCAATGGGGCAAGGAGCGCTCGCCGACTGTTTCGCTCATAGAGGAACGCCTCAGGCAGAAGACTGCAAATGCCAAACTGACGCTTCGTGAGTTCATGGATACGGTTCGCGATCCCCTCGTGTCTGGCGACCAGAGCGGCTATGGGCAGGTGGCTCATCTGCGATCAGGGCTTGCGCACTCGGATCTGAACATTCTTTGGGTCGCCGCCACCGGCGCAATTACCACGCCGTTCGAGCCCTATTGGATAGGGACTCAGCGTGTTTCACCTGAGTACGGCAAACATCGCTATCTGAGCTCGGCTGAGGCAGAGGGTCTGGTGACCCGGGACTTTCAGATTCAAGAGGCGTCTGATTTCGCGTACGTCACTTTCAAGCGCCTGATGTATTACACGTGTGATAAGCCCGATAAATTCCTTCCCGAAGTGACCGAGGCGCTAGCTGCATTTGAGAATCAGAGCATTGCCGAGGCACCAATGGTGGAGTCGCGTGCCCGTAAACTCTTCGCTGTGCATGAGCCGGAGATGGCGCGTGCGGTGCTTACGGCCTACAGCACCCAGCGAGCGCAAGATGGGCTCATGCTTGGCAGGGCGCTACTGGGGAGCATCGAGGCCCGTCATCGCCTGCTGTTCGGATTTAGGGAGCCTCGAGAGTCACGCATGAGTGTTCCTCAGGACCGCGACCAGGAGGTTGGCTGCGTCAAGCCGCTGTCCAGATATTGAGTAGCCCCGTGACTGGCCTGATCGACCGTCGATGTGCTCGATGGCGAGTGAAGCAGTAGCTCATTCCGCCATTCCGTGAATCCTGTCACGATTCCTCTGGGTTGCATGCTCGCACCCGGCTGAACATGCGACGCTAATGTCATGAGAGTCAGCTTGCGCGCGATGAATTCCGGGTTGCTGGCGATTGGCGTGGCTGCGGTGCTGGTGTTGTGGGTTGGCACCGCGCGCGCGGAACTTCGGGTCGATACCGCGCTACGCAAAGCTGCCGTGCAGGGCGACACCGCAACGCTCGCAAGCCTGCTCGCTCAAGGAGCCGACGCCGACCGATCGGACGCTCTGCTTGCAGCCATCCTCGCTGGCCAGCGGCGTAGCATCGATTTCCTGCTCGATCGTGGCGCCGACCCGAACGCCTGGGCGCGAGGGCGTGTACTCCTGCCGCGCGGCGCGGAAGGCAGCCCTGTGTTCGCTGCTGCAAAGTTGGGTGATCGGCAGCTCATCAAGGACCTGAAGCGTCATGGCGCGAACCTGGATGCCGCGTCGGCGGAGCGGGGGATGGCGGGAGAGACACCGCTCCTGTACGCCGTGGGTAATAGGGAATTGAGCGCCGCCCGCTTGCTGATTGAGGCGGGGGCCGACGTGAGGCGCGGCGATGAGAATGGAACTACTGCGCTGATCGAGGCCGCTAGACTTGGCGGACCTGAAGCGCTGGACTTCGTCAAATTGCTGCTGTCGCGTGGCGCTGACCCAGATGCACGAGATAGCAGGGGCGTATCGGCACGCGATGTGGCCCATGAATTCGGCGCGCCGGAAATACTTGCTTTGATCAACGCAAGAGCACCCGCCGGTGCATACAATTTTCCGGACGATAAATTGCGAATCAGCATGATGTTGAGCTACAAGGCGGCGTGCGATCAATCGACTCCCGGCTATACGTTGCGCATGCGCGCCGCCTATGCGAAGTGGTCGGCACCGCGGATTGCGGTGATTGAAAAGATCGAAGCCGATCCGGAGTTTCAACGGCAAAAGGCGGAGATGGTACGCCAGGCGTCGCAGTTGACCGTGGCGACCGGCGATCCGCAGCAAGACTCCGACCAAAAGGAGCAAGCGGCAAATTTTCGTGCGCTCTGTGAGACGCATCTGCCCAATGAGTTTCTCGGTGTCGTGACCGAACACACGAGTTCTCCCAGCCACCACTCATCTCCCGCCGAGGCGCGCGCGACGACGTCACTGCTCTCCGAAGGAGCCTCCGCACAGGTGGGGTCGGTCACGGTCGTGCACAAGTCCGCAACTACAACGGCCGGCGGCATGTCGTCGACGCCCGCTCCGGCTCCCGCACCCAGCCCCAACCCGCCTTGAGCCGCGACGGGTGCACTCACACCCTTGGCCTAACTTAAGCGAGGAACTTGGCTAGGGGATCCCAGTAGTTCTCTTGCCAACCGGAGGCCAGGTGCGCAGCTTCTCCCTGCGGAAACGCCCTGTGATCAAAGGTGAGTTTGGTCGATGCGCCTTGGTCAGTTAGCTCAAAACGGACGATCGAGTAGGTGCCCGGGACCCAACTCAGTACCCGCCAGGCTTGGACAATGAGTTCGTTCGGGACAAGCTCGATCTGGCGCCCGACGATGTATCCGCCAAACAGTGCGAAGGCGCCTCCTGGGTGCGAGCTCAGCCGCGTTGGCTGCTGCCTCTTCGCCATGGCGGCGGCTTTCAACACGCCGCTGAGCAGGATGACCTTGTCGAATTGAGCTTCGACGGTTAGCGCCGCGTAGACTCGTTGGCGGCCGGCGTTGAATACTCGCTCCTGATGAATGGCCTCTTCGGCGCTCAAAATCTCGGCGTTCGAGTCTGCAATCGAGGGCGACGAGCGCGAGACCATCCCCACCGCCGTGAGCGCGGCTGCTGTGATGATCTGTCGCCGCCCAACGCTGGGATGGGCTGGAGTTGGGAGTGAAGTCCATGTTGTATACATTCGTCGTCCTCCTTTGGTCTAATGTCCTGGATGTCGCTGAGAGTATCGTGAGCACCGGATAATTGAGCGAGAATATACAATGGAGATTCACAAGCCAAAGGCGCTGCACAGTTGCGGTGAGCAATTGATCGAGCATATGCGCGATAGTCACAGGGCAGCGGAGGCTCGTGCCGGTATTCGCGACGAGATCGGAATAAACATCGCGGTTCTGCTATCTCGAAACTCGATTCAGTCCTGTATCGATCAGCGCATTGACGAAATAGGACGTCTGCTCGATGTCAGCGACGGTGCGAATTACGTCGCGCCCTTGTGGCTGGGACGTCCTCAGATATGGGAAATGCTGCACGCGCGTTGGCAGGTGGTGTCGCAGGCGGGCAGGGCGCCGCTACTGGCGCCGGAAGAACAGGCCGGTTACGGCTTTGTCTATGCCTTGTTCGCCGACGTAGCTGCCGATGAGGATCGCGAACAAATCGCCTGGGCGCGGATGCGGGCGATCGAGGGACTGGTGCACCCGGGCGAGGCGATGAAAGCCGAGCTGCGATTGGCCTTGCAGGAGGCTCGTCTGACCAATTGGGATATCAAGAATCTCAACAGGGGTTTGCAAGCTAGGGCAGCCGCGATGGCTATTCCCAAGCAGGCGATGCCGCGGCAGCAGCCCGACTCAGGGATTTGCTTTCCCGTGAATACACCTCGAGCGGAAGCGTTGAATCGCGCCGAGGCCATTGCGTGACATGACAAAGAAAATCTCCTCGGCTGACACGTCTGCGCCGGCCGTGGAGCCACTGCCAGCGGTGCCGGTGATCGCGAGCGCGGCTCCGCTGTTGCACTGTAAGAATTGTGGGGCAGTCCTGGTGGGGCGCTACTGTGTGACCTGCGGCCAGGCGGCCGATGTGCACATGCCCAGCACCGGCGAACTCATTCATGAGGCGCTGGAAGGACTGACGCACTCGGATTCCCGGCTCTGGCGCACGCTGCTCTGGCTGTGGTTCAAACCAGGCGCCTTGACTAATGAGTTCTTCATCGGCCGCCGGATGAGCTACCTGCCGCCGTTTCGCTTGTACCTCATCATCAGCTTGGTGTTCTTCCTGATGCTGTCGTTCTCGCACGGTTCGGCGGTCCAGATCGTCAGCATAGGGAACTCCACGGTGCATGCCAGCGATCCGGGAGACATGACCTGCGACAGCATGGTGCAATTTTTCGGATCGGTGCGTAATCCGCGCAATCCAGCCTGGGATAAACGGCTCAACCGTGTCTGCCTGGAAGTTAGGCGCGACAACGGGCAAAACCTGCAGAAAGCGATGTTTGCCACGCTGCCGAAGGCCATGTTCGTGTTTCTGCCGTTGCTGGCATTTCTGAACATGCTGCTCTATTGGCGACCGCGCCACCGCTACGCGGAGCACCTGGTGTTTTTCCTGCATCTGCAGGCGTTCTTCTTTTCGATGGGAATTCTGATGATCGTGGTTGGCGCGGCCGGAGGAGTGTGGCCGACACTTGCAGGCGGCGTTCGGACCCTGCTGGGTCTGAGCATGCCGATTTACAGCGTCATCGCCATACGGCGCGTATTCAATAACAGCTGGCCTCTCATCGTGCTCAAGGCGCTGGCGCTCTCCGTCATCTACCTGCTGGTGTTCACCTTGGCGTTCACCGCGGTATTCATGTACTCGGCGCTGCAACTGTAGGGCCTTGTGCGACGCAAAAGATAGCCCGCCAGATTAGTTCGACCATGGCGCCCGAGCATCCCGCATTGCCTGGTCGCGCCAGTGGCGTATTCTGGCGTCGCGGCTGTATTCTGCCGCGGCAAAGTCGCGCAATCGAAGGGGAAAAACATGAACAAGAAATTCATCATTGCCTGGGTCGTGGTGCTGGTAGCTTGGTTCTTGGGCAGCTTCGTCGTCCACGCAGTGCTGTTACGCGCCGACTACATGCAGTTGACCACTCTGTTCCGCACGGAGGGCGATCAACAGACGTTCTTTCCGTTGATGATACTGGCCCATGTGATCATGGCCGGCGCGTTCGTATGGATCTATGCGCGCGGCGTCGAGGCCAAGCCGTGGTTGACACAGGGTCTGCGATTTGGTGTCGCCGTCGCCTTACTGATGATAGTGCCGATCTATCTCATCTACTACGTGGTTCAACCGATGCCGGGAGAACTGGTCGCCAAACAGATCACGTTCGACGGCATTCTGACGATAGTGCTGGGGGCGATAGTCGCCTGGCTGTATCGCGGTACGTCGGCGCGGTAACCCTTATCGGAGCGGAGAGTCGCCCCGCAAATTCTTGCAGGGTGACTCCCGATCTTGCATCACTCTGCGGAGATCGCGCCGAATACACCTGTGGTCTGACTTGCGCCACCCGCATTGAAGTAAAGCACGTCGGTCGGTCCGGACTGGGAGCTGCCGTCACCGAATCCCAGCGCCCACAGACCGGGGATGAATAGATCGGCCCCACCGCTTTGCAGGAAGCCCTTGAACGCCCCGGTCTTGCTGTTGTATGCGCCGATCCAGCCGCTGCCCGTGTTGCCCACCAGGATCGTGCTGCTGAAGGATCCAAAATTGGCGGGCGCGGACGCCACCCCCCATGGCTGATTGAACCAGCCATTCTCGAGCCGCAGGAGAAGTTTGCCGTTCGTATCGAAGGCGTCGACGTAACCGGTGCCGCCGCCGGCGCTTGCATTGAAGGTGACGAAAATCTTCGAGCCGATGGCCTGAATGCCGGCGGGTGTATAGCTTGCGGGTATCTTGGGATCCGTGAAGGCTCCCGACGCGAGCGTCACCGGAGTGAATGTGGTCGCATCATAGACCTCAATCCCACCGTTGGCGTTCGCAACATAGTAGGCGAGGGCGCCGGTGCCGGCGTTCGTGGCAATCGTCAGTCCTTGATACGAGGCCCCTGATTCCCCGTTGTTCACCTCGATGTTCGCGGTGCTTACGTGGCATTCATAGCATTTCTTGCCGGGAGTGGCTGGAGTGCTATAGGCACTCCAGGTCGATATGGTTCCATCCAAGGTCGCGAAGGCAAACACTTCGAGGGGAGAATTGCTGGCAATCCCCGTGGGACTGCCCGGGCCAGCACCGGCCGCCGCGGGAATGCTGACCGCCAAGTCCGCGATGCTTCCGTTCGCCGAATACAAGGTCGAGTAGCCGGTGCCTTGGTCCGCGACCCACCACTCATTGTTCTTGTGGCTGTTTACCGCAGGATGGGACAGGCCCCATGGATTTACCAGACGTGCATCCTTGGCGTTGGTCACGACGTCGGTGACCGTGTACTCGGTTTGAGCGTCGGCGCCAACTGCGAACATCAACGCTGCACCCAGCACTATGATGATTCTCATGACATCTCCTTAAGGTTATTGCCCCAGATGAGTTTCGTTGTTGCCCAGTGCCAGGCCGGCGCTCGCGCTCGGCGCTCCTCAGCAACTGTTGTCTGCGTGGTGAGTGCCTCGAGGCGCGGAATCGGTTTAACTTAGTGCATATTTCTTTACGAGGAGCAAGTGTCTGCCGGTACTCCGGAGATCCCAAGGCGGGGACATTAATTGACATAATGCAAGATCGAAATTTGTAACAACGCGCTAAGCTGGAAGTAATATCGGGGGGCACTCAGCGGTCCAGGCGTAGCCGCAAGAATCATTTGACTCACGCACCCCACTCACGTAATAACTAAGTGATATAGGGGCGGATCAGAAGACTCCAAAAAATATTTCGACACAATTAATTCAATGCAAAAAGGGACAACACTATGATAAGTAGAACCTCTGCTGTTTTGGTTGCTGCCGTGGCAACCGCATTGGCGGGAACCACGACAAGCTATGCGCAGTCAGTGCTGACGCATCACGTGCGGGACGTGGTGCAGTCGGGCGCAGCGCACGCGATTGCGAATCTTCCCCAGGACCAGATCATCAAGCTGGACATCGTTCTGCCGATCCGGGATCAGGCCGGGTTGGATCGGTTTTTGGAAGCGATCTCGGATCCAGCCAGCGCATCCCATAATCAGTTCCTGACGGTGCGTGAGTTCACCGACAGATTCGGCCCCACTCAGGCAGACTATGACGCACTGGTTGAGTATGTGAAGGCCAAGGGCTTCACGGTAACCGGTGGCAGCCGCGATGCAATGGAGCTGCAGGTCAAGGGCTCGGTGGCGACCATCGAAGCCGCATTCCATGTGTCCATGCAGAGCTACCAGCGCCCGGATGGCTCTGGCTCCTTCTATTCTCCCGATCGTGAACCGACAGTGGATTTGTCCTTCAATCTCTGGCATGTGTCGGGATTGGACAATTACTCGATCCCGCATCCTTTGTATGTGAGCAAAACCGAATACGCGAAGGCTCGCGGAATCGATCCCGCCACCGTCGTGTCTCATGCCACTACCGGATCCGGTCCGGATGCCTCATTCCTGGGCAGCGACATGCGCGCAGCCTACTATGGCGGCACGCTGACCGGCGCCGGGCAAAATCTCGGCCTGCTCGAATACTATGGCACCGATCTGGCCGACCTGGATACGTATTACACCAACGTGGGTCAGACCAACAGCGTGCCGATCACCCTTCTGTCCACGGATGGAACCAGCACTTCGTGCGTGGATTCCAAAGCCGGTGGCCGCTGTGACGACACGGAACAGACCATCGACATGACCCAGGCGCTCGGCATGGCTCCGGGGCTTGCGAGCTTGACCATGTACGTCGGATCCCTCGATACCGCCATCATCGGCGCCATGACAACCAATGACCCGTTGCCGACGACCATCGGTTGCTCCTGGGGCTGGACGCCTGCGGACCCGTCGACGCTTAATCCCTACTTCGAGAGAATGGCGGCGCAGGGTCAGAACTTCTTTTCGGCATCCGGCGACCATTCCACGTGGTCCTCGAGCAACGAAGCCTGGCCGTCGGACAATGCTCATGTCGTATCGGTGGGCGGAACGGATTTGGTCACCGCGAGTGCGGCCGGTCCTTGGAAGTCGGAAACTGCCTGGGTCGATAGCGGCGGCGGGGTTTCGCCGGACAGGATCCCGATTCCGTCCTGGCAGAAGCTCGCGGGCGTGATCAATTCGAGCAACGAAGGCTCGACAAAGCTACGCAATGGTCCCGACGTATCGGCGAATGCGAACTTCACGTTCTATACCTGCGCGGATCAAAAGGCGTGCCTGGCGAATGAGTATGGCGGCACGAGCTTTGCCGCTCCGATGTGGGCCGGGTTTATCGCGCTGGTCAACGAGCAGCGGGTTACAGAGGGTAAGTCGCTCATGGGCTTCCTCAATCCGAGCATCTACGCTGACAATGTGACAACCAAGTACAGCAGGGGCTTTCATGACATCACCAGCGGCACGTCCGGTAGCTACTCGGCCGTAGTGGGTTATGACCTGGTAACCGGCTGGGGCAGCCCCAAGGCCGGTCTGATCAGCGTGCTGGCTCCGTAGCCACGAGGGTAAATTAGCCTCAAGACGATGCAGAAACGAGGGCCCGACCGGTGGCGGTCGGGCCTTCTGCTATGTGTTATCCGTGCTAATTGACACGCCGGAGCCGCTTCGGATTACCATCGCAGTCAGGGTTACACACGGCCACCGCCACGGGAGGCCTTTAGTGAACGAGACAGTCTTTCCGGCGCTAGGATTGGGCGCCATGGCGCGGTGGCTTTCGATCGGACTGCTTCTTGCGGGCTCGATGGCGAGCCGTGGCGACGAGCCGGCGCCCGTTGCCCAACGGCACGCCACGCTGATCGAACTCAACGGTCCGATCGGACCTGCGATGAGCCGCTTTGTCGAGCGTACCCTGGCGGGGGCCAACGATGCCAGCGACAGTGTGGTGATCTTGCAGATGGATACACCCGGCGGGCTCGATACTTCGATGCGCGATATCATCAGGGCGATCCTCGCCTCGGCGGTGCCGGTGGTTACTTACGTAGCCCCCAGCGGCGCGCGCGCGGCGAGTGCCGGCACCTATATCCTCTATGCGAGCCATCTTGCAGCAATGGCGCCTGCGACCAATTTGGGCGCGGCGACCCCGATTTCGATCGGCGGCGAGTCGAACTCACCACCGGTCAAGAAGCAAGACGGCGCAGCGGAGATCCCCACGGGCTCCGCGAGCGAGCGCAAGGCCGTCAATGATGCCGTGGCGTATATTCGTTCACTGGCGCAGTTGCGCGGGCGCAATGCGGTCTGGGCGGAGAGCGCCGTGCGCGGCGCCGCAAGTTTGTCCGCGAACGACGCGCTCGAGCAGCATGTGATCGACTTTGTCGCGAAAGATGTGCCGGATTTGTTGCGGCAGCTTCAAGGGCGCAAGGTCAAGGTGGCGAATCAGGACCTGGTGCTGGATACCCACGAGCTGACCGTACGACGCGTCGCGCCCGACTGGCGCACACAACTTCTGTTGGTATTGACTCATCCGACCATCGCTTACGGGCTGCTGTTGATCGGCATCTACGGCCTGTTGCTGGAAGGCTATAACCCTGGAGCCGTGCTGCCCGGCGTTGTGGGTGCGTTGGCGCTGCTGCTGGGCCTGTACGGACTGCAGCTTCTGGCGGTCAATTACGCAGGCCTTGCGCTCATGGTGCTCGGCGTGGGGCTGATCGTTACGGAATTCTTCATGCCCGCACATGGATCCCTGGGTGTCGGCGGCCTGACGGCATTTGTCGTCGGCTCCATCATTCTATTCGACAATCACTCAACGCAGTTGCAACTCGCATTGCCGGTGATCGTGGGAGTCGCGATAGCCGGAGGGCTCATCATCGTCGGCATCGGCTGGATGGCGGCAAAGGCGAGGCGACGGCCGCCGAGCACCGGAGTCGAAACGATGATCGGGGCACGCGTGGAGGCGGTCAATGATTGCGAGGAGCGTTGTCAGGTGCGCTATGGAGGAGAATTATGGAATGCGCGCACGACGGTCCCGCTACGCGCCGGTCAACAAGCTCGTATAGTCAAGGTCGTGAATCTGACCCTCTGGGTGGAGCCGCAACAGGATTAGCAAGGAGTACACGATGATCCTTTCATTTCCCGTAGTCATAGTCATATTGGCTGTGCTGGCCTTAAGTTCCTTGCGCATACTGAAGGAATACGAGCGCGGCGTGATGTTCACCCTCGGACGGTTCACCGGCGTCAAGGGGCCTGGCCCACGGCTGGTGCTGCCGGGATTTCAGCAGATGAAGAAAGTGGAATTGCGAACCGTCGTGTTGAATGTGCCGAAGCAGGACGTGATTTCCAGGGACAACGTCTCCGTGAAGGTAAGCGCGGTGGTGTACTTTCGAATCGTCGATCCGGAAAAGGCGATTCTGCAGGTGACCAATCCTTGGGAGGCGACCAGCCAGCTAGCGCAGACCACATTGCGTTCGGTGCTGGGACAACATGAGATGGATGAGATGCTGGCTCAGCGCGACAAGCTCAATTCCGCGATTCAAGTGATCCTCGATGCGAATACGGCCGCTTGGGGCATGAAAGTGACCAATGTCGAGATCAAGGACATCGATCTCGACGAGACCATGATCCGCGCGATGGCGCGACAGGCGGAGGCGGAACGCGGCAGGCGCGCCAAGGTAATCCACGCGGAAGGCGAGAAGCAAGCCGCCGAAACCCTGGCTGAGGCCGCCCGCTTGCTGTCGAGCGAGCCCGCGTCCATTCAGCTGCGCTATCTGCAGACGCTTGCGGACATCTCCAGTGAAAAGAGCTCGACAATCGTATTCCCGCTGCCCATCGATTTGATCACGCCGTTGCTGCGAGGACGCAGGGTCGACTAATAGCGCGCCGCTACGCTCACGGCGCGCCGAGCTCCACGAGCAGTGCCTGCGCGCCGTATACCTTGTCGAGTGACTCACGAATGATCGCCGGATGCAGCGCGATCGCGCGATTTTTCCGCGGGTCAAACCAATAATCACCGGCAATGGAGTGAATATTGCCGTCGAACATCAAGCCGACGATGCGCCCGTCGGCATCGATCAACGGACTGCCCGAATTGCCGCTAACGATATCGTTGTCGGTCGACAGACAGAACGGCGTGCGCATGTCGAGCTGATCCTTGACCCTCAACCAGCTCTGCGGAATCTGGAACGGCGGCGTGCCGCTGGCGCGTTCAAAGGCGCGGCCGAGGTAGGTGAATGGCTCGATCTGTGCGCTGCCCTCGGTCCACCCTTGCACGGTGCCATAGCTCAAGCGCAGGGTGAATGTGGCGTCCGGATATAGATTCACGTCGTGGCTGTCGAAGCGTTCGGCCGCGATTGTTGCGCTCGCTGAGGCAATCGGCCCTTCCACCTCGTCCTCGTACAGCTTGCGCAGCGCGCGCGACTCGGGATCAACGGCGCGCGCGATCTCGATCATGGGATCGCGCGAGGCGGCCACGGCCGTCGTACCGCCCCGCCACAATCGTATGCGCACAGCCGCGTCGTCCAATTGAGTCTCGGCAATGAGCCGCTGTGCGAGCGCCCGCGGTGACTCCTTGGACAGCAGCTTGCGAACCACGGCATCGTCCGGGCCCAGCCATTCGCGCATGCGCTCGAGCGAGAACGCCAGGGTCAGCACCTCGAGTTCCGGATATACCGGAACTTGAGCGAATAGCTGCTGTTCGATGCGCGGGATCGCTGCGTCGGTGAATTCGCGCAGCCTTTCCGCATTCGGCTTCGCGCGCTCCTCGCTTGCGCGCAGGATCCAGCGTGCATCGCGAAACAGGCCGCTGTTGAACCCGGCGCTGTTCTCCAGAAAGGAGTACCGCAAGTAGATTTCACGTTCCCGGGCAGTCGCGATCTCGATGGACCGCCACGGATCGGAGCCCGCGGGGCGCATCCTGGACCGAAAGGCGTTCTCCTCGTCAAGCTTTTGCCGCATGAAGGTATCGTCGTGCAGGGCATCCAGCAGTTTGCGGCGCAGCTTGATGCCGTTCTCGATGCTGTTGAGGGGCGCCGCGATGATTCGCGCGTCGGCGGGGTTTGTCTCGCCGAACTGGATGTAGCGGCCGCGCAGTTCGGAGGCGCGCAGCAATTGCGAAGGCAGCGGCATGTCGCGCTCGAATTCCAACTGCGCGCTGGTCTTCAGGCGAGAAGTGTTGCCCGGGTTGCCGGAGACAAATACCAATTCGCCCGCGCGCGGACCGGAAAAGTCGATCGACAGAAACGAGGGGGTATTCGCCGGCCTGCCGTATTCGTACGCCCGCAATATCGCGAAGTCGAGCGACCAGCGCGGGAACTGAAAGTTGTCGGGATCCCCACCGAATTCTGCGATGCCGGCTTCGGGAGCGAAAACCAGCCGTACATCCTCGTAGCGCTTGTAGCGATAGAGAAAGTATTGCCTTCCACGATAGAGCGCGACCGCCTGGCATGTGAGCTTACCGCCACCCGATCGGGCGCTCGCCTGCTCGCAGCCTGCCTCGAGCCGCGTGAGCGCCTGCTTGCGCGCCGTATTGGCGGCTGGATCCGCCAGGCCCGAGACGGCTTTGGCCATTTTGTCAGTGACGTCTTCAACCCCCATTAGCACGTCCGCAATCTGCGTGACGCAACGCTCCTCGTGCCCGCGGTCAGGCGCCGAGAAACCGAGTTCCAACAGGCTCTTGGTCTTGTTGGAGATCTCCGCGAGACAGGATTCCACGCAGTGGTGATTGGTCAGCATCAACCCTTGCGAAGAAACAAACGACGCGGTGCAATTGGACAGGCGGATCGTCGACAGGCGCACCTTATCGAGCCAGGCGGGAGTGACTTCCACGCCGTAGGCTTGTTTCACCGCCTGCGCCGGAAAGTTGTCGAAGGTCCACATGCCCTCGTTAGCGACGGCAGGCAGGGACGCGGCAACTGCCAGCAGCAACAGAAGGATGCGCATGACTCTCCCCAACGTCGATTTCGTCTACGGCCGGCCTGTGCGGCATTCTACAGGGATTGAACGCCGCGCCGACGCGCAATAATTTTCGGCAATCCGCGCCAGTTGATTTATGCTGAGGGACTCAAGTCATGAACCTTATCGAGGTATTCCGATAAATTGAATGTAGAGATCCCCGCTGCGCCGGCCGTCCCGCGCAAGCATCGCGCCTTCACGTCGTTCGAAAATCGGGATTTTCGGATCTACTTCGCGGCGACTACTGCCGCGATGCTGGCCGACAACGTCGAGCACGTGATCAGCTACTGGGTGATGTATCAGAAATTTCACTCGGCCGCGCTGGGTGGATTTGCCGTCATATCGCATTGGGTGCCGTTCCTGCTGCTGGCGGGCTTCAGCGGGAGCCTCGCCGACCGCTTTGACATACGCAGGCTCATCCAGATCGGGATGCTGCTGTTCATGGCCGTGTCGGTGAGCTGGGGAGTGTTGTTCCTGACCGACTCGGTGACGATGTGGAAGGCCGAATTGCTGCTGGTGATCCACGGGCTGGCGGGCGTGATCTGGATTCCAGCGTCGCAAGTATTGATTCACCAAGTGGTCACGGCTGAGCAGTTGCCGAGCGCGGTGCGCATCAGCGCCACTGGGCGCTATCTAGGCACCTTGGTCGGTCCCGCGGTAGGAGGGGCCTTGCTGCTGGGCCTCGGCCCAGCGCACGGCATTTTCGCCAATGCACTGATCTATTTGCCCTTGTTCGTGTGGCTGATCTGGGCACCCTATGGCGCGGCCTTCGTGGGCTGGCGGCCTCCACGTCAGACCTTGAAGGGCTTCGCGGACATTTGGTCGACGATGAAGGTGGTTGCCCGCAATCGTGTGTTGTTGTCCATGACGGTGCTGATCGGAGCGGCTGCATTCTTCATCGGCAACTCGTATCAGGCGCAGATGCCGGGATTTGCCGGCGATCTAGGCCATGGCCGGGTGGACCTCTCCTACAGCATTCTGCTGGCGGCTGACGCCGCGGGCGGACTCGCCGGCGGGGTGTTGTTGGAGAGCCGCGGCCTGTTGCCGCCGAGCGCGCGGACCGCGTTTATCCTGGCGATGATTTGGTGTTTTGCGCTCATCGGGTTTGCACGCACCAATATCTATGCGCTGGCAATCGTGCTGCTGTTCCTGGCCGGATTCGTCGAGCTGGCCTTTAATTCCATGGCCCAGGCCTTGGTGCAATTGAATGCGCCCGGTGAAATCCGGGGCCGGGTGCTTGGGGTGTTTTCCATGTCGGCCTTGGGATTGCGCACCTTCAGCGGTTTGAATGTCGGAGTCCTCGGAGCCCGTGTCGGCATACACAATTCGCTGGCGCTGAGCGCCGCGGCGCTGGCGACCGTGTACGCTGCGATGTTCGCGGCTCGCTACTTGCGTCGTCCCGCGCGGAGCTGATATGAGCGCATCTGGATTACCGAATGATGTCCAGTACATGCTGCGCTCACTCGAGCTGGCGCGGCGCGCGGAGCAGAACAACGAGGTGCCCGTAGGCGCCATAGTGGTGGTGGATGGGGCCGTGGTGGGGGAGGGCTGGAATCAGCCGATCGCCTCCCACGATCCCACGGCCCATGCGGAAGTCGTCGCGCTGCGCGCTGCCGCCGCACAAGCCAACAATTACCGGCTGGCAGCGGCAACTCTGTATGTGACCCTGGAACCCTGCGCAATGTGCATCGGCGCCGCGCTCAACGCACGCGTATCTCGGGTGGTATTCGGCGCTTGGGATCCGAAGGCGGGCGCCTGCGGCAGCGTGCTCGACTTGCCGCGCGAACCGCGCTTGACCCATCGGATGGACGTGTTCGGCGGGGTCTGCAGCGAGGAGAGCAGCGCGCTGCTGAAACGATTCTTCCTGAGCCGGCGCTAGTTCAGCGAGGCCGCTCCGGAATCGCCCCAGACCCATTCCAGCAGGTCTCGATAGCCGCGCACGTTGTCGACGTAGCGCACCGGCTCCCAGCCACGTGCATAGCCATTTTCGGTCTGCGTATACCAGTATTCCTGCTCCAGCAGCGGCAGGAATTCGCGCACGTCCTGCCAGGAATCCGGATCGCGCCCGGCCTTCTGGGCGAGCACGCGCGCATCCTCCAAATGTCCGTAGCCGATATTGTAGGCCGCCAGCGCAAACCAGGTTCTGTCCGGCTGCGGCACGTGGGCGGGAATCTTCTCGTACACCAGCCTGAAGTAGCGCGCGCCGGCAAAGATGCTCTGGCGCGGATCGGCGGCATTGGTGACCTTGCCCGCGCTGGCCGTTCCCGCTGTCAACTGCATCAAGCCCTTGGCGCCCGATGAGGAAGCCGCAGCCGGGTTCCACTTCGATTCCTGGTACCCGATGGCCGCCAGCAGGCGCCAATCCTGATTGCTCTGCTCGGCGGCTTCTTCGAACCATTTTCTGTACAGCGGCAGCCGGCTCTGCATGTGGCGCATGAAGCCGCGGGCACCGACGAACTCCAGATCTTCCGAGCGGCCGTAGTAGCGCTTGACGATTGCGGCGAGCTCGCCGTCGACGTTCAAGCGCGAGAAATAGTCGTTCAACTCATGCACGAATTCCGGGTCGCGAGTGCTCGCAGCCCACGCCAGCGACTGGCTGCCCGGAAAATCGAACGCGATGCGTAGGTCCGGATGTGCCTGATGGGCCAGCGCGAATTCCGTGGAATCGGCGATGGTGTAATCAATGCTGCCGTCCGCGACCTCATCCAAGAGAGCCTGGGTATCGGTGCTGGTATTTTCCACCCAGACCAAATCCGGCAGGCTATTGCGGGCTGCGTACAGGGTCTTTGCATGCGAGCTACCGGCGGCGATCTCCAGATAGCCGTTGCCGATATCGGACAAGGAGTTCGGCCGGGTGGCGCCGCGCAGGTAGATCAAGTGTTCACGCACCCGCTGATACGCAGGGCCAAACTCGACTCCGGCGATGGCCTGGGACGGTACCTTCAGGCCGGCTGCCGCCAGGTGGGCGCGACCCGAGGTTACGGCTTCGTAAATCTCCGCATAGCTCCGCAGCGGCGTGATTTTCAGGCGCACGCTCAGCTCGTCCGCGAAGCGGCGGGCCAACTCGTATTCGGGGCCTTCAGGCATATCGTCCGCACCGCGATAAAATGCCAGCGGCCCATTGCGCGTAACCACACGCAATTCCCCGAGCGTTTTGATCTGATCGATCAAGCTTGGTGAGGGCGTGCAAGTGCCGAGCAGGGTGACCGCGGAGACCGCGATAACCAGCTTGGAATACTGCTGCCAGGACATTGGAAGGCTGAAGTTACGCACGGTCGTTGCTGATTAGAGTCCCGTGAGGCAGGCGAGTTCTATTGAGCGCGCCCTATGCCGATACGCTAGAATAATCCCTAATCGCCCCTAGCGGGCGCTTGACAAATGCGTTTCGAGGCTTGTTTGGCCATCGCGTCACAAAGCGGAAAAACTTAAGTAAACGCATTCGACTTTAAGTTAACCGGAGAGGTACCGAAGTGGTCATAACGGCGCCGACTCGAAATCGGATGGTCGGGTAATTCCGGCACGTGGGTTCGAATCCCACCCTCTCCGCCACTTCTTTTCCAAGTCATTTCCAGTACTTAAGGTAGTACCGGACTTTCCTATTGCCAGCCTACTGCCAGGTTCTGGGGACTTTGGGGGACAAATCACGATCTGATTGACGTGATTTTTCACGGCATTCAGAGCCGAAAATTCAATGCGAGAATCCAGATATGCAGCGTGTGCAGTGGGTCTTGTTTCCATCGCTTGTTTGATCGCGTGAATATCGGATTCCGTTGCTCCCTCGAGCCACGCGGCGTACATACGCAGCATCACCTCGACGCTATGTCCATGCTGCTTCGCGACCCAGAGCAGATTCTTGCCCAGCATGAGTTGCCAAGTCACGGAGGAATGCCGCGCGTGGTAGGGTCCGCGCCTTCGAATATTGAGCGCCTTAATGGACTCGCTCCATCGCCAGCGGGTGATCTCCGGGTCGCTAATTGGGCGGCCGTCTTCTAGGAAGAAGAGGTGCTGATGCCTAATTCTGCCGGCCGCCACGTATTCAGCGCGGAGCGCCAGGTGGCGCTCTAGAACATCCAGCGCGCGTGGGCAAAGCTCGACGTTGCGGTCCTCCTGCGTCTTGGTGCGGTCTTTGTCTCGCCGGAGGACGCGTGCCTTGGTGACCGACAGCACGGCTCTACGGGCGTCGTAGTCTGTCACGAGTAAGGCGATTTGCTCGGAGGGGCGTAAGCCGGTGAAGAATCGGAACTCGTCAAAGTTTCCGATAGCTTCACCCCAATCGGCATGTAGCCTCGCGATCAACGACTCGGCCTCGTGAATGGTAAAGGGGGCGACGGCGGGGCGGTCCTTCTTGGTCATTCGCAAACAATTGAGACCGGTGGCCGGGTTGTGCTTCTCTGGGTGATCGCGGTATCCGTAGTCGAAGGCGCAGCGAATCACGCTGATCGCGTTGTTGTAGGTCTTCTTCGACCACTGATAGTCGTTCGCGATATTGGCGAGCTCGGAGTATCGGATCTCATCGAAAAACCTCGGCCCGATTTCAGGTCGCCAGATTTGCGAGAGGAGCTTGCGATAGCCTTGCGCGGTCACGAAGGCCAAGTCTTTTTTGGCGACCCGAGAATCGCAGGCTAGGAGGAACTCATCGAAGACCTGATCGCAGGTTCGCCGTTTCTGGGGTGCCTCCACATTCCTGATGAAACGATAGTCGGGAAATTCCTCAGGAAATACGAAGGCGCCGGCGGCGATACGTTGTTTGATTTCCAGGAGCTGCCTGCATGCGCGCTTGAGGTTCGCTTCGGTGGGGATGCGGTTCAGGGTTGGCCGGTAGCGAACCCCATCGAATGCAAAATCGAATTGGATGCGATCGCGGCCGACGGCACTGACGCCACTATGGATGGACTTGCGGCCCACTGCGTTCCTTAAGCTCGGCCTGTCATATCGGCTCAGGAGCCCTGCGAGGTCTTATACCGTCGCATTCCCATCTTTCTCCGGTCTCCTTCTTGCGTTTCAGCGCCAGGTCCATCTGCGCGGGGAGTTGCATCTTCGGCCCCTCAAGTCCCCTTGAATGAGATGTCACAACCGCCCTTGGGCCTTCTACCCATCGCTGGTAACCCAACACGTCAATGAGGATACGGCCGTCGGGCGCGCGTCTCCAGACCTTTCCCTCCTGCCAATCACCGCGCTCGATTTTACGCTCGATGGCCTTGACGGAGTATCCGGTGAGCAGATTCGCCAGCGGGAGCAGCACGTAGCGCGCCGTAGCCACTACGACGGGCGCCTCAGTGAGGCGGGGTCGAACAATCTCCAAATCCATAAACGACCTGCATGTGTGGTTCCGGTCGTTTAGGGTCAAGCTGCCACGTGAAGCAGATTATCTCACAGCTCCGCAAGAAAGTCGGCGAGGGTATCGCGGAAAAATCAGCGTAACTCAAACGGACGGCTCACAGGCTTGACCGGTTGCACAGAGAGGACACTCGTTGGAGAATTTCGCGCTGAGTCTTGGTGGCGAGTTCCCCGATTACGCGGCGTCGTTTGAGTTACGCTGAATTTTAAGCGGATGCAGGATAGGCAACGGGTTGCTATTGTTGAACAATTGGTCCACATGAATGCAGATCAATTCATTGTGGCGCGAGTCTCGTCAGAAACGAAGGCACGATTGCGTGCACTCGCTGAGCGGCAATACTTGAGCGATTCGGCCTTGGTCAGGCGTCTCGTTGAATTGGTGCTACTGAAGGCAGGCCTCTCCCCGATGATCACGGAGACATCCACCGGGGCTAGGCGGCTGAGAACCGCTCGATTGATGATCCGTCTATCCGCCGACGACCAGATTCTTTTGCGGGATCGCGCGGAGGCGCGAGGGATGGCGCCGGCCACATACATTTCAGTGCTGATGCGGGCTCATTTACGTTCGCTTGCTCCTCTGCCGAAGGAGGAGCTATTGGCTCTTAAGCACGCCATCGGCGAGCTTGGAAGCATCGGGCGCAACTTGAACCAGATGGCCCATGCTGCCAACCAAGGCCGGCTTGTGACCAGTCCCGGGCGCAACGACCTTGAGCTAATGCTGCGCGTCTGTGAGACGCTGAGAGACGGCGTTAAGGCGTTGCTGAAGGCGAATCTCAAGTCATGGGGACACGGTTCTCGATAGCCGCCCTCTGCAAGGCTTAAATTGGATCTTGAGAAGCACCAGGCCGGTACGATTTCTGCGCGCGATGTCCGCTACTCGGATTTCGAGTGAACGCGGTGTCAAATCGTTATGCGAAAGTCTTGAAAGAGGAAACAATCGGAGTAGCGTAGCTGCTGTAGCAAGACTCTCTGGATGGCCATCCGTATGCCAAGGAAGAGCAGTAACCGTCAGCGGCTCGTAAGCTTGCGTCAGCGTTGGCCCCGAACGGGAATCTGAATCTTTCCGACCCCTATTACTATCTTCGAGCCGACATGTCTTTTGAAGTTTCACGCACGGCTAAGCGTAGTAATTTTCGATTTTGGCAAGCAGACGACGCGAAGTGACATATTCTGGCGCCGCGCCCGCCGGCCATGGGCCTACCTGCGAGCTCAGATCTCGTCCTCCTCGGACCTATGATTCTTTGGTTGACCCATCATGAGAAAGGTGCAATTGTTTGTTGAAAGACGCTAAGGAAGGGCGAAAGTATGAAAGCAGGACGCAATTCACTTCGCATGCATCTCGAACGCCGTTCCGGCAGCCCACGCATCGCGTTTGCTCGGCATCCGAGCATTCGCGCCAGAGCAGGCTCAACCGGTAGATCAGCGGAGCGCACCCAGCGCATGCGCCGCGCAAGGCAGTGACCGGTTTCCACCGATAGCCAAATCAAGGGAATGAAATATTTATGATTATTCGATCGATAGCTGTCGCATTATGGGGTTTGGGACTCGGCATCTGGTCGCCTGCCGCCAGTGCGCAGTCCCTATCTTCCTGCACCTTATCCTCCCCTTGCGTGGGTTATGACTGGGGAGCTCCCGGAGGAACCAGTACGACATCGTATATGGAATCCCATCGGTTTCAGCGCCACAGCGTAGTGACGAGCGATGGTTATATTCACATCATCGTCAACACCGGCACCGTGCAAACCGTGAGTACGGGCTCGGGGACCGCGACGGGAGCGCTGATTCTCTATACAAGCGCCAACAACGGTGGGACGTGGTATCCAAGCTACGTGTTTTCCGGCACGGTGGGCTCACAACCGAACGGCGCGGTGTCGACCGACGACGTTCATCTCGTGACGAATGGAACGGGTCAGTACTTGGAAGTGGCCTATGACCAGGAGGCGGTTTCCGGGGTGACGGGAGTCGTAAACGCCGTGATTTTCACCGAACTTGCCTACAGCCCGTCTAACGCACAACCCGCGACACGCCCAACCTGGACCGTAATGAGTGGCTACCCGCAGACGGTAACGCCTATTCCTAATACCTCTGGGACTACCTATCAGCAGCCGGCATTTGCGGAGGACGGCAGCCTCAATACCTGGCTCACGGATTTTGAGATCCCCTCCAGTGGAACCGCCGGTGGACAGATCGGCGTGTATGAGTATTCGTCGAGTGACACTGGCTGGGTGAATACGACACTGGGAATATCGCTTCCCTGCAGCGGTAGCGGTAGCAACGGTGGTAGCGGCAGCGGTGGTTCCTGCACCGGCGGCAACCCGGACACCACGGGAACCCAGCACGCGTCACGACCAGTTTTCGTGCCGTTGAGACGGATCTATACGACCACTCCGGCCAATATTGGAGTGATCTATCAAAGTAACAATTGTCTTTTCTGGGTCACGATCAACGTTAACAACTCGCCTCAGGTATCAACGGCTCAAGAATTGAGCAACTTTTCCAACGCGTCGGCGAACCCCGGAAACACGGGATGCAATCTGCCGGACGCACAGAGCTCGTATGACGACACCGCAGCGAGTATTGCAACCAATCCAACAACCGGGGACCAATATCTTGGCTTCGCGGTCAATGTGACTGGCAGCACCGACGCTAGTCCGCTCACGAACGTCTATACATTGACTTACCAGGCATCGACTGCAACCTGGATGACCAGCAACGGACAACTATGGGCGGGGCCAACCAGCCATCCGGATACGCCCGTCTATGTGAAAAGCGCTTTGATTACCCCGGTAGGTTCGTCCACTACCTACGCGTATATGTTCATCAATTACGGGGCGCTATCTTGGTTGGAGGTTCTCACGGCGCCGATTTTGTCGGCGACCGTAACGTCGACATCGTACGCACCGTTTGCATATCTCAGCCACTCTCAGGCAACTGGTGCGAGCTACGACAATCCTCGCATTGATGTACCGGAATACCTTAATAGCTCTATCTCAGGCAATCTATCCGTGGTGCCCGCGTGGGAGCAATACGTCATTAGCACCACGAGCGGAGCACAGTCGTTGATTTATTGGAATAATGTCCCGAACTAAGACGGGGGAGTAAGGGCCGACGGGGGGAAAACCTCCTCACTGGTGGAGCGCCTGCCGACCGTAGGTAGGTTAGTCGGGAAATATCACGCGCGCCGCGAGGCGGCAAATTGAGCTTCGAATTTTTTTGTCTTACATAACTCGAGGACGGTCTGATATGAAATGCGCAACGTCTAGCCTTTGTTCAAGACTTTTCGCGGTCGGCGGGCCGTTGTTGTCGGCCATTTGCTTTGCCGCCCCTGCGCCTACTTTCTCCGTGCAAGTCCTAACCAATTTCTCGGGCGGCACGGATGCCTACGTATCGGGCATCAACAGTGTCGGAGAGGCGGTCGGTTCCGTGGGCAGCGGCTCCGCGGTTTGTCCGAACGAATGCGCGGTAACGTGGCGGGATGGCACGCCCTCTCTCCTTGCGACCGTGGAAGGAGCATTCGCAACGGAAGCGTATGGTGTCAACGACGCCGGTCAGGTTGTCGGCAACATTTACATGACGAATTATGATCAATCGATGGCTGCTATGTGGAACAACGGGACGCTGACGTTGCTGCCGGCGCCGGATTCGCAGTACACCTCAACTGGAACGGCTTCCATCAACGATGCGGGCCAGGTGGCGGGAAACGCTTCGGATGCGAGCGGTTCAGACTCCGTGCCAATCGTCTGGAACGGCTTAATCCCGACGGTGCTCGGCGGGGTACCGGCCTGCACCGGTGGCGGTTACGCCTCGGGGATCAACCGCAACGGTCTTATTGTTGGCACTCTTTTTTGCGACCATGGACTAGCCCCCGAGCCCGTTGTCTGGAAGGGCATCGTCGCCACTTTGCTACCAATCAAGCCGACCGCGGGCGCCCCCAGCGGCGATGCCTATGCGGTCAATGATTTGGGGCTCATTGTGGGCTTCTCCAATGACGCGGCAAACCCCGACTTGGCTCCTTCCGAAGCCACCGCTTGGGCCAATGGTGTCGCCACGAATCTGGGACCATTCCCAACCAAGGAGGGCGAAAGTACTGCTAATGCGGTCAATAAGCAGGGAATCATCGTCGGTAAGTCTAACTGGTTTAACAATACATTTGATCATGCTGCTCTCTGGAGCCGCATCGATGCCGCACCCCAAGATTTGAACTCGCTAATTAGTACGCAGGTAGCGGCGGAGATTACCCTGACCGAGGCGATGGGAATCAACGACCGCTGCACGATCGTCGCCAATGGCTACAACAAAAAAACCGGTGCAAAGGAGGCGTTCTTGCTGGCGCTGACCGATCCCTCTAGCTGTGTGAACGGTTTGTAGCGCAGGGGTCGGGCATAGGGCGCCGTCAGGGAATGTCGGGTGGCCGGACGTACTGCCAAAAGCGGGGAGAGGAGGGGTCCTGAGGGGACGCAGAGCTGCAGGGTTTTCATGAACTTGCTGATTTCTATCGGCGTCGCCGTGGGTTCGAATCCCACCCTCTCCGCCACTTCTTTTCCAAGTCATTTCCAGTACTTAAGGTAGTACCGGACTTTCCTATTGCCAGCCTACTGCCAGGTTCTGGGGACTTTGGGGGACAAATCACGATCTGGTTGACGTGATTTTTCACTGTATTCAGAGCCGAAAATTCAATGCGAGAATCCAGATATGCAGCACGTGCGGCGGGTCTTTTTTCCATCGCTTGTTTGATCGCGTGAATATCGGATTCCGTTGCTCCCTCGAGCCACGCGGCGTACATACGCAGCATCACTTCGACGCTATGTCCGTGCTGCTTCGCGACCCAGAGCAGATTCTTTCCCAGCATGAGTTGCCATGTCACCGAAGAATGTCGCGCGCAGACGGCCATAAAACGGTCCGAGCGCGACAAGCCGGTAGGAGGCGCCGTTGGCAATTGAGTAGGGCTGTTAATACACAAAAATGACCGACAATTAGTTGAATTTCTGGCTCCGGCCTGTACCCTGCTGCGATGACGATTGAGTTTGAATGGGATGCGAGCAAGGCGAAGACAAATCATGGTAAGCATCGCATCTCTTTCGAGGAAGCGACCTCGGCGTTTTACGATGCCTTATCGATCACGATTGCGGACCCGGACCACTCCGTCAGCGAGAGCCGATATCTGCTTGTTGGGATGACGACGGCCGGGCGTCTCGTGGTGGTGGCACACACTGATCGTAGTGGACGAATACGAATTATCAATGCAAGGCGGGCGACCCGCAAAGAACGAGCAAGCTATGAAAAAGGCCGATAGTGATGAGATGAGAAAGGAGTACGATTTCTCTTCCGGCATTCGCGGCAAATACCTACCGCGGCTCGCCAAGGGAGCGAACGTTGTCGTGTTGGACCGCGATATGGCCAAAGTGTTTCCGAGCTCCAAGGCAGTGAATGATGCATTGCGGGTTCTAGCGGAAGCCGGAAGGCGTCACGGTAAGGCGAAAGGCAATACGCGCGGCATTTGAGCATTCCTATCTGATCAGGCGCTCATCTAGGGCACTTCACCGATGGCACGAGCATTAAAGCGCTTATTCATTTGTCTCGACAATGCGGGTTATGAGGTTTCGCTCGAGCGGCTGAAAATTTACTTCGCATTGCCGGATGCAAAAGCAGAGCGCAGGGGCTTCCTCAGGATTGTCGACGAATCCCGGGAGGACTATTTGTACCCCAGCCAACGCTTCGTGGCAGCAGACCTCCCCGTCTCGCTTCGGCGCGCGATCTTGCAAACCGCCTAACGATAGACTTACTGCCAAATCTACTGCCAAAAAGCGGGGAGGAAGGGGATTCCAGGGGACGGCGAGCCGCGGGTTTTCAGTAACTTACTGATTCTATTTGCGTCTACGTGGGTTCGAATCCGCAACATTCATTCTCTTTTCTACGCTAGCTTCTGCGAATGAGTCATCCCTCTTGACCTCGATCTCGGGGCTTTGGCAGTTCGAGGACAAGAATGTCTGGATTCAAATTGACGAAAAGGGTGCTTCATATCAATGTCGCATCGGAAGAGAAGGAACAGTTTTTTCCGGGAGCGGTATCTTCGTTTCTCCAAACTCAATTGAATGGCAAAATATTTGGGGCACTGACACAGTCACGTTGACGTCTGGAACGATGACACTTAAGGGCCGATTCGGCGAATTTAAACATCACCGTGCTTCGCAACCGATGAGTCCAGCTTGCTTGCCTATGCGGCAGCGGGGTGGAACCACGGCCTAACAATGGGATCGAGCAATTCACGGTTCTGCTTTCTGATGGCAGACGCTGGCGAATGGCCGAATAGGGTCGGGAATCGACCTTTCGACGCAGTGCAGACTTGTTGGCTCCTTCACTGCAGAAGTCAGCCATGGAAGCAATCGAGAATACAGCCACTGTCCGTCCGCCCTGGAACAAGGGCAAAATTGTTGGCCAGAAAGCGCCTTCCAAGCTCAAAGAGATCTGGGCAATTCGTATTCGACTGCAGCTTGCCGTTCGGCGCCGCGAACTCGCCCTGTTCAACTTAGCCATCGACAGTAAACTTCGAGCCTGTGACCTAGTTAGCTTGAGAGTGCGGGATGTGTGTCATGGCCAGGCCGTAGCATCGCGCACGATCGTGCTGCAGCAGAAAACGCAACGGCCTGTCCAATTCGAGATTACCGAGCCGACGCGGGAGGCCGTTGGAGCCTGGATCGGTCATGCCGGGCTAAGCTCAGAAGACAGTCTATTCCCAAGCCGAGTTCGCAGCTCAGTGCATCTGTCAACCCGGCAATACGCGAGGATTGTAGATTCCTGGGTGAGACAGATCGGATTGGACAAGGCCCAATACGGGACGCACACGCTGAGGCGGACGAAGGCGACCTTGATCTACCGCCGGACGAAGAACCTGCGCGCGGTCCAACTGCTGCTCGGACATAGACTGGAAAGCACGGTCCGTTACCTCGGCGTCGAGGTGAACGATGCCCTGGAGATGGCCGAGCAGAAGGACAGCGCCGGGCCGGTCGGCGTCAACGGGCGCTGACCGGCCGACTGCGGTCGCTGACAACCTCGAAATAGCCGCCTGGAAGCGGACGCTCGCAGCTTCGGGTAGGCTATGAGGAACGCCAACCAAGGGTCCGTGAATGGCCGACCGCGCCGAACCAACAAGCCTTAAGGAACGCACTGCGACGAGGGCGCCGTGAGCGACCCGAACAAGGCGGTGTTTCTCAGCTATGCCTCCCAGGACGCGGAAGCGGCCCAGAACCTTTGCAATGCCCTGCGCGTCGCAGACATCGAGGTTTGGTTCGATCAGAGCGAGCTTCGAGGTGGCGATGCCTGGGATGCGTCGATCCGTCGCCAGATCAAGAACTGCGCGCTGTTCATTCCGGTGATCTCGCGGAATACGCACGCTCGGGGTGAGGGTTATTTTCGGCTCGAATGGAAGCTTGCCGTGGACCGCAGTCACTTGATGGTCGCGGACCGGCCGTTCCTTCTCCCGGTCGTCATCGACGACACGTCAGACCAGGACGAGAAGGTTCCGGACCGGTTTCGCGACGTGCAGTGGACGCGCCTGCCGGGCGGCCAGAGCGCCGGGGCCTTTGTCGAGCGGGTGCGCCGATTGCTGACCGGCAGCCTCGCGCTTGAGCAAAACTTTGCGCCGGCGCCGCCTCCTGCTGGTCTTGCTAGAGCCGCCCGTGCGCCCGCCAGCTCGAGTATGGGTCTTGCGCTGGGGACCGGGGCCGGGGTGCTCGCCGCTGGGATAGCTGGGTTTCTCTACCTGAACAGTCGCGCTCCGGCGCCGACCGCGGGAACGGCAGCACCGTCAGTAGCCACTGTGTCCGCGGCGTTTTCTCCACCGGCACACTCGGTGGCCGTGCTGCCGTTCGTCAACATGAGCGGCAACCCAAAGGATGAATACTTCACCGACGGTCTCGCCGAGGAACTACTGAATTCGCTCGCCACGAGTCCCGGCCTGCAAGTGGCGGCCCGCACTTCGTCGTTCTCTTTCAAGGGCAGCAAGGCAGACATCGTCGAGATCGCCCACAAGCTCAACGTCGGCACCGTGCTGGAGGGAAGCGTGCGCAAGGACGCCGGCCACGTTCGCATCACCGCGCAGCTGATCAACGCCGTTACCGGCTTTCACCTCTGGTCGCATACCTATGACCGTGACCTTAAGGACGTGCTCAAGCTCCAGACTGACATTGCCACCGAGGTCAGCCACGCACTCGAGGCGAAGTTGCTGGGGGAATCCGGTGGTGCACGCAACCTCGGCGGTACCGAGAACGCGAATGCTTTCGACGCCTATCTGCGGGGCGAGAAGATGCTCGAGGGTAACTTCAGCGAGGCCGGCTACAGCGACCCCGACAGCCAGGGGGCGTTGGCAGCGTATAACGAGGCGATCCGGCTAGATCCACATTTTGCCAATGCCTACGTCGGCAACGCCCGCGTTTTGGACCTGATCGCCGGCGCGGGCGTCGGTGGGAATATTCGGCGCACTGCCGAGGAGGCGCGGGCCGCAGCCGATAAGGCGATCGAAATCGCACCCACACTCGGGATCGCGCA
>Ga0302324_100003544_pt1 | contig 35179 bp, 25 predicted proteins | sample Palsa_T0_1_FD_201949 | JGI IMG/M metagenome (GOLD analysis project Ga0302324, IMG submission 201949) | Peat permafrost microbial communities from Stordalen Mire near Abisko, Sweden - Palsa_T0_1 | ecosystem: Environmental > Terrestrial > Soil > Palsa > Peat permafrost | place: Sweden: Abisko...
TGCCGGTGCACGACCTGGACACTTATGTAGCCATCGAGAATCGCGCGTCCCGGCCGGTGCGCGTGCGCCTGCGCGTATTTCTGGAACAGCCGCAGGTACGCTACCTCTCGCGCGGCCGCCAACTGGTGGTGATCGCGATCAGCTTCGGAGTCTTCTTCGGGATTGTGAGCCTGTCGGCGCGGAAGCTGCTAAAGGCCATTCGGAAGTGAATGGCTGCGGGCCATACAAGCGGCCTACGAGGCCGCTGCAGACTACGAGCCTGCCCCACGGAACGATCAAAGCCCAAGTGATTGGATCTGAAGCAGGTGATGAGTAATCGGTTGGGGTGTAGTAAGGCTGGGCAGGGTTCGATGTGATTTTGGGGGCTAATGCGGGGCTGGCGGAGAGACACTGACCGCGTATCCGCTGTACCGGTGGGTCCGGTTGTCAAAGAGCAGGGGGGCGGATTGCTAGCGCGTATCGGAGGCGGCGGGGGTACCGAAGACATCTTCGCCGCTCTCGGACATGACATAGGGCGGTGGCGGGATGTCTGGTTGGCTTGCCGGCGCGGCTTTCGCGGTTTGGGCCGTCTGCGCGGGCTTCGGCTGCGGGCGGGATGGCCGCGCTTTTTGCGACTGCTTCATATCCTCGATGGCGGTGCGGAAGGAACGCTCCAATTGCGCGCGTTGTTTCGCAATGTACGCCAACATTTTGAACCGTTCTTCGCCGAATGCGGTGCACTCGTAGAGCCGGCTCTCGGCCTCGGCAACCCGTGCGAGCAACCATTGGGAGGTGACCAAGGTTTCCAGGTGGCACCATTCGGTGCGGTTTTGAGGCTGCCAGTCGGCTTCCAACTCGTCCCAGAGCTGGTAGTAGTCGGCGGCGTTTTCGCGATCGAGGATGGTGACGCGGGTGCGCAGGCCGTAAGTAAGAGCATTGAAGCGAATGGCGGCTTTGCCGTCGGGCGTTTTCGGACCGGTGGAGTGTTGGGCATTCAGCCGGTTGGCTTGTTGCTGTTTTTCTGAAACGATCATGCGATTGTTCCTTTGTGACTCAGATTTCGGTTGGCGCGAATCCGCCATACCCGATTCCAATATAGAGCTGGGTAGACGGGAAACAGGATATACAGGAAGGCGGTGACTTACTAAGTGGCTGCGGTGCCGGCAGATGCGGGGGGATAAGTTTATTTTGGAAACGTGTGACTGGCTTGCGGCCGGCGGCCACTGCGGCCTACGAGGCCGCTGCAGGCTAAGAGCCTGCCCCACTCAAGGCTGCGTTGGTCCGGCGGATGTCTGCCTCCGTGTGCGCGGCGGAAACGAATGCCGCTTCGAATTGCGAGGGCGGCAGGTAGATGCCTTGCTCCAGCATGCGGCGGTGGAAGGCCGCGAACTTTGCCGTATCGGCACGCTTGGCGGAATCCCAGTCTGTAACCGGCTGGTCCGTGAAGAACCAGGTGAACATGGACCCGACGCGGTTCACGGTGACACCCGCGGGCGCGGCGCCGGCGATGGCCGCGGATTTTGCTTCCAGCTCGCCGTAGACTTCCGGATGCGCCTTCAAATACCGAAGCATGGCCAGGCCCGCGGCCACCGCCAGCGGATTACCCGACAGCGTCCCGGCCTGATAAATCGGTCCCACGGGCGCAACCCGCATCATGATGTCGGCGCGCCCGCCGTATGCGCCGATGGGCAATCCGCCGCCGATGACTTTGCCCAGCGTAGTCATATCCGGCCGGATGCCGAAGCGCGCCTGCGCGCCGCCGTAGGCCACGCGGAAGCCGGTCATCACTTCGTCCAGAACGAGCAATGCGCCGTGCCGCGCGGTGATCTCGCGCAGCGCTTCCAGAAAGCCGGGCTGCGGCGGGACGCATCCCATATTGCCCACTACCGGCTCTACGATCACCGAAGCGATGTGCTCGCCGTGCCCGCGGAACGCGGCTTCCACGGCATCCACCGAATTGAAAGGCAGCGGCAAGGTGGTATCGGTGAAGCCTTTCGGTACGCCTTGCGTATCGGCGATGCCCAGCGTGGCCAGGCCCGAACCGGCCTTCACCAGCAGCGAATCCACGTGGCCGTGATAGCAGCCTTCGAACTTCACCGTGAGGTCGCGGCCGGTGAACCCGCGCGCGACCCGGATGGCCGACATGGTGGCTTCGGTGCCGGAGTTGACCAGACGGACCATCTCCATGGAAGGCACCGCGTCGCGGATAGCTTCGGCCAGATCGATTTCACGCTCGGTGGGCGCGCCGAAGCTGGTGCCCGTTTCGAGCGCCTGGCGCACGGCTTCCACGATGGCCGGATGACGGTGGCCCAACAGCAGCGGTCCCCAGGAACCCACGTAGTCGATGTACTCATTCCCATCGATGTCGAAGATATGCGATCCCTCGCCGCGGGCGATGAAGGGCGGAGTGCCCCCGACGCCGCGGAAGGCCCGCACGGGGGAGTTGACGCCTCCCGGAATCACTTTTTGTGCGCGTTGAAAGGCGGCTTCGGATTTGGTGTGATTCATGAAATAACCATGTCATCGAAGCAGGCGTCGGCACGAGTGCCGACGCGGCACGCATGCGTGCGTGCGCCACGTGCGCCACGAGTCATGGCCGGGCTTTGCCTGGCAGCAGACGGCCGAGCCCCAGGCTCATGGCGATCTCATACAGGCTGCCGTTCAGGTTGCGCATGAGCCGGTTTTTCAATCCCAGGTAGGGCTGCGTGCCGGCGAACAAGTCCTGCATCACGCCGCTGAACCGGCTGCTGCGGCGCGTGAATTGCACCATGCGCGCCGGAACCGAGCCGAACAGGAACCGTCCCAGGAACACGCGCTTGGCGAGGCGCGACCCGAACTCCAGGTCGGCCGCAAAATCCCGCCGCAGCATACGCCGGTAAGCCTGCAACTTCTCGGCCAGGCCGCCCAGTTCGGAAAGCAGCGCCTTGGCTGCCAGGTCGGCCGAGCGCAGGGCGTAATAAATGCCTTCGCCGGTGACCGGATCCACCAGACCGGCGGCATCGCCCACCGCCAGCCAACCATCGCCGGCCACGCGATTCTTCTTCCACGCGGGTGTATCGAGCGACGGCAGCAGGTGGCTATAGAAGGCCGCGCCCTTCCAGCAGATACCTCGCTGCGCCATATAGTTTTCGAGGCGTTTGCGCAGCGAAGCAGCCGGTTCGCCCTTCCCGCAAATGCCCACCGACAGATGGCCGCAGCGCGGGAAGATCCAGATATAACCCTCCAGCTGCGGCAGAAACTGGATATCTATCTGGGCCTGATCGCCGGGCACGTAGTAGCCCAGCGCGGACATGGAATCCCGCGAGGTCAGTTGCGTGCCGAAATCGCGCAGCGGATTGCGGGCGCCGGTGGCGATCACGCAAAAGTCCGCGTCCAGAGCGCCCGCGTTGGTCCGCAACCGCCATCCCATGCCCGTTCGATTGATCTCCAGCACGCGGGCTTTCTCGATGCGCGCTCCGGCGCGCTCGGCGCGCTCCAGCATCATGCGATTCAGATCCATGCGGGAATAGATGAGCAACGGCTCGCTCAAACGCAGGGTCGCGGCCTTGGCGCGCGGGGCCGACAGAATCGTCTCCCTAACCACCTTCTTGGGTGTGTTGTTTTCGATCAGGAACGGATACGTATTGTAGGCCTTGTAGGTGAGGCCGCCACCGCAGGGTTTCTCCCATGCCAGCTTCTCGTCGAAGACGACGGTGTCTAGACCTGCGGAAGCCAGCCGCTCGGCCGCGAATGCCCCTGCCGGACCTCCGCCCAATATGGCGACCAGTTTCATTTCGGGCTGCGATCCTGCGGGGGCACTGTGGGATGTCCTGGCGGTAGTGCGCCCGCGGGGCCACCACCGCCTTCCGGCATAGCCATGCCGCCGCCGTGGGGACTAGCGGCCATGCCGCCATGCGGGTTCTGCCCGCCGCCGGGGCGCGGCTTCACCACCCAGCGGTCCCCCTTCTTTTCGAGCACGTAGTGGATGGTCATGGGCAGTGACGCATTCGACCCTTTCGGCGTAAAAGTCACGCTTGCTTCTACTTCGTTTTGCCGGAAGACCATGGACCCGACCGACACGTCCATGGAGGCGATGTTCAGGCCCTGGCGCGTCGAGAGGTAGTCCATGACGCCGCGCTTGACGGCGTCCTCATTTTGCATGTTGGGACGGCAGCCCGCCAAGGCAAGGCAGACCAGCACGGGAACGAGGCTTCTCACGCTCTTGATTATACCTGTGCGGCGGCGTGCCGGGTTGTGGATGCCGGCTGCATCTACTGCGTCAGCCGCTGGCCGAGCGCTTGTGGGTTCGTCACGAACCAGACATGATTGCCGCGGTTCGCCTCATACACGAAGTCACGAACTTCTGGACGATCTCGGCCGGCGACGCGCGTTCTGAGCCGGAAGAAATCGTCGTCGAACCGGTCGCTGCGCAATTTCTTGCCGTCCGGCGAGCATGCGAGGGTGCGTACGCCATGCAGATCGTAGGAGGCCGAGGTCATCCAAGACATTATACGATTAGGCATGGCTTCGAAATGGAATTCCTGTCTGCTCGCACTCTGCAGTTTGGGGCTGGCCTTGCCCGCGTTCGCTCAGATCGATGGCCCCCGCTTCGCGAGCGAATTGCGGGCAAAATATGGGCCTCCGCTTGCCAGAGAGACTTTCGCCGCGCGGCCCGGCATTGAAATGGTTGTGGATTACGCGGCGAACGGCGATGTATGCAAAATCCAGCTTCCTCCCGCGGCGCCAGGGCCGCAGCCCGGCATGCTAACGCCTAAGGCGGTAGACGACTTTGTCGCGGAACTGGTGCCGTTAGCTATGCGCGGCAGAGCGTTGGGGCGACTTTTGGAGGCCGTGGGACTGCCTTCTGAATCGATCGTCGAGTACGAAAACGTCACCATCTCCGAATCGTTTCAAGACAAGATACGAACCGGGGTAAGGGTGACGTTCAAGCATGAAGAGTGCCAGCCGCCGGCTGAAAGCCGGCTGCGGCCATGATTGGCCGCCCTCCAGCCGCACTCTATTTCAGCTTAACCGGATAGGGCGTGTGTTCCGGCAGCTTGGGATTGGATTTCTCCAGCGCCTTCAGCAATTCCGCCACTCCACGCTCCAGTTGCGGATCGTGGCCTTCGAGCAGGGACTTCGGATCGTTTTCCACCACGATGTCGGGATCCACGCCATGGCCCTCCACCGCCCACTGGCCTTCGGCGTTGGCATAGGCGAATTCGGGCACGTTCACGGCGCCACCATCGATGAGCTGTCCGTGGTCCGTGATCCCGACCACGCCGCCCCAGGTGCGTTCGCCGATCAGCGGCCCGAGTTTGGCGGTACGGAACATCCAGGGGAAGATATCGCCATCGGAGCCGGAGTTCTCGTCCAGCAGCACAACCTTCGGCCCGATGAAGACGCTATCCGGATAGGTTCCCGGCGTGGCGATGGTGCGCGGATAAGTCAGCCCCAGCAACGTGCGGATCAGCCGCTGGATCACCATGCGGGAAATATTGCCGCCGCCGTTGGCGCGGTCGTCGATCAGGAGCGCCTCTTTGCGAAGCTGAGGATAATACCATTTGATGAACTCGCGGATGCCGGCCTCGCCCATATCCGGTAAGTGCATGTACCCGATGCGCCCGTGAGACAACTCGTCCACGCGGCGGCGGTTTTGCTCCGCCCAATCGAAATACAACAGGTCAGTCTCGCTACCCAAGGGCCTGTAAGTCACTTTGCGGGCGCCGGCCGGCGAGGGAGCACTATTCAGCATCAGTACCACCGGCGCATCTCCGGCGTGGCGCAGGAATTTGTAGATGTCGTCCTTAGCGGTCACGTCTTCGCCGTTGATGCTCAGGACATAGTCGCCAACTTTGGCGTCGACACCTATCTCGGTCAGCGGCGCGCGGTAGACCTCTTCCTCGTTCTGGCCGCGGAATACTGTCGCGATGCGGTATCGCCCGGAGTTGGCGTCCACCTCGAAGCGGGCGCCCGGCAGGCCGGCGTGCGGCCGCGGCGGAATTTGAACGTCGCCGCCATCGATATAAGCGTGCTGCACGGTCAGCTCGGAAATCATCTCACTGACCACGTAATTCAGGTCCGTGCGATGCGCCACGTACGGCAGAAGCTGGCTGTAGCGCTGCCGCACTGCCTCCCAATCGTAGCCGTGCATGTTAGGCGCGTAGAAGAAATCGCGGTACCGCCGCCATACTTCGTTGAAGATGTCGTTCCATTCCGCGACCGGGTTCTTCTCCAGCATCAATCCGGCGGTGGAGACCGTCTTCTTGGTGGCGGCGCCGGAAGGTGTAGCGTCGTAAACGTTCCACGCCTGCTCCTGACGGACCAGCACTTTCGATCCATCGTGCGAGACCACAAACCCGCCGATGTCATCGACCAACTTCGTCTCTTTCCGATCTTTGAACGTGAAGATGCGCAGCGAAGGCTTGGTCGCCGCGGACCGTCCGTAGTAAAATTCCGGCGCTACACCATAGATGAGCGCATCGCCGGTCACAGCCAGACCGAAATAATTTTCCGCGTCCAGAGGGACGCGCGCCACGCGCTGATCGAGGCCGTCGAAATCGATGCCGCCATCCTTTGGTTCCGCGGCCTTCTTGTCTTTCTCGTCTTTGCTCTTGTCTTTATCTTTATCTTTATCTTTATCTTTGTCAGCGTCCTTGCCGCTAGCAGTTGCGGAGGCGTCTTTGATAGTCACTTCGTCGCTCTCGGTCGGAAACGGATTCTTGACATCCTTGCGCAGAGCCATTACAAAAATGCCGCGTGCCCTATTCGTCGCAAAGTCGAATTCGATCCGGGAAATCTGCGGCCGAAATTCGTGTTGAGCCATGAAGTATAAATAATCGCCGGCGGGATGCCAGGCCGGCGAATCCTCGTTGAAGGCCCCGCTAGTCACGCGATGCAGCTTACTATCCTGAATCGACCAGATATAGAGCGCTGAAAACGACCTATTGTCGTTAATACTGAACGCCAGATACCCGCCGGCCGGCGACCACGTATAGTCGCGAATCTCGCCCTCGGTCGAATGCGCGATCTCCTCGGTGGCGTGGTCCTTTAGCGACACCAGCCAGAGTCGGCCGTCTTTATCGCTGAAGGCTATGCGAGTGTTATCCGGAGACCACTTGGGATCGTACCGGAAGGCGTGTCCGCCGGTGGTGATCTTTTCAGGGGGCGCCGAGCCGTCCTGCGCCACCACGTAGACTTCCTCTTCGCCGCTAGCGTCGGACAGGAAAGCGACCTTCGAGCCATCCGGCGACCAGGCCGGCCACTTATCGTGCGCGCCAGGCGAATGCGTCAGGTTGCGCGTGGGCCCCTTTTCCACCGGCGCCGAAAAAATGTCGCCGCGCGCCGCAAACAGCACCCGCTCGCCCTTGGGGCTGAACTCGACCTGCTCGATGAGATTAGCCGCGGAGACGTAGCTGGGCCGCCGGTTGACGCCATCATCGGGCACACGCACGGAGATGGGCGCGCTCTTGCCCGTCTTCACATCCAGGATCTGCAGCTCGCCATTGAGTTCGTAGACGATGCGCTGCTGGCGGTCGGTCGAGGGCCAGCGCACGTCCCACAACGTGTTCTGAGTGATCTGCCGGGTTTTGCCGCTGGCCGTGTCGTAGGCGTAGATATTGAAGTGGCCGTCGCGGTCGGAGTTGTAGTAGATCTCCTTGCCGATCCACATGGGGTCGCGGCTGGCGCGGGGGCCTTCGGTGATGCGCTTGGCGGCGTGCGTTTCGACGTCGAAGATGTAAAGCCTATTGGCCTCTCCGCCGCTATAACGCTTTTCGGTGCGGAAGTCGCGCGCCTGCGGCGAATACACGATCTGATTGCCGCCCGGCGAGAACGATCCTGCTCCGGAGACCGGCATGGGCAGCGGCTCGGAAGGGCCGCCGTCGACCGGGACGCGGTAGAGGCGGGTTAGCGCGTGCGCGCGGGCATCCCGCATAGAGCGGTAGATCACGTAATGGCCGTCATTCGACCAGCCATAAACCTGGTTGTCATAGCCCCAGCGCGGCGGCAAGGGGCCCTGCGCCGGATAGAAAGTCAACTGTTTGGGCTCGCCGCCATCCGCGGGCATGATGTAGACCTGCTCATCGCCGTCGTACTGGCCGGTAAAGGCGATCCACTTGCCATCGGGCGAGAATTTCGCGAACAGCTCGACGCCGGGGTGCGCGGTAAGGCGCGTGGCTGTGCCGCCGGTCGCGCCGACCAGCCACAGGTCGCCGCCGTAGGTGAACGCGATACGGTTATCGTGGATGTCCGGAAAACGCAGGAGCTTGGTTTGCGCGCAGAGCGGCGCGGTTACGGCGAGGGCTAGAAGCCATTTGGATTTCAGGCGCATAAGACTTTGACGTTTGGGAAGACGAAACGATAAGCCTAGCAGAGATGCTAGAATCGGACGGAGATGTCTCAAACCGGCGCGCTAGACCCAAAGACGGCGCAGGATATGCGGTTCGCGATGCGCCTCTCGCTGGCGTTCGGCTTCCTGATGTTGGGCGGGAAGACAGCGGCCTATCTGATTACCGGTTCTACGGCGATTCTTTCGGATGCTTCGGAATCCGTCGTCCACCTGGTGGCAGTAATATTCGCATGGTTCAGCCTTTGGCTCAGCCTGAAGCCGGCCAACCAGCGGTACCTCTATGGCTTCGAACGGATCACCTTCTTTTCCGCCGGGTTCGAGGGCGCCATGATCGTATTGGCGGCCTTGTTCATCGTTGGCGTGACCGTCCGGAAGTGGCTTGCAGGGTTGGAACTGACCAACGTCGGGGCGGGCACGTTGTTTACCCTGCTTACGTCGGTGCTGAACGCCGGGCTGGGGTGGTTCCTGGTGCGGACCGGGAAGCGGACTCAGTCGCTCATCCTGGAGGCGGACGGGAAGCATGTCCTGACAGACAGTTGGACCAGTGCCGGTGTGGTGTCCGGGCTGGTGCTGGTGATGTGGACCGGCTGGAAGCCCTGGGACGCTATCTGCGCGCTGGGCGTGGCGCTGAACATACTGTGGTCGGGTGGCAGCTTGATCTCGCGGTCGGTAACCGGGCTGTTGGACACAGCCGACCCGCGGACGGGGAAGCTGCTGCGCCAGAGACTGGACATGCTCTGCGGCGAGTTGGGCATGCAATATCACGGCGTGCGTTTCCGCAGCACCGGACATAGGCTGATGGTGGAAGTACACCTGCTGTTCCACGGTTCCCAGACGGTGGCCGAAGCGCACCGGCTGGCCACGCTGCTGGAGGAACGGCTGGCGGAGACGCTGGGGCAACCTGCCGAAGTGACCACCCACCTGGAGGCTCAGGACGATCACGAAGCGGTCCACCGGGCCGCGCATTACACGGGGAAGCCCGGAGAGCGGTAGGGCCGGATGCTTTAGTGTGCGGCATTAATTGACATTAGGTAGGTTTTTGCTGTGCAATGTGGTTGTGAAGATGCCCGTCTCAGAGACGCCAAAATCAAAGTTGGAGAGATTGACTCCTATTCGCATCTTCAATCCGGCCCTCCCGAACCAAGATCATCAGAAGGCCAGTCGCGAACTTCTTGACGAAATGCGAGGTGAATGGGAAAAGGACTGGTCCGATCTTTGATCTGCTACCTTGATACCAACGTAGGAATTTGGCTGCCGAAGCGAGCACTCAGAAACTATCGCACAAACGCTGTCCTATATCGAGCGAACGGAGGTCCGCATTTCGCCCATCGCGATATTTGGAGTTCGGATACCTGCCTGGCATCGAGGAAATCGCCGTGGGGAGACATGCTCTCGGGCGCGTCTGCATATACCGATGGAACCGCGTTGGGAGAAAGAGCGCGGGTCGCCCGGCGTGCGGCGTCTCGCGGCGATGCGTCCGCAAGCTTCTCGTCCTGGGTCCTTTATCCGTAAGGTTGACCAAAAACGCTACCTGCTAGCGCGCGGCGGAAGCTGCCATCTGCACCGTTCGCGGCTGCAGGCCAGCTTTCGCCAGGATGGCGTAAACTACAAAGCCGGTCACGAAGCTATACAGCACCGCGGGCTGCACGTAAATCTTCACTACGTCGGAAACGGGCAGGAACGGCAGTATCCCGACCACAAAGCCCAGCGCCCACGCCAGATATCCGGCCCAGTTGACGCCTTCGCGAGGACCCGCCCATCGCTTGCCCGACAGCAGGTAGTCCGCCGCCATGGCCCCGCAAATAGGACCGAACGAGGCGCCCACGATGGTGAAGAACCCGATCAGGTTTTGGGCGACGCCGGTCACCGCGAGCACGATGGACACCGTCACACCCGCCATGGTCGAAGAGATGCGCGGCACGCCCGGTATCATCGTCGAGAAGCTGTTGCCCGCAATGAACGCGCAGAAACAGGCTGGCGCAACCGAGGCGATGGTGAACAGCAGGAACATGGCGGTGGCCAGTACGCCGCCGATGGACCGGATCACATCGTCATACCCGAGCCCCGGAAGCGCGTAAAGCTTGCTCGCGCCGGCCACCGAGAGCAGCGGCAATCCGGCCGCAAATACGATCGCCAGAGTGATGCCGGCCAGGCCGCCCAGGCGCACGTCTTTTTCGTTGCGGCTGTTCATCCCGAAATCCGCGCCCGCCGCGCCCGCCGTCGCGAAAAAGCCGATGATGATCTGCACCAGCAGCGTGAACGCTATGAACGGATGCGGATCGGCCGGCACGTATTGGCTAATGCCCGCGCTGGTTTGGGAGAACACCAGCAGCACCATGGCGGCGGGAATCACGATCAGATAGCGCGAAAGCTTGGCCACGTATTGAATCCCCATCACGCCGATGTAGGCCATCCCGTAACCCCACAGGATGCCGATGGCGATGAAGGGCACGCTCCCCGGCCCGGCTTTGGAGCCCACCGTGTTCAAGATGAACTGCGTCGAAATGGCCGTGTTCACCGCGAACCAGCCAACCTGCAGCAATCCCATCAGCAGGCCGGGCATCACGTAGCCTCCCGCCGTGCCGAAAGTCGAACTGCCCACCACATACAGCGGGTAGCCCGTCTTCATACCCAACATCGCCGGAGCGTAATAATACAGCGTGTAGCAGAGCAGCCCGGCGACCACAATCGCGGCCATGCACAGGCCCAGGCCGGCGTGCGGGATGGTGTCTTTGGCGATCGAGATGTAGAAGGCGATCCACAGGAAGATGCCCGCATAGCTGGGCGCGGTATTGGCATACCACGGAGCGCGGTTCGACGCGGGATTCGGGACGGCTTTGGAAATGTAGTCGGGCAGCATGGCCCCTCCTTTTGCGAAGCCGCCAGTATACTACGAAGCGCGTGCCGGGTCCTCGGCGGTGTTGGGTTCTCCGTGCCGCTTCCCCCTAGCAACAATGGGATGGTCATCGGGAGGTTTCCGCGGGCGGAGAGAAACTGGGCTTGGCTGCGGGACGGTTGATGGTGTAGACGGCAGAAGCCACCGCGCTGTTGGAGTATCCGGCAGCTACGGCGATGGCCTGTATGGTTTCGGTGGCAGCCACAGAGATCCCGCCTGTACCTGGTTGATGAAGTGGTGGGCGAGGCTCCGTTGGTGGTGTAGTAGATGGTTGCGCCGGCAGTAGCATCGGTCATAGTCACGCTCTGCGCCGCCGTGTAGGTTCCCGCGGGCGGAGAGAAACTGGGCTTGGCTGCGGGCAGGTTGATGGTGTATGCGGCAGAAGCCACCGCGCTGTTGGAGTATCCGGCAGCCACGGCGATGGCCTGTATGGTCTCGGTGGCAGCCACAGAGATCCCGCCGGTGTACCTGGTTGATGAAGTGGTGGGCGCGGCTCCGTTAGTGGTGTAGTAGATGGTTTCGCCGGCGGTAGCATCGGTGATGGTCACGCTCTGCGCCGACGTGTAAGCCCCTGCGGGCGGAGACAGCACGGGTGTAGCCGCGGGCAGGTTGATGGTATAGGCGGCAGAAGCCACCGCACTGCTTGAGTATCCGGTCGCCATGGCGATGGCACTGATCGTCTCCGTTGCGCTGACTGGGATCGCCCCCGTATACTGCGTCGACGAAGCGGTGGGCGAGGCTCCGTTGGTGGTGCCACGCCGACCAGTTCGTCGAACCAGTACGCGGGGCCGATCTCGGTGGCCGTAATCAAGACGATCAAGGCGATCGCGGTGTTGAACGGAGCTACCAGCGCCGTGGGCTCAGCTACCTACAACGTCGGCTCCCGGCCACGCCCGTGTTCTTTCCAGCCGGAGGGACCTACACCTCGGCGCAGAGCGTGACCATTACCGATGCGACGGTCGGCGCAGCCATCTACTAGGTCACGTTCTGCGCCGATGTGTAGGTTCCAGTGGGTGGAAAAAAGACCGGAGCGGCGACGGATTGTGTTACATACATCTCGGCGCTTTGGCCGTAGACTGGTGCACACAGGTTGCCGAAATAGGTGCAGCCGACTTGATCTCCGCCGACGATCAATACTTGGCCGTTGCCAAGCACCGTGGCAGTGTGGCCGCTCCGAACCCTCGTCATATCCGAGCTCACGCCGAACGATCCGCTCTGCAGCGATTTAGGCGAAAGTCAAATCAGCTCTTGGAACCCGTGCCCGGAGGCTTCCGAAGACTGGCTCACCTGGCAGCTCGATTAGGGCCTAATCGCTTTTCTCCTCGATAAGATAAGCTATTACCTTTCCTTCGACTTCGTCGCCGTTGTTAGGAGATTGATTGACTTTGACATTCACGCGGTCCACATAAACAGATGAATCTCTAACCGTCTGTGCCAACCGCCGGGCCTAAGGAACTTCAGCAACCCTCAATGCGAGTAGTTTCCGGGTATCCCCTTCGATTCACGTCCTTCCGAACGCTATCGTCCTCCAGCATCCCGCGATGTGCCGGGTCCTTACGTCCCGCCTTCCTTCGATATCCATGCTAGCTTATTGAAAACATTGGTGCGGATGAGAGGACTTGAACCTCCACTCCCTTGCGAGAACTAGAACCTGAATCTAGCGCGTCTGCCAATTCCGCCACATCCGCACAATTTGGCTGGGCTTCTCTCATTTTTTCAGGCGGCCCGTCAGAAGTCAAATTGCTTCGGTTGGCGCGCGCCCGCCAGCGGCTCGCCGCATTGGTGTCGTCCTGCGTGATTGGCGTGGATGTCGATCCCCGCTTGATCGAGATGGTAGGGCGCCGCGCGGGCGGTCTGAGCCAGTAATCGGCGCCAACCTTAAGAACGCGCGCCGCGGAGGCCCAGCGTCTGAATCTCGCTGAAGTCCACGCGGCGGTGCTCATCCATCGCCAGATTCGATAGGATCACCGCCGTGGAATCGTTCAACCCGACTTGCAGGTTCGATTTCGGCTTGTGGTTGGCCGGGTCCTTACAGCACAGGAAGAAGTCTTCGAGTTCCACCGTCACCGGATTGCGGTCCTCCTCCGGCGCCATGATGCCTTTGCTGTAGAGCCAGCGCCGCGCGAATTTGCTTTCGCGCTGCAGGAAGGAGTCGTTGGATTCCGCCGAGTCCTTCGGCAGCAGCAGCGGAATCCCGCGCGAAGCCGCCGCCGTGGTCATGGTGGCGCCGGCCTTGAATGTATCCTTCTTGTCCGTGGCTTTCTTTACTTCCGGGGCCGATACCGGTTTCGGTTCGCGATACCACAGCGCCGTGGCCGGATGGTTATCGTCGCCGATGGTGATCTCGATGGCGCCCGCGGTGCCCATGATCACTTCGCCGAACTCCTGGCGCTGCGCCTGCAGCAGATCCAGGTGCGAGCTGGTGCTGATGGAGCTGTACAACAGCTTGCGGCCGTTGGGGTAAACGTAGATCAACTGAATGTTGTCGTAGGTGTCGCGGCCGTCCTTAAACGTATCGATACCGCCCACGCCGATCACATAGTCGGGCGGCGAGCCGAACATCCAATCGGCCACGTCGATCTGGTGCGAGGCCAGTTCGGCGGTGTTCCCTCCGGCGTACTCGCGGTACATGCGCCAGTTGATCTGGCGCTCCAGCGCGGGATCCGGCACCGGCCGCCGCTGGCTGGAATTGCGATGCCACTGGCCGCGTATGTGCGTGACATTGCCGAGTATGCCCTGATCGATCATCTGCTTGGCCGTCTGGTAGAACTGGCTGTAGCGCCGCTGCAAGCCCACCTGCAGCACTTGTTTGGGGTGGTCGGCCACCAGCGCGCGCAGGGCGTGCACCTCTTCCGCCTTATGCACCAGGCTCTTCTCGCAGAAGACGTGCTTGCCCGCTTGCAGGCTGTCTTTGGTAATCGGAAAGTGCTCGTAAAGGGGCACGGCGATCAGTACGGCGTCGATGTCCTTGCGCGCCAGCAGTTCGCGGTAGTCCTTGTAGGGGGCCGGATTGTTACCGGCGGTGTCCACGCCCTTCTTCAGGTTCACGTCATAGTTGTCGCACACCGCGATGCAGCGGCCCGCGTCGGTTTCGTGGAGATGCTTGAGCAGGTACGTGCCACGGCTTCCGGTGCCGATAAAGCCATACTGCACCTGGTCGTTGGCGGCATGCACCTTCTGGATAAACGGCGCGCCTTGAGCGGCGGGCAGGGCGGCGGCTACGGCCGAAACGGCGCTGGCTGCCTTGACAAAATCACGGCGGGTCACATCGTTGTCATGTGCCATGCGGGACTTCCTTTGAGAAGAGGTTTGCGTTTGGATTGTAACCTCGATTCTAACATGGAGCCTTCAGCGGAGGGCCTCCCCCGATCGGCTCGCCTCCGCCGCGCATCGCCCGTCGCTTTGATAAGCTGGCACAAGAGGACGGGAATGGCCAAATACCACATCGCTCAGGTTAATATCGGCCGCATCAAGGGTCCACTCGACGCCCCTTTGATGGCAGGATTCGTCGCGCGGCTGGATGAAATCAACGCTCTCGCCGATAACGCTCCTGGTTTCGTTTGGCGGCTTCAAACGTCCGAGGGGAACGCCACATACTTGTGGCCCTTTGCCGATGATCGAATCCTTCTCAATATGTCGGTTTGGGAGACGATCGACGCATTGAGGCTATATGTTTACCGAACGGCGCATGCGGAATTGCTGCGGCAACGGCACCAGTGGTTCGAGAATTTCGCGGGTGCATATGCCGGGTTGTGGTGGGTGCCCGCCGGACACATTCCCGGTATCGACGAGGCCAAGAAGCGCCTGGCTCACCTCGACACGCACGGTCCGACCCAGTTCGCATTTACCTTCAAAGTGACTTTCCAGCCTAATGAGGAGTTTCAGCAGGGTATTGATTGGTCGTCCTTCCAACCCTGCCCGGCAGCCTAGCTCGCCAGTTCGTCTCCATCGGAACCAAGCCTTAGCGCCCCGATGGCAGAAATCCGAAAGACACAATCGCGGCGCCCAGCGTGCGCGGGTCGTTACCCGGAAGGCGATATGGCGGATCGGCCTGAAACTCAACCTCGACGGTTCCGGGAGCGCCGTGCGGCAGCGGCCAACGCACGGCGCGGATGCCCAACTCCGTCAAGCGGACGGTCCCCAGCGGCACGCCGTTCAACCGCGCGCTGAAATCGCTGTGCCCAAGCGAGGCGAGCAGTCGCGGGCCTATGTTCAAAACCACCTCGAATTGCGTGGCCCGCGGCGCGCGGTATAAGCGGGCCGTGGCGCGCGGCGCGGACCAGCGAAAACCATCTTCGAGCCCAAACCAGCCATCGGTCAACTGCCACAACGGCGTCAACTCGTTCATCATGATGTAGGTGGTATCCAACGTTTGCGGATTATGGACCGCAATCCAGAGCTTGCGGTTGGGCTGCACCCAGAAGAGCGTCGCGACACCAGGACTCTGCAGCAGCGCTTTCGCCGCGGGGTCTTCCATGGGATACATCTTTACGTCCAGGTCCAGTAAATAGCGCAATGTGCCCGCTGCCCCCCAGGGAGGAAACGAGGGCGGCATGCCGTGATAGAGGAATATCGGAATGCCCTGGATCGAGGCGGCGGAGGCTCGCAACTGCGCTACATAATCGCGGTTGCCGGCGTCTTCGGCCAGCTTTTGGCGGCGGTAGTCGCGAAGGTCGAGGTAGTTCCAGGGCAGCCATGCCGCGAGGAAAACGGCGGCCAGGAAACCGAAGCGGGCGTCCGCCAGGGAGGACAGGGCCATCGCCACCCCGATCAACGGCACGTACCAATAAGCGCTAAAGAGGCGTCCCGGCAGAAAAACCAGCGGGACGAAAAACAGGACGGTGGTGGCCACGCCGAGCCATACCCGGCGGTCGCGGCGGACGGCGGGAAGCGCGAGCAGCGCGAAGCCCGCGAAAGGAACGCCGAACAGCTCCCCCGCGTAGAACTTCGCGCTCGCGGCCACCGCGTTTGGAGTGAACCGGAAGGCGTAGCCGCTATCCTGGTTAGGGTGTTGGAAGATGCCCTGCAGCCCGAAGGAGAGCGACACCAGGAAGAACGGGATCAGCGGCCGCCATTGACGCTTGCCGAACCAGAGCTCGTAGCAAGCCAGCACGGCCGGCAGCATCACGGCCAACTCCTTCGATTTATACGCCAACCAATAGGCCAGGAACGACAGCACCCACCGGCGTTTGATCCAGCACAGGAGGCTAAGCAGGCAAAAGGTGGCGCAGAACAGATCGAAGGCGTACATGGGTTTCCAGTACACGTCGAACACGGCCATGTGAAAGGCGAAGAACAGAGCGCCCGCGCAGGCCGCGAACGGGGAGGCGCCCACATTCCGCAAAACCAGCCATAGCAGCCACACATTGAGCAGGTGAACCAGATGGAGGGGCAGAAGGTAGGGCCGGAAATCGAGCCCGAAGGCGCGGCTCATCATCCGGAAATAGAAGTGGCCCACCGGCCGGAAATTCCGGCCATTGTAAACGGGACTGACAAGATCCTTGACGAAGTCGGCGGCCGGAATCTGGGGCGTCCAACTCAGGCTATCTAGCTCATCGCCCTGGAAGAAACCACCGGAGGCGCTGCGATTGGCGATGAAGAATAACAGCGCCATGGCTACAAATAAGGCCAACCCGACCGATTTGTTCATAGGCAAAGCGCCAAGGTTCGATGTTACAACGCGGCGGCGGGTGCGCGCTTGGTGGGAAACGCTTGCCGGCGGCCGGCAGCGGCGGCTCCGGAACGGTCCGGCCGCAGCGCACCTTGATATCATTAGCTAATGACATGGCGTTGATCGCCGTTTCCGGACAGCCCGGTTGCCGGTTCGAAGAAGTGGCGCGCCTGTCCGCGCACCGCCTGGAGTTCGAGTTGGTCAATGAATCGCGGATTCACGGACTCATCGAACGCGAATTTGGTATGGACGCCGAGGTGCCGCGAAAGGCCCGCCCCGATCTGGTGGCGTCCATCCTGGCGCGGCTGGCGACCGTTCACCATATGGTGTACTGCGCGGCGGGCGCCGAGATTCTTTCGCGACAGTTCCCCGGCACGCTGCGCGTGCACATCGTCGCGCCGGATTCCGTGCGCACCGGCAATCTCATGCTGGACCGGCGCCTCGAACGTGGCGCCGCCCGCCAACTATTGCGCGAATTGGATGCAGGGCAGCGCGCCCAGTACAAAGACACGTCCGGCAGGGCCACGGCCCTCCCTCACTGGTTCGACCTGGTTCTGAACGCCGAATCCATGGACTCCGAACAGATGGTGGAGATGATTCAGGGGTCCGTGCGCGCACTGGGCCTGAAGGAGCGCGGTTTTCTGTCGGCGGCGGCCGAGGCGCAGATCCAGTTTCAGATCCGCCTGCGCCTGGCGCGGCATGGCATCGTGCCGCCCGGCGTGGTACGGCTGCCCGGCAAAAACTTCGCCCATCAAAGCGAACAGGTCTTCGCCAACCTGCTGGATTTCTACCGCATCGCGTGGGAGTACGAGCCGCGCAATTTTCCGGTACAGTGGGATGCGGAGGGGCGCATTTCCGAATCGTTCACGCCCGATTTCTACTTGCCGGAATTCGACCTGTACGTGGAACTTACTACCATGAAACAGTCCCTGGTGACGCGCAAGAACCGCAAGATCCGGCTGCTGCGGGAGCGGTATCCGCACCTGAACGTGCAGGTATTCTATCAGAAGGATTTTGAAAACCTGATCTTCAAGTACGGCCTGGCGGAGCGGTCCGTAAAAGCATGAGCCGCGAAGCCACCAGCAAGGACCCGCCCGGCATCGAACGCATTCTCTTCACCGAAGAGCAGATTGCGCAGCGCATCCAGGAGGTGGCCGCGGAAATCAGCGAACGCTACAGGGGCAAGCCGCTTAAACTGGTGGGCGTGCTGAAGGGCTCGGTGTTCTTTCTTACCGCGTTGGCGCGCCAGATTCAGATACCGGTGAAGATAGATTTCTTGGCCATCTCGACGTTCTCGAACAAGTCCAGCGCGCCAGGCATCGTGCGCATTGCCAAGGATCTGGACGACGGCATCGAAAACGAAGATGTGCTGTTAGTGGAAGACATCGTGGATACCGGGCTGACGCTGCGCTACCTTCTGCAAACGCTGTCCAGCCGGGGACCCAACTCGCTGGCCGTGTGCACGTTCCTGGACCGCAACTCGCGCAGGCTGGTGCAAATCCCCGTGGAGTTCCGCTGTTTCGAGATTCCCGACCGTTTCGTGATCGGCTTCGGTCTCGATCACAATCAGCTCTACCGTAACTTGAGCTACGTGGCGGTGATGAAGCCGGAGAGAAACGCCTGAGGGGATAGCCTGCCGTCTCTCAGAATGACAGAGTCAGTCCGGCCTCCAACTGGTTCACCACCGCGCTGTAAGCTGCGCCTTGGAGAGTGGGCGCCTGCCAGCGGATAAACCGCATTTCCGGCACGATCCGGATGTGGAATTCGTCGACAAAGCGCATACCCAGTCCCGCCACAACCCCGAGGTCGTTGACCTTATTCGGCGTAGCGGGATTTTCGTTGTAATCCGTCAAGCCGCTCGGGTAAGTAAAGTCGTTTCCGGTGCGTATCTTGCCCACGTGGCGCAACTCCACACCGCCGGTGAAAAAGGCCCTGCGCTTCCAGCCGTGCGACCAGAAGCCATAATAGTGCGCCAAAAGCGGATACTCGTAATAGTTAACCTGCGAGTAAGTGGAGGTATTAGTGACTGGGCGATTATCGCCGCCGGTGGTGCTGCTATTGTAGCCGGTAAGGATTTCGGCGTTCTCCGTGTAGTCCACGTGATGGAAGTGAATTTCACCCGCCAGCGCCCAGTGGTCCGTCAGACGATATTCCGCCATGCCTCCGGGTCCCCATTTGGCCGAAGTCGACGTTGCGGTGTAGTTATATTGCACTACCGGGTTGGTATTTTCCGTAATTGTGATGACATTTCGGGTGTTCACCAGAGTAGTGGGAAAGTACATCACATGGATGCCGATCGTGAGGCGGCGGAGCGGCGAAGGCGCCGTGTCGTCCGCGCCCAGCAAAAGAAAGCCGGGAAACAGGCAACCGAAAAGAGCGGCTTTCGAAAATGGTGCAAGAGTCATCGATAACTTTCTCCGGGTTAGAACTGCAGGCGTAACGCAAGCTCCATGGATCTTGGCCCGCCGGAACGGTATAAGGAATTCACACCGCCCCCGAACGACTGGTTCAGCATCTGGGTGGCAACGCCGAAGTCCGGGCTGGCCAGATTGGCGCCTTCCTGGGAAGACGGGTTAGCGAAGTTCGGATGATTCAGGGCGTTGAAGGCCTCTAAGCCGATGCTGAATCGATAGCGCTCGGTGATGGGAAACACTTTGCGCAGCGCCAGGTCCAGTTGGGCGAACCCAAACCCACGCAGCTCGTTTCGTCCCATATTTCCCTGCGCGAAGCCGCACGGCGTAATGAAGGCGGCGCTGTTCAACTCGCGCCCTCCCGGCACGTCGGGATTGTCGATCCAGATGGCCCCGCCCACGTAACTGGGCCGCACATTGGCGAAAAGGCCAGTGGTCGCCACACCGTTGTTGGTGCTGGTGGTGTTGCAACCCGCCGCCGCCGCACTGGTGGACGAACTGACGGCCGAGAGATCGAAAGGCAGCCCGGTATGCGCGGATGCCACATAGTCCAGATACCAGTCCTTAAAGGGAGCGTACATACGTCCCGCCCCGGGGGAGGGCAGCCGATACGAACCCGAGAAGCTCACATTCTGCCGGATGTCGTAGTCCGAGTCGCCTCTCTCGCCGCCAAACAGGGTGGCGAAGCCGCCGCCGAATGACGAATCGGAGGAAGCGCTGTCGATGGAATGGGACCAGGTGTAACTCAACTGTGTCTGGAGTCTGCTGCTGAGCCGTTTCCGGAACTGGACCTGCACGCCATCATAGTCGGATTGCGCACCGTTAGTCACTTCCTGAAGAATATCGTATGCGTTGGTGTACGAGGCTGTAGTCGAGGTCCGCAGCAGGTTGTTGCCTTTGCTGCCCACAATGCTCACGCTCAAGGTCTGCCCCACGCCGAAATTCTTTTCCCAGGTGCCGTTCCACTGGTAGATCAGAGGCGAAAGCAAGCCGGAGGTGCCGGTCAGGATTTGTCCATAAGGGCGTATAGGCGGCAGAACCGGTACAGCGAGGTCGCCGGGGGCCAGCGGGAAGCCTATCTCGGAGGCCGTGCGCACATCCGCGTAAGGGGCGCCGAAGAATGCCTGGCCGACGACTCCGTAACCTACGTCGTAAAACATTCCAAATCCGGCGCGCAGCGTCATTTCGCGTCCCGGTGCGTCATCGGACAAGTAGGCGATTCCGACACGCGGGGCGAAGTTGTGCCACTGAGTAGCATAGATCGGTTGATTCTGGGTAACCCCGGCAATGGCATCGCTGGATAACGCGAAAGGCTGCGGACCCTCCCGCGCGGTAGGCGCCGGATTGAGGTCCCAGCGCACGCCGTATGTAACAGTGGTCCGCTCGGTGGCCCTGAAGGTGTCCTGTCCGTAGATGGATACGTTTCTATAAGTCGGATACACTTCAGGCACGCTGGAGGTGACCTGGACATTCAGGGCGTCACCCGTCAACAGCGCATACTGGTTCGCGGCGCCGGATATAGTGGTGTCGCTGACTCCATTGAAAGAAACGCCGACGCTGTAGGGGTTACGGTACGTGGTTTGCAGGATTTCCCGGAAATCCACGCCGGTCTTTACGTTGTGTCTGCCGTAGACCTTCGACAAGCTATCGACCCCATTGAACTGTTGCTGCCGATTGTCCGAGCGCCCCCCAAAAGAGTATCCCGCGAATCCCAGAACATTCAGGCTAAACGCGCCGGTGGCGGTAGTGACACCTGCCGGAAATATTTCGGAATCCGTCAGGGGGACGGCGCCGCCGAAATTGTCCATCGTGGAGGTCCCGGTTGACGTAGCCGTCGAGTAGTTCACACGCAGATCGTTGAGAGCGCCGTTGCCGAACTCATGGGTCGCTCCGACGGTGGCGAGTTGAGAACGCGAAGACTGTTCCGTGAGGACGTTGGGAGTAGAAAATTGCGTACCGCGCTGCTGAGTATTGGAGGGCGTGAGGCTATAACGGGCGAACAACGTGGTGCGGGGATTCAGAACGTGATCGACACGGATGCTGCCGGTGCTGCTGTCGGAAGGATTGGACGTGACAGCGTTGTAAACCGCGCCTTCAAGCCCCAACTCGGTACTGTTGGGAATGGGAAATGCGTTCAGGTACGGGAGCAGAGTGGTGCGGGCTGTGGCCCGGGAGGCTACATCGGGCACATCCGCAACCAGCGATTCCGGAGACGTAAGCGTCAGCTTTTCGAAAGCGATGAAGAAGAACGTTTTGTCTTTTGTGATGGGACCGCCCAACACACCGCCTGGACGCTCCTGGTGTTCGCTGCCCTTTCCGTATCCGCCGGCGTTGGCGAACCAGTCGTTCGCGTCAAACGCGCCGCTGCGTATGTAATCGTAGAGCGTGCCATGCAGGCTGTTCGTGCCTCCGCGGCTGGTCATGACCACCTGCGCTCCCGGCGAGCGGCCAAACTCCGGCGCGAAAGAGGACGTTTGGACTTTCATCTCCTGCATGGTGTCGATGGAGATCAGGGACGTGGAAGCATTCGCGCCGCCCAGCGCGGCCGCGCCACCGCCGCCGCCGAAACCGCCGCGCCCAAAACCGCCGCCGCCACCGCCGCCGAACGGAGTGCCGCCGCCGGAGGGCGATTGATTCAGGCTGACGCCGTCGAGCGTATAGTAGTTCGTAGTAGAGCGCAGTCCGTTAGCGTCGAAGCCGCCGGAACCGTCCGTCGCCGGGACGATGCCGGGCGCCATAAATATCAGCGATTCGGCATTGCGCCCGTTGTCCGGGAGATCCTGAACATAATTCTGTTCGAGCGAGACGCCTTCCGCGGCGCCGCTCGAAAGAGTCTGGGCTTTCGCGGTTACTTGCACGCTGGTGCCGGCGACAGCTACTTTGAGTTCCACGCGAAAAGTCTGCCGGTCGCGCACTTGCAGCGTCAATAGATTGACCTGGTGTGTTTCGAAACCCGGCTTTTCCACGACGAGAGAATAGTCTCCGGGCTGCAGGAAATCGAAGACGGCAAAGCCGCTGTCGCCGGTTTCCACCTGGGTCACAGTGCCCCGGTGCAAATCCGTGAGCGCCACTTTAGCGCCCGGCACGATTGCGGCACTGGGATCGAAAACCGTAACAGTCAGCGTCGCCGAGTCTTGCGCGAAAGCGGCGACGCCGCCAAGAAGCACGGCTAGAGCCGCGATTTGTCTGAGCACAACCTGGGTACAACCCCCTATTTGCAAAATTCCCGCGGCCAAAGCAAGGGCAGCAACTGAAGAATCAAGCTCACAAGCTTATTTCTGTTCGAAGTCCAGTGACGAACCGCCGGTGGGTCCGGGGTACGCCCTCTCACAAATCTTTACGAATAACCACAATACCCCGTTCGGCATCCGCGGGGCAACTTGCGGCAGTGCCTGAAGGCACGCCCAACTTGCCGGAGTGCCCTACCCACCCTGCCGGACGGTCGCTATTGCACATTGCAGGCCATCTGCTTCGGGCGCTTGGCAAAGCGATTTGCCCGAGATAGCGGATGTTAACGTGTATCCGCTGCGGATGCAGGTGTGCGGAATCTTCACGTATGCCGGATGAAAGATGGCAGGCGGTCTGCGGGGCCGCGGCGCGGAGCTTGCCCCACATGCCAGTGCACTGGAGGAATGCGTCCCTGCCGACTGATGCTACCGGAACCCAGTCGCCGATGTCGATCTGTCCGTCGATCGCGCGCGACGGCGACGAGTGGCGCGTTGAAAAAGCGGGAAGGGGGTTGCATTTCGTCGACTTTTGTCGCTTTCGGGATCTTGGAGTGCGCCGGGCCTTCGGCTCGTCGGATTTGGCTTGCGCTTCGAGTGTTCGTTGAAAACAAGGTGCAGATTGGGTTCGTTCGGTTTTTTTTTGGCTTCGATGAGTTCCCCGGATTGTAACAGGGCCGGACTTTCTTGATTTTTTGTAACATTCCGTGACATTACGCCGGTGAAATATCCCATCCCGGACTGAGCATAGCATGCCGGCGGCGGGAGTTCGGCGGACTGGTTGGCAATGGGCGTTTGTTTTCAAGTCATCGAAGGCGGATCTGGGCGTGTGACTCATGGTCTGGGCAGGAACGGGGGACGAAAAAGACGCGCTGGCGCGGGTGGCGGCCTGCGAGGCCGCTGCAGGCTCGTAGCCAGGCTACGAGCCTGCCCCACTGAAAGGCAGAGTTACTAAGTGCCTTATTCTGTGGGCATTTGAGGCAGGGTTTTTCGAAGGAAGCGGTCGTCGCCTCCGGGTCCCGGCAGTGCGGTCTGGAATTTGAACCCGCCTTTGCCGGTGCCCACATAAACGGACGCACTGCTGGCTCCAACCGGGTATACTCTCCAAAATTCGCGATCAACGCTCTCCCGGCTTGTAATCCGCTTCAACATGCCCGGCAAGCTGCGCCTGCGTGAACAGGACGGCTTTGGTCTTCATGGCCACGAACATCGGCGCCTGGTCCGCATAGTGCGGCGAATTCCGATCCAGCGTCGCCGAGCCGAACTGGTGAATACTCTCCGAAGTAAGCTTGCCCGCCTTATCCCAGGTCACAAACATGACCAACGTGTCGCCCGCCGCCGCCGTCAGAGTACCGTCGGGTTGCCGCTCTCCATAGACGCCGCGAAAGATATCGGGACCGCCGTCGATGGCCAGATTGAGCGTGCCGCGCCGGAGGCGGTTCACCTGTCCCCACGCCGGATCGAGCCGCCCGAAATGCGCCCTGAGCGTATGGATCGCCTCCCGCAGTGCATCGATCGGCCGCCGCGGCGGCTTGCCTTCCAACCTGGCGCGGATGATCGGTTCAATGGTCAGGATGGCCAGCGCCGCGCCGCGGTCCGCCACATCCGTCCGGCGATCCCAGCGCTGCAGAATGTCGTGTGCCTGCCGCAGGTCCGCGTCGCTTCCCGGATCGACCGCCAGGATCTGGCCGAAAACCTGCGCCTCATCCGATCGGGTGCTGTACTCCAGATCGTACTTGTAGGCATGAAATGCCTCTGCCGTGATCCGCGGATCCGCGCCGTAGGTCTCGATCGCACGCCAGGCGCGGTTGGTCATGTCGGTCTGAATACCGAGGGCCGGCGAAAAGTCTTCCGGCCTTAGATCGCCGGCGGGCGCGGTCGCGTGGAAGGGCGTGTTGTTCGAATTGAAGACAAAGCCCGACGGCGGATTCCATAGTTGCGGCTCTTTGTCGAAGGGCACATAGCTCCGCCAGATCAGGTCCGACCGGTCGCCGGGCAGCACGCCCCGCCAATCCAAACCTTCCTTTCGCACCGGAAACAAGCCGTTGTAGATGTACCCGATATTCCCCCGCTCGTCGGCATAAACATAATTGAGGCTGGGAATCGCCTGCAGCCGCATGGCCGCGCGCCATTCATCGAGATTGGCGGCCTTGTTGAGACGGAAATACTGCAACGGCGCCCGTACCTCGTTCATACCGGCATAGCGGATGGCGAACACGCCCCGCTCCGTTTTCATCACCGGACCTTGCTCCGCGTACAGCACGTCGCGATGGGCGGGCCATACCAGCGGCCCCCAGATCTTCACGCGGATCCTGGCGTCGCTTTTCTGGAAGTCGCGCCACTGGCCGTCCAGCCGATACTGGTTGGGGTTTGCCGGATTGACAACCAGCTTGTAGATATCCACCAGGCCGGGCCCGTTCACCGTATTGGCCCAGCCGAGATGCTGGTTGTGGCCGTGCAGCATGAATGGCGACCCGGGGAAAAAGCCGCCGGCCACGTGCCAGCCTTCCCCGCTGTCGAGCACCGCTTCATACCAGGAGACCGGACCTGTATAAGGTTGGTGTGAATTGACCAGCAGCCGCGTGGCTCCGTCCGCCGAACGCGCCGGCGCGACGGCTACGGCGTTCGATCCAACCGGCAGGGGCGTGTCCGTGCGCAGGAAAGCATTCTTGCCGCTGTTGGAAATGGCGCCGCTGCTTTGCGGGCTGGTCAACTTCAGCAACTCATGATCGAGCCCATAGAAGAAAGGCAGCTTGAAGACGAACCCGGCGACCACATCCTTGCCGGTGAATGGAAGCAGGCCGCGCATCACCGGGCCGGGATGAAGAGCCGCGTAATAGTTCACGCCGTCTGCGTAGGCTTCCAGCACTTGGCGCAGATCCGCCGGAAGGTCGTGGTCGTATTTCGCATTGACCGTCTCCCAAACCCGGAAAAGGCGGACCAGATAGTCGGTGACGGCGGCCTTCGGCCCCTCTGTCGCGGCCAACTCGCCGCGCACCGCCAGCGCCACTTGCTGAATGGTGGCGAAATCGTCTTCGGAATGCGCGAAGCCCATGCCAAAGGCGACATCCGCGTCTCTGGGCCCGGTGATGTGGGGGATGCCGAAGTGATCGCGCTGGATGCGCACGCGATACTGGCCGGCCCTGGCGATCAGGCTGGCCGAATCCGGCGCCGCGGGCTGGCCGAGACGGTCGGACACGATCAGGAATGCGGCGGTCCCGAACAATATCAGCGCCAGTGCGAGAGCGCCGATCTTCACGTAGCGCATGGCTGCTTACGATATCACGGATTTCCGGGATGACGGGTGCGGCGCGGCAGATTGCCGATAAGGTGATCCGCCTCGATGGGGCGCCATTAAACGGGGTATGAAAAGACGCGCTGCGCGCATTGGGCGGCCTACGAGGCCGCTGCAGGCTGCGAGCCTGCCCCACTCGAGAACACCAGGATCTTCCCGGTGAACACCTGCACTGCCTCGCCGTCCTGATTCAACGTAGTGCTGCGCACTCTCACCAGGGCCTGGTTCGGTTTTGACCGCGATGGCACTATTTCCACGATCTCGCTTTCCACGCGCAGCGTATCGCCCGTGCGCGTGGGACGCGGCCAGGCGATTTCCCCGCCCACCCCGATGATGCCCGCGGCGAACGGCACTCCGCCGGTGACCATGAGCCGCATGGTGATCGCCGCGGTGTGCCAACCGCTTGCAGCCAGTCCCCCAAAGATACTGGCTTGGGCGGCTGCCGCATCCAGGTGGAAGGGCTGCGGATCGAACTCCGCGGCGAACGCTTTGATGTGTTCCTCGTCCATCCGATACAGCCCGGATGTAAACCGCTGCCCTACGTGAAGATCCTCCAGATACAACTCCCGGGATGCTGCGCTTGCCTGATCCATCGAATCAATTTATCGCGATTCGTTTCGCCTGTGTAAATTCTCCTGTCACTCCTGTTGAGAAGATGCATAACATTGTGCTAAGCTAGCTCAAATTTTTACCGGAACGGAATTTCCAGGGGGTAGCATATGATCAACGCAGCTCGCGCTATACGTGCATCCATTCTGGGGGCCATTCTGCTCCCGATCTGCCTGCTGGCGCAAGACGCCACCGGCAAGATTACCGGGGTAGTGACGGATCCCTCCGGCGCGGTTGTGGCGAATGCCGCCGTGACCGTAACCAACCTCGAAACCAATTTCCACAAGGAGGCCAAAACGGACTCCGCGGGCGTGTATCAAGTGCTTCTGCTGCCCATCGGGAGATATAAGATCACCGGCAGCGCCGCCGGATTCGAGAAGGTGACGACGGCGCCCCAGAACGCCCTGGAAATCAACCAGACCATGCGTGTGGATATCCAGCTTCCGGTCGGCAAGCTGACCGACACGGTGGTAGTGGAAAGCACGGGGAGCATGGTCGACACCGAGAGTTCCACTGTGGGCGCAACCGTGACGGGCATGGCCATTTTCGAGCTGCCGCTGAACGGGCGCAATACCTTGGACCTGCTGAAGACGCAGCCCGGCGTCACTCCCACCAACCCCGACTCGGGCGCGGCGGGATCGTACAGCCTTGGCGGACAGCGCACCGATTCGGTCACCTATCTGCTCGATGGCGGCAACAACAACAGCCTGCTGGGAAATGCCGTGGTGGCCAATCCGAATCCGGACGCCGTGGCGGAGTTCAAAGTGCTCGAAAACAACTATGGCGCGGAATACGGGCGCAACGCCGGCGGCATCGTGAGCATCGTAACCAAAAGCGGCACCAACACCCTGCATGGGACGGCATACGACTACGTGCGCAATACGGATTTCGATGCGAATAGCTTCTTCAACAACGAACAGGGCTTGCCGGTAGGCGTGCTGAAGCGCAACCAGTTTGGAGGCACCATCGGCGGCCCCATCGTAATTCCCAAGGTGGTGAACGGCCGCAACAAGGTCTTCTTTTTCTTCTCGTATGAGGGCCAGAGGCAAACCTCCAACGTCGCGTTGGGCGAGACCACCGTTTATACCCCCCTGGAAGCGCAAGGCAATTTTTCAGGGAGCGCCGGGCAACAGGCGGTCGCCACTTTCCTGGCCAACAATCCGTACTACCAGCCCGATCCCAACTTGGCGGCCCAGGGCATCATCGATCCCAATAGTATCTCTCCAGTAGCCAAGGCCTATTTCGCCAACAACCTGATCCCCATCACCGCCTCCGGATTCCTGTTTCCGCAGGGAGCGGCTATCGCGAACTACAACGAATATCTCGGCAAATTGGATTACAACATCACTGCGCGGGACGTCTTCAGCTTCACCTTCACCCACCAGCTTTATCCGCAATTTTCTCCGTTCACGGCAAACAACGTGCCTGGCTTCCCGGTCAACAGCGGAAACGACATCTTTTCCGGCACGCTGAATTACACGCATACATTCACACCGGCCCTGCTGAACGAACTGCGAGTGACCGCGCAACGGCTGGACCACACCCAGGCAGTGCCCGCGAACAAGCAGCCCGATGCCGCCCAACTTGGCATCGATATTACGCCCGACCAGAATACCGGGCCGCCCATTATGTTCTTCGATGGCACGGGGATGACCGTAGGCTACAGTTACCAGGGGCCCACGCGGGAAGTGGACAACACCTACGCTTTGTACGATAACGTGTCGTGGGCCAAGGGCCGCCACAACTTGAAATTCGGCTTCTATTTTTCGCCCTATCAAAACAACACGGTGTACGATTTCTTTGTAAATGGATCTTTCGATTTCTACGGCCCCAGTACAGGCGTCGGCTCCGGCTTCGACCTGGCGGATTTCATGATGGGTCTGCCGGATGACTTCTATGAGTCGAGCAAGGCTCCCTCCAACATTCGCTCCGACCAATATGCGGGATACGCGCAGGACACCTGGAAAGCTTCTCCGCACCTTACGCTGACACTAGGCCTGCGCTATGAGTACGCCCAGCCGAAGTACGATTTGCAAGGGAGGACTTTCTCATTCATTCCCGGCGATCAGTCGACGCGTTTTCCGAACGCTCCGGAGGGGCTGGTTTTTCCCGGCGATTCCGGCGCGCCCAGGGGTTCCAATTTTCCCGATCGACGGGATTGGGCGCCGCGGGCCGGTTTCGCCTGGGACGTTCTCGGCAACTCCAAGACCGTTCTGCGCGGCGGCGCTGGCGTATTCTACGACATCCTGAAGGGCGAGGACAACCTGCAATTCAACGGGCAGCCGCCCTTCTTCGGGTACGCGTTTCTTTACCCGCCGGGAACCAACGGCACCAGCGCGGGGACAGGTTTGTCGGACCCCTATGGGGACTCGGGCGCGCCCAATCCGTTTCCGTCCACACCGCCCTCCAGCAATCTCAATTTCGCCAACGAAGGACTCATCCCGTTCGGCGGCGGCGGCGTTTTCTTCGTCGATCCGCACCTGCGCACGCCCTACGTTTACCAGTACAACCTTTCGCTGCAGCAGCAGCTTGCCAGCAGCATGGTGCTGGAGGTCTCGTATTTGGGCTACCGGGCGCACGGTCTCACCGCCCTGGTGGACGTCAACCCCTTTCCGCTGGGCACGAACTCAAGGACGTACACCGATTTCAGTTACCTGGAAGAGTTCCAGAACGTAACCCACGCCAACTACAACGGCATGACCGTCAACCTGCGGAGAACCTTTGGCGACATGCATGGCTGGGGTTCCAGTTTCTTCACCTTGGGCTACACCTTGGCGCACGAGTTGGACAATGTTTCCGGATTCCGCCAGCGCAACAGCGGCGTTCCCTATTACGATCACGATGAATTCTACAGTTCGGGCGATGCCGACGTCCGCAACGCGCTGGTGCTGTCGGGTGGATGGGACTTGCCTTTCGATCATCTCTGGCAAGGTGGTCCCAAGGTGCTTACCTCCGGTTGGAGTCTGTATCCCATCGTGACCTGGCACACGGGTTTTCCCTTGGATGTGGGCGCCGGCCTGCAGACCACGCCCACCGACCCCGGACCGTCCGGCGCGGGCGATGCGGGATCTGTCCATGCCGATCTGGTTGGCGGCTCGGCCGGCATCATGAACCCGAAGCCGTATCAGACGATCAACGGCAACTCCGGGAACTTTTACTTCAACCCCAACAATTTCTCCAACGCGCGGCTGCTGAACCTGGATTCCATCGCGCAGCAGGACGCTTCCCAGCTTCCGGGCTACACCTACGGCACCCTAGGGCGTAACGCCTTCCGCGGACCCGGCGCGACCAATGTGGATCTGGCGATAGCCAAGAAATTCAAGATCCGCGAGCGTGCCACGCTCGAACTGCGCGGTGATGCGTTCAACGTTTTCAACCACACGCAGTTCGCGAATCCCGATACGAGCATATCGGACCTGACGTTCGGCCAGATCACCAATACCGCTAACAACGGCAATCAGAACCTCGGGGGAGGGCCGCGCATTCTGCAAGTGGCGCTACACTTGATGTTCTAGAGACGGAGCACCGTGACCGCATCCCTCAAAGATCCGCAACGAGCGATAGGCCGATCGCCGGACCGCCTGTCGCTCGACGAACGGCGTGCACTTACAGGCAAATACATTGCGCTCGAGATCTATACGCCGGAGGACCTTCCGTTGCGGCGCATCGAGGCGATCGGCGACAGCGTCGCGGAATGCGCGCGCCAACTGGTGGCCCGCGGGCTCGACCCGTTGCGGTTCGAGTTCAGCCGCCTCGCGCCGGCCTATTAGACGGCCTGCCACAGCGTCAACGGGTCACCCCATAATGCGCGCGAGCCATGCGTCCGCGATGGGCCTGGCCTTCGACGGAAACCGGTGCCCGCCATCGAGCATGTGGAACTCCACGTCCGCGGCCCGTATTCGCAGGCGCTCCGCATAGCGCTCGGTGACCTCCGGCTTGTAGATCTCGTCCTCCCGCCGCGCGATGTGCAGAATGGCCGCGGTGACCGGGTGGTAGGGACCCTCCTCCCAGTTGCGCGGAATGCCGCCGCAGATGCCGATTACGCCGCGGATTTCTCCGGGATGCGTGGCCGCGAAGCGGTAGTTCATGCCCACCGGCTGGGAGAAGCCGGCCAGAATGCGGCGGGAGGCCGGAATGCCGTACTCGCGTCCGGCCTCGTTCAGCACATGCAGCAGCATGTCGTGATGCAAGCGCACGGAGGAATCCGGGTGCTTGTGCGTGGCCCAGCCGTAGCCCACATCCTGCGTTGCCTGCGACAGGTAGAACTGGTTGGGGCCTTGGACGGCGGCAATCACGTGACGCGGACCCATCATGCCGGCGGTCAGGCGCAGCATCGCTTCGGGATTGGCGCTAAAACCGTGCAGCGCCGCCACGAGCACGGTGCGATCGTCGACCGAGTCCGGCGCGTGCACCAGGTACCGGCAGTCCAGACGGGCGGTGAAGCTGTAATGGCGGGTGTTTTCGAGGCTCATGGCGGTAGGGATCGGGCTGGCGGATATTCACGCAATCTTCAACTTGATTTCCGCAGATTTGAGGTTATCATAAGCTCTATCGGTCATGAGCGCCGCAGGGTCGCCAAGCTTGCGAATCAGGTGAGGTAGCTCCAAGACCAACTAGGGGCAGGGCATCGGACGAGGTGCCGGAACATGGCCCGGAACGGGCCATCGGCGCGCTGTTCAGGCGTGGCCGTTGTAGTGTGGCCAAATGGAGGACACCGAGATGAATTCACCGACGCGTCATATCATGCAGATCTTATATTTCTTTTTCTTAGCGGGGTTTGTGTTGTGTGCGCCCATGCTCGCACAAGATGTCTTAGGAGGCATCACCGGCACCGTGAAGGACGCCACCGGCGCCGCCGTACCGGACGCTACGGTGCGCGCGCGAAACATCGATACCAACCTGGAAGTGGTCCAACACAGCCAGGCGAATGGATCGTATACCGTGGGCAACATTCCCGCGGGCACTTATCGGGTGACGTTCACCAAGGACGGGTTTGAGACCGAAACGCACACCCAGGTGCTGGTTAACGCGAACCGCACCACCACGGTGGATGGCGACATGAAGGTGGGCACGGTCTCGACCACGGTAGAAGTGACCTCGACGCCGCTCATGAACCAGGTGGACACCACCAACGGCTACGTGGTCGATCAATTGACCATTCAAGAGACGCCCCTGGGCACTGGCAGCTTCACGCAGTTGGCGATCCTGAGTCCGGGTGTGCACGCGGATTTCCTGGGCGGAGCGGGCAGCAACACCGGACTAGGCAACCAGGCGATCTTCGCCAATGGAAACCGGGACACCAGCAACAGCTTTTCCCTGAACGGCGTGGATACCAACAATCTCTTCAACGGCAATTCCACCAGCCAGGTGGGTGAGAACCGCTTTGTACTGAACATCGGTGAAAATTTCGGCGCCGGCGGCGCGATTCAGACCAGCACCTCGGTCTACGGCGCCATCGGCCAGGCGCTGCCCACGCCGCCGGTCGAAACCATCCAGGAAGTCTCGGTGAACTCAGCCATGTACGACGCCACGCAGGGGGCGCATAGCGGCGCGCACATCAGCGTGATTACCAAGTCGGGCACCAATGACATCCACGGCATGGCCTACGAGGATTTCCAAAACAGCGTGTTTAATGCCGCGCCGTTCTTTTACAACTCGTCCCCGGCCATCATCACCAAGGACCCCTTCCTGAACCGCAACCAGTTTGGCGCGAACTTCGGCGGGCCGATCAAGAAGAACAAGCTGTTCTATTTCGTGGCTTACCAGGGCGTGCGCCTGGCGGATGCGTCGGACGCGACCAAGGACGTGAACGTGCCCATAGGACTGACCAACGACCGCAGCCTGCAGGGCATCGTGAACGCCATGCAGACGAGCTACGGCAAGACTATTACCACATCCCAAATCAGTCCGGCGGCGGCATCCATGTTGCAGGCTAAGTTGTCCAACGGGCAGTATCTGTTCCCCAGCGCACAGATCACGAATTCAACCACGGCCCTCGCGCTGGGCTATGACGCGGTTGTTGAGGGGCCTAACGCTACGTCCAGCGTCAATCAGGGCATCGCCAACGTCGATTACAACGTGAATGACATGGATCGGCTGACGGTGAAGTACTACTACCAGACCGATCCCACCACCAACCCGTTCGGGGCGGTAGGCGCGCTTCTCGGCTTTCCGCAGCAGCTGTCCGCCGGCAGCCAGGTGGGCGCTATCAACAACACCGTGATTCTAAGCCCGTCCCTGACGTGGCAGCAGCATGCCGGATTCACCCGGTTGCAGGCCTATTCGCAGACCCAACAGCAGTTCACGCCGGGCGACTTTGGCATGAGCCTGCTGGGCGCCACCAATTTCCCTCAAATCGAGATCTCCGACGCGTTAGGGAGCAGCGGTCTGGAATTCGGGCCCAGCGTGAGCTTCGGCAATGCGGGAATGTATCAGAATCAGTGGGAACTTGGATCCACTCTCAACTGGGTAAAGGGCCGCCACACGATCTCCATCGGCGGCACTTGGGCGCACACGCAGCTTAACATCATCAACAACAACACCGAGTCGGACACTCTGGGCTTCAAGAGTTTCCTGAACTTCGTGGAAGGCGCCGTGCGCACCGGCAGTGACTCGGCCGCGTTCCCCGACGCCAACGCCAGCCGCTATTACCGCTCGGACACGGCCGGCATCTACGTCAACGACAACTACAAGGTTCTCAGCAATCTGTCATTGACGCTGGGACTGCGTTGGGACTTCGATGGCCCTCTCACGGAAAAATACGGGAGGCTGGCAACCTTCAATCCGAGTTTGTACGGGTATGACGCCGCGACCGACACAATCACCAATTCCGGACTCGAAGTCGCCGGGAATAATGCCACGTTCGGCACTGCCGGCGCGAATGACTCACTATTGACACAGCACCAATGGGGCTTGGCGCCCCGCATCGGTCTGGCATGGACCCCCAAGCCGAAGTTGACGGTGCGCACCGGTTTCGGCATGTATTACGACCGCGGCGAACTGTTCAGCGAATTCTCGCCGAGCGCCGGCTTCGGATTCAACGGGCCCTTGGGTGTAACCCTGGAGCAGCCTTTCGTCACGGCCATATTTGCCACCAAGGGAGCCACCCTGCAGACGCCATTCGGCACCACGGCGCCCCCGCCGCCGCCGCAGAGCGCTGCGGCGTTCCAGGCCCTGCTGCCGAATCTCAACGACACGTTGAATGGCAACTATCCCACGGGCAACCTGTTCGGACCGTTCCTGATGGGCGGCTATGATGCGAACAACAAGCTGCCATACACGCTTAATTGGACATTCGACATTCAGTATCAGGCATCCAATAGCTGGCTGTTCAGCGCCGGATACGTCGGCAACCACGGCGTACACGAAGTACTGCCGATTCCCTTCAACCAGCCGGCGATTGCCACTCCGCAAAACCCGGTCAATGGTCAGATGTACTCTTATGGCGGCGTCACTCCCTTGTATCTCAATCTGGAACCCTACGATCCGGCGCCTGAATACGCCGGGAATGCGCCGGGCCGCGTCCCTTATATCGGCTACGATATGAACTCGGTCTTATACAATGCCGAAGGCATTTCAAACTATAACGCGCTGCAGCTGCAGGCCCGCAAACGCTTGTCCAATGGCCTCCAGTTCACGGCTTCCTACACCTGGTCCCACTCGCTCGACGAGCAGAGCGGCCTGGGTTTGTTCTTCACGGGCAACAATCCGCTGAATCCTAAGTCGAACTACGCGTCATCGGATTTCGATCAGACGCATGTGTTTCTGATCAACTACAGTTACACGCTGCCTAAAGCTACGTCGAGTCAGTCCCTCGGATATCTGGTGAACGGATGGACGATCGGCGGCCAGACGGTGGCCCAGAGCGGACAGCCTTACAGCGTCTACGATTATTCGGGTTCGGTGGCCAGCCTGTATTACGGGTCGAGCGACTACATCACCAATCCAATTGTGCCGCTGCTGCCCGGAGTAAGCGCGAAGCAAGCGGAACTCCAGGGCACTACCGGCATCAACCCGAATAACCCGGTGCTCAATGCCGCCGATTTTGGGCCGCAATTTCTTACGCCGGGAACGAGTGGCGTCCCCCCGTGCGACTCATCGGGATGCGATGTGTACGAATCGCTTTACGGTAATACGGGACGGAACTTGTTCCGCGCGCCGTTCCAGGTACGTTTCGATATGAGCCTTGCCAAGGAGTTCCAGTTTGGCGAGCGCTACCGTTTGCGTTTCAACTTCGACGTGTTCAATCTCTTCAATCACCCGGATTTTGACGCGCCCAACAACGATGTCGATTTCTTCCCCAATTACGCGGGGCCGCCCACGATTCCGCCAACCGGCAGTTTGGGCTACATCCAGCATACGATCGGAAGTTCGCGATTCATGCAACTGTCGCTGCATCTGTCGTTCTAAGTGGCACAGGCTCCCGGCCTGTCCGCAGTGCTACAGTCGGAAGATGTCCGGCTGGAATCCGAGCCAGTACCTGAAATTCGCGGAAGAGCGTACGCAGCCCTGCCGCGATCTGGCGGCGCGCATCGCGGTTGCCAACGTCCGGCGCGTGATCGATCTGGGTTGCGGGCCCGGCAACAGCACCGCGGTGCTCCGCGATCGCTGGCCGGATGCCGAATTCACCGGCCTGGATAGTTCGGCCGAAATGATCGAGCGCGCGCGCCGCGAGTATCCCCGCTGCCACTGGCTCGCCCGCGACATCTCCGAATGGGCGGCGGGCGATCATGAGGCGGAAGGCGGCCAGTTCGATGTAGTCTTCT
>Ga0302324_100003546_pt1 | contig 35179 bp, 24 predicted proteins | sample Palsa_T0_1_FD_201949 | JGI IMG/M metagenome (GOLD analysis project Ga0302324, IMG submission 201949) | Peat permafrost microbial communities from Stordalen Mire near Abisko, Sweden - Palsa_T0_1 | ecosystem: Environmental > Terrestrial > Soil > Palsa > Peat permafrost | place: Sweden: Abisko...
GTGTACGACTCTGATCATTTCGAGACGCAACTCCACTCACACACGCTCGGCACGCTATGCCGTCGCCAAATCCGGATTCTTCTTTGTGGATTAGAAAGTCAACTTCAGAGACAGCTGCAACGAACGCGGACCTCCACTTTGGAAAAGCGGATTGAGCCCGCCTAAAGCCTGGTTCAACATCTGTGTCGACTGAAAGAACAGCGGACCGAATTGAACGAACCCTTGCGGATTTGCGAAGTTAGGATGATTGAGCACGTTGAACGCATCGGTTCGGAACTGCAGTTTCATTCGCTCCCCCAGAGAAAACAGCCTCACGAGTGAAATGTCAGCTTGCGTAAAACCGAATCCCGCTATGTCGTTTCTTCCTTCCGTGCCCTGACGAACAGTCGCAGGAACCACGAATGCGTTGGGATTGAGCATTTTTGCTCCTGGCGCCTGCGCGCTCGCGATCCAGACCGGCTGGCCCGTTACCAGGTCTGGGCGCGTGAATTGTCCGGCTACCTCGGACGCCCCCAAGTCGACCAGTGCGTTGAAGGGGAAACCCGATCGCGCGACGATCACCGTATCGAGAGACCAATCTCGCGTAATCGCATCCAGTACGGATAAGTGGCTCGTCGACGGAAGCTGCCACAGTATCGCCCCGGAAAAACTGTGCCGCACATCGAAGCTCGACGACGCGTAGTCACCTTGCGAAGGGATGACCGTGTTGGAAGGACCGGCAACGCTGTCATCCGATCCGTTGTCGAGCGAGTGCGAGTAGCTGTAGTTCAGCAGCGCCTGGACACGTCCCGATAGCGGACGCCGATATTGAACTTGCAGCGCGTTGTAATTCGACAAAGCGCTGTTCTGGGTCAAGTAGAAGATGCCTGCGAAATTGGCGTTCGGTTGCTCGAAGGCTGATTTCCGTAACTGGTCGCGCCCCGCTTGGCCGACGTAGGTAACGCTCAAAGCCTGCTTGCCTTCAAACGATTTCTCGATTGCGACATTCCACTGATACGACTTGGGAAGTTCGAGGTTCGGCGAAAACGCATACACTTGATCCGAGTAGGGAGGCTGAAGCGATATTGGCGGAAGGAAAGAGGATGCGTTTGTGAGCGGGACGGAGACCGCTGGGAAAAATGTCGTTGCTGAATTCGGCCAGTAGGATGGGACGAGAGAGGCCGCGCCCAGACCCAGGTCGTAGAACACGCCAGTACCCACCCGAATTACGAAATCCCCTTTTGAATTCAGCCGATAGGCCAACCCGAACCGTGGGGCAAAATTCGCATGCCGCGTCTTCCACAGCGGCGTGCCGAATGGTGCGAGACTTATCGCCGCGGGAACGTTGACATTTTCCCATGCGGCGAGAAGCGTGTTACCACGCGCGGACGGCGCGGGACTCAGTTCCCAACGCAGTCCGTAGGACAGTGTAAGTCGCTGCGTAACGTTCCACGTATCCTGCGCGTACAGGGACAAAGCGGGCGCCTTAATCTGAGCGGGACTTGTGGTCGTGGCAAACAAATCGGTTTGTCCTGTCGCAAGAAAGTCCTGGACCGAATCTGCAGAATAGCTGAGCGAACCTGCCGCAGCATGCTCGTTGAGAAATACGATGCGTCCATCCACTCCGAACTTGAGTTTGTGGACGCCGACGGTCCAGGAAAGATCGTCGACAATATTCACCTGCTTCGACTGGTTGTGACCGATTGTCCCAGCCGCGAAGAAATATGTATCGAATGTCTCAAAGTTCAACTCGTTCGACGGAAACGGCAGGTTTCCGAGATAGAGACTCGGATCGGGAAGCGTCGCCCCACCCATGGCGTGGAGCGCGGATTGGAGGTTCGAAGTCTGGGTTGAGTAGTTGCCACGGAGAGAGTTCGATATGCTTCCTCCCCACTCTGAATTCACACCCACTGTGAATGTCTGGGTATTCACCGGAATCGTGTCCAGTTCTCCGGGACTACTTAAATTCACCGTTTGCGAAGGAGCGTAGTTGTAGCGGCCAAAGATTGAGAAATGAGAATTGAAGAAGTGATCAATCCGCAGGCTCGTCGCGTTGAGCGTGCCTGAATTCGAAAAGTTGCCCGCATACTGCGCCGTAAAACCGTCGGGAGAAATTGGGCCGTTCGGCAGCGGATAAGCATCGAGGAAAGGCGCCAGAGCGGCGGGAGCGCCTTGCCTCGACGAGAGGGAAGGAACAGGTGTAACGATCGTTATCGGTAGTCTCAGCCGGGCGCCTTCATATGAGAAAAAGAAAAACGTTCTGCCCTTCCAGATGGGCCCACCCAGGTACCCGCCGAAATCGTTGTGCCGCTCCTCGGCCCGATTAAGACCCGCGTTGTTGGAAAACCAGTCGTTCGCATCCATGACATCGTTTCGGAAATATTCAAACGCTCCGCCGTGCCAGTCGTTGGTGCCGGAACGGGTCGTGAGTAATACCTGCCCGCCGGGTTGGCGCCCGAACTCGGGTGAAAACGATGAAGTTTCGATTCGGAATTCCTGCAGGTCATCCACGGAGACGAGACTGCTTGTTCCACCCAATGCACTGAAAGCCTGCGACTGACCGAGACCCGATCCGCCACCCGCCGTGATGCCGGCTTGGACACCGAAATTTGCGGATACGCCATCGACCGTGAAGTTGTTCGTACTCGTTCGTTGTCCGGCGATGCTGAATTGACCCGGCGAGTTGTTGTTGGCAGGTGCAATCACGACGCCCGGTGTAAGTTGCAGCAGGGTGTTGAAGCTCCGCCCATTCAGGGGCAGGTTCTCGACCAGTTGTCTGTCGATCACTGTGCTAACTGACCCCGTTTCTGTATTCACAAGTGGCGCGCCGCCCTGCACGGTCACAACTTCAGAAACGGCTCCGAGCGGCAACCTGAAATTGATCGCCAGGGCGTCCTGCACGTGAATTACGATGTCAGGCTTGATTATCGTCTTGAACCCAATCTTAGAAACTTGAATCCGGTACGGACCGGGCGGCAGATTCGGAACGACGTAGACACCTTCAGCGTCGGTCTTCGATGGGTACTGAACGTTCGTTGTGTCGCTGACGATCAGAATCTCGGCACCGGCAACGATCCCGCCCGAGGGATCCACGACGATTCCGCTGATCGTCCCCGTAGGAGACTGTGCTTTACAAATCGTCGCAAGAGACAAGCCGAGGATGATGAAGAGCCATGCAGTTCGCACTCGCAAGGAACCTCCGGAGCGAGGAACGTCGCCTCACTATTAGGTCTATGCGAACTGCAGGTATTTTTGTGCCAATGAGAGTCCTGTCCGTAAATCAGGACAGCGTTTCTTCGAGGCTGACTTCGGATTAGGGATGGTTCGGGGTTACGCGGAGGTAGGCGAACAACAATTGTTTTCCGCTTGGGTGATGACTTCCGCCGCTTGGCTCCGCGGTTACAAATACTGCGTCAATCGTTGCGAGGGCTTTAGGATCGTCAAACTTCAGGACCCATCTCTTTTTGTTGGCGTTGTCTTCGTAAAATACTCCCAAACTCAGCGCCTGCTGCTTGTCGACGCCGCGCCGTCCCCACGCCTGGAATGCACTGGCGTTCTTCAAACCCGCTTCCTGATCCAGGTCGTACGCATAGAAGACCAGCGACTTCCCTTTGGTGTAGAACACACGCCCGTACGTCTTCTCTGTCTCTCCGTTTCCCGCGACATCATGAACTTCGGCAATATACAGGTCGCGCGCACCCATCAACTCGCGAATGTCGCGATCATGGTCGAGGAGTTCCTGCTGTTTGGCGAACTCAGCCTGCTGCTCGTCGAGCGCCTGCTCCCGGCTACGCGCGACTTCGGTTAATTCTTCAACCTTCGCTTCCAAAGCGAGGGCGTGCCTTGCGGCATCTTCTCGCTGCTTGCTGAGTGAGTCGGCCTTCGCTTGAAGTGCCTGCAGGTTCGCTTGTGCCGCAGCGATTTCGGCGTCACGTCTTGAAGATTCAGCCGAAGCGCTTGCTTCGGAGCGCTCGTCGTTCTGGGTTCGCTTAAGAGAAGCAGTATTCAAAGATTCTAGCCGCTTGATTTCCTCGGCCTGCTCGGCCACTTCCGATTTGAGATCCTTGAGGGCACGATCGCCATCGGTCAGCTTTGCCAGAAGTTGGGCTCTCTCGTGGCCGGAATCGCTGATCTGCTCCTCGACCGATCCCAAGGTGGATTTTGCAGGCAGCGCTGATGATTGCACGCTGTCCGCGCCGTGGTTGATTCCACTTCGATACGCTAGGATTCCCAGCGAGATGGCCAGCAAAACGCACGCTGCTACCGGCATCCAGAGTTCGGCCCACGGAATGTTTGACGGCCTGTACGTGAATCGGTGACCTGCAGGCACCTCGCTTGTCTTCACTGCTCCGGCATCGGCGTCTGTGTGCCGAGTACTCTTATCCGTTCTTAGCCTCTCGAACAAAGCTGCCTCGGCCTTCTCGATAGACCAATTCGCGTCCGATTTCTCTGAATGTGATGGGACGTCGTGCTCCAAGGCCGGGATGGCCTTCTCGACCGCCAACTCAAATTCATGTTTCGCCTGCCGGCAGGATGCGCAATTCGCAAGGTGCTCCGCGAGGGCCAGTTCCTCCCGGACGCTTAGTTCACCCGCCGTTGAAGCGGCACACAGTTCGAGGTATTTCTCATGCGAATCCATTTGTTACAATGCCTCAACGACGGTTCGTCTGACCTGTCTATCTTGGTTTAGGGCCATTTCAGTTCGTTCTCATTCGCATGTTTACGAAGTCTCTCGAGTGCACGGTAGTAGTGATGGCGGATGTTAACGTAGGATTGACCCAACTTCTCCGCAATTTCGGCGAACGTGCAGCCCTCATAGAAGTGCAGCCGCAAGGTCTCCCGCTGGAATTCGGTCAGGCTATCCCAGACGCTCGTCCATCCATTTCGACCGAAGCAGCCCTCAGCAGTAAGTTCGTACAGTACGCCTCCGGAACCGGAGCATTCATTTTCGGTCGGACCGTCCGGCATTAAGGACACGTAGAAACCGTGGGACTTCAATCGCCTTCTGCGTATTAACGCCTGGGTGTAGGTAACCTGAAAAATCCAAGACCGCGCGGTTCCTAGAGCGAAGTCAAACAAACGGCAACGCTGGTGGATGTAAAGGAACACCTCCTGAACGAGATCATCAGCCTCGCCGTTGTCACGAAGTATTCTCAGACCAACACTGCGTACCCCTTTGGCATACCGATGAAACAATTGCGACATCGCGTCGTGATCGTTTGCTTGAATACGCGCAATTAGACTCTCATCCAAATCACGGCCCTCGTCAGGCGGCCGCGATATTTCAGTTCCACGGGCGTCCGCAGTGTTTAAGCTTGCCGCCGGCTGACGAAATCCGATCGTGATTGACGAATCCATTTCGCGTATTCAGAATGCGCGATGAGGCGCCCCCTTTTGCGGAGGGTATCATTCACACAAATAGTTGTACAGCTATTCTGCTCGTGGTGTTTTTGCTCGTGTACGACTAAATGGATAGAGGTGATCGATGCGCGTGACTTCTTTACGGCTCTTGGACGTCGAATCCGTAACCTGCGGCGGGCGCACGACTATACGCTTGAGGATATGATTTCCCATGGCTTCTCTGCTCGCCATTGGCAGCAGATTGAATCGGGCCGTCCAACAACTGCCACAACACTGCTACGCATTTGTTCGATATTCAAAACGACTTTCTGCCAGCTGGTTCGCGGCCTTCCCAACGCCGTTGTGATCTCTGACTTGCCACAGAAGCCTTCTGCTCGACAGCCCTTCTGATCTTGACTCTGAACGGTTGAGGTTGCGTGGTTCAAGCTATTCTGCTCGTGGTCATTGCGTATTCAAGTCCCTAAATAGAGTGAGTGATTAATGAGAGACAATTCTTTCGTGCGCTAGGGATCCGAATTAGGGAACTTCGGAAGAAGCATGGTTACACACAAGAGGACATGATTGGTTTTGGTTTCTCGGCTCGTCATTGGCAGCAGATCGAGGCGGGTAGACCGATCACCCTAAGGACACTTCTTCGAATTGCAGGGACCTTTGGAGTCAGAGCGGCACAATTGATTGACGCGCTCGACCGCGGAATTTATAAGTAATGAGCCATCAGTAAGATCGCGGCAAGTCTTAGACCACTCCCTACCGCAAGTAGCAATCCTTCGTAGACACTGACCAGACCGCCGAAGCCCGCGCGCTGCGCTCTACCCGCATCCGGTCGAGTAAAACCTGTCCTTTTTCCCGGACAAATCAGCTCCCGACGCCGCGAACACTTAGAAGGGGACTATGCTACGGACATTTCGTAGATTAGCTTTGGTGTGACCTATGGAACGAAATCGAAATAGACGTTCACAAATCTCCGGCACCTTTACCCGTACATCGTCACCATGGATTCGATGGTGCTCCATTGTCACGTTGATGATTTCGATTGTATTTCTTTGTGTATCGCTTTTAGGTGCCAGCTACCATTCTGTTCCCGGCACGACCTTAGTTCCTCTGTCGCTTGTCGCGACACTAGTGTTCGCAACTTTTTTGAACGTCTATTCGCTCTGGCGATTCAGCAACGAACATCGAGCATTTGATCAGGCTTTCCGCAATACGGACTGCGAATTTTCCTCGATGTTCCGATACGTCCTCGACGGAATACTAATTGCGGATGACGCGGGTAATTGCCTAGATGCGAACCCGGCGGCGGCAGCCATTTTGCGACTATCGCAGGGTGAACTTATCGGCAAGAGCATAAGCTGTTTCTTCATCAACGACGACGCGTTTGCGCGAGGATGGTGTTCTTTCTTGAGAAATAAGAACAGACGAGGGCGCGCACGTTTGGTCGGGCAGGACGGGCGGCGCCTGTATGTGGACTTTTCCGCTACGGCGAACTATCTGCCTGGGCGACACCTTCTCATACTCTGCGATGCCACCGAACGTACGCGTGCGGAGTTGTCCTTGAGGAGAAGCGAAGAACGTTTTCAACACATGGCTGACAACATTCAAGAAGTTTTTTGGACGATGGATGCCGACACGCGGGAGGTAACCTACGTAAACCGCGCGTATGCAATTCTAACTGGCCATACAATCGAGAGCCTCCGCGCGAAACCGTCCTCGTACCGCGAGCTGATCCACCCGGAGGATCGCATTCGAGTCCTCTCGAGACTTCATGAAGTCGCAAGTTCTGGGAGCATCGACGAAGAGTTTCGATTCGTAAGGGCCGACGGAGTTGTTCGTTGGGTTTGGGCGAAGGGTTTTCCCGTTCCATCCCACGGAATCACCCGCTGGTTCGTGGGGACGGCACAAGACATAACGTCGCGCAAACAGGCCGTGATGCAAATCGCCGAGCATCTTGACGCCGCTGAGCTCGCGCGCGCAGAAGCTGAAGCGCTTCGAAAGTCAACGCTTGCTCTCAGTCAAAATCTAAAGATGGACTCGGTTCTCGACACTCTGCTGCAATGCATTTCCGATCTGGTCCCCTATGATGTGGCAACTATCCTGCTTGTGGAGGACGCGTCGAACCTCATGGTTGCGCGCGAAGCGCCCCGCGTCGAGCCGCGAAGAATCGGACTAACCGTCGCGGCTTCTGCGAATGTATTCCTGGAGAGAATTCTGTTTGAGCAACGGTCGGTGCTCTTACGGGATGTAGCTCGCGACACGGAGTGGCGCGATGCCCAACCGCTGGATCGATTCAGGTCATGGCTCGGGGTTCCGATTATTGCTGCCGGCAACGTGCTCGGCATCCTGTCTCTCGGAGCATACGCGCCCGCCACCTTTGCTTCTGAACACCTTCGCTTAGCAAAATCCCTTGCCGTCGCAGCCGCCGTCGCAATCACAAACGCAAGAGTCCATGAGCGCGCTGAAATCTACGCATCTGAACTGCAGCTCAACCTCGACCAGCTCCGCGATACACAGCTAGCGCTTAAGCACGCTGAATGCAAAATCTCTCGACGAGCCCACACCTGAATTGTTGGCACATTTTTCACTGTTCGCTTGGCAGCCGTACTACCGGTGTTCATCTACTCGCCCTGGAAACTAAACGCTCACGGTTCTGCAGATGGTGTGCCCGACGATTTTCAGATTGCATTCAGCAAGGAGCCGCTGCCATCCCTGGCGGAACCCAATTTCGGGCCGTGAGAGGAGGCCAAGATCCTCCTCTTGCCGAGTTAATTCGGAAAATACGCCATAGTCTGGATATAGCGGGTCGAGGAACGCTTCTTTGCGGTGAAGAATTGGTGGATTCTCGGACGCCGAATAGTCCCGGATGGCGTACGAGACGCTGGGAAGGTGAACACGCACACTATGTAGCAACTCCGGGTGTGCATCCTCATTGAAGCCCTTGTATTGCAGGAACGAAATTTTCCGACCATCCATCGCGAACTTTATGATGTTGTAGTCAACCTCACCGACGATCTGGCGTGCCGCGAAGAGCAGGACTCTTAGCAGGGCAGGAAGGGATTCTTCGGCCGATTGATGGAGATAGAGGTCTGTAGGGAGCCGTTTTCCAACAGGAGCAGAGCGGCATGCATCCCGGATCAGTTCTGGCTTGCCGAGTTGAAACAAGAACTGCTGGCCTTCGTGCATTGCGCTCTTGTACGACGGCCAGAGCAGCTTGATGTCCGCCTGTGTTTCAGGCGGCAACAACCGAACGGGTGGAGGACGCAATCCGCGCAACTGGAGCATTGCGAGATAAGTGAGAATGTCATTCCTTTTCGCGTCTCTCGCTTCGGCCAGCGTTTGGGAATTGAGTAGACCCATCACGAGCCGGTCGATTCTCGAACGGGACCCAAAGCGTTCGAGCAGGGTTGGGTAATGATCGAACTCAGAAGAGAGGGGAGGTCGCCCGAGCTTCCGAGTGACCTCGGCCAACTCCTGGCCGTCGGGGTCACCTGCGAACTGAGAGTAGAGATCGGGACGTTCGCGTCTCGGTGGCGTAATCGAGAGCTGAGCTAAGTAGCTCGTCTCTACAGCCTCGTCCTTGAACACATACGCGATTCCTAAGCTGGCCATGTACGGCTTGCGACCTAGAACCGCCTGCAAGTACTCCCGGAACTCGGCCTGCGTGTAGATCTTCTGGAATGAACCTGAATTGGTAACGAGGCCGTCAGAGAACTCGATGCCGCTATTGAGCGACTGATCGACCCGAACTGAAACGACAATTGCTTTGTAGGCGAGATCAAACGCTGCTCGTAGGGTTTGTTCCCGCTCCCGCGTCTCTTCGATCACATTCAACACGTAACCGAGGTTAACGCAATCGGCAGAACGCCTTGCTGTATCAGGCCGGTAGTGGGGGTCCCAGCCGTCCGCTTCTATACCCCCTGCCTTCAGAAGCCGGACATCTTCACCAAAGCCGCAACCATAGTCAAAGAAGGAAAGGTCAGGACCGATCAACCCATGAATCTGGGCCAACGCAACCGGGCGGGAATGGCCCAGTCGGCGAATAGCTGTTTTATGACGCAAGATGGGAGCGGACTGATCGTAAATAACTGCCTCGGGCATCCTGGTTTCTGTCTTCCGCATATTCCCGATATGCTCCTCGCGAGCGGAGCGAAATCCAAAACTTCTCTCGCGTCGAGGCCCGTTTCTCCGTACTCAAGTTAAGACCCTGACGACGCTGGTCAGAAATTCGCTGTCCACAAATGGAACCTGACCGAAAATCGTTTCGGATTCTCCCTCAAGCTTGGCAGCGAGATGTCCCTTGCCGAGAAGTCGCTCAGCGCCCTTTTCGCCGAGAGCAATCTCAGACGTACCTTCTCCATCGACTCGAAGGACGAGCCGATTCCCCAAATTGGCCCGCAGTTGCATCGGCATGACATTCGCATCCGGCCTCTGGGCAGCAAATACGAGAGAGATGCCGGCCGCGCGAGCCTTCACGCCCAATCGCCCGACAATACTCGCCACAGCATCGGCATAGTCTGGAGTCATCATCCATTCAGCAAATTCATCGTGGATAACCCATAGGAACGGCAACCGCTCGGTCGCATTTGACTTCCTGTTAAGATCGAAAATATTCGAAACCCTATTTTCCTTCAGAACCGTATACCGTCGATTCATCTCGTCTACAAGCTGGCCTAGGCGCTCGATTGCGCGCTCTTGATCGTCGATAATCCCTCCTTGCAAATGCGGTAGCCCTTCGAACGCAAAGTAATCGACGCCGAGCTTGGGATCGATGAGGACAATGGTGGCTTGTGCTGGCGTGTTGGTGCAGGCGATCGCCAGAATTATATTTTGCATAAGTACCGACTTGCCGCTTCCCGTCGATCCGGCAATGAGCGTATGCGGGGCGTTCGCTTTTGGCGAAAGAAAGAGGGGACTGCTGTCCTCCTCCCTAAGCGCGATAAGAAGACTGTCGTTTCCTGCCGAACAATCGGGGTGCCAACTCTTCCATACCTCCGGTAGCTGGAGCACACGGCGATTCTGACGTGCGATAGCGATAGCGACAACGCCCGGTTCGGCTTTAACAGAGACCACATTCAACTTGTGTGTCGTCAGAAACTCTGATCGACGGCGCAATACCTGTTCAACCGTAAGATTGGCACTCCCCTGAAACTTTAGCAGGGCCGCATTGGGTGTCAGAGAACTACTGAGGAGCTTAGACTGAAGTTGAAATTGCTGAAGCGCGCCCTTGCACAGATTCTCAACCGTCTTAAGCCATTCAGTATCCGCCGCGCTGTCCTGGGTACCACCCGGGTAAGCGGAAAGAATCGCGGCGAAGTTTTGATTTGCCCAACCCGTAGTAGTGTGCGTGACGTCCTCCCGCGATGCAGTCGCGCCGCTCGAAACAGCCGAGCCGCCAAGTTGAGGTGGAGTAACCGGGTCCGGTTTTGGGCCTCCATCGCCGCCCGCCGAACTCTCCCCGCCTGGAGTTTCGTCGTCAGCTCGATGCCGATACACAATCTGAACTCTCTCGGAGGGCTTGCGGTATATCTGTTCGCTCCAGATATCCCGGTCAGCAATAGACTTTCGAATCGGCAGCGGGGCAGAGCCCCTCCAGTAGCTCACGACCAATTCCCGCACGTGTGACCGCGAAAATACCTCTTGGAACGAGTCTTCCGATCCGGCTACCAACGCAAAGTCCGAACACTCCGCCGCATCAGATGGCCCCGAGACGAAGATGTGAGAGTAACCGCGCAGGTAAACTCCGCATTGGCCCTCCCGGACGGCGCGACGCCATTCTGCAAGATCGATGGGAGAGTGGGCAGGAAACTGGATGCCGTTGAGCATCAGATCGGAAAAACGTGACAGCCACAATTCCCGATCGAGGCGCTTCGGGTTTCCGAAGAGCGCATCGCTGATTCTGCGGACGGTATCGCGAAGCTGCTTCTGCGATTCTTTTCGCTTTGCCGACAGATTTCCGGCATCGATGTACTTGGCCTCGGAGATGATGACGGCTAACTGCAGTTCGCCATCGTCTGTCTGATGTGGTGTGAGCGCAAGGAGATCTGCAATCTGCTCCTCTCTCTGTCCCAGCCACTCAGCATAGTCATCGAGAAAGTACCATCCGAACCGGCGGTTTGTACCAAGCTCACTACGAATCAGATAGCGACTCAAAACAACGCCCATGAGCTCACTCGCGTTTCGTCCACGCTTTGCGGCGCGCAGAACAATGTCACCGGAAACGTCATTGGCATCGTCTATGAATTTCTCGGTCAGCTTTCGCGCGTCGGCATCATTGAGATCTAAGTTCAAGTCCTTGATGCGGCTGAGCACCATTGACCGCAGCAAACTCAGTGGCGCTGTTGATGAGATAAGAATATTGCGGCCCTGCGTCGCACACTGTTTGTAGCGGATAACTTTAATGCTTTGGTTTACCAGTTGCCGGCGATCGAGGAGCTCATCGTAGTTCACCACCCAATTGCCGAGGTTATGAATCTCTTTGAAAATGCTCGCGGTGCTCGGGTCGTTAAAATCAAGCTTCCTGGCGGGCAGCAGTCTCCGACTAGCGATTCCGTCCCAGTCACCCTTAATAAAGCTGGTGATGGCGGTAAGGAATGCCCAGCCCTCTTTGGTTTGTACGGGGCAACACAGATAAACGACCGACTTCATGTCGTCGGTCGCTGAAGGGCGCCTACGGGACCAGCGGGCAGGGATAAACGTAGCAGCATCGACTGGCATCGAGGATTCGGCATACCATTCAACGCCAGCGTGGCGCGCAATAACGTCTTGCAAAAACACCATGTCGGTGAGGGGACCATCTTTGGGATCGCGCACCGGCGCTTGATCGGCCATGATGCCGATGCGCAACCGTGCCATGAAATCCTTGGTTGCCTCGCTTGTTACAAATGAATCCACATCGGCGTCAGACGACTCGATAATCTTTTCATACAGCTCACGAAGTTTTACGCCGCTGCCATGACGAAGAATGATCTGACAACGCATATCTTCCTCGTCTTCGTGCAGTTCCGCAATTTTATCGACGAGCGCGTAAGGCAGTCGTGCAGAATCGCAATTGTAGAGCACCACCGAAAGATTCGCGCGTTCATGCGGATAAAGCGCGAGGTATCGCTTCGTCAAATCAACGATGAGTGCTGAAGTCTCTACGGGGCTCTCATTCGTGTCGTCGTTGCCATCGTTACTGACGATAGGCGACTCATGAAGACTGTAGTCAAGGTGTTGGTCGGTCAAGGACAACAACTCTGGTTTCGTACCATTCCAGCCCAGGACAAGTTCGGGATAGTACGCGTGCCTCAGCTCTTGCTCAAGTTCTTTGAAAAATAAGGGGGGATCACCGAACAGCACTTCGTCCGCTGTCAAAAGATGGCGAACCAACGCAGCAATCTGGTTTGCCTTGGCGGCCATAGCAGCGAGGCGAAGAGGTTGCCACGGCGCAACTATGGCAGTCACTCTTCCTCCATCCACGGCGACCGTACCTAGCTCTAACAGCGGTTGCAACAGGCTCACACGATTTCTATCGCCCTTGGCATCTCTGCAAAGCGTTTCGACGAGGAGGCCAAAATCCTCGGCCTGCTTCCCCAGCCATTTACAGGACAATCCAACGGTTACAAACCCCGAAATCGCCTCGGCATAGCTCTTTCGAAATCCATCAAACAGCCCCAGCAGTTTCACCGAACTCGTCTCGGACACCCATCCAGACTCACGCACCTTAGCTAGCAGGCCCGGCCACCTCAAGGCGATATCTTCTTCCCTCTTATAGGTGGACACGAACGATCCGCGGTCACGGCCGTAGGCCGGATAGAGCGTTTTGACGTTGTGAAGATCAAGAGACTGAAAACGTCCTTTACCGCTGACCGGCTCGCGGCTAACACTACAGAGAACGAGCGGATGTTCCAACAGTCGCGACCAGTCGCCGGGGAATTCGCTGGCCACAGCGTTTGGATCAAATGTCCACAACAGTTGCTTTGCAAACCGCTGAGTCGAACCGGAAGAGATTTCCACCTCTAGTTCAGCAACGAATTTCAGCTGTAAGGCGGCCCGAGCAGAGGAATTGTTCACATACGGTTTGCTGGCCTTCTTCCACAACTCGCTCAGGGCCTCAAAGTTCATCAGGTCGCCCAACTCCCAGGCGACCCGACTGCCAAACAGTTCTTTGAGCCCGCGGTAACGCCTTGCGAAGTACAGGCCAGCATCGCAGTTGACCTCTTTCAAGTCCTTCTTCGTGCGGCGATCACAGGAAATCCTGAGACGGCGTTTTGAAGACGTAATGTCCTGGTCAAACAGCGATCTTAAGCACAGCGCCAGTCCAAGAAGGAAATCATCGGTTTCAACCGGCGTTCCGAGAATGAATCGATCCCAGCGGGCCTTGAGGGACGGGAGCTCCTTGAGTTCATTGCGATGTTGCTTGTAGAACTGCTCATCCTCGTCCTGGGCATCGGTGCGTTTAATCTCGCGCAGACGATTTAAATAGTCGCGTTCGTCACTCGTGAGCAGTTCCGGCTCGCGTTCGTCATAGAAATCCAGGGTCGCTTTTCCGAGATTGAAAGCCTCTCGTTTGAGCCCATCGAACAGGGACTTGACGAGTTCCCATTCGCACTGAGCAAGGGCCGCGGCCTCATCGTTCCATCCACTATTCGCGTGAATATATCTCTCGATAAGCGGATGGATCTCGGTGGGGATAGCATCACGCACATGGTCAAAGGCAGCCTTCAGATCGTCCTCTAGCAACAACGACTGGGTCGGGGTCTGCTTCATGAGGTAGCAGGCGCGCTTCTTAATTGCCTGAGTGTAAAGCGTTTTCCATTTAGATAGACTGCTGGCAGTTTTGTCGTTCAGACTTCGAAAGAACACTGTATCGCGCGGCACATGGAGCGCCGGCAACGCCACTCCCAACGCCGACAATATCGGCTGGCCATCCTCAATGGCGTCACGCGTCGCCAGGACATAATCGGCAAATCGGTCGAGTGCGAACTGCCTCACTTCGAGAAGCGCCTGTATCGCCTTCACCCACCACTTCCGATGCTGATCTGCAATCGGAAGCCCATCTGCGGCTAATTTGACCCAGAGCTCAGGCTGTGCCTGCAATTCCTGCGCCCCGATGCCCGTGAGTTCTTTCAGCGACTGCTCTTCATCGTCACCGGTGTTAGCGACAAGAAGGGAGGACTTCTTGCAAGCCGCATTTCGATAGTAGGTTGTTCGGTGAGTCGTCAGAATTTCAGCGGGCAATCCGTAACTTCCGACGAAATGAACCGGCAGCTTGATCTCGATTAATTGGTACAAACCTGGGTCTGCCAGAATCACCCTTGCCACCGCCGCAGCTTGCTCGGCAGTCAAACCATCCAATAGGTATCGCGCTACGCCTGATGAATCGTCCTCGACGAGCATATCGCGCAAATAAGACGATGCAACCTGGCCGATCAGCTCGCAGCTATTCATGAGACCTTCTCTCGGTATGGATTGATCACATAAGCACAACTATCAGAGAGGCGCTTTAGAACACCGAGACTATCGAGACGCTGTTCGAAACGCCGTGAATTTGCCTGGAACGCTTTCTTATCAAAGTCGCCCTTAGGCAAGACGTTCTCAGCCTCCTTGTCTCCAAGTAAGAGCCCATAGCGCTGAAATAGTCTTTGGAGGAATTCGTGCAGTTCAACACGTTTCTCAACGTTGGCGAAGAGCAGCGTCTTGAGCAAACCGTCGTTCGGGGCGTATCTCAGCTTTATTGTGCCTCGCTTCGAAACCAGGCCAATATCGCGACCGTAGTTTCGATGGATATTCGCGACGTGCTGGCGATGTCGCTTCATCGCCGCTTGCTTGAACGCAATCAACAGTTGCTGCGGGTCACTGGGCCCTTCGTAATCGTCCCATCTGACTTTGTCGCTTAACAGCTGTCTACACTTCTCAAACGCGCCGTGTTCATGGACTGCGCGCTGCCAGTCCGCAGACGCTTCGATCGCTTCGATGAACGCTTCAACGGCCCGCGACGGCAGGAAATTATTCTCCTGATAGCCATCGGCGGAGATTTCCCGCACAAGAGTCTTCTTGGGCGCGACCACCTCGCATACGAAGATTGGCATCGGGCTAAGCCCCACAATCTCGCGCGACACGCTCAGCTGGTACTTGATCAGATGCAGGCCTGCAAGGTTGACAAGGTGAGGTAAGACATCAAAGGAAGGTATGTTGAGCCGGAGGATAGCCAGCCAATCCTCCGCGAGCTGATCGAAGCACGGATGCTTTGCGTAAGGGAGAAAGGAATTTGCGCGCTCACTGCTGAAATCTTCCTCTTCAGTGGGCTGAAGGCATTTGATGACAGAATCCCAGGTCTTATCCGTCTTGGATATCCACTGTTGGAGGGCCGCCAGCAGTTCTTCTCGACGTTCGGACCGGCTGATCATAAGATAGAGAACCTCGCCTGTTCGGCCAAAAAAACGGCGGTCGTTCGTCGAAGCGTTGTTATCCAGGTCTTCGTAGAGGCAATGCTTGCCATAGGGAAAAACAAATTTTGATGTCCAGCGTTTGTTGCTGTTAACCTCTAGACTCGTCGAGCGAACCAGGGAAACCACTTCACTAAAATCGTCGAACGAATTGAATCTCTCCTTGAGATAACTGAACTGAGGGTGATGTAGACCGACGGCCGATGACATTCGGGCCAGCCATTGCTCCCAGCGGTTTGCATCATGGGGGAATCGGATGCGAATTTCCGCAAGATGAGGGTTATTGAATAGGATGTTCCGCAGATAGAGTCGACGGGCGGCCTTGTAGGTCAGCGTGTTCAATCCGTTGGGTTCCATGAACGCGCGGCCCTTTCCGGATTCGTAGTAGAAGATATTGAGAAATTCGAGAAGCACCATCCAGGGTGACTGTTCGTCGTAGAGACGATGTCCCCACATTGCCTCATCCACCCACATCGAAGACGATTTGTCGAACGTGACTGGGATGGGAAGGGTGCTGGGACGTGGGGTCATTCGGTTACTTCCACAAATCTCGGGTCGGGCATTCCTTGCTCAGTCAGCGTCAGGAAATTCAAGCGAATGCTGGAGCCACCTGCGACGACGCCATCCTGTTCCTGCCGTCTTATCAATCCCGACACGAGCTGGCTCTTGAAAGCCAGCAGATCCTCATAGCATTCCTTGGAGAAACTCGCGGGCAGAGCTCCTTCGAGTGCGATTCGCGACAGAAACTCATAGCGAATCAGCGTCAGACGAAACTCTTCGTGAATCGTCGCGTTGAAGAACACCGAGAGAACGATGTTGCCATTCGATTGGTCACGGCTGAGGGCGATTTTTTCGCCTTTGTTCGGATCTACCGAGACACGCTCCAGAAGAATTCGACTGACTTTGGCTTGGGAGTTGTTCCCACTAGTTGCTATGAAGAGCTCCCGATCAGCGTTGATCAGCATGCCGGTGAAGACGCGGTTGAGACCCCGGACAAGGCGTGCGAGAATCACCCTCTTGACCGCTTCCTCCTTCAGCAGAGGCTGCACGATTTCATCGAGGTATTCGCCGGCGAATTTAAACACCGTAAGCTCCCACAGATTGAGCTCCTGCTCCCATTCCCTCGGAATCTTGAAATACAGGCCGCGACGCTGCGCGACTAGTAGGTCTAGGAACGCTTGACTGTCGTTCCCTTCATCGGAACCTTCTATATATTCTCGCTTCGAAGCGTAAAAACCAGGATCTGCGCCATAGAAAGCATCTTGCGCTACTAGGGCCTCAAAATACTTCGATAGGTGCTCATCTTGTTCGCCGAAAATAAGTAGATTATCGACCCGATTGGAGGTCTCGTGGCCGATCTGAAAGCGCTCCAGGTAATCGAAAATGGTGATGCCTTGCCGTCGATACTCGGATAGATTCCCACCGAAGATGTTATTGAAGAGACTGGCTTTTGAAATTGTCCCTGCCGTGACAATCTTGGGCACGTCAGTAGCCGTCATTAGGCCATCCTTGCCATCCGCGTGTCCCAGGATCGCATTCGTGAGCAGAAGCAGGATCTGCCTAATTGGCACATGGAGACCATTACGATCACAAAGCTCTAACAGAGACCGGAGCCGGGACCGCACCAGGGGGGTTTGAAGCAGTTCATAATTGTGACGGATCGGACAACGGCTCCCAAACAACTCAGTCTCACCAGCAGAGCTATTTTGAAGTTCCTTCCAGCCAGGATGATTAAGGAAGGCATCCAACGCCTTGTCGAAGAGATTGGCAGAATCTGCCCGGCTTAGATTGAAGAACTTAAGCCTGATGCCAGGTCGTTCCTGGCGATCCTCTACCAATAGGTCCTCAAAGAGTTGGCGAGCCCGCTGAACATCCCCCGTTTGTTTCAGCCTTCGCCAGGATTCTATGAGCTGCCCATCGTTGGCCGCGATTAGGAATACCTCGTTCGCGTCGGGATTCACGAGGGAGTGACAGAACTTCTGCAGGAGTGTTTCTTTGTCGGGCTCCCATTCTCCGCCTTGCTGCGGTGCCCAACCACTAAGGTCACGGATGACGTGGATCTTGACCTGGCGCAATAAGTTTTTTTCGCCGGACTTCGGCCATTCTCTGCGGTCGCGAGGGTAGCTGAATTCCAGCTTCAGGTACGCGCTGTCAGACTCCCACTCTTCCTCGCTTCCGTTGAGCTTGCTCCATACTGTGCGGCACAAGTGTGTTTTGCCATCACCCGCCGTTCCCGTAAGGATTACTGACACGGGATCGGCGGTCCGCTGGTCGAAGCATCCCAACAAAACATCTTGCAACGGATGCTCAAACTCGATGGGCGTAATTTTTTGACGGCGAGCCGAGCGCTGAATCGTCTCGTCATACATGTTGTCGTTGCGGGGTATTGGCCCGTAATGTCTGAGAAATCGCAGCCAGTTACTCATGGCTCTACCGCCTTCAGAATAGCCTTACCAAAATCGACATACGATACTTCGTCGTATTTGAACGGAGACGGCCCCTTCTGAATCAGATACAAGCAGCACAAGCTCAAATAGCCCGCGTTCTTGGCCCTCTTCTCTAATTTCTCGAATTGCGTCTCGCGACAGCATTCCGCAAAGAGAAAAATGTGCTTCACCCCATGCCGCTTTAATTTCTCCGGATAGGTCTTGTCGATTCCTAGCAGACTCGACTTGCAACTCACCACCGCACGGACCCTCTCCGGTTCAACAAATTTGAAGTCCATGATGGGTTCCTTACCGCCGTTCCAATGTCTGATATGACCCTTCGTATGAATGATAACGTCACACTCGGGCGAACATGATTCGCCGTTGGTAACGAGGTGCCCCCAACTCACGTCAAGGCCTGTCCCGGATAGCCGATTTCTAAGAAAATAAATTAATCTTGCAGAAATCCTCAGGCCTTTTACAAATCCAAGAATATCTCCTTCATATCTGCCACGGCCTCGCTTCACCAATGGCGGGTGGTCTCGAAGCTGCTGCAATTCGGCTCTGAGCTCGCTTAATTCCGATATTGCCAAGCCTTCTGCGAACTTGACTTGATCGGAAGGCGACCCCTTTATCACTGTTTTCTTCATGACGTTCGAACACCTTGAAGAATTGCTGGCATCACGCTCTGCAGTGAAGTAACCAGTTTTTTCGCCGCCTTCCCAAGGCTCTCTTTTCCTTTTGGGGTCAATACTAGTCGTCCCATGATTCCGTTTATTTCGAGCCGAACAATTTCCTTTTCCGGGATATGTCGCGTGATAGCAGCCCGAACCGCATCGGTGTTACGGTTCCCGCGAATGATGAACTCAACGACATATTCTTTCTTGGTCTTGCTTGTCTCAACTTGCTCTATCAAGTCATGTATGGGACGAAACCGATCGTCTTCCCGCAACTCGACCACAGCTCGGACATCGATTGTATCGATATGCCCGGAGGCGAGCGCATGCGCGACCGACCGTTGATCCGTAGAACGCAACATCGCTAGATGTGCTAAGGCATCGACACTGTCAAGCTTTCGTAGTTCGAATAGCTTCTGGACGGGCTTTGCGAGACGACGGACGTACGAAAATTGTCTGAGCATCTTGGGGGAGATGCCAATTCTATGTGCAACAGCTGAATAACTACCAAGCTTAGCTACTGCGACTTCCAGCCACTTGGCTACGTGAGTCAAGGGGAACGGTCTTTTCTTGTTACGGGTGGAGGAAATGAGAACTGCGAACGCTTCTTCTAACTCATGATCCTCCTTCTTGGCCGTGGACGCTTTCCGTCTCGTCATCCTGTGAATCCCTGAGCTTGCAACCATTCGCCCAGCACTTTAATGGCGAGTTCCTCCGGTTCGAGCGAGAGCGATTTCGTCGCCTTAGCTAGGGCTTTAACCAACTCCTCAGGCAGACTGACAACCATACTCTGCTCCACCTGGGGCCTTCGAGCTTCATTGAATATACTTTCGGCCGAAGCTCCCTTCTGCCGCTCGCCGACCGCCACCAAGCGTCGCTTTTGGTGGGCGGTGGGTTTATTTTTAATGATTAGGTCAACAAGAGCTTCTGCCTTCTTCAGATTGTCCTGGGCCGCGCGTATGGCTCGTTTAACATCCGCGTGCGACACTTTTCGTTCATTTAACAACCGCTTAATCTTCGGAGTGGCGCGTGCCTCAATTAAGATGAAGTCTCTAACAGTCCGTAAAGAAAGACCCGTTTCTCTCTGCACTGCACGTTCGTCCTTCCCAAATTTTTCGTACAGATAGGTTATCGCTTTGGCCGTATCCTCATACCGAAGCTCAAGACGCTGTAGATTTTCTACTAAGGAACGGATGACCGCCTCTGCCTTCGAGAGACTCCCGGCAAAGACTGCTCGTATCATGTGCTTATGGAGGATTTGTTCATGCGCCAGGAATCGTCGCTGACCGGAAATCAGCTCGTACGGGGGAGTACCAAACACACCCTTAAGAACCACGGGCTGTAGCAGACCGTGCTTCTTTATGCTTGCTGCCAGTTCTTCGAGGTTTTTGGTTGGATCACTGTGACGAACATTGTCGTGACTGATGGTGATTTCTGTTAGGGGAATCTCGTGAATCTGTTCTAGCGCCTTTTCGTCCTCCACGGTATTTTTCATGAGCACCTCACAATTGACAGATTAAACACGGCTGGGGCCCGTCATTTTCATCCTCCATGTCTGCCAGGATCTGGACCAACTTCATGTTTTTTCGGTTCTTATTGTTTCGTTCTTGGTGCTCTGCAAAACGCTGCTTGATGGCAGCGACATTTTCTGGCTTCTTCAGCTCGCTTAGCGGCATCTCCTGGTTCCACGTAAACCTTTTGCCGGGTTCGTCGCTAATTTTTTCGTATTTCATTGCTTCCTCGAATTGATCGGGATGCGTTTCGAGCAGTCGAACCCATTCAATCGAACGCTGAAAGAAGCAGAAATAACAACCCGAGTGCGTACGACCCCACTTCAGATAGGGTGGAAGCCCAATGCCGCTTTCCTCTAGGATTTTCATTACTCCGGAATAGTCGATTCCATCATCTTTGAAGGGAAAGACCGCCTTAATATTGGATTTGGTGCTGATATACCCCACCCGATCTTCATCAGCGCGGAGTCCGACGTAGCTAACCACGGGTTGCTCTCCGACATATTGCTCGAACGGCTTCAGTTTCAGCATTTTGGTGCACCAGCGCATATTCGGTGAGGGGAGATAACCTCCAAATACCTCAAGCCAGTAGTCAAACCCGGCTTTGGCATTGAGCCGAACTATCTTTTTGCCAAGAAACGCTTCAACACGGTTGAGGTATTCGTAGGTCTCGGTCAGCTCTTTGTCTGTGTCGCAGAATACGTACTCCATTTGCGGAATCCGGTCCCGCATGTAGAGAGCCAGTGCCGTGCTATCTTTGCCGCCCGACATACAGAGGATGTGGCGAGTTAGATCAGTCATTTTTTCTCTTTTCTTGCGATTCGAAGCTTGCCCAAATCGCGCGTGACGCGGCCGCAAGTCCGATTCGTTCATTTTTGCTTAAAATCTCAGCAAACTTTCCCTCAAGGGCAGTCATCAAATGTTCCTCATCGGCATTGAAATGAATCACCTGTTGATGCTCGACGCCGGTGGCGAGCGTGACAGCTAGTCGGATAGCCGATTCATTCGGATCCTTGCGACCATTGAAAACAACACTTTCGACTCGATGAAACAGAGCCGAAACTTGGGTGAGTTCCGTATTGAATTGATCCTCGTCGGTGTCATGCCACTTAGAAGGTGGTTTGAGAGCCAAATGGCTGCCGACCGATTCAAGCCAATCCGACTCAGTTAGCGCGCTATCCATCAGTCGCAGGCAGAACGCCTTAAACTTCGGCTCGGTGACCGTAACGCAGACTCGCTGCGCCCGGTTGCTCAAGGCTCGCCGGCACTCCTCGAAAGACCCGGACAGATTGAAATTGTCTTTCAACCTGTTCCGCAATCGATCCTGTAGCTCCGGGAATGCAATTCTCAGCTCTTCTAGAGCCGATTTTAAGGTTTTCACGAAGCTCTTGAGTGGTTTTCCCGTCGCTGATCCGGCCTCAATGGGATCGAAGCCGCAAGCCGCTGGCAAATCACGAAAAAGAAGTCTAGCGGGCTCGCGCGCTTCCAAGATGACCTGTCGTACCGCAAGCGCTGCAGGAGACAATTTCTTCGTATTTCGGGCTTGGACCGGCAACTGTGCTACAAATGTGCAAAGATTCTTAACGAGATCGAGCATCTCGATTTCGCGATCCCCTGGCTTATCTATCTCTAGCACAGCTAAGAGCCTTGCAAAAAGCTCTGCGCGAACCCCTTCGATCTTGCAATACTGAATTTCAAAACGCTCCGGCGCTTTCGTTAGCAAGAGCACCTGTTCGCCATTAAGTTCTCGCAGAAACGAACCATCCTTGTAGAACGCTACGTCGCGGTCTTGGGAAATGGCGAACACGGAAAGCAGAAGCGGAATAATGCCATCTCGGATGCCATAAGGCGGATTCCGCAGTTCGGAAAACAAGCCTGCCACATTAACTCGCGCGTCTGGCTTTTCCCGGACAATCTCCGCGATGCGTTTCATAGCGGGCAGCACCTTGCACTCGTCGGTGCTCTGATGAGGCTCCCCGATGCGCCAGGAATCGCCCTTCATCCGATGCAGACCAGTACGTTTGAGCACGGAGAGATACATCGACATCTCAGGCGGTTTCTTAACTGGATCCATTCCGAGGAGGGCGACTGCAGAATCGGTGAACATCCTGTTAATTAGTCGCATGCGACCAGCTGCGGCGGCGGAACTTAGATTTCGCCGATTGACCAGCTCGTTCTGAATATGTGGAGCTAAACGGTAAGTCTCATCAAATATCCGGGACAGAGTTTCGAGGAGATGTCGCCCGTTCTTCACCTTTAGCGGCCGTCCCTCACAAAACCAGTCAAGCATCATATGGCCGCTCAGTTGCTGCCATCCAACGAAATTCTGAATCCGCTTTTCCAATTGGGACTGGGCAGCCGCCTTCTGTCGTGAGACCTCTTCGCGCGCGAATTTGTCAGCATTCAGTTCAAGCGTGTTGGCTGAGACCCATTCCCAGCGTTGAACCTCTTGGACGAGTGCTGCAAGATTGTTTAGTGGCTGAGGGACAGCCACGAGCCAGTTCGGCCGCGAGCTCACCTCAATTTGCTTCGCGAACGCTAATGCTTCCTCACGTTCGGAAAGGGTCTCGCACAAGGGAACGATTATCAGACCGTCTGCTTCGCTAAGGTCTCGTTCAAGGGTTGTCGGGAGATCCTTCACCGCGCAATAACACACTTCGGCATGTCGCAGATTCCCGGTCTCGATATAATGCCTCCGCGCCACGATCGGCCGCGTCTCCAGTGAATCTTTGATGAGGCTAGCAACATGCCGGGGAGTATCGACGACCCGACAGGCATCTTCGTACGCCTTTTCAAGGTCAACCGAAGAATGCGGCCACAGGCAAAGCCCGCGAGCCCGGCCGCGGTCGTAGATGGTTCGTTTGTACTTGTGAAGCGCCGAAAGTGCCGCGCGAACCGCTTTCCCCTGAATCTGGTCTTCATTGGACAAAGCGCAAAGGACAGATTCTTCCGTGGCTAGGAGATCGCCGTCATTTAGCAGATTCAAGATGCCAACGGTCTTTAAGACCTTGAGCTGCAACTCATTCTCTTCAACAAAACTCTCGATCACCGAATCGATCAAATTCCAGTGGCTTCGATAGCTTTGGACCGATAGGCGATGTCCAAAATTAGTCCGCACGTAGTCGTAAAAGTGGTGCAAGCAATACAGCTCATCGCCGCACGCCGCCTTTTGCGAAAAGACTTGCAACCCGAATGGCTCATTAGAGAGAAGAAAACTGAAGAGGGATCTTTCGTTCTGTCCGAAACGGCGAAACGTGCGAATCAAAACGGGCAATACGGTCGGATGAAGAGGATACAGTTGAGGCGCCCCATCCACCAAGACCTTCGCTGGCGCGGCGCCCAGCCAACCGAGGCCCAGAGTCCGCTCCATAGCCGACTTCAGTTGAGTTGCCTGAATTTTTGGAATTCCGTTAACTCGAACATTAAGTGCGGAGGAGATGATGTTCGCGGCTTGTTCAAAGGGCGGATTAAAAACGATCTCCTCAAAGCGCCCCGCAACCTTTTCCCATTCGCGCTGAGCTGATTGATTTAAATGGTCCGCGTATGCGTTAAATCCTTGATGCAGAAGAGAAATAACGAAGAGCGGTTTGTCGCCGCTACGCGCTGCTGCTTCTGCCAGCCGCTGCAACAAGAAGACGTCCTGACGCTCGGGATGAAGGGCGGCAAACTCCAAGAATTTTCCTAGCTCATCTAGAATTAAGAGCAGGCCCTTAGCCTTTGATTCCGCCACGACCCTCGAATTGACTTCGCCGATCAGCCGAAACACTTCATCGTCCGTCGGCTCGCGTTTGGATTCACAGAGCCGCTCTACTTCGAGTGCTACCTTCGACCGTGCGCCTCGACCGTGCGTCTGATGTAGTGCCGACCGCAGCGATCGCAATATCGATGTGCCGAGCGATTGGCGAGAACAAGTGACCAACACCGGCAGGAAATCGGGCCGCGTCACGCCAAATTGTTGGGGGTCTACGGCCTTGCGAAGAGAAGAAGGAAATGTCGAATTGTGACCCGCAAACCAATGCGCGAGAAGAAGCGCAAAACTCGATTTCCCGGAACCATAGTCGCCCGTCATTCGCCACGCCCGGTTGCCCGAACGCGGTTTCAACCCATTTGCCATACGTCCAATACACGACCGGGCAAAGTCCGTCACGACGTAGCTGTACAATGCGCTGGGGTCTTCGAAGTCTCTCTCCAGATGAGCCGATCGCAGAAAGCGATTTCGCATATGGAACAAATCGGCGATCTTCCTTTCAGGCATGCTCATGCTCCTCAGCAGCGTAAATGCCTTTGAGCAGCTTCATTTGTTTTCCTTCGCCGGTTTTTTGAATCTGTTGAAGGCTAGCGGACTCAGTGTAGGCAAACAATCCGTCGGAACGCTCAGCCAAATCTTCGATTCTCGCTCGGACATCTTCCTCCGCTAACTTGAAGACCTGACCCGGCCCGCCGTGTCCATGAGCGACCTCTCGAAGCGAAAGAGTTTCTTCATTTGCGTGCCGCTTCCGCCAGAACTCATTCAAACAATAGACGAATAACTCGGGCGTGATATCCGGCTTTTCCTCTCGCCGAAAAACATAAATGGGCTCGCGTTTCCCAGAAGACCGATCGATTTCGCGTTCTCCCACTTTGATGATCAGTTGAAGCTCCACCAATGGGCAATCGAGATTGTCCTCCTGAACATCGCCTTTGCGGCCGCGCGTCGGAACGTACGTGTGTAAAAATGCGTCGAAGTGCTGCTCCAGGGTTGCTCGTGAAATACGATCGTCCTGATTTGCTGCTCTCTCCAGCGCCTTGATCGCCGCACTCGCGGTCAATTCAGGCTCCTGCCAGCGATTCAGGAGATAATCCCAGGCCAACAGTGGATTCTCAGCATTCGTTGACAGATTCCAATGTATAAGCCAGAGTGTGCGCCTGTCTTCCAAAAACGGATCGAGACCAGGACTCCCCAGCAAGGTTGCACCCAACTCAGTGAGTGAGTGACCGGAGCCCTTAGACCCAACGGCTGTCATTCCGGTGGCGAGCGACCAAAACCGAATGGAACGCACCATGTTTTTGCCAACGCCAAGATCGACCATCGCCCTCTCTTCGTCGGCGAACAGCTTGGAGTCTGCGCCGAGTCCCCGAACGGCTTTCGGCAACCATGTATATCGACATGGAAACGACTCGTGTCCCGAGATGCGGTATTGTATATCGTTCATCGTGATCTCCTTATTACCCCTAGCGGCCATTATGTTTTGTAGTTCCTGCCTTGTCCAGCTCTTCGGTCTTCGATGCTTTTATCCGCTATTCGAACTGGAACGCGGCGTCGGCAAGAACTCAGCCACTAACCGGAATGGCCCATTGACGCTTTTACGGGCCACTCCTGTACCAACAACTCGCGCATTGAACCGACCGTCTGTCTCCACTCCTCACGTACCAGCTCTGCAACGAGAGCGTCCGCTTCGCCGTGGCGTCCCTCCCGGAACCATTCGCGATTGTGGTCGTTAATCCGACCACGGTATCCCGCACCGCGCCCCCATTCTTGAGCCGAATGCTGCCAGAACCCAGCATCCGCGCGCATTTCATCGGCACATCACCTCTCAAATCCCAATCCTCTCTGATCCCAATTTCTCGGCGGTCGCCACCAGTGTCAAGTGCTTCGAGCCATGTTCCTTTTCCGCCGTTGTTTTTCCTTGGCACGGCTTCGGGATAATTCCTGCGCCCGGCAGCTTCGCGGCTTCTGCTTTCGCGGTTCCTCCCAGTAAATCTTTGGGTCCCTCCCAGAATGCAGCCGCTCGCCTTGGGAGCAGAATCCTCTCCGCCCTTGGGTGCCCCAAGGAAATGGGGCAAAAAGGAGAAACACTAATGTACCTGAATCACGTTCAACTCATCGGCTTCCTCGGAAAAGATCCGGAGAGACGGCAAGTCCGCGGCAACGGTGCGAACTTCACGGTTCTGTCCGTCGCAACACAGCAGTCGTGGAAAGATGCGAACGACGAGTGGCAGTCGAAAACCGAATGGCACCGCGTCGTGGCATTCAATCGTCTCGGTGAATCGATCGCCGATTCACTACACAAGGGCGATCACGTCCTCGTCGACGGGCAGCTCGTTAGTTCAAAGTATGAGCGCGAGAACGGTAAATCCAAGAAGGCCAAGGCCGAAAAGCTCACAATCTTCTGGAGCGTTCGGGCAAACTCCGTGCGGCGTTTGAGCCGCGCGGAAGCCGACGTGCCAGCGACGCCTGTCAGCGAGGCCGCTGCCGAACCGGTAGATGCTCCGTACTGAGGCGTTCGAAAGAAAGGCCCTCCGGTCTTCGCCGGAGGGCCTTTTTCATTTGTCCTGCATTCCTGCCACTAAAAACAAATCTGAGCAGCCATCTGCGTAATTGCGCAGGATACGCCTCCGCCGCGGATCGTCAGCAATTTGCGGCGCCACAACTTCGGCGAATCCCCCGCAACCGATTGTTGTTTTTTTGCTGATCGAAAACGTCGAGAGCCCAACACGTTCTCGACAGAAGACCCAGTTCGTCTCTGGGTTCTGGGGAGTTCCACGATGTCCCCGCCGCTCAATTGTGGCTGCGCACTCTGCATCCTCGAACCGCGTCTGCTCTCCGCCTTGTCCTCCACCGATGCAGAGGTGATCCGTGAGCTCATTCCCGGTTCGAGGTTGGGAAATGAGATCTCTTGCGCTGCAGAACTGCTGTCTCACCTCAAGACTCTTACGGCGGACGCGGCGTCAGATGAGTTTCTGCGCGAACTTCTCAACGTTCGTCGGCTTGACCCCACGTTCATCGAAAGCGTTCTGATCCTTGCATTTCTCCCAACTCTACACGCGACGGTTCGCCGCGTGGGAAAGCAACAACCGGGCCTTTCTCAGGACGACATCATTCAGCAGACGCTTAGCGTCTTGCTGCAATATCTGCGCTCCGACGAACTCCGCTCGCGGCAATCGCATTTCGCGTTCGCAATCTCACGGGCTATAAAGCGCAAGGTCTTTGAGTGGGCTCAGCGTGAAAGCCGGGGCTACGACACTTCGCACCCAGACCCTTCGGTTATCGACGCTTTGACGGAAGACGACTCCTTTGAACGGCACCTGCTCCTTCGGCACTTTCTCCATCGCTGTGTCACGAAGAGCCTCATCACCAATTCCGAATTGAATCTGCTCATCGATTTCAAGCTCGACGGCGGCTTTGTCGACTCGAAGAACGGATCGGATGAAAATCCATCCAATGCCATCCGGCAGAAACTCAAACGCCTACTGCGAAAGTTGCGCCGGATCGCAAACGAGCGATAAGGCCTGCAAAAACCCAGACACGCGCTCGGCTTGCACACCGTCGCGCCAGGCAACATCGCCCTGTCACGCCCGTTGCCACCCGCCTTCGTCACGGAATCTCGAGGTCTTACTTCTTGCCCCTTCGGTGACTTGCTCCGATTAGGTTCCCGCCTGCGGGTGAAGGAACCAAATCTCACTCACCGAAAGGACAAAAACATGAAATCAGAAGAAATCAAGAAGTTCACAACCGAGGCTACCGACCAGCTGATTGCTGCGCTCAACGAGGGGCGCAGCGAAGCTGCTTACGCAGTATCTCGCGGCGATGGCCCGGTTCCACCGATACAGTCTCGGAAACATCATGCTCATCGCATCTCAGAGGCGGGACGCGACGCGAGTGGCAGGCTTTCGTACTTGGAGTAAGCTCGGTCGCTTCGTAAGGAAGGGCGAGAAAGGCATCTTCGTTCTTGCGCCGCTCATGCGGCGGAAAAACGAAAGTTCTGAACACCTGGAACTCAAGAAATTAGCGATCCCCGCGGGCTTTCGTCCCGTCTACGTATTCGATATCAGCCAAACCGACGGCCAGGAACTACCTTCGGTCTGCAACGTGAGCGGTATAACGGAGATTCCAGTCTGCTTACGGGAAGTCTCGAATATATTCACCGGACGGCGAACCTGATGCTCGAGGCCATTCACATGGACCAAGACCCGATTTCGTTCGTCGGTGTCCGTGATGGCAAAGTTTAGCGTGCGTCCAAATTGTCCGATCGAATTACGCTTCGATAACGTCGCCCTGCTCATTGATGGAAACATGCCCCACCGGCCGGAGAGCAATATTGAGCCGGTACCGGGCGTGGCGCAGTTCTCCCTCGCGCATGAGCGCACCTTTTGAGACCAAGTCCGACAGGTCGCGTGTCGTAGTTGCAGGTGAAGCGCCAGTAATCGTGCCGTATTTTCCTGCGCTGAGTCCTCCCTGAAATCCCTCGGGCCCTTCACGAAACATCCGCAGTAGCGCCTTTGTCTGCCGCTGGTTCAGTTCGCCCTTCAGGCGATCCAGCAGCTTTGTCTTATCGATCAGGAATTCTGCTAGCGCAGTGGTGCGCCGTTGTGCCTCGATCACGATTCCGGCAAACCACGTAACCCAGTTTGTAATCTCATTTCCCTTGTTCGCTGCTTCTAGAGCTTCGTAATAGTTTTTTCGATGTAGCAGAATCGTACCTGCGAGTGCACTCAAAGTCGGCTCTCCCAGACTTTCCGCGAGAGATTTCTCCGAAATGGCCCGACCGATTCTGCCGTTTCCATCTTCGAAGGGATGAATACTCTCAAAATAGAGGTGCGCGACAGCGGCACGGGTGAGCGCTGGAAGCGGACGCTGGGCGCCTACATTCGTTTGCGTGAACCAATGAAGAAAGCCACTCATCTCCGAAGGCACCCGTGACGATGGTGGGGCTTCGAAATGCACGCGCGGCTCCGGGACTCGGCCGGAAACAATCTGCATCGGTTCGGTGCCCGTCCGGAACCCTCCGACTTGCTTCAAATCGCGCCGGCCGGAAACGATCATTTTATGCCATCGAAACAGCATTTCCTCGGACAGCGGTTCGGAGAATGAGCGGTACTGGTCAACTGTCATCTCCGCGATACCCTGCTCGGCTGGGCGCACCTTGCGGTCTTGCACGTTCAATCCAAGCTGTTTCCGGATGGATGACTGAACGCTGGCGCGGTCCAGAATTTCCCCTTCGATTTCGGAGGTCGTTATTGCCTCGGTGCTCATCGCCTCGACGGTCATTTGCTGACGGTCGTCTTCCGGCAAGTGCTTTACGGTCCCAACCAGAACACCTCCACGGAGTAGAAATTGCTGCTCCGCCTTCTCAAGCCGTGCGCGATTCCAAGTGAAATTCGGCCAGTCAGGTTGTTGCCAGTTCCAAAGCACGAGGTATAGGACCTCCCCCTATCGCTCATATTATGCCACATTATGAGCTATTGGAGTCGTATCTATCGCTCATCTGTGGTCTCTCCGGCCCGGTTCCCGACTTACCGGCTAATGCCCCACCGAATCGATTGTGGGCGACCGACCTCAGAGCCAATCCGCTTAAGCTGCAATTTCATTAAGACGGCTTGGCCTTATTCAGAATCCCGTAAAATCTTTTCGTCACTGCCCTGAATCACCTGCGTACTTCCCGCGTCCTGAAAATATTTCCTCCTCCCTGCGACACATTTTCTTTTCGCAACACTGAATAGGTAGATAGAGGGGAGTTCACGCGACGAACTTCTCGGTGCCGCGCAGTAGCAAGACGCAACAGGCGAGGTTCTTCCGGGGGAAGCCTAGCGTGTCTTCGGACCAGTGCGTACCGACTGCAACGCGCGGGACATGGCTCGCGCGTGGACCTCCCTCGCTTACACATCCGTGCTAGAAAATTCTTGACGAGGTGTCTAGATGAACCGTCTTAGCAACCGCCTTCGCCGCCAGTTTCGACCCGCTCGCACAACCATCGTGTTTTTTGTTGCGCTCTTGCTTGGCGCGCCTGCGTTCGCACAGGGAGGCGGCAACTCCCCGTGGGAGAACGCCGTCGGCGTTCTTCAAACCGCATTCACCAGCACCATCGCCCGCGGTCTCTCGCTGGTCGCGATCGTCGTCGCGGGTCTCACGTTCGCCTTCGGCGAGGGCGGTTCAAAGCGCGTACTCGCCGGCGTGCTGTTCGGCGTCGGCATGGCTATCGCCGCCGTAAACTTCCTAACGTGGCTCTTTCCCGGCAACTGATTCGCTCGCTTTGCGGAACGGAGAAACCATGGCGGACGCCAGACGAATCAATCGAGTGCACCGATCACTTTCCCGCCCCCTCACAATTCTTGGGGCCGAACGAAAGCTGTTCTTCTTTGCCATGTGTCTGGGCGCAGCCACCTTCAATCTCCTTAACAGCTTGCTGGGTGGTGTCTTGATCTTCTTTCTCTTGTATTTTCTGGCTCGCTGGGCCACCGCAACCGATCCCCAGATCCTTCGCTTCTTGCTCACCGCCGCTAAAGTGCGCGCGCAGTACGACCCGATGAAGCTCACACCGATTTCCATTCGGCGGGACGGTCATGCTCAGGCTTAACCGTGTCTTCAAGAACTACGAAGAGACCGGCTCGCTCAGCGGGCAAATCAATCTATTTGGCTTTGTCGGACCGTCCGTGTTTCTGACCAAGAGCGGAGAGGTCGGCGTCATCCTCGAAATACGCGGAGTTGACTACGAATGCCTCGATGGCGCCGTGATCGACGGCCTCACCAAGCGTCTCGAATCCGCTTTGAAGCTGTTCGATGAAAGCTATCGCGTCTACCAGTACCTGTTCAAAAGAAACAATGAACGCATCCCCTACAAGCTCTACGGCAATCCCATCGTCGACGCGGCTATTAGCAATCGAATTGCCTATCTCGGAAGCAAGGCCGAAACGCTGTTTTCGCTGTCTGTTTATTACGTCGTGCTGTACAAGGGATTCGAGACCACCGCGAAACTGACCGGCGCACTCGCCGACTTCCCGAAGAACCCGCGAAAAGCATTTGACGATCTCCGAGCCCATTTCTCCACTCAAAAACGACTCGTCGCACTCGGACGGCACGTATCGAACGCTGAAGCTGTTCTGCTGCAAAAGGCCCGCAGTTTCATTTTGCAGGTAAGCGATTTCGTCGCCGCGCGAATCCTCGGCAAACACGAAGCTTTTCGCGTGCTGAAGCGCACGCTGAACTTTCATCCCGACAAGCTGGAACTGGCGAAGCTCAAGCACGACACCTTCCTCGATTACTACTTGCCAGAATCGGCCGTCGAGTGCCATCGCGGGTATCTGCGCGTGGATGATTACTACGTGAAAGTCCTGACCCTCAAGGAGCCCTCCTCGCAAAGTTTTCCACTGATCTTCAAGCGCCTGCTCGAAGTCGAAGCGAACTACTACGTTGTCACCGAGTGGAAGAAAGAAGATTCCGGCAAGATGCGCCGGATCATCCAGACCAAACGCCGGCATTTCCATAATACCAAGCGTTCCTTCGCTAGCCAGGTCAGCCTCAACGAGGCTCTCACCCAGGACGTCCTGCTCGACGATTCCAAGGAGTCGCAGGTCCGGGAACTCGGGGAGGGCGTCAAGGAGATCGAGCTGCATGGGAACTACTTTGGAGAATTTTCACTGACCGTGGTCATTTACGATCTCGATCTGACGAAAGTCGATCGCGCCTGCGCCGATTTCTACAAAGTCTTCAGCGTCCACGATGCCCAGCTTTATGAAGAAAAATACAATCAGCTGAATGCGTTCCTCGCCGCCGTTCCGGGAAATCACGTCTTCAATCTTCGTTCGCTCTACCTGCTCAACACGAACTACGCAGACTTCTCATTTCTTTTCACACTGCATTCGGGCGAACCGCGGAATCCGCACCTTCGCGAGGAATATCTCGCGGTCCTCGAGACCAACCACAACATTCCCTACTTCCTGAATCTCCACTACCGGGATGTTGCGCACACCATGATTCTTGGGCGGACCGGGGCGGGCAAGAGTTTTCTCCTGAACTTTCTCGCAACGAACCTGCAGAAGTACGCGCCGCATACCTTCATCTTTGACTTAGGCGGCAGTTTTGAAAGCCTCACGCAACTCTTTGGCGGATCCTACGTACGCGCAGGTCTTGAATCCGGCGACTTAACAATCAATCCGTTCTCTCTCGTGCCGACCAAGGAAAACCTCGATTTCCTCACGCTCTTTGTCAAGGTCCTGATTCAAGGACAGAAAGGAGCGGAACTCGACCCGGCCACCGAGCGCGAACTCTTTCATCAAGTCGAAAATCTCTACTCGGTCGACCCGTCGCTGCGGACGTTAAGCGTTCTTTCAAACACCCTGGGACGGGACGTTGCCCTGCGCCTCTCCAAATGGACCCGCGGCGGACAGTTTGGATTTCTCTTCGACAATGCCGAGGATACGATTTCGTTTTCGCGCTTTCAGTGTTTCGACTTCCAGCGCATGAGCCAGTATCCAGAACTGCTCGAGCCGCTGCTTTTCTATATTCTCCAGCGCGCGAACGCAGTCATCGCCGACCGCCAGATCAGCTCGGTGTTCAAGGCGTTCTTCATTGACGAAGCTTGGGTGTTTCTGAAGAACCCCAGCATTCAGCGGTACGTCGTTGAAGCCCTCAAGACCTGGCGGAAACACAACGCAGCGATGATTCTCTCAACCCAATCGCTCGACGAACTGAAGCGCTCTGACATCCTCGACATCATTATCGAAAGCTGCTCGACCAAAATCTTCCTCGCCAATCCGGACATGGACCGGGAACTCTACCGCCGCCAGTTCCACCTCAACGAAAACGAAGTCGCGCTGATCTCGAACCTCATTCCCAAGCAGCAGTTCCTGATCAAGACGCCGGAACTTGCCAAGATCGCAAACCTCCATGTCGATCCGAAAAGCTACTGGCTCTATACCAACGATCCCTACGACAACAAGAAGCGAAAAGAGGCCTTCGAGACCTTCGGTTTCGAGAAAGGCCTTGAGGTACTTGCCGGAGGTCACCCTTGATTATCATCCGCTGGATCTTGTCGTGGCATCTGCCGCTCGCACCCTTCGACCCCGCTTGGCTTGGTTTTGCGGCGGTGATCGCTGCAGTTGTGCTTCTGGGTGCCTGGTTCGCCCTGGTCGTCGTGGGTCGGCGAAAACCGTGGTCGAAGCTTTAAGACGTTCAAAAGGAGCAGACAATGAAGACTTACGCCTTTCGTCGATACGGCAGGTTTCTTGGATGGCTCACCGCATTCGTTCTAGGAATTTCCCTGTTCGCCGCACCGTCCCTCCTAGCTGCTTCGGACGGAGCGCGTGTAGTGAAGTATTCCAAGCAGGATATCGTCCCGGTTCGCGCCAAGCTTCGTTTCTCCACGCTCATCGTTCTTCCTGACGACGAGGAGATTCTCGATTTCACGACCGGCGATAAAGAATTCTGGATCATCAACGGGGCGCACAACCTCTGCTACGTGCATCCAGCCCAAGCCGGCATTCGCAGCAACCTTAATCTCATTACCGCCAGCGGTCACGTCTACTCCTTCCTCCTGGCCGAGATTAGCAATGAACCCAACACTGATCCCGACCTGAAGATTTTCATCGAGCCCGCCGACAAATCCTCGATCTCCGCGTCAACCGGTCTCGGGGGCTATGTCAGTGCGGGCGAAGCCGAAGCCTACAAGAAGGAACTAGAGTCACTGCGCCTGCAGACCGCAGATCAGATTCACGCGGTCGAAGCCCACGTTGCCGACGAGGAAAATCATTTTCGCGCGGGATATGCGACGAAACTCAACTTCGACTACGTTCTCGATCCAAAGGCCGCGCGCGAGCCGTTCCAGGTAACGACTATTTATCACGACGATTCGTTTACCTACATCCGGTGTGCCGCGCGTGAAAAGCCGGCTCTCTACGAGTTGAAGGACGGGAAACCCAATTTGATCAGCTTCCAGGTCGAGAACGGCGTCTACATCGCTCCGAAGATTATTGACGCGGGCTATCTCGCTGTCGGGAAGAAAAAACTGTCGTTCGTCCGCAGAACCGTTGCGAAGTGAGGAAATCCAATGGACCAGACCGCGCAGATACAGGAAAAAGCACCGAAGCCGCAGGGGCTTCTGCCCAAAAATGTTCAGTCCTGGCTCCTCATTGGACTCGCCTTTCTGATGGTCGCAATCATGTGGTTGACGGGAGGAAAAAAACCCTCTGCTCCCGCAAAAGGCGCTGCACTCACCCCTCCGGCCCAAGTGCCGCTGGAAGTCAACGAAACCAAGATCAACGAACTCCAAAACCGGATCGAAGAGTTGCAGCGGGAACAACTCGTCGCGCAGAGCGCGCTTTCGCAACAGACGCGGTTGATTGGGAATTCGCCCGAAGACCCTCAACCACAACAGGGCGGTGTTCCCGGTGCCAGCGGTGACCCAAAGCCAGTAGACCCGGAACAGGCGGAACGGAAACGGCGGGCCTACGTGTCGTTGTTTGCCTCAAACGTTGCGCTGACCTATCGAAAAGCTTCGCCTTCTTCGCCGGCGCCAGAACCGGAATCCGCTCCGGCGGCGACTCCGAGTCTCGTGCCCGTTGGACCTGAGGCTCCGGAAGTTGCGCGGCTGATGAAGGAGATGCAGCAGGGTGGCAGCCAGGTTTCTCAGGCAGTTCTTTCTCCGATCGCGATTCAGAAAGATGTCCCGGAAACGAACCACGAAAAAAAGGAGGAACCGAAAAATCCTGCCGCCGTATCAGCAGTCTCTCCCAATCGAGCGGCAGGAAAGCCTTATCTGCTTTTTGAAGGAACCATTCTCGAAACCGTCCTGATTAACCGCCTCGATGGCAGCTTTGCCGGACCGGTCGAGTGCTTGCTCTCCAGCGATGTCTACTCGAATGACCGGCAGCACCTGCTCATACCGGCCGGCTCGAAATTGCTCGGCGAAACCAAGAAAGTCGATACCTTCGGCCAATCGCGTCTGGCCGTCGTGTTTCACCGGGTGATCATGCCCGACGGTTATTCGGTCAGCCTTGATCAGTTCAAAGGTCTCAACCAGATCGGCGACACCGGTCTGCGGGATCAGGTC